>Ga0066669_10000001_pt1 | contig 70641 bp, 67 predicted proteins | sample GraSoiAngelo_118_FD_133940 | JGI IMG/M metagenome (GOLD analysis project Ga0066669, IMG submission 133940) | Grasslands soil microbial communities from the Angelo Coastal Reserve, California, USA - 14_0919_02_20cm | ecosystem: Environmental > Terrestrial > Soil > Grasslands | place: USA...
CGACATCTATGTCTCGCCCTCGCAGATCCGCCGGTTCAACCTGCGCACCGGCGACATGATCAAGGGCCAGATCCGCCAGCCGAAGGACAGCGAGCGCTACTTCGCCCTGCTCAAGGTCGACCATATCAACTTCCTGGAACCGGTCGAGGGCAAGCAGCTCCTGCTCTTCGACAACGTCACCGCGCTCTACCCGACCCGGCGGATCAATCTGGAGCACAAGAGCACGGACATGAGCACGCGCATCATCGACCTGCTCAATCCGATCGGCCTCGGGCAGCGCTGCCTGATCGTCGCTCCGCCGCGGGCCGGCAAGACCGTGCTCCTGCAGGACATCGCGCATGCAGTCACCGCCAACCATCCCGACGCCTTCCTCATCGTCCTCTTGATCGACGAGCGGCCGGAGGAAGTGACGGACATGCTCCGGACCGTGCGTGGGCAGGTGGTGTCGAGCACGTTCGACGAGCCCGCCACCCGCCACGTCCAGGTCGCCGAGATGGTCATCGAGCAGGCCAAGCGGCTGGTGGAAGGCGGCCGCGACGTGGTGATCCTGCTCGACTCGATCACCCGCCTCGCCCGCGCCTACAACGCGACGGTCCCGCCTTCCGGGAAGATCCTCTCCGGCGGCGTGGACTCCAACGCGCTGCACAAGCCGAAGCGGTTCTTCGGCGCGGCCCGCAACGCCGAGGAGGGTGGCTCGCTCACCATCATCGGAACCGCGCTGGTGGACACCGGCTCGCGCATGGACGAGGTGATCTTCGAGGAGTTCAAGGGCACCGGCAACAGCGAGATCGTGCTCGATCGGAAGCTGATGGAGAAGCGCATCTTCCCCTGCCTCGACATCAACCGATCGGGAACGCGCAAGGAGGAGCTGCTGATGGACGAGAAGCAGCTCAACCGGGTGTGGATCCTGCGCCAGTTGCTGCATCCCTTGAACACCATCGACTCCATGGAGTTCCTGCTCTCGAAGATGCGCGGGACGAAGACGAACAAGGAGTTCCTCGACTCGATGAGCCGCTGATGCGCTCGGAGCGCATCGCCTCGGCATCGACGCTGATCGCCAGCGCCGCGCTGCTGGCGGCGCCGTGGCGCGGGCACGTCGACGACTTCGACGCGCAGATCCACACCGTGATCGCCAGGAACCTGGTGCGCGACCATTCCTGGTTCAACCTCCGATACCTTCCCGGATACGAGCCTGTTTTTCGCGATCACCTGCCGTTCGGGTTCTGGCCCGCGGCGGCGGCGATCCGCGTCGCGGGCGAAGGGGCGATCGATCCGCTCTACGCGCTGATGACGCTCGGCGCGATCGCCCTCTCGGGAGCGATCGCGCGCCGGATCGGCGGGGCCTGGGCCGCGGCCGCCGCGATGATGCTGCTCGGGACCTGCGAATCGATCTGGCAATACGGAGGTCGCCTCTTGCTGGACGCGCCGCTCTTTCTCTTTGCGACCGCGGCAGTTGGAACGGCGCTGGCGGATCGCTGGAGAGCGGCGGCAGTGTTGGCGGCGGTGGCGACGTTGATCAAGGGGCCGTTCGGTCTGCTGCCGCTCCTTTGCGTGGCGATCGCCCGATGGCGCGACCGACGGGGCGCGCTGGCCGTGATGGCAGCGGTCCTGCCGCTGGCGCTCTTTCTCGCCATCGATCCCGGCGGGGGGTGGCGAAGCGGGTATCTGCACGGCCAGCTCTTCGCCTCGGCGACGGGAGCGCGGGGAGCAGGAGCCGGCGCGTGGTGGTTCCCGCTGGCGGTCGTCGGCGGGCGTTTCTGGCCCGGGTTTCCCTTCGTCGCGCTCGCCGTCTGGCAAGCGCGCCGCAAGGTCGCCCTTCGCCCGCTGCTTTGGACCTGCGCACTGATGATCGCCGCGCTCTGCCTGCCCGAGCGCAAATGGGGCAACCACACTTACGTTGCGTTCCCTTTCCTCGGAGCCATCGCAGGAGTCGCGGCAGCGAGCTTGATTGAAGGGGTGCGTGAAAAGATCCTCGCCGCGGCAACGGCGACGCTCGCGGCGGTCGCTTGCGTCGTGTCGGTGTCCGGACTCGGAGCGAGGGTCCTGCGCCCACCGTGCCCGTTCTCGACGGCGCTGGCCGGGCCCCTCGCGAAGATCCCTGCCGGTACACCGATCGCGGTCGTTTCCGGCGACCGCGATCTCGGCGCGCTGGCCATCCTCGCCGCGGAGCGCGACCTGTCTCCGTTTCTGGAATCCAGCCTGGCGACACGACCGGATCTGGCGGTCGCGGTCGTGCGGCACGGCATCGAGGTACCGTCGGCGTGGCGGGCGGTCGCAGAGGGTAGCGGATGGGTGCTCGCCGAACGGACGTTCAGCGCTCCAGAGTCACGCCGGCCATGAATTGTTCCATCGAGGTCCTGCCGTTCACCGGGACCCGCCGCAGCCTGAACAGATCTGCGCTTCCATGTCTGGATCCCGCCACGGCGACGCGGTATCCGGTCGCCCGCGCTGCTCGTGCGATCCGCCCCCGCACGGAGTTGTATGGATACGCAAGCGCCTCGACGGGTCGGCGGAGCTCCTCTTCCAGGCGGAGCCTGGACGCCCGCAATTCGTCGTCCACGCGCGCGTCGGCAAGGTCGGCCAGACGCGGGTGCGTCGCGGTATGCGAACCGATCTCCATCCCCGCAGCTGCCAGCTCGCGCACGCCGTCCCAACTCAGGTAGCCGGGTTGTCCCACGAGGCCCGTGATGATGAAGAACGTCGCGTGCATCCCCCGCTTTCGCAGAGAAGGCAGAACGACCTGCAGCGCATCGGACCTGCCGTCGTCGAACGTCAGGATGACCGCGCCCTCGGGAAGCGGCGTCCGCGTCCGGCGCGACTCGATCAGGTCGTGCAGGGAGACGGTGTGGAACCCTTTCTTGGCGAGCCAGTCGAGCTGCTGCTCGAACGCCGTCACCGGGACATTGTAGTCGTCGGCGACGTCGCCGCCGGCCGAATGGTAATTGAGGATGGGCACCTCGGGCTGGCTGCGCGCGCAGCCGAGCACCAGCAGCACCAGACAGAGGCGCTTCATGGGCGCTTCCCGACTCCCGTATGGACGAGTTGCCGGGTCTGCGCGAGCCCGAGCGCAAACACCACGGTATCGGGCATCAGCCCGGCGACCCAGGGGTTGAGACCGTTCTCCGCGAGCGCGACGCCGAAGCGCGAGAGCGCATAGAAGGCGATGAAGACCGCAAGGGTCACGACGTACGCGCTCCCCCGGCCGCCTCGGGTCGCGACGGCGAGGGGAACCCCGAGAAACGCGAACGCGACGCAGACGAACGGAAGCGCCCAGCGGCGCACGAGCTCCACCCGCAGGCGCCCCGCCTGCCGCAAGTCGCCGCGCCGGTCGAGGTCGACGAGCCGCTCGCGGATCATCCGGCGGCTCAGCGCCGCCTCGTTGCGAGCGAACCGGTTCTTGTGCGCCACCGAGTCCTGCACGCCGATGAGGAAGCGACCCTCCTGGAAACGGGCCACCGTCTCGCCGTTGGGCTCGATCCGGTGAAGCTCGCCGCGGGACAACCGCAGCGCCAGCGCCTCTCCTCCGGCATCCTCGATCCGGCCGACCTCCGCGAGGGCCAGCAGCGGGGCGCCGTCGCCGACATCGTCCTCGATCAGCACCCCGTGCCACGTCGCGTATTGCCCGTTTTGCGCAGGGTCCTCGCTGGTCACGTAGATCATGAACCGCGGGAGACCGTCGTTGAAGATGCCGGGCTCGAGTCCGGACTCCAGATTGCGCTTGATCACGTCGTTGAGCACCCGGTTGAGCTGTTGCAGCCCCCAGGGCTCCGCCCAATGCGTGAGCGCGGCGACGACCAGGGCGAGCCCGCCGCCGATGGCGAGCGGCACGCGGTAGAGGCGCAGCGGGTGCGTTCCGGCCGCGCTCAGCGCGAGGACTTCCTGATCGGCGGCCAGCCGGCCGAGACCGAGCTGCACGCCGAGCATGAACGCGAGCGGAACCGCGGCAACGAGGAAGTGCGGAGCGAGCGCGGCGGTGACGCGGAGCAGATCCTCGACGGTCACGGCGCTGGTGAAGACCACCTCGTTGAGCTGCAGGAGCTGGAGGATGACCAGCAGCTGGAGGATGGCGAGCAGCCCGACGCCGAGAGGGATGGCGATCTCCCGGAGCAGGAGGCGGTCCAAGAGCGGCATCGCCGCGCACTGTAGTATGTAAGCGAGCCTTGGATCGTCCGAAAACCGCCGCTGCGCTGGCGCTTGCCGGGCTCGCGGGACACGCGTTCTTCCTTCCCCTCTCCATCGCCGGTATGCAGATCGGCCTCGCGGTCGCCGCCGCCGGAGTGCTGCTTTCGCCACCGCGCCCGCTGCGCACGCCGCTCGACGTTCCGGCGCTGGTCTTCGTCGGCATTGCGATCCTCTCCGATCTGCTCGCTCCTTCCGGACCGCCAGCCTTCGCGGCCGCCACGCTCTGGAGGGCCGTGCTCGGGTTCATCGTGGTGGCACACGCCCTGCGCATCGCGCCTCCACGAACGCCTTGGCGATTGCTCGTCTGCCTGAGCGTGGGGCTTCTCTGCGCCTCGGTCGTCGGTCTCCTGCAATACCGGACCGGCTTCGACCTGGTGCATGCGCTCGGCCTTCGGTTCGCGCCGGCGCTGGTGCAGGCCCCCGGAGTGGAAGGCCGGTACGGCGCGATGGGCTTCTTCACCTCGCGGCTGACGTTCGGACACAACGTGACCCTCGTGCTCGCGACGCTCGCAGGCGCGCTCGTCAGCGGAGCGGTTCCGGCCGGATTTCGGATCGCGCTCGGGGCGACCTGTGCCCTGGGGCTCGCGGCGGTGGCCGTCACGTTCGACCGTGCCGCATACCTCGGCGTCGTCGTCGCCGTGGCGGTGCTCATCGTCCGCGGTGGGCGTCGTCGGCTGGCGGTTGCGCTCGCCGCGGCCGCGGCCCTCGGTGCGCTACATCCGGCAGTCCGCGGGCGCCTTTCGACCGCCTTCTCCGCGTCAGCGAACCCGGACCGTCTCTTCATCTGGTCGCGCGCCCTGGACGTCATCCGCGATCATCCGCTCCACGGCGTCGGATTCGCGAACTACCCGCTCGTCCTCGGACCCTATTACGACCGTGTCGATCCGCAATTCTTCATGCGGACCTGGGCACACAACCTCGAGCTGTCCACGCTCGCGGAAATGGGTCCGCTGGGACTCGCCGCGCTTTTCTGGCTGCTGATTGCCGCCGCCCGCATGGCGCTGCGGAGCAAGAGCCCGTTCGCGCTGGGCGCGCTGGCGGCGCTGGCCGCCTGGTTCACCATCGCCCAGGTCCACGACGTGCTCTACGACACCAAGGTCATGTACGCGCTGTGGTTCTCGCTAGCGGCAGCAACGTCGCAAGAACCGCCGCCGGCCAGAGCTGCAGGATGAGCCGATCTACCGACATGCGGAAAATCCACTTCAGCGGATGCGGCTGCAGGAGATAGACCGCCGCGAAAGCGGCGACGGCCAGGAACATCGCGGTGCCGAGCGGCGTCGCCGGAAGCCGCCGTACCCAGATGGCGAGCACGATCACCTCGGCCACCAGGAACAGCGCGAACGCCTGGAAAAAGACGACGCGGCGGAGCGAGTACAACAGGAGCTCTCCCCAACGCAGCGGGTCGAGCGCGTGCGCGATCAGACCGGCGGAAGTGGAGAGCCTGGCCAGATCGTTTGCAGGCGCGTAGAAAAGTTTGAAGCCGAGGAGGAGGAGGCCGGCGGGGACGGCGCCGGCGATGAATGCGAGCGTGCCGCGGGGATCCCGCGTGCGCGCCAGAACACCGAATCCGAGGCAGGCGGTGTACAGAGCTCCCTCGTTCTTCGTCCAGGCGCCGAGACCGGCGGCGAAGCCAGCCAGCAGCAGCATGCGCGGCGGCGGCCGCTCGGCGCGCGCGCAGGCGAGCACGATCAGAGCGCTTGCACAGCCCAGGTAGACGCCGAGTGGAATGTCGGACTGCTGGTTGGAAACGAAGATGGGAAAAGCCGGCACCGTGAGGATGGCCAAGGCCGCGAGAAGCCCCCAGCGCGCGCCATGGAGCCTCGTCACCGTGAGGGAAATCACGGAAACAGCGGCGACCCCGAAAGCCACGGCGATGCCCAGCGGAACGATCTTCGTCTCGGTCCCCGCCAGCGAGAATCCCTGGGCCACTGCGCCGGGGATGAGCCAGGGATAATCCGCGTGCGCCCCGAGGAGGAGATTGGGCGAGAACGCAGCCCGCAGGTCGGGGTCGCGCACCAGGAAGCGCGCCCGCAGGTTCCAGATCATCCAGGCGTCCCATCCGCCGTCGGGGAAGCGCCAGTCGTGCTCGATGAACGCGCCGATGGAGATGGCGCACGCGGCGAGGAAGAGCGCCCACAGCCAGGGCGGAGCAGGTTCACCGGGCGCCTCGGTCGCTCGGGGCCGTCCCCGCGAGGCGAAGAGCAGCGCCGCCCCGACGGCGACGAGAAACACGTCCTTGGCCGCGAACGAGACGCCAGTCATGCGGGCGGCGGCATACGCGGCGGACCAGGTTCCGAGGCCCAGGGCCGCCCCGATGGAGATCCGCAAGGCCCGATCGGCGCTCGTCGCCGCGCGTTCGGGAAATCCCCACGCGACGAGCCCCGCTCCCGGGAGCGCGATCGCAAGCAGCGCCAAGAGGATCATGGCGGCCGCAACACCGCCGTGCCTGGCCGCGGTTCGGCGACGAGGACCAGCCGCTTGCGGCGAAGCAGCTCCGGCAGGTTCGCCGGATCCGCCAGGTTCGCGACGATGAAAGGCGCCCGATCGTCGTCGTATCTCAGGATCAGGGGCGCGAGCGCGTACTGCGCCCGCTCGAACATGCCGTTCCCGACCGGCGAATCGTCGAACCCCGCCGGCCAGGGGAGCATGGGCAGGTCGCAGACGTAGCCCACTTCCCCGGTGGGCGGCAGGAGCGCCTTGACGGGAGCGTAGCGCGCGTCGATGCGCTCGCGGCGGACGTCATGGAGCGGCTCGGAGACGAAGTGGAACCATGCCGACCGCAGCAGGCCCACCACCGCCAGGACCGCCACGACGGCGGTGATCCGTTCGCGCGTCACGGCTCCGCGGACGCGCGCTCGCGAAGGGCGGCCTTGCGCTCGGAAGGAGCGACGAGGCCGTATCGCAAGATGCAGTACACGGCGCGGAAGGCGTCCTTGAGGCCGATCTTCTTCCCCTCTTTCACCGACCGCGGCCGGTAGGAGATGGGCCGTTCGACGAGGCGGAGCGCAGCGCGCCGCCTGTGATGGGCGAGAAGCGCGGTCACCTCCGGCTCGAACCCGAATCGCTCCTCGCGCAGGGGAAGTTTCTTGATCACGTCGGCGCGGATGACCTTGTAGCAGGTCTCCATGTCCGTGAGCCGGAACCCGGTCACGAGGTTGCTCGCGGCGGTGAGCAGCCGGTTGGCGAGCGTGTGCCAGAAGGGAAATCCCGTCCGGCCGCGCAGGAAGCGCGACCCGTACACCACGTCTGCCTCGCCCTGCCGGATGGGTTCGATCAGCCCCGGCAGCTCCATCGGGTCGTATTCGAGATCGGCGTCCTGGACCACCACCACGTCGCCGCTCGCCTCGGCGAAGCCGCGGTGCAACGCGGCGCCCTTTCCGCGGTTCACCGGCTGGTGGAAGATCCTGATGTCGGTGCGGCCGCGCGCCCCGGCGAGAACGGTGCGGGGATCCCGCTCGACCTCGTCCAGGAGGTGCCTGGTCCCGTCGCGGCTGGCGTCGTTGACGATCACCAGCTCCTTGTCGACCGGCACGGCGGCGACGCGGCGGAGGACGTCGAGGACGTGACCTTCCTCGTTGTAGACGGGAATGACGATCGACAGCTTCACGGCAGCGGTACGCTCGTCCGGAGGGCGGGGCGGTGTCAACGGGTTGATTTCGCCCGATCGATCCGCTATTCACTCGCACCCTTTTCGAGAGAGCACATGCGCGAGAACATCCACCCTGCCTACCCGACCGCCAAGGTGCACTGCGCGTGCGGCGCGACCTGGGAGACGCGGTCGACGCACGGCGACCTGCACCTCGACATCTGCAGCAATTGCCACCCGTTCTTCACCGGGAAGCAGAAGCTGATCGACACGCAGGGGCGCATCGACCGCTTCAAGAAGAAGTACGCCAACGCTCCGGCCACGCCTCCGAAGAAGAAGGCCGCGGCAAAGAAGGAAGCCGCCGCCGCGAAGAAGGAAGCCGCCGCCAAGCCCAAGAAGGCCAAGAAGGAAGCCGCCAAGGCTTAGAGCGCATCTCATAACCCCTCCCTTCGCCGCGGACGCGTTTGCATCCGCAACGCTCAGCCGATCCGCGGCGCCGGGCTGCGTCGTTCCTCCTAGGCGTGGTCGTCCACGCCGTCGTCGTCTCTCCTTGCGCGGCTTGCGTCTCGGCTGCCTGGCTCGGTCCGGGGTAATGAGATGTGCTCTTAGTCGCCTCGAAAAAACGAAGGGCCGCTGGGCGGGGAACCCTGCGGCCCTTCTCCTTTCACGGGGCCCGAGGGGGGAGTTCGGGAACCCCGGAGAGAAAACGGCGGCGGCGGTCGGCGCGGGCGAGGGGGGGAATCTCGACCGACGGCGGCCGCCACCGCCCGCCCGATCACTTCTCGCGGGCAGCTACACGATTCAAGCCCTCCTCGTCGCGGAGCACCAGGAGCCGACCCTGGTTCGCGAGCAGGCCGTCCCGCTTCATCTTGTTGATCAGCGTCGAGACGAAGGAACGCGACGCGCCCACCAGGTCCGCCAGGTCCTGCTGCGTGATCCCATGCAGGCAAAGCTCGTTTCCGGGAGCGATGCGCTCGCCGTGCGCCTGCGCCAGCGCGATCAGCATCTCGGCGAGGCGGGCGGGTACGTCCTTACGCGTCAGGCCGAGCACGCGCTGGCGGAGCTGACGGACGCGCTCGTTGAGCGCGCGGATGACGTCGACCGCGAGCGCCGGACGCGCCTCGAGCAGCGCGCGGAAGTCGCGGCCCTCGATGCTCCAGACCTCGCACTTGCCGGAGGAGACGGCCAGCTCCTCCATCAACGAGCCCTCCGGGCGAAGCACTTCGCCGAAGAGATCTCCCGGTTTCAGGATGGAGAGGACGGAGCGGCTCTTTCCCTTGCCCTGCCGCAACAGGCGGACCCGTCCGGAGCGCAACAGGTAGACCTTGTCGGCAGGCAACCCCGGTCGATAGATCACCGCCCCGTGCCCGAACGTCTCCACCTTGAAGTACCCGCGAAAGTCGACCACGTCGGCCGGCGGCAGGCTGGGGGAGGCGAGAGGCTGGAACTGCGGTTGATAGCGGGGATCCGTCGTGAGGGGGCGCATGCTGTGGCTCCGGGCGAGAGGGGTGTCGCCTGGCTGTCGGAGCACCAGCCATGCCAACCGGTGTACAGTGTCGAAAATGACGTGAAATCAATCTAGTGAACGCTAGTTCACACTCCGATCGAGGGGGCGCTTGAACGGATCGTTCACGCCGGAACGTAGAATTGACTGAACGTTTCGTTCAATCGACGCCGCCCGCGATCGCGTACTTCTTGAGCTTTCGTTCCAACGTCGGCCGGGAGATGCCCAGCATCTGACACGTCTTCCCCTTGTGACCCTTCGTCAGCGCCCAGACGCGCACGATGTGGTCGCGTTCCACCTCGTCGAGCGTTGCGATCCGGTCGTTGACCGCGGGCGGAAGCACGGGACCGTCCTGCCGCGCCGTGATCCCGGGATCGACCAGGTGCTCCTCGAGCAGCATGTCGCCTTGGGAGAGGACGGCGGCGCGGGTGAGCACGTTCTCCAGCTCCCGCACGTTCCCGGGCCAGGGGCGCCGCTGCAGCTTCTCGATCACTTCCCTCGGCACCCGCCGCAGGTTCTTGTGCAGCCGCTGGTTGATCTTGACCAACAGGTGCTCGACCAGCAGAGGAACGTCCTCCAACCGCTCGCGGAGCGACGGCAGCCGGAGCGTGACCACTTTCAGCCGCTGATAGAGGTCCTCGCGGAACCGCCCCGCGCGCACTTCGCCGCCAAGGTCGCGATTCGTGGCGGCGAGGATGCGGGCTCGGATCGCGATGCGCCGCACGCCGCCCACCCTCTCCACCTCGCGCTCCTGCAGGACGCGAAGCAGCTTGGCCTGCAGGTTCTGCGAAAGCTCTCCGATCTCGTCGAGGAAGATGCTGCCGTCCTCTGCCAGCTCGAACTTGCCCGGCTTGGCCTGTACCGCTCCGGTGAACGCGCCCTTCTCGTGGCCGAACAGCTCGGACTCGAGCAGCGTGTCGACGATGGCGGAGCAGTTGATCCCGATGAACGGCTTCTGCGGCGCGGAGTAGCTATGGATGACGCGGGCGATCAGCTCCTTGCCGGTGCCGCTCTCTCCCTGGATCAGCACGGTCGCGCGGGAGTTCGCCACCCGGCCCACGTCCTTGAAGAGCTGCTGCATCGGCGGAGAGGTCCCGACGATGTCGTCCATGTCGAACGACCGGCCACCTTCGACCGAGAGATAGTCGGTGCCCCTCGACAGGCGACGGACCTCCAGGGCCCGGTCGAGAGCGACGTCGAAGGCCTGGATGTCGATGGGTTTGTGGATGTAATCGAAGGCCCCGGCCTTCATGGCGAGGATGGTCGTCGCCATGTCGTGATGGGCGGTGATCATCAACACCGGCGCTTCGGCGGCGCGCTTCTTCAGCTCGGGGATGAGATCGATGCCGGACGCATCCGGCAAGCGCATGTCGAGCACGATGGCCGACGGCGTCGATTCCGACGCCAGGCGGAAGCCCTCGGCGCCGGTGGAGGCCGACATCACGCCGAACCCGCGCTCCTCGAGGTGCATGGAGAGGAGCTCCCGGATCGACCGGTCGTCGTCGACGATCAGGATGCGGTCCATTGGGCGGTCAGGCGGAGAAAGTCACAGAAATAACATTTCCGCCGCCAGGGCGCTCATCGATGCGGACGTCGCCGCGGTGCTCGCGGGCGATTCGCGCCACCACGGCGAGCCCAAGTCCGCTGCCGCGCGCCCGCTGCGGCGTGAACGCCACGAAGGCCTTCTCGCGGACTTCCGGAGAAAGGGTGCGCCCGGGATCGCAGACGGAAAGCTCCCATCCTTCGCCGATTTCCCGCGCAGCGATCTCCACGGCGCCCCCTCCGGTCTCCTCGGTGGCGACGGCCGCCTGGCGGCAGAGGATCTTCACCGCCGTCCGCACGCGGACAGGGTCGAGCGCCTTGGGTCCCATGCGGTCGGGAAGCTTCCGGGAAAACGTCACGCCCCGCGAAGACCACTCCGCTTCGACGCCGGCGACGGCCTCCTCCACCGCGGGGCGCGGATCGGCGGGAACCAGGGACAGCGAGGGCGGCCTCGCGTACTCGAGCACTTCGTTGAGGAGCAGCTCGATGTTCAGCACTTCCCGCAGCGCGATGGACGTCCGGCGCAGATCGTTCTGCGCCAATGTGCCGTGCCGCTCCAGCGTCTGCAGGGCAATTTTCACCGCGCTCAGCGGATTGCGGATCTCGTGCGCGACCAGGGAGGCGAACCGCGCCAGGTCCTCGGCGCGGAGCGCTGCATCCGCCTGCACGTGGCTGGCGGTGAGATCGCGGATCAGCGCCACCGCGCCGCCGTTGACGCCGCGAAGCAGGAGCTGTGCGGCAAAGGGCTGGCCGCCGCGGAGCATCGGCCGCTGCTCCGCCGCCGGAACGTTCGTGCACAGCAAGGCGAGGTCCTTCGCCGCGCGCTCGCCGCCGGAGAACAGCGACCCCGCGGGCTGGCCGACGAGGTCGCCCGCTTTCGCGGACAGGACTTCTTTGGTGTGCCCGGTGGCGAAGACGATGCGAGGCGAAGCGCTCTCATCCCAGGCGACGACGCAGGAGTCCGCCGCAGCCCCGACGGTACGCGTCAGTTCCTCGCAGATCTGTTCGAGCTTCCTCATACGCACGGTCTTGATTATCCGCCCCTGCGCCGCCGCCGCCACTTGTGCGCTCGAGCGTCCGATCTCCGACCGATGTGCCGGGCGACCGTTCGGAAGTACGCTGTCCGACGTTCAAGGGGTCGCCATGCGCCGATTCGTCCGCCGTCTTCTCCGTTCCGAGTCCGGTCAGGGGCTCAGCGAATACCTGATCATCGTCGCCTTGGTCGCCGTCGCCGCCATCGGCGTCGTGACGGTTTTCGGCCGCGACATCCGCGAGCTGTTCAGCGGCACCACCGACAGCCTGGCGGGCAACCAGGCGACGAATACGGCCCGCAAAGCCACCGTGAAGGCGAGCAAAAACCTGAAGACTTTCGGGAAGTACAACGCGTCTTCCGGAGACTAGTCGCGGCCGCCGAAGGCGGCTTAGCGACTGCTTCCGAGGCCTGTACAGTCGAAGGCCGGGACCCCCCTTTCGTGTTATCTGAGGACCATGGCTCGCGACACCAAAGGACAGGACAAGACCGTCCGGTCCGACGAGCACAACTCCCGGGGGATCGAGCTCGCCGACCGGGGGTGGCTGGACGAGGCGATCAAAGAGTTCAAGAAGGCGATCGAGCTCGATCCGGCCTCCGCGCACGCCCACGACAACCTCGCCACGGTCTATTCGGAGAAGAAGCTCTTCGCCCAGGCGCTGGAGGAGTACCTGACGGCGCTGAAGCTGGAGCCGGACAGCGCGACGGCCCACTACAACCTCGCCTGTTTCCTGGCGACCCACGCGCACGACATGGCAATCGAGCAGTACAAGGACGCCATCGAGCTCGACCCGGAATATCCGGACGCGCACCTGAACCTCGGGATGACGTACGCCGATCTGGATCAGCGCGACGAAGCGAAGGCAGAGTTCAAGGCGGCCATCGAGCTGGATCCGCACGATCCTCTCGCCCGCCACGAGCTCGCTGCCATGCTGATGGACGAGGGCGATTATCGGGGCGCCATTGGACTGCTCAACGAGGTGGTGCGCCTGGAGCCGGAGAACTACGAGGGCTGGCTCGATCTGGGCATCTCGTACGCGCAGAAGGGCTTCTACCAGGAAGCGGAGCGGTGCTACGCGAAGGCGCGCGAGCTGAATTCGGAGGACGTCCTTCTGAACTACAACGTCGCGGCGCTGTATTCGCTGTGGGACCGCAGGGCGGACGCGCTTTCCGCTTTGCGCAAGGCGCTCGAGAAGGAGCCGTCGAAGGTCCGGAGCTGGCTCGCGGCGGATCCGATGTTCGACGGGCTCAAGGGCGCACCCGAATTCGAGCAGCTGCTGGCGCTGAACTGAGTACCGTCGCCGAAGGCGCGCCGGACTCAGTTCGGCCGTCTGAACGCATCCCGCACGTTTGCAATGCCCGGATTGCAAATCTGCAATCCGGCGCGAGTGTGCGCGGGTGTAATTCGCACCTGATTTCAACAGAGTCCTCCGTGGCATGGATGCTGCTCTACTCCTGGGGGAAGCGTTCGCCGCCGGGGGAATGGTGTCCCCCGCCACCCCGGCACCGCGCGCTTCAATTTTCGCAGCCCCCGGATATTGGCTCCGGGGGCTTTTTCTTCGCCACGCGCCGCTTGAACTGCATCGTGGCCGGCGATAGACCGCGCCGCATGAAGCTCGCCACCCTGTCGGTGCACGCCGGCGCGCCCGAAGGACCGAACGCGCCGATCACCACCCCCATCGTCCAGTCGACCACCTTCCGGTTCGAGAGCGCCGAGGCGGTGCAACGGTACGCGCGCGGCGAAAGCGGCCTTTACATGTACAGCCGCGACGAGAATCCCACCGTGCGCGCAGCCGAGGCGGCGCTGGCGGCGCTGGAGGGTGCGGACTCCTGTGTGCTGTTCGGCAGCGGCATGGGCGCCATGACCGCCGCCGTGATGGCGCTCGTGTCCGGCGGTGAAGAGGTCGTGGCCGCAACGGCATTGTATGGCGGCACCTACAAGCTCTTGCGCGACGTCCTCAGCCGGTTCGGCGTGAAGACCCGCATGGCCGAGCCGGAAGCTCTGGTGGACGCCTGCGCCCGGGGCGGCGCGAAGCTCTGCCTCTTCGAATCGCCCACCAACCCGACCCTGCGCGTCCTCGACGTCGCTGCGGTGGCGCGCTCGGCGAAGTCGGCGGGAGCCGTTTCCTTGATCGACTCGACGTTCGCGCCGGCCCTGGTGCAGCGCCCCCTCGCCCTCGGCGTGGATCTGGTGATGCATTCGGCCACCAAGTTCCTCAACGGCCACAGCGATCACCTGTGCGGCGTCATCGCCGGGCGGCGCGACCTGGTGGACAAGGTCCGCAGCGTCGCCAGCCGCCTTGGCGCCGCGCTCGATGCGCAGGTCGCCTACGATCTGCTCCGCGGGCTGAAGACGTTTGCCGTCCGGATCGAGCGGCAGTGCGCGAGCGCGCTTTCGGTCGCGCGTTGGCTGGAGTCGCAGGGCTCGGTGAAGAGAGTCTGGTACCCGGGACTTCCCAGCCATCCCGATCACGACCTGGCGCGCCGGCAGATGAACGGATTCGGCGGCATGGTGACGTTCTCGGTGGGCACGAAGGAGAGGGCGTTCAGGTTCTGGGATCGGCTGAAGCTCATCGCGCGTGCCGCCAGCCTCGGCGGTCCGGAGACGCTCACCAGCCTTCCCATCCTCTTCAGCCACACCGGCTACAGCGCGGAGGAGCTGCGCCGCGCCGGCGTCGACGAGGGCATGGTGCGCATGAGCGTGGGCCTCGAGGATCCCGACGATCTGATCGCCGATCTGAGGCAGGCGATGGAGTAACCCGCGTCAGCCGAGGGGGAGGACTCGGGCTTCCTTGCGGGCGTGCGCTACGGCGTCGCGGAGTTGGTCGTACAGCCGCTTCGCCGAGGCGACCGGACCGACCAGCAGCATCGGCTCCAATTGATCGCTCGAGATCACGGTGATGCGCCCCACGCCACGGACCCGCTCGAGCAATGTCTGCTCCAGCGCCACGTCGCGGACGCGCCAGAGATCGATGCTCTCGTAACGCTTGCCGAGGATGCCGCGCTCGATCTCCAGCCGCTGCGGCGTGAGGGTGTACCGCACCGACCGCCGCCCGGCGAACGTCGCGAGCAGATAGAGCGCCCAGAGGAGGAACGCTGAAGCGACCGGGCCGGCGATCACCGGCGGCAGGGAGCGCCGGTACCCGACCGCGGTCATTCCGAGTGCGCCGCAGGCGCAGAGGCCGGCGCCCCACAGACGGAGGCGGGCGTCGGCGCGAACGGAGAAGAGAGGCGGGGGCTCGTCGCCCACCAGGCGAAGCTGCGGGGCCATGGCGCCGAGTCTACCATTGGGGCGTGGAACCGCTCCCGCGCAGCTTCTACGATCGCAACGCGGTGAAGGTGGCGCCGGCGCTGCTCGGGTGCATCCTCGCCCGACGTGTGCGCGGCGCGTACGTCCTCGGGCGCATCGTGGAGACGGAGGCCTACGTCGGCGAGCACGACCTGGCCTGCCACGCCCGCGCGGGCCGCACCGCCCGGACGGAGGTGATGTACGGCGAGCCAGGCCACGCTTACGTGTACCTGATCTACGGAATCCACCAGATGCTGAACTGCGTCTGCGGGCCGGGCAGCGACGCGAATGCAGTCTTGATCCGCTCCGTCGAACCGGTACCCGATTCGCTGCCCTGGCTCCATTCCACCGCGCGTGGGCCCGGCAACGTCTGCAAGGCGTTCGGAGTGAAGGCGTCGCACAACCGCGCCGACCTGTGCGATCCGCAGGGCGAGCTGATCGTGCTGCCCCGGCGGGGACGCCCGCGGATCGCGCGCGGGCCCCGGGTCGGCGTCGACTACGCCGGAAAATGGGCGGCGGAGCCCCTGCGCTTCTGCGACGCGGACAGCCCCCATGTCTCGAGACCTGCCCAGTCTCAGAAGTAGCCGCAACGCCGCACTTGCGGTGCGGCGGCGGCCATCCCGGTGAGCACATCTGCGGCCCTAGAATCAAGCTTGAGAATCGGCGGGGATCGTGGTGACCTGCGGTCCGATGAAAATCCGCCGTCTGGAGATCTCCGGCTTCAAGTCGTTCGCGGATCGGGTCGTCTTTTCCTTCGATGAGGGCATCACCGGAGTGGTGGGCCCGAACGGGTGCGGCAAGAGCAACGTCGTGGACGCCGTCCGCTGGGCAATGGGCGAGCAGAGCGCGAAGCACCTGCGCGGCCGCGCCATGGAGGACGTGATCTTCTCGGGGTCGGAATCGCGTGCCGCGACGGGCATGGCGGAGGTCTCGCTCACCTTCCAGAACGACGGCCGGCTGGTGCCGCCGCAATATGCGGGCTTCGGCGAGATCACCGTCACGCGCCGGCTCTTCCGCAACGGAGACAGCGAGTACGAGATCAACAAGGCCGCCTGCCGCCTGATGGACATCACCGAGCTGTTCCTCGGCACCGGCGTCGGCACGCGCGCGTACTCGATCATCGAGCAAGGCCGGATCGGCCTGATCGTCAGCGCCAAGCCGGAAGACCGCCGCGCCTTCATCGAGGAAGCGGCGGGCATCACCAAGTACAAGGCGCGCCGCAAGCAGGCCGAGCGGAAGCTGGAGGCTACCGATCAGAACCTTCTCCGCCTCTCCGACGTGGTCGGCGAAGTCAGCAAGAGGCTGCAGTCCCTGGAGCGGTCGGCAAAGAAGGCTACGAGGTTCCGCGAGCTCCGGGCGGAGCTGCGCGAGCTGGAGCTGCTCGCCTCCTGCCGCCAGTACCTGGCATTCCGGGACACGGAAAGCGGGCAGGCCCGGGAGCTGAGCGAGGCGGGTGAAGCCGAGAACGTCGCGCTCGCGCATGCCGCGCGCCTCGAGGCGGGCCTCTCCGCGGAGAGGCTCCAGCTCCTCGAGGACGAGAAGAAGGTGCAACAGCTGGCCGATCAGTCCCACGCCATCGACAAGCAGCTCCGCCTCTCCGAGCAGGAGATGGAGTTCGCCAAGCGGGAGCGGGAGACCATCGCTACCCGCCAGGCGCAGCACGAGGAGGAGGTCTCGCTCCTCGGAGTGCGCCTCGAGTTGCTCGGGCGCGAAGAGGAGGGGCTGCGCCTGGAGGAGCAGAAGCTGGCCGATGCCTCCGCCGAGGACGAGACGCGCCAGAAGCAAGCCGAGGAGTCTCTGCAGTCGGCGCTCAAGGAAATCCACGACGCGCAGCACACGGTGGAAGGCGAACGGCACGAGGCGGTGAGCGTCCTCACGCGACTGGCCAATCACCGCACGAATCTCGTCAACCTGGAGAAGCGCCGCACCGAGCTCGGCGGGCGACTGCAGAAGACGTCGGCGGAGAAGGAGCAGCTGGAGGCGCGCGCGCAGGAGCTCGCGCGCCAGCGCGACGAGCTGGCGCAGAAGCTGGCGGAGGCGCAGGCGAAGCGCCGCGAGCTGCACGAGCACAAGGTCGCCACCGAGGCGGATCTCGCCGCCGGACGCGCCGAGCAGCGCGAGAGCGAGACGCAGCTCATCAAGCTCCGCGAGGAGCTGGCCGACCGGCGCAGCCGCCTCACCTCGCTGCTCGAGCTGCAGAAGAACTTCGAGGGATACGGGCGCGGCGTGAAGGCGATCATGCTGCGCGCGGAGGAGGAGCGGCGCCGGGACGGCGTCTACGGGCTCGTCGCCGACGTCCTGCGGGTGGAGCGGCGCTACGAGCGCGCCATCGAGGCGGTGTTGGGAGAGCGGCTGCAGCTCGTGCTGGTCGAGAGCCACGCCGCCGGCCTCAAGGCGGTGGACTATCTGCGCAAGGCCGCACAGGGGCGCGCTTCCTTCGTTCCGCTCACCGAGATGGAGCAGCTCCCGCTGGTTCCGGAGGCCGCCGCGTTGCCGGCGCCGGAAGATACGGTGCGCGCTGTCGACGTGGTGGCCTGCGCCCCGGAGCACGAGCGGGTGCGCAACTACCTGCTCGCGGACGTCTTCCTCTGCGAGACGCTGGCGGCGGCCCTCGCGCTGTGGGCGCGGAACCCGGGTGAGCGGACCTTCGTCTCCACCGACGGCGAGGTGGTCGACAAGGAGGGCGTCGTTTCCGGCGGCGCGCTCGAGGGCGTCGGGGATGGACTGCTGCACAAGCGGCGCGAAGTGCAGGAGCTGGCGGACACGGTGCAAGAGCTCGAGGCGCGGCTGCAACTGGCCACCGAGCGAGTGCAGCAGCTCGGTGCGCGCGTCCAGGCCACCGACACGCAGGTCAAGCGGCTGCTTCACGAGGAGCGCGAAGAGGAACTCTCCCACCTTCGCCTCGAGCGGGACGTCGCGCGGCTGCAGGAGGACCTCGGCCGCATCGCCCAACGCGACCAGGTGCTCCGGCACGAGACCGAGCACCTCGAGTCGGCGATGGGCGAGGTGGCCCGCGAGGAGCAGGCTTCGCGCGAGGCCGTCGCCGCCGGCGAGGGCGAGCAGAGCGAGCGAGAGGCGCGGCTGCGCGCGCTGCAGGCCGATCTGTCCCGGGCGCGGGAGCGCGCGGAGTCCGTCCAGGCCGAGGTGACCAAGGCCAAGGTGAGCAACGCCGCCATCGCGGAGCGGCGCGAAGGCGTGGGCCGGTCGCTGCAGCGTCTCCTCGACTCCCGCTCGGAAGTCGAGTCGCGCCGCGAGAAGCTCCGAACCGAGATCGACCAGGGCAAGGAGCGCGACGCCGCGCTGCAGGCGAAGGGACAGGTCGCGCAAGAGGAGCTGCGCCGCCTTCTCGCCGAGTCGGAGCGCCTCCGCGACGAGCTCGGGCGGGCGCGGGCCCGGTACGAGCAGGCGCAGGAGCGGCTCCGCGGCGGAGACGAGGAGGTGCGCACGGCGCGCGAGGAGGCGCGAGCGGTCGGCGAGCGCCGCGGCAAGTCGGAGCTGGCGCTGCAGGGTACGCGGCTCGAGATCAACCACCTCGAGCAGCAGGTCCGCGAACGGCACCTGATGGAGCTGACCGACGTCGCCGCGGCGAAGAAAGATGCCGCGCTGCAGTTGGACGTGACCGTCGCCGAAGAGCAGATGCACTCGCTGCGCGAGAAGATCGACGCGCTCGGCGAGGTGTCGCTCACCGCCATCGACGAGGCACGGGAAGTCGGCGAGCGCTTCGCCTTCCTCTCCTCCCAGAAGGCGGATCTGGAGGAGGCCATCGCCAAGCTGCGGTCGGCGATCGCGCGGATCGATCGGGCATCGAAGGAGCGCTTCCGCGAGACCTTTCAGCTCGTCAACGACCGCTTCCAGCAGGTATTCCCCCGCCTCTTCCGCGGCGGCAAGGCGGAGCTGCAGCTCGTCGAGGATCCGGCGAACCCGTCGGCGGAGCCGGGCGTGGAGATCGTGGCGCAACCTCCGGGCAAGAAGCTCGCGTCGGTGAACCTCCTCTCCGGCGGAGAGAAGGCCTTGACCGCGGTCTCGCTCATCTTCGCCATCTTCCTGATCAAACCGACTCCGTTCTGCCTCCTCGACGAAGTGGACGCCCCGCTCGACGAGGCGAACGTCGGCCGGTACAACGAGATGGTCCGCGAGATGAGCCGCAGCTCGCAGTTCATCGTGATCACGCACAACAAGCGCACGATGGAAGTGGCGGACTCGCTCTACGGCGTGACCATGGAGGAGCCGGGCATCTCGAAGATCGTCTCGGTCAAGCTCTCCCCACAAGCCGCTACCGCCGCCGCGTAGCGACTCTCCACGCATTCCTGTATCGATCGATCCGACGCCTGCGCGCCGCCGGCGTCACGCAAGCGAGACATGATCGAGATGCTCCCGAGTGTCACGTGCGGTAATGTCGACACATGCGCATCTCGACAGTCGCGGTAATTGCCACGGTGTTCGTTGCGGTGAGGGCGCGCGCGGATGACACCAAGCCGCCACAGATCTCGGAAGTGCGGGCGAGCCTGAAAGGCGGGCAGGTCCAGATCGAGGCCCGCATCACCGACGAGACCGGCGTGCTCTCCGCCATCTGCCATCACCGCGGCGCCGGAGGCAGGGCCGAGGATTCGCCGATGATGAGGAACGACTACGACGACGTGTTTCGCGCCAGCTTCCCGGGCGGGCCGGACACCGAGTACTGGATCGAAGCCAGCGATCTCCTCGGAAACGGGCCCGCGACCTATGGGTCGTCGGCGAAGGCGTTCGCCGTGGGCTCCGCGGCGCCGGCGGAGAAAACGCCTCGCGCGCAGCCGCCTCCGCGAAAGCAGGCGGAGCCGAGACCGCCGCGCGAACGGGTCACGGCCAAGGCCGCGCCGCCGCCCTCCGTCGAGCACAGCCGACCCGGAACCTCGCCTCCCGAGGGACGCGACTTCCTGGTGCGCACGAAGATCAGGAGCGAATCTCCGGTCGCGCTCGCCGTCCTCCAGGTGCGCCCGCAGGGCAACACCACCTTCACCAACATGCCGCTGACGCGCACCGAGGGCGAGACCTGGGAGGCGCAGATCCCCGCGGCGATGGCGCACGGCAATGTGGAGTACTTCATCACCGCCAGGAACGAGACCGGGCAGGCGACCCGCCAGGGAGAGGGCGGCTCCCGCGCTCCCTACGTGATCGCATTCAAGAAGGCCGTAGTCACTGCCACGCCGCAGGCCGCCCCGGCGACGACCGCTCCGCCGCAAGCGACGGGCCCCTTCATCTTCACCGACAATCCGCCGGTGCGGATCCCGCCTGGGCGTCCGTTCGTGCTGCGCGCGCAAGTGGTGCCGCCGACGGACAAGGGCGAGATGCCCGACCGGGTCGCCATCCTCTGGCGCGGCAACGACGCGCAGGATCAGCTCACCGACATGGTGCGCGACGAAACCGGCGGGTGGGGCGGGTACAAGGCCGAGTTGCCGCCGCAGGACGAGGGAGCGATCTTCTTCCAGATCGTCGCCTGCGACGCCGCCGCCACCAAGTGCGGCATCGACACCGGCAGCAAGCGCAAGTGGCACGCGACCGCCATCGCCGCACAGGCGGGCGCTTCCAGGCCGCTGCCGCTCGACGCGGTGAGCACCAAGGCTCCTCCCACGCTTCCGGAGTAATCCGGTCCAGGCCTTGCTTTTTGCCCGCGGCTGAGCGATCTGCGCGCTCCCGTGCTGCTCGCGCTCGAAACCACGCAGATCGCCATCGCGGTCGCCCTGCTGATCGCCGCGGCGCTGATCATCGCGCTGCTCGCCCGCGCCTTCGTCTCCCGCAGGGCGCGTCCTCCCGGCGAGCTGCCCGCGGCGCCAGAACGCGAGACCATCGAGCCCGCGAAGGTCTCCATCTCAGAGGCGGCGCCGCCAGCGGAGCGCGTTGCCCGCGAGAAGCGCGCGCGGGAAGAGCTCGCCGAATCGGAGCAGCGGCTCGAGGTGGCGCACGAGGCCGCCCGCCGCGAGCCGCAGTCCTCCGCCGCCCGTGCGGAGGTCGACCGCTACGAACGAGAAGTCGCGGACCTGCGGCGCCGCGCGGACTACGAGCACCGCAAGACCGAGGAGGCGCTGGAAAAGGCACGCCGGCAGGCGGAGGCTGCCGCCCGCGAAGAGTCGGCAGCGCGGGCACGCGCGGAAGAGCAGGCGCGCGTCGAGGCCGAGCGCCGGACGCTGGAAGAAACGCGGCGAAGGCTGGCGCAACAGGAAGCAGGCCGGACTCTCGCCGAGGGCTTGGCGAAGACCCGGAGTGGTTTCATCGCCCGCCTCAATGCGTTCGTCGGCGCCAGCAAGGACCTGGACGACGCCGCGCTCGCGGAGCTGGAGGAGATTCTCTTCTCCGCGGACGTGGGCGTCCACACGGCGACCGCGCTTCTGGAGAGCGTGCGCGAACGGCTCAAGCGCCGTGAGCTCTCGGATCTGGCCAGGGTGAAGGCCGCCTTGCGCGAGGAGATCGAACGCATCCTCTCCCAGGCATCCGGCCCTCACGGCGGCCTGCCCGACGCGCCGCCGCCGCAAGTGGTGATGGTCGTCGGCGTGAACGGCACGGGAAAGACGACCACCATCGGCAAGCTCGCGGCAAAGATGAAAGCCGCCGGCAAGTCCGTCATCCTCGGCGCCGGCGATACCTTCCGCGCCGCCGCCGGCGAACAGCTCGACGTGTGGGCCGATCGCGCGCAGGTCCCGATCGTCCGCGGCAAGGACGGCACCGACCCCGGCGCGGTGCTCTTCGACGCGGTGACGCGCGCCCGCGGCGAGAAGCTCGACGTGGTGCTCTGCGACACCGCCGGCCGCCTGCACACGAAGCCCAATCTGATGGAAGAGCTGAAGCGGCTGAAGCGGACGCTGTCCAAGGCCCAGGAAGGCGCCCCCCACGAGGTGCTGCTGGTCGTCGACGCCACCACCGGCCAGAACGCCATCCAGCAGGCCCGCCAGTTCCACGACTCGCTGGGCGTGACCGGATTCGTCCTTACCAAGCTCGACGGCACCGCGAAAGGCGGCGTCATCATCGGCATCTGCGACGCGCTGAAGATCCCCGTGCGCTACGTCGGCATCGGCGAGAAGGTGAACGACCTGAAGGAGTTCGACGCCCACGAGTTCGTCGAGGCGCTGTTTGCGGAGTAGGCGCTCCCGCGCCGGAGGCCCGGGTGTGCGCCTATGCTTTGGCCTGTACAGTATGCTTTAGCGGACATGTCCACGCGCGGCACCATCCTGGTGGTCGACGACGAGCAGGCGAACCTGGACTCGCTCGAGCGGATCTTCGCGCGCGAGGGGTATCGCATCCTGCTCGCACGCAACGGTCAGGCGGCGGTGGAGACGCTGCGCGCCGAGCCGGTGGACGTCGTGCTGACCGACCTCATGATGCCGGCGATGAGCGGGCAGGAATTGCTCCGAGCGGTGCGGGCCGTCGCGCCCGACGCGGAAGTGGTCCTGATGACCGCTTACGGGACCGTGGACGCCGCGGTGGCGGCGATGAAGGACGGCGCCTACGACTTCCTCACCAAGCCGCTGAAGCGTCATGCGGTGCTGAAGAGCGTTCAGCAGGCCATCGAGAAGCGCCGGCTCGTGCAGGAGAACAAGCAGCTTCGCGCCCGCCTCGCCGGGGCCGAGCAGCCCATCGTCGGCCAGAGCCCGTCGCTGCGCGCGACGCTCGACATCATCCGGCAGGCGGCGCCCTCCTCGGCGACGGTGCTGCTGCTCGGTGAGAGCGGCACCGGCAAGGAGCTCTTCGCGCGCGCTCTCCACGAGCACTCGGCCCGCGCACCGGGGCCTTTCGTGCCCATCAACTGCGCCGCGATCCCCGAGACGATCCTCGAAGCCGAGCTCTTCGGGTACGAACGCGGCGCATTCACCGGCGCGGTGCAGCGCAAGGAAGGCCGCATCGAGCGGGCCCAGGGCGGCAGCCTTTTCCTCGACGAGGTCGGCGAGCTGACGCCGTCGGTCCAGGTGAAGCTGCTCCGCTTCCTGCAGGATGGGGAGATCGAGCGCCTGGGCGGAACCGGCACCATCAAGGTGGACTGCCGTGTGGTGGCCGCCACCAACCAGGATCTCTCCGCGCGCGTCCGCGAAGGAAAGTTCCGCGAGGACCTCTACTACCGGCTGAACGTCATCCAGGTGGTGCTGCCGCCGCTGCGCGATCGCGTGGAGGACGTTCCTCTCCTCGCCGACCACTTCATCGCGCGGTACGCGGCCAAGAACGGGAAATCGATCCGCGGCCTCACGCGCGCGGCGCTCGCCGCACTGGAGGCCTACCCTTGGCCCGGCAACGTCCGAGAGCTGGAGCACGCCATCGAGCGCGCGGTGGTGCTCTCGCGCGGCGAAGAGATCGACGTGGACGATCTGCCGGAGTCCGTTCGCGCCGGGGGCGCCGCGCGCAATGCCGGCGTGGCCGGCGCCCTCGAGGGTCGTACCCTCGCGGTGCCGCTCGGGACGACGATGGAAGAGATCGAGCTGCGCGTCATCCGCGAGACGCTGCGTCAGACGAAGGGAGACAAGAACCTCGCCGCGCAGCTGCTCGGCATCGCCGCGCGCACCATCTATCGCAAGCTCGATCGGGAGAAGGACTAAGCAGCGTTGGCGGCCGGTGACAAATTGTCACGCCGGCAATGCTCGCCGTTGTCACCTTGTCGCCCGGCCGCCTTCCAACCGTCCCGAGCGACGGATTCCTGAGCCGCTCCGCTGGCATGGCGCTTGCTGCTCCGCTCGGTATGGAGCTCGTCCTCCAGCGATACTCGTGGGCGTTCGACGCCGTCGCAGTGTTGCTCGGCGCGTATCTCGCCGCGCGCACCGTGAACACCATCGCCGCCGCCGCCATCGCGCCGAAGCCCGCCCTGGTGCAGCAGGCTGGAGCCACGCCGCAGTCCGCCGCCCAGCCGCAGCGTGTGGAGCTCGACGCCGACAAGGTGGCGAAGCTGTTCGACGTCCCGCTGCCGAAGCCGCCAGCGCCCGGCGCCGAGACGACGCAGACGCAGCGCGCCGGCTGGAACCCCGTGCCCGTCCGCTCGTCGCTGCACGGCACTCTGATCGGAACCGCCATCGCCGATCCCGCGAAGTACTCGCTTTGCCAGATCACCAACCCGGACGTGAACGAGACGCAGGTCTATGCCATCGGCGAGAAGTACCAGGACGCGCGGATCTACGCGATCGAGAAGGAGCGCGTGCTGATCGACAATGCCGGCGTCAACGAGTACATCGACAACAGCCTCGCCGCGCCGCCCAACCTGGGAGTGATCCCGATCGTCCAGCCGGGCGCCCTGGGACAGGCGCAGGCCGGCGGCGGCGAGGGCGTCCGGCAGCTCTCCGAGAACCAGTACGTGGTGGCGCGGAGCGAGATCAACAACGCGCTCACCAACCTCTCCGACCTCGCCACCAAGGCGAGGATCGTGCCCTCGTTCAAGAACGGAGTGGCGAACGGGTTCAAGCTGTTCTCCATCGTGCCCGATTCGCTCTACGCCAAGATCGGCGTGCAGAACGGCGACGTGATCCGGCGCATCAACGGCTACGAGATGAACAGCCCGGACAAGGCGCTGGAGATCTACCAGAAGCTGCGCGACGCGAACCGCATCGAGATCGAGCTCGAGCGCCGCGGCGAGACCTTGCGCAAGACGTACTCCATCGAATGACCCGGGAGAACTTCGTGCATCCCCTGCGCTGGGCTTTCTTGCTCCCGCTCGCGGCGACCCTCGTCGCCGCGTCACCGTCGCGCGCGCAACAGCAGCCGCCGCCGCAGCCGCCGCCGGAACTGCCGCCGCCGCAGCAACAGCCGCCGCAGCAGCAACAGCCGCCGCCTCCGCCGCAGACGCCTCCACCGCGGCGACCCGTCCCGATCGTCCCGCCGCGAACGCCGCCGGCAAATCAGCCCGCTCCTGCGCAGCCCGGGGCGACGCGCGCCACCCAGCCGCCACCGAGCGCGCCCGTCGACAAGAAGGAGATCCACAACCAGGCGCGCACGGTGGTGATGTCCTTCGACAAGCGGGACCTCACCGAAGTGATCCAGTTCGTCAGCCAGTTCACCCAGCGCAACTTCATCTTGCCGGAGCGCGTCGCCGGGAAGATCACCATCCTCTCCAACTCGCCGATCCCCGCCGACGACGTGTGGAACGTCTTCGTCGCCGCACTCGACGCCAACAACTGGTCCGTCTATCCGGTCGGCAAGTACTGGAAGCTCGTGGAGAAGAAGCAGTCCTCCCGCGCGAACATCCCCATCTATCTCGACCGCGGGCAGGAGGCGCCGCCCACCGAGCAGATGGTCACCAGGCTGTTCAAGCTCCGCTATGTCGAAGCGGACCAGATGCGCAACGTGCTGAACCAGTTCACGTCGCGCGACTCCGATTTCCAGATCTTCCCGCCGGACACGCTGGTGATCAGCGACCTCGGCCTGAACATGCGCAGGCTGGAGAAGCTGGTCGCGCAGCTGGACCAGCCGGGCGGCTCCGAGGAGATCCACATCGTCCCCGTGCAGTACGCGGGAGCGCAGGAGCTCGCGCAGAAGCTGACCGAGATCTTCCAGGCGCAGGCGCCGGCCCAGCGGGGCGGCGTCGCCCGCCAGCTCGGCGTCGCCGAGCCGGTCGTCCAGCCCGGACAACCGCTCCCCGTCCCTCAACCCGGACAGGCCCCTGCCGGCACCGGCGGCCCGGTGCAGATCGGCAAGATCATCCCGGAGGAGCGGACGAACAAGCTCATCGTCATCGCCGGCGCCCGTTCTTTCAACCGGGTGATGCAGCTGATCCGCCAGCTCGACGTCCCCGCCGGCGAGGGCGGTGTCCACGTCTATTACCTGGAGAACGCCAAGGCCGAGGACGTCGCCGCCACGCTGCAGGCGCTGGCGCAGGGAGCCGCTGCGCGACACACCACCGGACCCACGGGTGCCGCCGGGGCGCGCCCCCCGGGTCCGCCGCAGGCGACGCCGGCCGGGGCCGCAGCCCCTGCGGGACCGGTCTCCGCCGATCTCTTCGCCGGCGAGGTGAAGATTACCGCCGACAAGAACACCAACTCGCTGGTGGTGATCGCCTCGCAGGCCGACTACCGGAACCTGGTCAAGGTCGTGGAGCGTCTCGACATCCGCCGCCGCCAGGTATTCGTCGAAGCGGTGATCATGGAAGTGAATCTCGAGAACGACCTCGAGGTCGGCGTCTCCGCGCACGGCGGTACCATCCTCAACGACGTCAGCTTCCGCGGAGCAAAGGGCGACGCTCCCTTGGTCGTCGGCAGCGAGCTCGGCGGCCTCAGCTCCCTCGGCGGCGTGACCTCGCTGGGATCGCTGGGAGGCTTCCTCGCGGGACTGCAGGGCCCCCCCATCACGGTGCCCGGCCTGAACGTCTCACTGCCCTCCTTTGCCATCCTGCTCAACGCATTGCAGAGCTCGAGCGACGTGAACGTGATCAGCACTCCCCACGTGATCATGACCGACAACACCGAGGGAGAGATCACCGTCGGCCAGAACGTCCCCTTCCAGGCGGCCTATTCGCCGACCAGCTCGGCGCTGACCTCTCTCGTCTCCGGCACCTCGGGGACCACCACCGGCACGACGAATACCGCCGCCACCTCGTTGCTCGGCCTCGGCGGCCTCGGGTCCCTCTACGCGCCCATCCAGCGGCAGAACGTCGAGCTGCGCCTGCGGATCAAGCCACAGATCAACGAGAGCGACTACGTCCGCCTCGACGTCGACGAGCAGACCGAAGAGATCGCCAGCGTCGACAAGCAGCTCGGTCCCACCACCTCCAAGCGCAGCGCGAAGACCACGGTGGTGGCCAAGGACCAGGAGACGGTGGTGATCGGCGGACTGATCCAGGAGCGCAGCACCCGCAGCGTGCAGAAGGTCCCGGTGCTGGGATCGCTGCCGCTGCTCGGCTGGCTTTTCCGCAACGAGTCGACGAAGAAGACCAGGACGAATCTATTGTTGTTCCTCACTCCCTACATCATCCGCGACCAATCCGATTACCGGCGCATCTTCGAGCGCAAGATGTCCGAGCGCGCGGAGTTCGTGAAGCGCTTCTACGGCGACGAGGGCCGCTACGAGGCCGCCGTCGACTACGACCGCAAGCCGGGACCGCTCGCCCGGGTGCGACGAGGTGTGCAGCAAGAGCTGAACCGCTACGAGAACGGAGGCCCCGGCGGCGCCGATCAGCGGGTCATTCGCCCCGGCCAGCGTTATGCTCCGCCGGAGCTGGACAAGGGCGGAGTCAACCCGGCGATCCGGATTCCATCGCCTGCTCCCCTTCCCGCCGAGCCGAAGCAGGAGCCTGCGCCGGGCACGCAGGCGCCCCCCGAACAGCCGCCGCCAGAGCCGGCGCCGTCGGAAGAGAAGCCCGATCAGGAGGGTTGACGCAGGATGGAAGGCATCGCAGACGCGCCCGCGCGCAAGCCCGCCCCGCGCAACCTGACCGGGCTGCGGCTCGGCGAGATCCTGCTCGCGCACGGCGCCGTCACGCGCGAGCGCGTCGACGAAGCGCTGGCGGCGCAAACCGAGCGCGGCGGTCGACTCGGCGAGGTGCTCGTCTCGCTCAAGGCGTGCTCCGAGGAGCAGGTGCTGAAGGCGCTCGCGGCGCAGCTCGAGCTTCCCTACCAGATGCGGGTGGGAACCGAGGAAGTCTCGCAGGACCTGATCTCCAAGGTGCCCATCAACTTCGCCAAGCAGGCGCGGCTCCTTCCCCTGCGGATGGACGGAGACCGCGTGGTCGTCGCCATGGCCGATCCGATGGACACCGGCGCCGTGGACAGCCTGCGCCTGCTGCTCGGCGCCTCGGTGTCGACGTTGATCGTCCCCACCCAGTCCATCCTCGACTGCATCAACTCGGTCTACGACCGCGCCCGGAACGAGGCGGAGCAGCTCGTCGGCGACCTGGAAGCGGGCGACCTCGACACCGTCGCACACGAGTTGGAGGAGCCTCAGGACCTGCTCGACTCGAGCGACGAGGCGCCCATCATCCGGCTCGTCAACTCGCTCCTCTTCCGCGCCGCGAAGGAACGCGCGAGCGACATCCACATCGAGCCGCAGGAGAAGGACATCTGCGTGCGCTTCCGGGTGGACGGCGTTCTGCAGGAGGTGATCCGCCCGCCCAAGCGGTTCCAGAACTCGATCAGCTCGCGCGTGAAGATCATGGGCGGGCTGAACATCGCCGAGAAGCGGCTGCCGCAGGACGGTCGCATCCGCGTCAAGCTCGCCGGGCGCGATATCGACATCCGCCTCTCCACCACCCCCACGGTCTTCGGCGAGCGGGTGGTGATGCGCCTTCTCGACAAGAGCACGGTGCTCCTCGACCTGGTGGAGATCGGGATGGACAAGGAGCAGCTCCGGATCATGGAGTCGCTCATCCACCGCTCGCACGGCATCATTCTCGTCACCGGACCCACCGGCTCGGGAAAGACCACCACGCTGTACGCGGCGCTGAGCCGCATCAACCGCCCCGACCTGAACATCATGACCATCGAGGACCCGGTCGAGTACCAGCTCCAGGGCATCTCGCAAACGGCGGTGAACCCGAAGATCGAGCTCACGTTCGCGAACGGGCTGCGCAGCTTCCTCCGCCAGGACCCGGACGTGATCATGGTCGGAGAGATCCGTGACCTGGAGACGGCCGAGATCGCCATTCAGGCTTCGCTCACCGGCCACCTGGTCTTCTCCACCGTCCACACCAACGACGCCGCCGGCGCCGTCACCCGCCTGGTGGACATGGGGGTGGAGCCGTTCCTCGTCGCCTCCTCCCTGATGGGCATCCTCGCCCAGCGCCTCGTCCGCGTGGTCTGCAAGGAGTGCCGGGTTCCCTATTTCCCCACGCCCGAGGAGCTGAAGGAGATCGGGCTCACTCCGGACGACGTGCGCGAGACCAGCGGCGGGATGCTCTACAAGCCAGGCGCCTGCGAGCAGTGCAACAACACGGGGTACCGGGGGCGCTCCGGCATCTACGAGATGATGCTGATGGACGACGAATTGCGCCAGCTCACGCTCAAGAACGTGGACAGCGGGACCATCAAGCGGCAGGCCGTGAGCAAGGGCATGCGCACGCTGATGGACGACGGCGCGCAGAAGGTGATGCGCGGGATCACCAGCGTGGCGGAAGTCCTCAGCGTGACGCAGGAGGACATGGCCTAGGCCACCATGCCCGTTTTCGAGTACACGGGCCTCACCGAGGCCGGCAAGAACGTCCGCGGCATCCGGGACGCGGAGAGCAGCAGGGTCCTGCGCCAGATCCTCCGCAAGGACGGCGTCTATCTCACCGACGCGCGGGCGGCCGAAGCGGGCGCGGTGGCCGGCGAGCAGAAAACCGGGCTCTCGCGCGAGGTCGACCTCGGCGCCATGCTCGGATTCACGGGCGTGTCCACGCAGGACCTCGCCATCGCCACCCGCCAGCTCGCCACCTTGATCGCTGCCGGCATCCCGCTGGTCGACGCTCTCACCGCGCTCGTCGATCAGATCGAGCAGCCTCGCCTGAAGCGGATCATGGGGGTGGTGAAGCAGAAGGTGAACGAGGGCTTGTCGCTGGCCGACGCCCTGCGCGAGCATCCGAAGGTGTTCTCCGACCTGTACGTGAACATGATCCGCGCCGGCGAGAGCTCCGGCGCCCTCGACGTGGTGCTGGTGCGCCTCGCGGACTTCACCGAATCGCAGGCCCAACTGCGCAACAAGATTCTCGGCGCCATGCTCTATCCGGCGATCATGGTGGTGGTCGGCATCGCCATCGTCAGCATCCTCTTCGTGGTCGTCATCCCGAAGGTCACCAAGATCTTCGAGGACATGAACGTCACGCTGCCCTGGACGACGCGCATCCTCATCGTCGTCTCCTCGTTCGCGCGCGACTACTGGTACCTGGTGGTGGTCCTGTTGCCGGCGCTCGTCTTCGGCGTGCGGCGGTACGTGCGCAGCCCGCGCGGCCGCGCGTTCTGGGATCGCGCGAAGCTGCGGGCACCGATCTTCGGAGAGCTGATCCGGATGTTGGCGCTGTCGCGTTTCGCCAAGACGCTGGCCACGCTGCTGGCGAGCGGGGTTCCGCTGCTCACTGCGATGGACATCGTCAAGAACATCGTCAGCAACACGCTCCTGGCGGATGTGATCGACAAGGCGCGCGACGCGATCCGCGAGGGCGAGTCAATCGCCGCGCCGCTGAAGCGGTCGGGCCAGTTCCCGCCGCTCGTCTATCACATGATCGCGATCGGCGAGCGCAGCGGGCAGTTGGAGGAGATGCTGCAGAACGTCGCCAAGAGCTACGAGGCCCAGGTGGAGATGCGGGTCGGCGCGCTCACCTCGCTGCTCGAGCCGGTGATGATCGTCGCCATGGGTGGCGGCGTGGCGTTCATCGTCTTCTCCATCCTCATGCCGATCATGCAGCTCAACACCTTCGTTCCCAAGTAAGAGGCACACATGTTTGCAAAACATCTGAGAAAGGCCGGCAAGGCCGCCGCCCGCGGCATGACGCTGATCGAGATCATGGTGGTGCTGGTGATCCTCGGGCTGATCGCCGGAGCCATCGGCTACAACGTGTTCCAGTCGCTGAAGGACGCGCAGGTCAAGACCGCGAAGCTCGACCTGCAGGCGCTTTCGAACAGCATCGATCTCTACCACGTGGACACAGGCCAGTGGCCGGACACGCTGCAGCAGCTCCTTCCCAAGTACGTGCGCGAGATCCGCAGGGATCCCTGGGGCAAGGACTATGCGTACCTGCGCACCGGCGAGGGATACGACGTCTACTCCTACGGCCCGGACAAGGCGCAGGGGGGCGGCGACGACATCCTCGTCCACGGCGGCGACAGCGCGGGTCCTTCCACCGCCGGGAAATAGCCATCCGGATGCGCGCGCGCCGGGACAGGGGCATGACGCTGATCGAGGTCGGCGTTACTCTCGCGGTGGTGGCGCTCATGCTCGCCGTCGCCGTCCCGGCCCTCTCCTCCGTCACGCGCGCACAGCTGCGGCAGAAGAGCGGACAGCTCGCCGGGGCTGTCCGCTCCCTGTACGGCAGCACCGCCATCGGCGGGCATACCTGCCGTCTGGTACTGGATCTCGATGCGAACGCCTACTGGTCGGAGTGCGCGAAGACCAACGTGCGGCTCGCGCGGGAGGGGGAGCAATCCCGGAGCGGAGCGCGGATCCCGGGCGCGGACGAGGCGCTGCAGACGCGGGCGACGTTGTCCGACGAGGACCGGGAACGGCTCGAGCTCGCGCGGAAGAGCGCCTTCTCCGCTTCGCCGGACATTCCCAGGACCGAGCTCGGGGGATCGGTGAAGTTCACCGACGTCTGGGTGCAACACCAGACCGAGCGGTACACCACCGGCCAGTCGTTTCTCTATTTCTGGTCGAGCGGTCTGACGGAGGAGGCGTCGATCCACGTCGCCCAGGCCGACGACGTCTACTCCCTGCTCGTCTCGCCCCTCACTGGCCGTGTCCGGGTGGTGGCCGACCGCGTCGATGCAACGGGGCAGACCCGATGAGGCGCGGTTTCACGTTGCTGGAAGTGATGATCTCGCTGGCCATCCTGGCCATCGCGCTGGTTGCCATCTCGGGACTCAACGGCGGTGCCGTGACGATGCACGCCTACGGGCGACGGGCCACGGAGGCGACGCTCCTGCTGCGCGGCAAGATGCTGGACGTCGAGGACGACCTGCAGAAGAACGGCTTTTCCGACTTCGACGACGAGAAGCACGGCGATTTCACCGACGACGGCGCCCCCCCTTACGCCTGGAGCGCGGAGATCCTCCGCCCCGACGTCCGGCTCGACCCCGCGCAGCTCCTCAGCCTGATCGGCGGGGGAACGCAAGGACAGGGAGGAACCTCGCGGACCGGCAGTCTTGCCAGCGCCGCGTCGGCTCTGGCCGGCTCGCTGCTGGGCGGATCGGGGAGCGCACCCGTCCCTTCCGGTGGCGGAGCAGCGGCGCTGTTGAGCGGGCCCATCGGCGGCATCCTGCAGGGGCAGGCGACCACGTTCATCGAGACCCTGAAGAAGAGCGTCCGCGAGATCCGGCTGACGGTGAGCTGGAGCGACGGGAAGGATCGCCGCTCGGTGTCCGCGTCGCAGATCGTCATCATCCTGCCGCAGGGGGCGGTCCCGAATCCGGCGCTTCAGAACACCGTCTCGCCACAGGGTGGGCAGCAGGTGACGCCGCGGAGTACGCAGCCATGAACAGGCGCGGGGTCACCTTGCTGGAGGTGATGATCGCCGTGGCGGTGATGGCGCTCATCGGCGGCTTGACCTGGAAGAGCTTCGACGGCGCATACGATCTGAAGCGCCGGGTCGAGAGCGCGGAGGAGCGGGATCAGACCGTGCGCGGAGCCCTCGACCGGATCGCCCGGGAAGTCTCGATGACGTTCCTCTCCGAGCACTACGATCGCAAGCGCTTCCGCGAGCGGCCCACGTTCTTCACCCTCAAGGACGGCCGTAGCGAGGCCATCCTCACGCTGACCTCGTTCGCCCACCAGCGGCTGCACGTCGACGCCAAAGAGTCCGACCAGGCGGTGTTCGACTACCGCCTCGATCGCGATTCCAACGGGAAGAGGTCGCTCTTTCGCCGTGTGAAGTCGCAGATCGACGAGGAGCCCGACCGCGGCGGTGAGAGGGCCGTCCTGGCCGAGGACGTGCTCCGCTTCACTGTCCAGGCCTGGGACGCAACCGCCCGGGAATGGCGCGACGAGTGGCAATCGAATGCGCCCCCGCGCACCGGTGGCGCGGTGCTGCCGTCTCGCGTGCGCATCGCCATCACCGTGCTCGACGAGCAGGGAAAGGAGCGGACCTGGTCGACGCAGGCCCGCATTCCTCTCTCCACGCCGCTGGACTTCTGAGATGCGCTCCGCTCCCGTCCAGCACCGCGGCATCGCGCTGATCCTGGTCCTCACCACCATCGCCATCCTCGCGGCCATCGGGGTGGACTTCAGCTACAGCTCGCGCGTCTCGCTGAAGCTGGCGGAGAACCTGCGCGACGAGACGCGAGCCGAGTATCTGGCGAAGTCGGCCGTGAACCTCTCCCGCCTGCTTCTCCACTTCCAGAAGCAGGTCGATCAGCTCGGCGGCCAGGTCGCCGGCGGAATCGCCGGATCCATTCTCGGCGGAGCGGCCGGGGGGACCACTACCGGACAGCCGCGCACTCCGGCTGCCGCCGGCACGAACAATCTCGGCATCCGGCTCTGGCAGGTCGTGCCCATCGACTCCAACGCGTTCAGCGCGCTGCTGTCCGGCAACATCGTCGGGCTCCAGCAGCCGCCAGGCAGCGACGCGCGCACGCTTCCTCCGCCTCCACGAGAGACGCGGGCGGTGAGCCACACCTTCGGTGCCTTCGACGGCAGCTTCCACGCGAAGATCGTGGACGAGAACAGCCGGATCAACGTGCAGGCGCTCGACGCCCTGGGCAACACGCCGCTGGCGGTGCTGACGCAGCTGCGCGCGATGATGGCCGATCCGAAATACGACTTCATCTTCGACGAGGAGGATGCGAACCGCGACCGCGTCCGCCGAGACGACGTGATCCTGGCGTTGAAGGACTGGATCGACATCGACGAGACCGCCACCGCGCTCGATCCCGCGAACCCGCAACGCCCGTTCGCCAACGGGTTCAGCGACGAGAACGCCGCCTACTCCCGGTACGAGCCGCGGTACAAGGCGAAGAACGGGAGGTTCGACAGCCTGGAGGAGCTGTACATGGTCCGCGGCGTCAACGACCGGTTCATGGCGGCATTCGGGGATCGGCTCACCATCTGGCCGGACATCAACTCCAAGCTCAACGTCAACACCGACGACCCGCAGCAGATGCTCACCAACATCCTGATCGCCGCGGCCAACGCCAACGATCCGAAGCTGCGCGATCCCCGGCTGTTGCAGACCATCCTGCAGGAGATCCAGCTCCGGAAGATGTTCTCCTTCTTCGGGCTCTCCGCGCAGGACTTCGTTTCCATCCTGCAGGCGAACGCCATCCGGCTGCGGCCGGAAATCGACCCGGCGCAGCGCGGCAACGCCAACAACCTGTTCGGGTCGACGAGCGACACGTTCCGCATCAGCGCGACCGGGCGGGTGGGCCGCATCGAGAAGCAGCTCACCGCCGTCGTCCGATATGACGACGGAATGGGAAAGATGCTGTACTGGAAGGAAGACTGATGCACCGGAACGTGGGCCTCGATTGGGCGCAGGACTCGCTGCGCGTGGCGACGCTGCAGAGCGGCTTCCGCGGCTTCGCCGTGCAGGACGTGCGATCGGCGCTCCTGCTGGCCGACGGCACTCCGGCGGAGCGCCTGCGAGCGGGACTCGCCGCGCTCGATCTGACACCACCTCTCGGCCCGGACGACTCCCTGGCGGTAGCCCTTCCCGGCTCGCTGGCCGCGACGCACCTGATCACGCTGCCCTTCTCGGACCCGAGGCGGATCGAGCAGGTGCTTCCCGCCGAGGTCGAGGGCGCGATCCCGTTCGACCTGTCCGAGGTGGTCTGGGACGCGGCGGTGCTCGGACTCGTCGGCGGGAAGGCGGAAGTGCTCGTCGGCGTGGTCAAGAAGGCGGCCCTGCGCGAGCACCTCGATGCTCTCGCCGCCGCAGGCCTCGACCCTCGCGTCATCACGTTGGCGCCGCTGGCGCTCGCCGCTCTCGGCGAGCGTCCCGTCCTCGTCCCCGAGGGCGAGGCCCCCTTGACGGCGGCGCTGCTCTACGCCGGCCCGGAGCGGGCCGATCTGGTGGTGCTCGATGCGGGCCGGCCGGTCCTCGCCCGCGCCCTGGCCGCCTCGAACGCCGCGGCGTGGACGGCAGCCATCACCGATCCCGCGGCCCGCGAGCGGCTCCTTTCGCTGTTGGCCAGGGACCTCAAGATCTCGCTGCGCTCACGGAACGCCGCGCCGCAGAGGTTGCTGTTGGCGGGCGCCGTCGCCTCGCTGCCGGAAGCGACCGAGCGACTCTCCGCGGAGACCCATGTGCCGGCCGAGCCGCTCACTCTCCCGGCGGGCGATCCCGGGGATGCATTGGCTCTGGGCCTCGCCCTGCGGGCGCAGTTTCCGCGCGGACGGGTCAACTTCCGAAAGGGCGAGTTCGCCTTCACGAAGGATCTGTCCCACGTCCGCGGCAGGCTGGTCCGGATCGGGATCGCCGCGGCGGTGCTGCTCGTGCTCGGCCTCGTCCTCGGCATCGCCCGCGTCACCTCGCTGCACGGGCAGATGGCCGAGTACGACGACGCCGTCTGCACCGCGACCCGCCGTATCCTCGGAACATGCCTGACGGATTATCGGCAGGCCCTGGCCCAGCTCTCCGGAGGCCGCTCGCGCGCAGCCGGAATTCCGCGCGTGTCCGCCGCCGACGTGCTCGCCGAGCTGGTCGCGCACATGCCCGAGGGATCGTTGCCGCTGCTCGAGGACGTCGAGGTGACCACGGCGTCGGTGCGGCTGAGGGGCACGGCGGAGACTTTTGGCAAGGTCGAGGAGATCACCGCGGCGCTGCGCAAGAATCGCTGCTTCGGGGAGATCAAGCCGCCCAAGACAGACAAGGCGCCTGGCGGGAACAGGGTGACGTTCGCGATGGACTTCCCGTACACGTGCTCAGGCGAAACCTCGGGAGGCGCGTGATGCATCGCGTGCTCGACCGCATCCGCGCCCTGTGGGCCGACGCTCAGGCCTGGATCGCCGCTGCCTCTCCGCGGGAGCGCCGGTTGGTGCTGATGGCGGCCGGAGGCGTCCTGCTCTTCGTGGTGCTGATTGCCTGGGCGAGCTTCAGCGCCGCCATCCGCCGCGCCGAGTTTGCGCTGGACGACAAGCGCGCCGACTTCGAGAAGATCTCCCGCCTCGCTGGCGGCTACGGCGCCCAGGAACAGGAGCGCCAGCTGCTGGAAGCGCGCCTGCGGCAGAGCCCGCCGGCGCTGATGACCTTCGTGGACGCGACCGCGCGCAACGCCGGCGTCGAGGTCGGGGGGATGAGCGACCGTGGCGTCATCTCCGGCGGCCAGAACGGAAGGCCCCGCGAGACGTCGGTCGAGGTCAATCTCGGCAAGGTCTCGCTGGACAAGCTGGTAAAGCTGATCACCGACATCGAGCACAGCCCCGGCGTCGTGCGCGTCCGCCGCTTGCGCATGCGAAAGGCGTACGAGAACAAGGATCTGCTGGATGTATCCCTGAGCGTGAGCGCCTGGCAGGGGTCCTGATGGCATCGGAGCTGGCGATCTTCGCGCGCTATCCGGTGCTGCGCCGCCTGCTCCTGCCCGCCGGAGGATTCCTCGCCTTCCTCTTGTTCCTCGTCTTCACCTTTCCCTACGACGTCCTCGCGCGTCGGATCGAGATCGAGGCGCAGCGGGCAGGCGCCGAGCTGACTCTCGGCAGCGTCGGCGCCGGCGGTCTCGCCTCGGTGCGGGCGCGCGACGTGCGGGTGCGGATCCTGCCGGCCGGGTCCGCGCCCTGGCCCGAGCTCCGATTCGATCGGGCCGTGGTCAGCCCCGATCTCTTCGCGATGCTCCTGCGCCGGACGTCGTTCGGCTTCTCGGTCCAGGGATACGGAGGGACCGCCCGGGGCCACGTCGCCCTCAGCAATGACCCGCGCGTGCCCGGCGTCTCGTCGTTCCGGCTCGATGCTTCCGACGTCGATCTGGCGGCGTTGCCGCTCCGCGAGATGGCGGGAGTGAGCGCGAGCGGCAAGCTGCGGATGAAGGCAGATCTACCCGCATTGCTGCCGGTGGAAGTGGCGCGCGGCGCGCTGACTCTCTCGCTCGACGATGGCACGGTGACCGGCGGCGCCGTGATGGGGTTCGCGATCCCGCGGACCGCCGTCGGCCGGCTGGACGGCTCGGTCTCGGTGGAAAAGGGCATCGCCCGCGTCGAAAAGACCGGGACGCGGGGCGGCGACGTCGAGGCAGACATGGACGGCAACGTCAACCTGCGGCCCCTGCTCTCGCTCTCGCAAGCCGACCTTCATCTCCGCTTCCGCCCCGGCGATCGCTGGCTGAATGAGAACGCGGCCATCAAAGGGATGATGGGCCTGATCCAGAACGCGCGGCAGGGCGACGGCAGCTACGTCTTCACGTTCACGGGTCCTCTCTCCCGGCTGCAGGCGCGGCCGGGCAGGTGACCATGGCGAGCCCGCGCGTCGCGGATCGCGATCTCGACGGGCTTCTCGTCCGCGTCCACTACCCCGCCGAGGGAGGACCACTTCCCGTCATCGTCTTCTCGCACGGCGTCGGCGGCTCCAGGCTCGGGTACGTCGAGGCTTGCACGCTGTGGTTCTGGGACAAGCATCTGCGGAACATCGACGCGCCATTTCCTCCGCTCCGCGGCGCCCGCGTCGAGCATCGATGAGGGAGGGTCGTTTGATCCGGACGCGGCGCCCGTGCGAGCCTTGTCGCATGCGCAGCGCCGTCCTTCTGCTCGCGGTCGCAGCTTGCACCTCGCGGCCGCCCGCGCTGCATGACGACCCTCAGGCGCTGGCGTACCGCAGCCGCAGCAAGGTAACCGATGCGGCCGCGCGCCACATCGCGGCGGAGGCCGTGGGCGATGCCCGCCGCAGGCCTGCGTGGAGCGAGCCCAACCACGTGCACGCAGTCGACGGGCCGCTCGGCGATGGAAACGACAAGTTCCTCTTCGGCGAGGCGCGTCTCTACCTCGGCGAGTACGAGACGGAGCCGGGCAAGTTCCGCGAGGTCGATCCGAAGGATGACGCGTTGATGGCCTACGCCGACGCGCTGTTCACGGTCCAGCAGCTGAAGGAATGGGCGCAGCGCTACCAGGTGGCCTGGGACATCCAGCTTGGGCGTGCGAAGGGTCGCGTCGAAGCTTCCGGCGCCGACGCGTCCGCACAGAAACTCCTCGCGGAGCTGTCGCGCAAGGCCGGCGACGGCGCCGAACAGGCGGAGGCGCAGCGGCGGAGGCTCGACCAGAAGTACCGCGACAGGCGTTGACTTCAGGGCAGCGAGGCGATCTCCCGCGCGATCGCGTCCGCGGCTGCCGCGGGATCCGGCGCATCGCGAAGGGCCCGTCCGATCACGAGGATGTTCGCTCCGGCGCGAACCGCCTCCGCGGGAGTGCCCGTCCGACGCTGGTCACCGCTGCCCGTACCCGCCGGCCGGATTCCAGGCACGACCAGGAGGGGTCCAGGACCCAGTGCCGCACGCAGCGCCGCCACTTCCTGCGGCGAGCAGACGATTCCGTCCGCGCCGGCGCCCATTGCCAACTTCGCGAGCCGGGGAACCGCGTCGCGGGACAGACCTACCGCGTCCAGGTCGTCGGGGCCGAGGGAAGTCAGCGCCGTCACGGCCAACAGCTTCGTGCGCGGCAGCGCCCGCCGCGCCGCGCGGATCATCTCCACACCGCCGCTGGCATGTACGGTGACGTAGTCGACGCTGAGCGATGCGGCGCCGCGGGCGGCGCCCTCGACGGTCTGCGGGATATCGTGCAGCTTCAGATCGAGGAAGATCGGCTGGCCGAATCGGCGAACCGCTTCGACCGCGGCTCGTCCATGCGCGACGAACAGCTCGAGGCCAACCTTGAACAAGCCGACGTGACCCAGCAGCCGGGAAGCGAGCCGCTCCGCAGCGCCCGGATCGCCGACGTCGAGGGCGGCGCAGATCCGGTTCACGGCGAGAGTTTCCCTCCGCCGTCGCGCACCGCCGCCCGGGTGCGCTCGACGACTTCCTGCAACGCGACCAGCTCCAGATCCTTTGCTCCTCGCGCTTTCCACTCCACCCTCCCGTCGGCGAGCCCCTTCTTTCCCACGGCGATGCGTAGCGGCAGCCCGATCAGGTCAGCATCCTTGAACTTCACGCCGGCGCGCTCGTCCCGATCGTCGAGGAGGACGTCCACTCCCGCGTCCGTCAGCTCGCGGTACAGCTTCTCCGCCGCGTCGCGGACGGCGGCGTCCTGCATCTGCAACGGCAGCAGCGAGACGTGGAACGGCGCGATGCTCATCGGCATGCGGATGCCGTCGGCGTCGTGGTGCAGCTCCACGGCGCCGGCCAGGATCCGTTCGATGCCGATTCCGTAGCTGCCCATGATGATCGGAACTTCCTTGCCGCTCTCGTCGAGGACCCGCGCCCCCATCGACTCCGAGTAGCGCGTGCCCAGCTTGAAGATGTGACCGACCTCCAGCGCCTTGCCGACGGTGAGTGGACTTCCGCAGCGGGGACAACCCTCGCCGGCGCTCACCGTTCGCAGGTCCACGGGCGTCGCGTGCGCGAGGTCGCGGGGCACCGACACGTTGCGCAGGTGGAAGCCGTCCTTGTTCGCTCCGGTGACGAGACCGCTGAGGCCGACGAGGCGCTGGTCGATGAAGACGCGCAAGCTCTTCTCCGCGAGACCGAGGCCGCCGAGCGAGCCCGGCCTGGCGCCCATCCACCGCTGGATTTCCTCGGGATGCGCCGGCCGCAATACCGACGCTCCGGTTGCGGTCTGCAGCTTGGCCTCGTTCAGCTGGTCGTCGCCGCGCACGATGGCGGCCACGGGCTTCTCGTCGGCGACGTAGATCAGCGTCTTGAGCTGCTGGTCCGCTGCCACGTTGTACGGTCTTCCGGAGAGAGCCTCGATGGTCAGCACGCCAGGGGTGGCAAACTCCTCGAGCCCGGGCGACGCGCCGGCCGCCTTGTACCGATCCGGCGTCTCCACCCGCGACTCGGCCTTCTCGGTGTTCGCGGCGTATCCGCATTTCTCGCAGGAGGCGATCAGATCCTCTCCCGCGTCCGTCGGCACCATGAATTCGGTCGAGCCCGAGCCACCCATGGCGCCCGAATGGGCCTCCACCTGGATGGTCTTCAGGCCGCAGCGCCCGAAGATGCGGACGTACGCCTCGCGGTGGTCCTCGAACGACTTGTCCAGGCCGGCGGGATCGAGGTCGAACGAGTAGCTGTCCTTCATGGTGAACTGCCGCACCCGCAACAGCCCGCTCTTCGGCCGCGGCTCGTCGCGGAACTTGGTCTGGATCTGGTACCAGCCCTGCGGCAGCTGCCGGTAGCTGCGCAGCTCCGCCCGCGCCAGCACGGTGAAGATCTCCTCGTGCGTCATGGCCAGGCAGAGATCCGCGCCCTTCCGGTCCTTCAGGCGGAACATGTTCTCGCCCATCACCGCCCAGCGGCCCGACTCCTCCCAGACCTCGCGCGGGTTCAAGGCGGGCAAGTAGAACTCCTGCGCCCCGATGGCATTCATCTCCTCGCGCACGATGGCGGTGATCCGGAGGATCGAGCGTTGCCCGAGCGGGAGGATGGAGTAGATGCCGGCGGCGAGCTGGCGGATGTAGCCCGCGCGAACGAGGAGCTGGTGCGAGGCGACGATCGCGTCCGCCGGCACCTCCTTGAGCGTCGGCGTGAACGATTTGCTCATCCTCATGCCGCGTCTATCCCTTCCTCAGCTCCCGATCGACGGCCTGCTTCATGTGCTCGTAGGGCTGCGCGCCGTTGACGAAGATGCCGTTGATGAAGAACGCCGGCGTTCCATTCACGCCCGCGGCCGATCCCGCCTTCAGGTCGTCGTCGACCAGCGCCTTCTTTTCCCCGCTGTCGAGGCACTTGTCGAACTTCGGCGCGTCCATCCCCAGCAACTTGGCGTATCCCTTGAGATCCGCAACCGCGAGCTTGCCCTGGTTGGTGAACATCTTGTCGTGCAGCTCCCAGAACTTTCCCTGGTCCTGCGCGCACGCGCCCGCCTCCGCCGCCTTCTGCGCGAAGGGATGGAAGTCGAGGGGATAGTGGCGGAACACCAGCCGCAACTTGCCGTCGTACTCCTTCATCAGCCTCTCGATCACCGGGTACTCGCGCCCGCAGTAGGGGCACTGGAAGTCGCTGAACTCCACGATGGTCACGGGCGCGTTGGTCGGACCGCGCGACGGGCCCTTCGCCTCCACGTCGATCCGCGGCAGATCCGGCGCCTGGAGCGAGACCTGCACGTGATGCCTGGACTTGAGATCGTCCAGCACCTTCCCCATCCCTTCGCGGAGCTTCTGCTGCCGGACCGCCTGCTTGATCCGGTCCTTCAAGTCGTCGAAGGTTTGACCCTGGGGCACCTGCGCCTTGTGCTCCTCGTAGAACGCCTTCGCTTCAGCGTCCGACGGCTCGGGCACCGAGGTCACGTATTCCGTCTGGTACCACTGCTCGACGGTCTTGCCCTTCGCCTTCGCCTCTTCTTCGAGCAGCCGGCGGCTGATCATCTCGTCGAGCAGGCCCCGGCGCTGGTCGTACAGATCGGTGAGCGCCTTCACCTCGGCCTGCCGCAGCTTGGCGCCCACCTCGTGATCGTTCTGGAGGTCGCCGTACGTGACGGGCTGCCCGTCGACTTCCGCCACCTTCGTCGTCGGGTCCATTCCGGCGATGCCACCGGACGCGCTCTTTCCCCCTCCTGTCCTGCAGGCGACGAAGGACGCGGCGCAAGCGACCGCCAAGGCGTGCAAAGTACGGCTCTTCATGACACTCTCCCAGACGCGGCGAACCGCGCACCCTAGGCGGGCGCGGCGCCTACGTCAACAATCGGGAGGCATTTGTCGTTCCAGAACCCAAGCCCGGGCGAAATCAAGGCGCTGCTCCAGCGCGTCAAGACGGTGGCCGTGGTGGGCCTCTCGCCGGACCCGGACCGCCCCTCCTACAGCGTGTCGATGTACTTGCAGGGGAACGGCTACCGCATCGTTCCGGTGCGACCGGGTGGTGGAGAAATCCTGGGCGAGAAGGTGTACGAGCGGCTCTCGGACGTTCCCTTCGCCGTCGATATCGTCGACCACTTCCGCCGCAGCTCGGAAGTGGGCGCGCACCTCGACGAGGCCATCCGGCTTCGCGTGCCGGCCGTCTGGATGCAGGAAGGCGTCATCGACGAGGAGGCAGCGCTTCGCGCGCGCGCTGCCGGGCTCGTGGTCGTCATGGATCGCTGCATGCTGAAGGAGCACCGCAAGGCCGGTCTCTCCTCCAAACCGCCGCCGGCCTGATCCATGCGCAGGATCGCGGTCGCTCTCGCCGTGGCGCTGCCCGCGCTCGTGCTGCGGCTGAGCGGCGTCCACCTTCCGCCGCCGGCGGCGATCGCGGTCTTCGGTTCCGCCGTCGTGGCGTCCGCCTTCCTCCTCGTGTGGGCAGCGGAGGCTGCGCAGCGCGACATCTCCGGCAGCCTCGCCACGGCAATCCTCGCGGTGATCGCCGTCCTCCCCGAGTACGCCGTGGACCTGTACTTCGCCTGGAGCGCCGGACACATCCCCCAAAACGCGCACTATGCCGCGGCGAACATGACGGGCAGCAACCGGCTTTTGCTCGGCCTCGGATGGCCGTTCGTCGTCCTCCTCTTCGTCCTCGGCGGGCGGCAAGGCGGGCGGCGGCCGAGCGGGATCGCCCTGCGCAACAACCGCCGCGTAGAGCTTGGTTTTCTCGCTGCCGCCAGCTTGTATTCGCTGGTCGTCCCGTTCACGCGCCGGATCGCCTGGTACGACTCCGTGGTGCTGCTCGCCATCTTCTTCGTCTACCTGTGGCGGGCAGCGGGTGGAGAGCATGCCGAACCGCGGCTCGTCGGCGTGGCGAAACGGATCGGCGACCTCCTTCCGCCCGCGCGCCGCGCGACGGTCATCGGCCTGATGCTCGGGGCCACCGCGTTCGTCACAATCGCCGCCGGGCCGTTCGCCGCGGCGCTGGTGGAAGGCGGACGCCGGCTCGGGATCGACGAGTTCCTGCTGGTGCAGTGGCTCGCGCCGATCTCGTCCGAGTCGCCGGAGCTGCTGGTAGCGGCGGTCCTTGCCCTGCGAGGCGAGCAGGATCCGGCCCTGGGCATGCTGCTCTCCGCCAAGGTGAATCAATGGACGCTGCTCGTGGGGAGCCTCCCCATCGCCTACGCCATCGGAGGCGGCGGAGCCGAAGGCATCGGGCTGGACACGCGTCAGACCGAGGAGTTCATCCTCACCGCGGCGCAGACCGTGCTTGGATTCGCGGTCCTTGCCGATCTCCAGCTTCACCTCTGGGAGGCGCTCGCCTTGCTCGCCCTCTTCGCGCTGCAGTTCCCGTTTCCTCAGCCCACCGTCCGCGTCGGGCTCGCGGCCGCTTACGCGGTGATCGCGGCCGTCCTGCTCATCCAACGCCGCCGCGAGCTCCCCCGCATCGTGCGCGCCACCCTCACACCGGCACCCTCGCCGCCTCCGGCGTGAAGGGAGCGTCGCTGGCGACCAGTCGCCCGGCGGCATCTGCATCCAACGCCTCGCTGAAAAGATGCCCCTGGACGTAGCTGCAGCCGAGGCGGTTCAGCACTTGCGCCTGCTGCGCCGTTTCCACTCCCTCGGCGATCACGTCGACTCCGAGGTTCTTGCCCAAGGCCGGCTATGCGACCTGCTCTTCCAGCGCCAGCACCGGAAGCAGGCTTTCCTGAAGCGCGTGCAACTCGTCGGCCGCGCGCGGCTGAACCACCTCGCAGGCGTCGTGCTCGGCGAGGATCTTGCGCACGAGCTGCTGGTTCAGCGCGTGCCCCGACTTCAGCGCTGTGAATCGCCCGAGGACGGGCATGCCGAGCAGCGAGAGATCCCCCATCGCGTCGAGAATCTTGTGGCGGACGAACTCGTCCGGATAGCGCAGCCCTTCGGGGTTGAGGATGTTGAAATCGTCGACCACGACGGCGTTCTCCAGCGAGCCGCCGCGGGCGAGCCCGGCGGTGTGCAGCCGTTCGACGTCGCGCTTGAACCCGAACGTGCGGGCGCGGGCGATCTCCTTCTGGAACGACTTCTCGTTCACCTCGAGGCGGAAGCACTGATCGGAGATGAGCGGGTGGCAGAAGTCGATGGTGTAGTCGACCACCAGTCGGCCGCGCGCCGGCGAGAGGCGCGCCGCCTTGTCGCCTTCGCTCACCGCCACCCCTCTGCGCACGAGCAGATAGCGGCGGGCGGCGCGCTGCTCGTGGACGCCCGCTTCGCGTAACAGCGCCACGAACGGATCCGCACTGCCGTCGGCGATGGGAACCTCCGGGCCTTCCACCTCGACGCGGGCGTTGTCGATTCCGCAACCGGCCAGCGCAGCGAGTACGTGCTCCACCGTACCGATGCGGACCCTGCCGCGTCCCAGCGACGTATTCAGCGTGGTATCGACCACGAACTCGGAGAGCGCCGGGATTTCCACACCGTCGCGGACGAACACGATTCCGCTGTCCACCGGCGCCGGGGCCAGCGTCAGGGCGACGCTGGCGCCAGAGTGAAGCCCGACGCCTGACAGTGCTGCGCGCTGCTTCAACGTCCTCTGGCGAAAGGGATGGAGATCCATGCCTGGTGCGTCTCCTCCGGGGTTGGTGCGGCAGCAGCAAATGCGGCGAGTCAGCAACAACTGTGCCGGGGAACGCCCCGGAGTGACGAAATCTAGTGACGATGCGGAGTTGGCGCGCCGCACTCGTGCCCTGCAGGCTGCGGGCGTCCGTTCACTGCCTGCCCAAATGCTGACACCGCTGTCACGGTGTTGGATAAGGGGCGCCTCCCTTATCGCCCCTTCTGCACTTTGGCAAGCGCTTCCCGATAGCTCGACTCGTCGATGGGAATCTTCTGCAATTCTGACCGCTTCGAGACCAGGTCGAGGGCGCGCTCGAGGATCTCGGCAAACCGATGACAATCGTCGCGCAATCGCTGCATGCGGATTTGCGTGCTTTCACCCCGGCGGCCCGACCAACCCTCGAGCAGATCGAGGAACCGGTCGAACAGCTCGCGATCGGAGTGGCGCAACAGCTGGTAACCGACGTCGCGGAACTCGGTGGCGTAGCGCCGCAGTGGCTCCGCCGCTTCCGGCGTCGCTGCCGGCTGCTCCAATGCGTGAGCCGTGTACCGGCACATCTCGCGGAAGATCCAGAGATCCATGCGCAGCCGCTCACTCTGGTCGGTGCGCGCGGCGTCGTCTTCGAAGAGCGCGTAGTGTCCCATGGCGGGATCCAGCGCGTTGGCAAGAATGCCGACGCACAGCTTGGTCGCCTCCGCGAGCTTGTCACGCTGCAGATCGAGCTGCGCGCGATCGGTGAGGGGCTGCGCGAGCAGCGGCGGAATCGCGGCGAGCACCTGTCTGATCTTCTCCGCCGCGGCCTTGCCCGCCGCAGCCACCAGTCCAGCCGCGGGCGAGAGCCGCGGCAGATCACCCTCCAGATAACCCACCAGCGCGTGCAGCTCGCTGCGGACGAGCGCGAGGATCACCAGGACCCGGCGGGTGTGGGGGACCGGCGGTGAGGGGACGTAGCGGAGCGAGCGGAGCGCGCGGAACGAGGCGAGCAGGGCCAACGCGAACGCGCGGCGCTTCTTCTCGTCCTCGAGCAGGCGGAGGGCCTCGAGCAGGAGAACCGAGCCGATGCGGTCGTACTCGGCGCGGAACTCCAGCGCGGCCGGCGGACAGAAGTAACGCGAGACGAACAGCTCGTGTTGCAGCGCCTGCCCGACGTCGAGGAAGAGGGACTGTGGCGCGCCGTCGAGACGCAGCAGCTGATCGAGGATGCCCTGGTGCGCCACGAGGCCGCTGCGGAGGAGGAACAACGATTCCTCCGGCGTCCGTTGCTCACGCAGCTCCGAGCCGAGGCGCGCCCGCGCGCGGTCGTCTCCGAGGGACCCTTCCACGAAGTTGCGAAACAGCAGCGCCTGTTCCTGGCGCTGTTCGATGAGCTTTCGGGAGAGGTGGACGCTGCGGTGCACGGCGTCGCGGGTGGCCTTCAGCTCCTCCTTCCAGTCGCGCTCCTGCGGAGGCTGCGCCTCGCCGAAGAGGTTGCGGAGGTTGAAGAACCGGTCGATGCCGGACAGCAGCACTTCCAGCTCGAAGAGGATCTCCTCGCGGCCGCTCACCTCGAGGCTGCGGATCCACCGTTCGCGCTCCGCCAGGTAGACGGCGCGGACTCGCTGCGAGTCGCGCATCAGCTCGAAGAAGAAGTCTTGCGCGAAGGCGCGCTTTTCCGAGGCTGCGGGCATCAGAGGAGCGAACCCTGCGGCCCCGCCGGAGCTTTCTTGCCCAGGTGCTCGAAGGCGCGTTGGGTGGCGACGCGTCCGCGCGGCGTCCGTGCCAGGTAGCCCTCCATCAGCAGATAGGGCTCGTACACGTCCTCCAGCGTGTCGGATCGTTCGCCGGTGGCGGTGGCCAGGGTCTCCAAGCCCACCGGACCGCCGCCGAACTTGTCGATCAGCGATACGAGGATCTTTCGATCCATGGCGTCGAGCCCCGCGGCGTCCACCTCCAGCCGCTGCAGGGCCCGATCCGCGACCGGCCGGTTGACGGCGCCGTCTCCTTCGACCTCGGCGAAATCGCGCACCCTCCGCAGCAGCCGATTGGCGATCCTGGGTGTCCCACGTGCCCGCCGGGCAATTTCCCGCGCGCCGCCGTCGTCGAGGCGCACGGTGAGCTTGAGCGCCGAGCGTCGGACGATCTCCTGGAGGTCCTCCGGCGGGTAGTAATCGAGTCGGCTGACGATGCCGAACCGATCGCGCAGCGGGCCCGTGAGCAACCCCGTGCGCGTGGTCGCGCCGATCAGCGTGAATCTCTTCAGCGGCAGCTTCAGTGCGCGGGCGCCCGCCCCATCCCCGATCACGATGTCGAACGTGAAGCTCTCCATCGCCGGGTAGAGGTTCTCCTCGATCGCCGGGTTCATCCTGTGGATCTCGTCGATGAACAGGACGTCATTCTCGGCCAGATTCGTCAAGATTCCCGCCAGGTCGCCCTTGCGCTCCAGCGCCGGGCCGGAGGTGACGTGGATCTGCGAGCCGAGCTCGTGGGCGATCACGTGCGCGAACGAGGTCTTCCCCAGCCCCGGAGGCCCGCAAAACAGCACGTGATCGAGCGGTTCCTTGCGAGCGGCGGCCGCCTTGACGAATACCTTCAGGTTCTCGATCAGGGCGCGCTGTCCGACCACTTCGGAAAAGTCGCGCGGGCGCAGCGTCAGGTCGAACCGCGCGTCGTCACCGGCAGCGGCCGATGCGGTCGTGCGGTCCTCGAGCGGTTCCTCTCGCATCTCCAATCAAGGTACCACAGCCGACGTCTACGATTTACGCTGTACATGCTGCGAGAAGCGTTCTAGAGGGCGCCGCGGGAGCTCGATCCCTGGCGAGGAACACGCACATGCGCTCCACGGCGTCTCTCGGGAGGTTGGCGGTCTCGATCTGCGCGGTCTCGTTGGCGGTGGCCGCAGCAGACGACGGCGGAAGCATCGCGCAAGACATCGGCGAAGGGGCAGGCACCGCAGCCGGTAACGTCGCATCGGGCGTCCGGTCCGCGGGGCAAGGCATCGCCGACGCTGGCGCTGCCGCGGCCGGCGCGGTTTCAGGCGCCGCATCCACCGCAGCCGAGGCCGCGCGAGAGGCTGCCAGCGGCGCGAGCTCGGGCGCCTCGTCGGCGATGGACGGCGGCGCCACCGGACGCCTGAGCGACGCGCAGATCGCTGCCGTGGCCGCGGCGGCGAACAAGGTGGAGATCGATGCCGCGCAAGCAGCGAGGAAGAAGGCGAAGAATGCCCAGGTCAAGCGATTCGCGAGCGACATGATCCGCGACCACACGGCAGCCGACAAGCAGGCGGCGGCGCTGGTGAAGAGGCTCGGGCTCATGCCGGAGGAGAACGAGACATCGCGTTCGCTGACGCGGCGCGCCGGCGACGATCTCGCGAATCTGCAGCCTCTCAAGGGCAAGGATTTCGAGAAGGCGTATGCCGAGCACGAGCTCGCCTTCCACCGACAGGTCCTCGCGACGCTCGACGAGAAACTGATTTCCGACGCACAGAACGCCGACCTCAAGTCGCTGCTGGAGAGCGTGCGCTCGGTGGTCGCCGAGCACCGCGATCACGCGCAGGCGCTGGTCGACTCGCTGTCGAAGTAACGCTAGGACGCGCCGGCGATCAGGCGCAGCGCTTCCCGGAGCTGATCCTCGAGTGGCGCGGCGGCGCCGAGGTTCCGGCGTACCGTCTCCGCCGTGCGCTCGGCGGCCGCGGGCCGATAGCCGAGGTTGACCAGCGCCGAAAGGAGCACCTCGTCGGAAGACGTCGACGGCGGCGGGCGCGAGGGGCGGGCGCCGTTGACGAGACCGCTGGTGCGGAGGCGGTCTTTCAGCTCGAGCACGAGACGCTCCGCCGTCTTCTTTCCGACGCCCGGGATCTTCGTCAGGCGAGCGAGCTCTCCGTGAAGGATCGCGGAGGCGAGCTCCGTCGCCGGCATTCCGGAGAGGATGTTGATTCCGAGCTTCGGTCCCACGCCGGAGACGGAGATCAAGAGGTGGAAGAGCTCCTCTTCCTCCATCGTGAGAAAACCGAAGAGCTGCAGGGCGTCCTCGCGAACATGCGTGTAGCAGCGGAGCTGCGCGCGTGCGCCTTCGGGCGGCAGCCCGGCCATGGACTGCAGCGAGAGATGGACCAGATATCCCACGCCCTGCACGTCGAGGATCGCGGCGTCGCCGCGCTTCTCCAGCACCGTCCCGGAGAGCCGCGCGATCACTTCGCGAACCTCCGCGCAAGCGCCGACCGCCAGTCGGTCCGCGGCCGCGGTGCAGACGCTTCCGGGTCGCGTGCGCGCAGCACGCCGCAGATGGCTGCCGCGAGCGCATCGCTGGCGTCGAATCGGGCGGGGATCGGGATTCCGAGCACCATGGCGACCATCCTGCCCACCTGCTCCTTCTCCGCGCGCCCCGTCCCGGTCACGGCCTGCTTGATGACGCTGGGAGCGAAGCTGCGCACCGGGACGCGCGCCTGGGCGGCGGCGAGGATGGCAACGCCTCGCGCCTGGCCGAGGACCAGCGCGGAACGCGCGTTCTTCGCGTGGAAGACGTCCTCGAGCGCAACGATCTGCGGACGGTGAAGGAGCAATTCGCGCGAGAGGCCTTCATGGAGCGCGCACAACCGATCCTCGATCGCGCCGCCCGCGCCCACCTCGAGGACGCCGTGCGCCAGGTGGCGCACGCTGGTGCCGCCGGCGTCCTCGACGACGCCGAAGCCGCAGTACCTCGAACCGGGATCGATCCCGAAGACCTTCACTGTACCCGGGACTCTATCGCGGCCATCTCCTCGTCGGGAATCTCGAAGTTTGCGTAGACGTGCTGCACGTCGTCGTTCTCCTCGAGGTTCTCGACCAGCCGCAGTACCTTCTCCGCCGTCTCTCCGGAGACCTGCACCGTGGACTTCGGCAGGTACGCCATCTTCGGCGCGCCCACCGGGATCTTGCCCTCCAGCGCCTTGTGCACGTGCAGGAGCGACGCCGTGTCGGTGCGGACCTCGAATCCCCCCTCGCCGTCCGGGAGCACGTCCTCGGCGCCGGCGTCCAGCGCGAGCTCCATCACCTGGTCCTCGCCGGCCCCCTTCTTGACGGGGACGATTCCCTTGCGATCGAACTGGAAGGCGACGGCGCCGGAGGCCGCCATGCTGCCGCCGCCCTTGGTGAAGATGGCGCGCACGTCGCCGGCCGTCCGGTTCTTGTTGTCGGTGAGGATCTCCAGGACGAACGCCACGCCGCCGGGCCCGTAACCCTCGTACGTCAGCTCCTCGTAGCTCACGCCTTCCAGCTCGCCGGTGCCTTTCTTGATGGCGCGGGTGATGTTGTCGGCGGGCATGTTGGCTTCGCGCGCGGCGAGGACCGCGGAGCGGAGCCGGGCGTTGTGGTCCGGATCCCCTCCGCCGATGCGGGCAGCGACCGTCACCTCGCGGATCAGCTTCGTGAACAGGGCCCCCTTGCTGGCGCCCATCGCTTCTTTCTTGCGCTTGATTTTCGTCCACCGGTTGTGGCCGGACATCGCGAGGGTCCTCCAACGCGCGGCTCTAGCATGGATGTGGTCTAGGGCGCACGCCCTGGAGTGCCGCCGACCCGGCCGCAGCTCCATGTGGCCGGTGCGTCGGGCGGCGGCGCCTCGTCGCGCTGCAGGCTGGCTCCGGCGAGACAATGCCGGTCGGACCCAGGGAATTCCGCCAGCTCCACAAGAACTGCGGCGGATGTGACCAGCCGGAAGGGCGGCGGCGCATCGTCTGACAGCCCGCGACCGAGCAGTCGCTGAGTCGATGCCCGCAGCACGGGAGTGCCCGCCGGCATCGCCGGGTACAACGCGGGGTCGAACGAGGCACCCACGGCCAGCGCACGCGAGCCCGGCGCCAGGATCGCCGGAAGAGGTGGTGGGCTCGCGAGCAGCGACCTCAGGATCCCGTCGCTGCCTTGGAGCGCCAGCGCCTCCAGGTCGGCGGCGCCGGGCCCCAGATTGACGAGCTCCACGTACTCGCCCTCGACGCCGGAAGCCATCACTTCGGAAACGAGTGCGCGGGGCAAAGCGGCAACGGTGCTGAACGCCTGCGGCGCCGCCCGCAAGACGAACCCGAAATCGTCGCGCGCAGTGACGGACAGCGTATAGTCGGATGCGGGTTGGAGCCCGTCGATCCGGAGCGATCCCGCGCAAGCAAAGCTCTGCGGGCCGCACGCAGGTGGCGCGCAGAGGATCTGGCTGGCGGCCGCGACGGCGGCCCCGCGCCCATCTTCTATGGTGATGCCGATCTGCGCCGGCCAGTCCAGGACGAGCCTGGCGGTGACTCCGGTATCGCGCGCGACGAGCTCCGCGGCGCCGCCCTGAAGAGCGGGAGCGGCGTTGCGCGCGCAGGGCGCGGCGGTGAAGGTCTGCCCAGCCACGGCGGACCCGTCGAGCGTGAGCGAGTACTCCGCGCCTGCGGCGAGAGGGCCCGGCAGCTTCAACTCGATCGGGCCGTGTGCGTCGGCGGCCGCAAGCTCCTCGCCGCGCGGGCCGAGAAGCGCGGCCCGGCCGCTCTGCGCCGAGGCGCGGACCACCTGGAGGTTCCAGGGCGCCTCGCCGCCGGCGGGCGGGAACTGGAGCGTTGCCGTCGGCGGCGGTGCGACGGCATGGAAGGCGAAGCGGGCGCCGTTTCCCGCCAGGCGGCGCCCGAGCTCGTCCTTGAGCCGCGGCGAGACGAGCAGGAAGTACCCTCCGGGAGCGAGGGCCTGGTCCGGCACGAGCGAGATCGATCGTCGATCGGCTGCGACCTCCGCGGCGGCCGGCAACAGCAGCGTCCGCTCGTGTGCGGAGAGCGGCGCATGCTCGATGGCCGCCGCCGCCCGCTCGACGTCGGCCTCCAGCGCCAGCACCACGCTCTCGCTCCGGCCGGAAGCGGCGAGGAGCTGGCCCTCGTCCATCGAAGACGAGAAGCGCACCGTGAACCTCGCGTCCGCCTGCACGGGTCCAGGATGCGGCTCCACGTCCTGCACCGTGGGCTGGGACGTCCCCGCGTCGGGCAGAGCGTCGACGGCAGACGGCTTCGCGCAAGCGATGAGGGCCATCGCGATGCACGCCCATTTCATCGCGACTCCGATGCGCAAGCGGCCTCTTCCCGGGCCACGGCGTCGCGGAACAAGCCGGTGAGGGCAACCAGCGCCGCGGTGGCCCGCAGCAGTGCGAAGCACGATTCCCGCGTGCCGGCTGCCGTCCACAGCGCCCGCGCCTTCTGCCGCTCGATCCAGAGCTGCGCCGCCCGTTCCGCAGCGTCGCGCCGCGCGCGGGCGAGTTGCGCGTGCGCGAGGGCCAGCTGGGTCTCCTCGCGGGCGAAGACCAGCTGCGAGAAGTCCCAGGTGAGGGCCACGAACCACGCATGTCCAGCTGCGAAGTCGTGCTCGAGCAGTGGCGCCAGCCTGAATTCGCCTGCACGCGTCTTCTCGTCCTCGCGCCCGGAGGCCTGTGCGCGCAGTTGTGGCGCCCAGCGCGCTGCGCGCGCTCGTGCCACCCGCCCATCGTCCGCCGCAGACTGCCCTCCGGCAAGCTTCGCGGCCGCTTCCTGCGTCTGCAGCAAGCCAGGCTCCGACTCTCCCGCAGGCGCGGCGAGAAGCCACACTGCCAGTGCGAGCGGTCCCGCCACTCCCCCTCCCGGCAGTCCGAAACTCGACCGCCCACGTGCGTTTTTGCAGGGCTTGTGCCGGAGCAAACACGACGAAAGTCGCCGGATTTCCCAGTTTCGCGGCCGTCCCGCCGTGCCCAGATTGGCACGCCGGGGGTGCGAAAACCGGACCCCTCACCCCGGAGCCTGCGGCGCGTGCTCGAACTACGTCCTGCGCAGCAACAGCCGTTCTGGTCCGCATGGCTCCGGCGGCCGACGCAGCGCGCCGGCTTGCGCGCACGCGTCGCCAATGCGCCGACCGGCACTGCGCTCGGTCTCGTCCGCGACGGAGCGCGCATCGTGCGGGGGTCGCTGCGCAAGGCACTGGACATCCGATCGCTGCGATTCCTGCGCTCGGTGTTCTCGCTGCAACGCCGGATCGAGACCGCGTTCCTCTCGTCAGGAGCGGCGGCCCAGCTCGCCGACGCGGCCCTCGAGGGCGAGAACACGCGCGAGCTCGCGCGGCGCATCGCGCGCATCGCCCGGCGGCTCTCGGGCGCCGCCGGCGTCGCCGTCCACCTGAAAACCGGCGCCGGGCTGCAGATGCTCGGCTGCGACGGGGAGCCCTGTACCCCGGAGCTGGCGAGCCGCGGCCTGGAGAGCGGGAACGTCGAATGGGGTGAAGGCGCGGCGGCGGTGCCGCTGCTCGTGCACGACCAGGTCGTCGGCGCCCTCTCCATCATCTTCGACGGAGGGCTGCGCGACCTGCGCCCGCTGCAACCGCTCCTCACCCGCGCCGCCGCGGTGCTCGCCGCCGCCGAGCGCGAGTCCCGCAAGGACCGTTTCCTCTCGCTCGCCGCGCATGAGCTGAAGACGCCGCTCACCAGCATCAAGGGCTTCTCCTACTCGCTGGCGCGGCGGCTGGAGAAAGGCGAGCCCTGCGATCCGAGGCACGTCCAGGTCCTGGAGCGGCAGGCGGAACGCCTCCACGCCCTTCTCGAAGAGATGCTGGAAGTCTCTCGCATCGAGACCGGCCGCTTCGTGCTGCACCAGGAGCCTTGCGAAGTGATCGAGCTGGTCGAGGCGGCGCGGCGTTCGCTCCGCCGACTCGGCGCCGATGCCGACGTCGACGCGCACATCGAGCCGGGCCTTCCGCTCCTTGCGGATCGCGAGCGCATCGAGCGCGCCTTGACGGCGATGGTCGTGCGCGCCCGTTCCCTCGGTCCGGTGAGCATCGATGCGCGCAGGCGTGCAGGCCACGCCCGGATCAGCGTCCAGTGGAACGGCGATCCGTTGCCCGAACCGCAGCATGCGCTCGAGCCGCTTTGGGAAGCCCCCCCTGCGCACCGTCAGGGCCTGGGAATGGCCCTGATGATTGCCCGTCACGCCGCCGAGCTGCATGGGGGCACGCTTCACGCCGAGGCGCACGCGCTGGTGCTCGAGGTGCCGCTGCGTTCGGGCGCTGCCGGCAGATTCGGAGGGGGCGAAGGGCGCGTTCTGGTCGTGGACGACGACGAGCCCATCGCCCGGATGATGGCGGAGTTCCTCGGCGAGCACGGGTTCGAAGCCGACTGGGCCGGCGGAGGCCGCGCCGCGCTGGCGAAGATCAAGGCGGATCCGCCGGACGTCGTCGTCCTCGATCTCCGGATGCCCGACATGGACGGGAGGGCGCTGCTCGTCGCCGTGCGCGCGGAAGGTCTCGCGCCCCGGGTGGTGCTCTTCTCCGCCGACCGCGAAGTTGCTGCCGCCGCGCAAGAGCTGGCATGCGAGGCGTTCGTGGAGAAGCCGTTTGCGCCGGAATCGCTGCTCGACGCGGTGCGACGCACGATTGCACCGGCGGGAGCGGACGGGAAGGCACCGGCCGGTCCGGGCTTCGTTCCGTGATAAACGCCCAATGTGCTCGAAGGCCCGGCACCGGCGCCGACGGCTGAACCGCCGCGCGGCGGCGCGCCGTCACTCGGGCTCGCGTTGGTGGCGCTGTTCTTGCCCGCCTGGTCCCTGCAGCAGGCGCTGTACGCGGCGAGCTTCGGGGTGGCGCTCGTCGTAATCGGCGTCTACGGGAGGGTTGTCGCAAGAAGGCTGCTCGGCGTCGAGAACCTGGGTCCCTGGACCACCGTCTATCTTGGGCAGTTTGGTCTGCTCGCAGCAGCGGCCCTCGTCATGCCGCTGAACGGGCTGTCCGCGCGCCGGCTGGGGATTTCGCTTCCACTGGCAGCGCTGATCGTCCCGCCTGCCGTTGCGCTTGCCCTTGTACAGTTCCGGCGCCGACCTCCGTCGCCGCCGGTGCAGGCATCGGTGTTTTTTCTCGGCCTCGGCAGCATGAGCCTCGTCTTCTCGATCTACTCCCGCGACATCTCTGCGTTCGGCCTCGACCTCCACGAGCACATCGCCTGGATCGGGCAGATCGTCACCCGCGGATTCGTTCCCCTCGCCGAGCCGGGGACGCGGATCCTCGGCGACTACCCCCGCACGTTCCACGTCGTCGCCGCTCTCTGGGACGCGGCCGGGTTCGGGTTGCCTGCCGGACCTTTCGCGAAGGTCATGCCGTTCTTGCAGAACGGACTGCCGCTTCTGGCCATCGCAGAACAACTGGTTGCCGGGGTCGGGGACCGCGATGTCCCTCGCCGATGGAGGTGGGAGATTGCCGTCGGGCTCGCGTTCTTCGCCTACGCGTTTCTCGCCGTCCCGCTGGCCTATCCAACACAGGATCTGTTCGGCACGCCGCGCTTCAGCAGCGATGGCCTGCTGATGCTGCCGATCGTCCTCCTGATCGTGGCGTGGGCGCGGAACGCTCCCCGCGCCGCAGCGGCGACGCTCGCTACGACACCTCTCGTCGCCGCCTGGGCGGTGACCTGGAACCCGATCGTCGTCGTGCTCCTCTTTGCGGCCACCGCGCCCGTCGCCGCCGCGTTCTGGGTGGTGTTCCGCCCAGGGCCGCCGCACGCTTCACGAGCGCGGCCCACGGTCTTCGTCGCCTGCAGCGCGCTGGGCGCGCTCGTGCTCGTGCAGGATCCCTGGGTGCTCAGCCTCGCTGCGCCGAGGATCGCCGCCTGCCGCGCTCTAGTGCATCGGGAGGGCCTGCTCACGTTCGACGAGGCCGTCGCGGCGGGCCTCGCCACGGCCCGTGAGAAATCGGTTCACAACCCGCCCGCGGCCCCGCCTTGCAGCGATGCGCGGTGCGTGCTGGCAAAGGCAGCCGAAGCCGCCTGGAGTGCGCTCGCCGCTCCGTGGAATTCCGTGGCAGCGGCGGTGTCCGATGCGATTCGCATTCTCCGGTCTCCAACCCTGGCGAGCTTCAAGAACGCTTTCAAGAGCGCCTTCCTCGTGCAACCGGCCCTCGTCGCCGACTACGCCGGCCTGCCGGTCTTCGTCTGGATTGTCACGGCTGCGGCGGCTGGAGCCTGGCGATCGCTGCGGCGGCGTGCCGCGAGCCCGGAGGTGAAGCTGCTGATCGCATCGCTCGTGGGCCTTGCCGGCGCCGGCATCGGCCTCGCCTTCGCCACGAACCTTGCGTCGGCGTTGAACGACCAGCAGCACGAATCGTTCATTCTCGCCGGATACCTTGCGTTCTCCGGCGCGCACGTCACCATCGGATTCCTCTGGCTGCCCCTCGTCAGCTCCGCACTGATCCTCGCGAAACCCGTACTGCGGCCTGTCGATCCGGCGGAGGCGATCGGCGCAGGCGTGCAGCGACATCCTGCCTGCGCGGTGGTTGGACTCGCCCTGTGGGTCGCGCTGCCGCTCGCCGCCCGGCTGAACCTGCATCGGCCGTTGCAGCATCGCGGTTTCTGGACGCGCATCGGCCTCGTGGACCTTCGCGCGCTGCGCCACGTCGAGGCGGCCATTCCGCAAGCGGACGGAGTGATCATCCCGGCCGAGCACGCGACGTTCGACGGATGGGAGCATTGGGTCCTGCCGCTCGGCGAGACGGCGGCGCTGCTTCCGTACGGCGGCCGCCGGTATCTCTTCAACGTCTACCTCGGTGCGAGTTATCCGCTCTCCTGGCGCGATCTCGACGATGGCCTCTGCAGCGGGGATCCCGCAGTGCGAGCGGCGTTCTTCGCGCGCACCGGCGCCCGCTGGGTGCTCATCCGCGACCAGACCGGGGCCGATGCCGCGACGGTCGTCCAGCAACGATGGCCGAGGATGTGCGGAGTCTCGTTCGCCGCGCTGGGCGCGGAGCTTCCCGCCGTCCGCGAACAGATGGGGATCTTCCTCTTCCGGCTGCGCCCGCCGTGATGGTCAGCGGCAGCCCTGCCGCTCCAGCTCGGCGACGCGCTTGCGGAGCTGTTCCACCTGCTGCGCCTGCGTCTCGTAGGCGTCGCGATAGTGGCGCGCCTTCGCCTGCTCTTCCCGCAGCGCCGCATCGCCGTGGCCGCAGGCCGCGGCGAACAGCAGCCCAACGAGGGCGATCCTCATTGCACGCGCCTCAGGCGCTCGAGCATCTCGGGAGGTGGCAAGAACCCCGTCACGCGCGTCGGCCCCTCTCCCGGGACCGCACATTCCGGCGGCCGCTCGTCGCGGCATGCCATCATCAGCACCGTGGGCAGCCCCGGGACGCCGTACTTCTTCTGCAGCGAGTCGTTCTCTTCGGTCTCCTCGGTCGCGTCGATCTTCAGCGGCACGAACCTCTCGGCGACCTCCTTCGCGACTACCGGGTCCATCCAGGTGTGCACGTCGAGCTCCTTGCAGGCTGCGCACCACTCGGCGAAAAAGTCGATCAGAAGTGGCTTGCCGCTGGCGCGTGACTGCTGCACCGCGACCTTCTCGTCGTGCAGCCAAGGGATCCGGAAGGACTTCTCGCTGCGAGGCTCGCCGAACCACCCGAAGCTCAGCCCGATGCCGCCGAGGAGGACCACCATCGCGCCGAGCTTCATCGCCTTCTCGCGGGATTCGCCGTGAAACGACAAGCTGAGCGCCCCCGCGAGCACGCCCAGGAACGCCAGCGTTCCGGCGACGGCGGCGATGGACCGCGTGCTGGCGGGGAGCATTCCGGGTCGGGGTAGCAGCGGCAACACGAGCGCTACCGCCGCCGCAATCAACGCGACGCCGAGCACGCTCTTCACCGTCTCCATCCAAGGGCCCGATCGCGGCAGGCGCAGCGAAGTCGCCCCCAGCACGAAGAAAATCAGGCCCATGCCGATGGCATAGGTGAACAGCATCCAGAAGCCGAGCAGGGCATTTCTCTGCGTCGCGACGTAAGCGAGCACGCCAGCGAGGACTGGACCGGTGCACGGGGCAGCGATGATCCCTGCCACGAGCCCCATTCCGAAGGCGCCCGCGAAGCCGGTTCCCCGGACGCCGGCGAGTTTCTGCTGCAACGCCGAGGGCAGCGCGATGTCGTACGCCCCGAACATGCTCGCCGCCAGCGCCACCAGGAGAACCGCCAGCACCGCGACCACCGCGGGGGAAGAGAGCACGGTCCCGAACGCCTTCCCGGAAAGCGCCGCGAAGAGGCCGAGTGCCGAGAACATCGCGGCGATTCCTGCGACGTAGGCGGCGGACAGCGCGGCGGATCGAGCGCGGTGCTCCGCCTGACGCGCCCCGAAGATGCTCACCGTGATGGGGATCAAGGGATAGACGCACGGCGTCAGGCTCGTGAGGACGCCGCCGACGAACAGCACGGCGAACGTCATTGCCGACACGCCGCCAGCGAGCCCCAGCCTGCCCGACAGGTCTGCCCCCGGCCCGACGCTGTGCGTCAAAAGGGCCGGCAGCAGCGGGAGCGCCAGACCGACCGCCAAGGCGAGAATCAGCCTGGGAACCCACTTCTGCATCGCCGCCATCCTAACCGTGGCTGCCTTGACCTGCAGCGATCGGGGTTATAATAGACCAGTCTAGTCCACATTAGGAACCACATGATCAAGCTCCCCATCTACATGGACAACAACGCCACCACGCCGCTCGACCCGCGGGTGCTGGAGGCGATGATGCCGTACCTCACGACCGAGTTCGGCAACGCGGCCTCGCGCAGCCACTCGTTCGGGTGGAAGGCCGAAGAGGCGGTGGACCGGGCCCGCGAGCAGATCGCGGCGCTGATCGGCGGCAGCGAGAAGGAGTTGGTCTTCACCTCGGGCGCTACCGAGAGCATCAACCTGGCCCTCAAGGGTGCCGCTGAGTTCTACAAGGAAAAGGGCAATCACATCATCACCGTCCGCACCGAGCACAAGGCGACGCTGGACACCGCCAAGCGGCTCGAGCGGCAGGGTTTCGAGGTCAACTACCTGCCGACGGACAAGTTCGGCCGGATCTCCGCGCAGCAGCTGCGCGAGGCGATCACGGACAAGACCATCCTGGTCTCCGTGATGCTGGCGAACAACGAGATCGGCACGGTCCAGCCTGTCGCCGAGCTCGGCGAGGTCACGAGGGAAAAGGGAGTGCTCTTCCACGTCGACGCAGTGCAGGGCATCGGCAAGGTGCCGTTCGACGTGGAGGAGATGAAGGTCGACATGGCCTCGATCTCGGGTCACAAGATCTACGGCCCCAAGGGCATCGGCGCGCTCTGGGTGCGGCGCAAGCCGCGCGTCCGCATCGCTCCGATCATCGACGGCGGCGGCCACGAGCGCGGCATGCGGAGCGGGACGCTGAACGTCCCCGGCATCGTCGGCTTCGGCAAGGCGGCAGAGCTCGCCCAGCAGCTCATGCCCGAGGAGACGAAGCGCACCTATCAGCTGCGCAAGAAGCTGCAGGACTACCTGTTCAGCCACCTGGACCACCTGGAGGTGAACGGCCACCCGACGGAGCGCCTGCCGGGTAACCTCAACGTGAGCTTCGCGTACGTGGAAGGCGAGGCGCTGATGATGGCGATCAAGAACGTAGCCGTCTCGTCGGGGTCTGCCTGCACGAGCGCCAGCCTGGAGCCCAGCTATGTGCTGCGCGCCTGCGGCGTGAGCGAGGATCTGGCGCACACTTCCATCCGCTTCGGCATCGGAAGATTCAACACGGAAGACGAGGTCGACTACGTGGGCAAGTACGTGGTCGAGCAGGTCCGGCGGCTCCGCGAGATGAGCCCGCTTTACGAGATGGCCAACGAAGGAATCGATCTTTCGAAGATCGAGTGGGCCGCCCACTGAGGAGAGACTGATGGCATACGGCGACAAGGTCCTGGAGCACTACGAGAACCCGCGGAACGTCGGGACGATGGACAAGAACGACCCGAACGTGGGGACGGGGCTCGTCGGCGCGCCCGCCTGCGGCGACGTGATGCGGCTCCAGGTGAAGATCAGCGACGATGGCAAGATCGAGGACGCCAAGTTCAAGACCTTCGGCTGCGGCTCGGCCATCGCTTCCTCCTCGCTCGTCACCGAGTGGGTGAAGGGCAAGTCCGTCGACGAGGCGATGACCATCAAGAACACGCAGATCGCCAAGGAGCTCGCGCTGCCGCCGGTGAAGATCCACTGCTCGGTGCTGGCCGAGGACGCGATCAAGGCGGCGATCGCCGACTGGAAGAAGAAGAAGGGCTTGACCGCGCAGCCGCAGCAGAAGCCGGCCGAGGAGAAGAGGATCGATGGCTGAGCTGCACGTCAACGTCACGCCTCGCGCAGCTCAGCAGATCAAGGCGCAGCTGGCGCGCCGGACGCAGACGAACCCCAAGAGCGGGGTCCGCCTGGGCGTAAAGGGCGGCGGCTGCTCGGGCATGAGCTACGTGATCGAGTACTGCGATCAGCCGCGGCCGAAGGACCAGCTGTTCGAGGTGGACGGCGCGAAGATCTACGTCGATCCGAAGAGCCTCGTCTATCTGAACGGCACCACTTTCGACTTCGTCGACACCTTCCAGCAGAAGGGCTTCAAGTTCGTGAACCCGCAGGTGAAGTCCGAATGCGGGTGCGGCGAGTCCTTCACGGTCTAGGTTCCCATGAGCGCCCGGACATGCTGGAGCTGCGGCGGGGCGGTCGCGGCGTCGGATGCTCTTTGTCCGGCCTGCGGCAAGGTGCAGCCGGCTCCCGCCGCTGGAACGCAACCTGACAGGTTCGCGACGCTCGGCTTCGAGCCCTCGTTCGACGAACCCGCGGGGCTGGACGAGACGTTCCGCGCACTCTCCCGCAAGCTGCATCCCGACCGGTTTGCCCGCGCGACGCCGCAAGAGCGCCGGTACTCGCTCGAGCAGACGACGCGTTTGAACGAAGCGTACAAGACGCTGAAGGACCCGGTGCGCCGCGCCGAGCATCTGCTCTCTCTGCGGGGAGTGCAGGGAGACCCGAAGATGTCCCCGGAGTTTCTCGAGCAGACGATGGAGGACCGCGAGAAGCTGCTGGAGGCGAAGATGTCCGGCGAGCCGCTCGACGCGCTCGCGGCCGGCGTCCGCGAGAAGCGCGACCGGACGCTGCTCGACGTCCGCCGGCTGGTGGAGAACGGCGGCGATCTTTCCCGCGCCGCGGAGCTCCTCGCGAGGATGCGCTACTACGCCCGCTATCTCGACGAGGTCGAGGGCCGCTCGGTGGAGCTCTGATGGCCCTCTTCCAGATCAGCGAGCCGGGAGAAAGCCACGCCAAGGAAGCCTGCACCACCGGCGCCGTCGGGATCGATCTCGGCACCACCAACTCCCTCATCGCCATCGTGCTCGGCGACGGGAAGCCGCACGCGCTCGCCATCGACGAAGGAAGCACGCTGTTGCCGTCGGCGGTCCATTACGGATCGGGAGGCGGTCCCGGTTCCGTGGTCGTGGGCGGTGCTGCACGGAGGCTGGCTGCGGAGTTCCCGCGCGACACCGTGGTCTCCGTGAAGCGGTTCATGGGGCGATCGTCGGCCGATCCGGAGACGCGGCGCCTGAGCCCGTACCGGTTCGCGGAAGGCGAGTCCGGCGTCGTCCGCTTCGTGGTCGACGGCGGCCGGGTGGTGAATCCCGTCGAAGTCTCCGCCGAGATCCTGCGGGCACTGCGGACCCGGGCCGAGGAGCGGCTCGGGATCAAGGTCCACCAGGCGGTGATCACCGTTCCGGCCTACTTCGACGACGCGCAGCGGCAGGCAACGAAGGAGGCGGGGCGGCTCGCCGGGCTGGAAGTGCTCCGGCTGCTCAACGAGCCTACCGCCGCCGCGCTCGCGTACGGCCTCGACAAGCGTTCCGAAGGAAAGTTCGCCGTCTACGATCTCGGCGGTGGCACGTTCGACATCTCCATCCTCCAGCTGCAGGCGGGCGTGTTCGAGGTCAAGGCGGTGGGCGGCGATTCCGCGCTGGGCGGCGACGACTTCGATCGCGCGCTTGCGGAGATTCTGCTCGGCAATCAACCGCGCACTCCGCACAAGATCCGCGAGGCCATCGACGCCGCCAAGCAGGCGAAGGAAGACCTCACCCGGGTCGAGGTTACCGAGGCCATGGGCAAGCGCGTGACCCAGTCGCAGCTCGAGTCCGCCATCCGTCCGCTGATCGAGAAGACCGGCGGGCCGTCCCGCAGGGCATTGCGCGACGCGGGCGTGCCGGAAGGCAAGGGGCTCGACGGCGTCATCCTCGTCGGTGGATCCACGCGGGTGCCGGCCGTGCGCCGCTACGTGCGCGAGCTGTTCGGGATGGAGCCGCTGGCGGACATCGATCCCGACGAGGTGGTGGCGCTCGGCGCGGCGGTGCAGGCCGACCTGTTGACGGCGGAGTCGCCGCAGCACGACGTGCTGCTCCTCGACGTCACTCCGCTCTCCCTCGGTCTGGAGACCATGGGCGGCCTGGTGGAGAAGCTGATCCTGCGCAACACGACCATCCCGGTGCGCGCGACGCAGGAATTCACCACCTTCGCCGACGGCCAGAGCGGGATGGACATCCACGTGCTGCAGGGGGAGCGCGAGTTGGTGCCGGACAACCGATCGCTGGCGAAGTTCACCCTTTCCGGCATTCCTCCCCTGCCCGCCGGCCTTGCCCGCGTCGCCGTCACGTTCCAGGTGGATGCGGACGGGATCCTCTCCGTGACCGCGCGCGAGCAGCTCACCGGGGTCTCGCAGACCATCACCGTGAAGCCGTCGCACGGCCTGACGGACGAGGAGATCGAGCGGATGCTGCTGGCCTCCATCGAGCATGCCGAGCAGGACGTGCAGGCGCGCCTCTTGATCGACAACCGCGTCGAGGCGCAGCGGATCCTCAAGGCCACCGAGAAGCAGCTGGAATCGAACGGCGACCTGCTCGCACCCGAGGAGCGCCGCCAGATCGAGGCGCAAATGGCGGCCGTGCAGAAGGCGGCGCTGGGAACCGATCACAACGCCATCCATTCCGAGGTCGAGAAGCTCGATCAGGTCAGCGCGGACTTCGCCAAGCGCGTGATGGATCGCGGGATCGAGCGCGCTCTGAAGGGGCATTCGGTGGGCGAGTTCGATCAGGGCGAGCTCTCGCCGCATGCGCAGAAGGCGTACTCCGCGCTGCGGGATGCGGAGGAAACGACGGACTGATGCCGAAGGTCACGATCTACAACCCTCGCGGGAAGCTGGAAGCGGAAGGCGAAGTCCCCGAAGGGAGGTCGCTACTCCAGGCCTCGCTGAACCTCGGCGCCAGGCACGGCTCCGCCTGCGGCGGGGTCTGCGCCTGCTCCACATGCCATGTCTGGGTGAAGAAGGGATTCGAGTCGCTCTCCGACATGGAGGACGGCGAGGCCGACCAGCTCGATCGGGCGTACGACGTGAAGCCCTACTCGCGGCTCGGCTGCCAGGCGCAGCTCGACCACCAGGACGTCGTCTACCAGATCACCGAAGAGTCCGAGAAGACGTGGTACGACGAGCACCCCAAGGAGCGCCACGAGGCGGAGGCCGCTGGAACCTGGCCCCCCAAGTGACGATCTGACATGGCCCAGAAGCTGACCTGGCACGACGTCCAGGAGATCGGCATCGCGCTGCACGAGAAGTTCCCGGACACGGATCCGCTCTCCATCCGCTTCACCGATCTGCACAAGTGGGTGCGGGAGCTGCCGGGCTTCTCCGACGATCCCAACAAGTCGAACGAGAAGATCCTGGAGGCGATCCAGATGGCCTGGCTCGACGAACGGGAGTGAAACCGTTGGCGGCGTGGAAGAGGCTGAAGAAGTACGCGGCGGGAAAGCCTGGCGCCTGGGAGGATCATCCCTGGGGCGAGACGGTCTACAAGGTGGCGAAGAAGGTGTTCGTGTTCCTCGGGCATGCCGACGGCGGGTACGGACTGTCCTGCAAGTTGCCGCAGTCGGGTGAGGCGGCGACCACGATGTTCTCGTGGGCGGAGCCCACGGGCTACGGACTCGGCAAGTCCGGCTGGGTGAGCGCGCACTTCGAGAACAGCGAGGACGTGCCCGTCGATCTGCTCGAGCAGTGGATCGACGAGAGCTACGCGGCGGTGGCGCCGAAGCGTGGAACGCCCGCCGAAGCGCGAGCGAAGAAGCAATCCCGTTCGCGTCGGCCGGCTCGGCGCGAAGCGAAGTAACGCCGCCACTGCTCTCGACGTGGCTGGATCACGCTGCGGGCTGCATCCGTTTTGCGCGGCGCCACCCCGTCGTCAGCAACACGTCTCCGGTGGCGACGTCAGCGCGGGTCTCGTGGAAGCGCCGCGGCTGCCGCTCAGGCTAGTGGCCCGACCAGCAGGACGTCGATCTCGATTCCGTCCTCGACGCGCCCCTCGCCGGCCGCGATCACCGCGACCGCGTTGGCGCCCGACCAGGAGGCGATCTGCATGCTGCTCTGCTGCCCACCTGGTTCGAATACGAGCTGCGATCCATCCGCCGTGACCCGACCGCGGGGAAAGAAGGTGAGTCCCTTGACGCGGGAGAGCGTGCCGCGCAGGAGCGCCTTCGCGCGCGGGCGCTCCGGATTCCGATCGCCGGCGAGGAGACGGATCGCGAGGCGCGCGAACAGCTCGAACCCCAGCGTCGCCGCCGCGGGATTTCCCGGCACTCCGAACACCAGGCGTCCCTGAGAAGCGGTGCCGAACAGCACCGGCTTTCCGGGGCGGATGGCGACGGTGTGGAAGATCAGCTCGCCGCCGAGCTGCTCCAGCGCATCCTGCGCGTGATCGTGATCGCCCACCGACGCCCCGCCGGTGGTCAGGAGGATGTCCGCCGGCGCGTCGCGCAATCTTTGCGCGATGCTCTCCACGGAATCGGGCGCGATGCCTAGGCGAAGCACGTCCGCGCCGGCCTCGCGGCAGAGCGCCGCCAGGGTCAGGCTGTTGGTTTCGACGATCTGCCCGGGTCCGGGCTGCTGGCCGAGCGGCACCAACTCGCTGCCGGTGCACAACACGGCAACGCGCGGCCGGCGATGTGCGCGGACGGAGGCGACGCCGCAAGCGGCGGCGAGCGCGAGATCCGCCGCATCCAGAACGCGCCCAGCAGCAAGCGCTTCGATGCCCGCGGTGAGCTCTTCGCCGCGTCGGCGGATGTGCTGGCCCGCCTTCGGCGCCTGCTGGACGCGGACGTCGAGACCTTCGCGGACGCAGTGCTCCTGCATGACGACGCAATCGGCGCCCGGCGGAAGCGGAGCGCCGGTGAAGATACGCGCCGCCTCGCGTGGCTTCAGCGGACGGTCCCAGGGCCGATCGCCCGCGGCGATTTCGCCTGCGACGCACAGCGGGCTGCCGGAATCCGCCGCGCGGAGCGCGTAGCCGTCCATCATCGAGATGTCGGTCGACGGCTGGTCACGGAGCGCCTGGACGCCGGCCGCCAGGACGCGTCCGTAGGCCTCCGTAAGTGGAACCTCTTCGGGAGGCAGCGGGCGTGCGCGGGCGCGCACGGCGGCGAGCGCATCGGCGAGCGGTGTGATCATCCTCTGGACACCCGCGAAAAACAGAAGAGCCCCGGCCACTTGCCCGAGGCTCTACCGTCCAGTGGCGGGCGCAGACCGTCGCGCTCAGGGGTCCGCCGCCGGGGCGTCGGTGGTGCCGAAGAGAGGACTCGAACCTCCACGGGGTTGCCCCCACCAGACCCTGAATCTGGCGTGTCTGCCAATTCCACCACTTCGGCTCGACGCCAGAAAAGCCGTGGCGATCTAACGAACTGCAAGATTCAAGTCAAGGCGCAGCCCTCGGTCAGCGCACGCATGGACAACTGCCCCCGACCTGTGGTCGCATGTCGTACCTGTATGCAAGGAGGAGCGTGAAAAGGCAGGGTCGAAGGACTGGGCATCGCGTCCTCATCGTGGATGACGAAGAGGGCTTCCGAGACGGCGTTGCCGATCTGCTCGGCATGGAGGGCTACGAGGTCTCCGTCGCTCGCGATGCCGTGGAAGCCGTTCGCGTGTTGCCCGAGTTCCGGCCGGAAGTGATCCTGCTCGACCTGCGCATGCCTCATCTCGACGGCGAGGGTTTCCTCCGCGGCATGGGTGGACTGCCCGCGAGCAAGCGCGTTCCGGTCGTGCTGATCTCCGCGAAGGAGGATCTGCAGCAGATTGCGCTCCGCACCGGCGCGGCGGGATACCTGAGCAAGCCCTTCGAGGCGCCCCAGCTTCTCTCGCTGCTGGAAAAAGTCCTCTCCTGATCAGACGGGCTTCTTCTCGATTCCGTTCTCGGTCCGGCGGTGCATCGCAGGCACCGGAGTGCCGGATGCCGGCGTGGCAACGCCTTCCGCCTCTTCGCCGCCGATGGGCTCTCCCGCTTCGATTGCCTCCGGCGACGCGCCCTCGAGCGGCAGAGACGTTTGCGCCGCCTGCGCGCCGGCCTCCTCGCGCGCGCGGTCGGCCGAAGCCGGGCCCGTCGCCTTGGGCCGTTCCTTCTGCATGGGCGGGGGCAGCGGGATCCCCGACTGCCAGAGCTTGCGCTCGGCCTGCGCGAGCCGCTCCTTCACCAGCTCGAGCTCGCCTTTCGTCACGAGGTAGACGCGGTTGTTCGTCTCGGCGCGGCCCTTGTGCTTGCGGACCTCGTCGCGCAGCTCCTGCTCGCGTTTCTTCGCCTCGCGTGCGTGCTTCTCGGCCGCAATAACCTGCCGGTCGAGCTCGCTCTTCGCCGCCTCGAGCTGCTCGTGCAGCGGCTGCACGTCGGCAGGAGGGGGCGTGGGCGCCGCCACCGTCGGCGCGTGATCGGTCAGCTCGCGAATCCGACCCTGCGCTCGATCGAGCTCGCCCCGCAGCTGCGACTCGGCGCCCTTGACCCTCTCGAGCTCACGCCGCGCCTGCGCCTCGGCAGCGTGCGCGTCCTCGGTCAGCCTTCGGGCGTGCGCCAGATCCTCCTCGAGCTCCGCCTCGCGGGCGCCCCGCGGCTGCGACTTGCCGGAGCGGCCTTCCTGCGCCTTGCGGCGCGTCTCCGCCAGCTTCTCCCGCGTCTCCGCAAGTTGCCCGGAGCGCGTCTTCGACTCTTCCTGGGCGCGCCGCAACTCGGCGCGCGCCGCCTCGGTCTCCTTGTGCGCCTGCCCGGCGTCCTCGCGCAGGGCCTTCACCGCGGCGGCAGCGGACTGGCCCTGCAGGAAGAACACCACGGCGAGCACGACCGCGACGACGGCGATGACGAACGCGAGGCCGACCATTCTCCGCTCCGGGAAAGGGGCGCGAGAGTAGCCAAGAACCAGACCGGGATCTACCGAATCGCGCCAGGCGCTCGCTCAAATGGTGGGCGTCGGACCCTTCAGCTCGTCGAAGATCGCCTCTTCCACGCCTTTGCGGTGTTCCTTGTCGGCGTGGAACGAGTACCTCGGCCCCCTGAACTGGACGCCGGCGGCCGCATGGTCGCGGACGTCGTCGATGCGGACGGCAACCAGCGCGCAGGGGAACGGTGTCGATTGCATCAGCTCCTTCTCGACCACCGCTGTCCCCCGCAGGCCGTAGCAGAGGTCGTCTCCGAGCACCTCGATCGCCACTTTGCCGTTGGAGCGGAGGTTCCGCATCGCGCGGCCTCGCGTGTCGACGGCGAGGGTGAGCGTCCGCGGATTGCGCGCCACGGCCCAGGTCATGAGCGTCGTCAGCGGCGCGCCCTGCTCGTCCACGGTGGCCACCACCAGCGCCTGTCCGCCGAGAAGAAACTGCACCAAAGGCGGAGGCATCTCGGGAACGTTCGCTGCCATGATCTCCTGGGCGCTCAGGGGCAGGCGGAGATTCCCGCGGCGTGCAACCTTGCCCGGAACACCGCGCACGCCTGGTCCCGCTCCGCTCCCTCGAGCTGGGCGGCGACGAGCGAGAGCACCGCGGCCGGATCCGCCGGCGCCGTCCCGAGAGCGCGCGCGGCGGCCAGCGCAGCGCGGGAAGCCGCGGTCAGATCGCCGCTGGCGTCCGCCCAGGCCCAGAGCGCTCCGGCGAGAACCGCCGACGCAGAGGCACCCGCAGGGAGCGGACGAGACACGTCGAGCTGTCCGGTCGGATCGCCGCCGGGATCGGAGATTGCCAGATATCCCGGATCCCCCGCGGCAGCGGCCGCGCCGAGAAAGAGCGCGATCCCCTCCGCCTCCTCCGGGTGGAGGGCGGCGACCGCGCGGAGCTGACGGCGACTCATCTCCCGTGTCACCGCTCCGGGGTTGAGAGCCAGCGGGACGCGGGCGCCGTTCGGTCCTTCGCCCAGCGTGAACGTGTCGGTGGCCCGGTCATAGCGGAGCCCCGGTTCAGCCGCCGCGCTGACCAGGATCGGCGCCGGCATCAGAGCCTCCGCCCCGGCGTTGAGCAGGAACTGCCGCGCCCGCTCCATCGCCGCGTAGTGTCCGAGGAGCGACACACAGGAGACGGTCCTCGCTACCAGCGCGCCGGAAACGCGCCGGCGCATCGCGCAATCGGGAATGCGGGCGGAATCCCCTGGTCCGCCGAGCATCATCATTCCAGCCGGCCCGCGCACGGCGGCGAGATCCGCCCCCGGAAGCTCCACCTCCTGCCCGGTCAGCTCCCCCGAGAGCCGGTCGACGCCGAGCACGGCGACGCGGTCCGGCAAAACGGTGCCGCCGCAGGCGGTCGCGAGCAGGAGGACGGGCAGAACCCTTCGCATGAGCGCTAGAATGTAGATCGATGCGGCTCTCCATCGCTACTAAAGTCTTTCTCGGATTCGTGGCGGTGTTGGCTTGTAGCGCCGCGGTGTCGGCGTACGGCGTCGCGCGCCTGCGGCGCATCGGACAGGGACTGTCGCTTCTTTCACGACCCTACATGCCGTTGACGCGGGCCGTCTCGACCCTCGAGGCCTTCCACAAGGAGCGGGTGCGAAACACGGATCGGCTCCTGGACGAGGCGGACGCCCGGGCCCGCGCCGCATTCATCGCGCTCGACCGCACCTATTTCGCCCGCGTCGTCGGCGAGCGGCTCACCTACGCGCAGCAGCTCGTCGGCAGCGCGCAGCAGACCGCAAGCGATCGCGACGCACTGGATCGGATCTCCGCGCGCCTCTCCGCGGTGTCCGCGCGCGTCGCGGAGGAGGAGAAGGCGGCCGCGACACTCACGGCGCGCCTGGAGAAGGGCGGCTCCGCGGATCCGTCCCTGGAGGACTCGGTCACCCGGCTGAAGACCGCACAGCGCCGCGTCGACTACGAGGTGCGGGATCTCGGACGCATCCTCCAGGACCAGATGAACCAAGGCGTCGACGAGGCCGAGAAGCAGGAGCGGGCCGCGCGCTGGGCCATACTGGCCCTCTCCGGCATCGCCCTGCTCGTCGGCCTGCTGGTCACCTGGCTGTCGCATCGTGCTCTGCGTCCCATCCGCACGCTCACCGAAGCGGCGCAGCGGCTGGGGCGCGGAAGCCCGGACTCGGTGGCCGTTCCGGAACAGGGAGGCGACGAGCTCGCGGCGCTGGCCCGCGAGTTCAACGCCATGGCCCAGCGGCTGGCGGCGCGCGAGCGGGAGCTGCGCGCCCAGGGCGAGGCGCTGCTCCGCTCGGAACGTCTCGCCGCCATCGGCCGCATCGCAGCGCAGATCACGCACGAGATCCGCAACCCGCTGTCGTCGATCTCCTTGAACGCCGAGGAGCTGGGGGAGCGCGCGCCGCAAGCGCGCGAGCTGTGCGAGGCGATCGTGCGCGAAGTCGATCGTCTGACTGCGATCACCGAGGACTACCTGCGGTTCGCGCGCCTTCCCAAACCGCAGCTCCAGCGCGCTGACCTGAACGAGACCGTGCGCGACCTCGTGGACTTCGTCCGGCCCGAGCTCGACGCCAATGGCGTCGAGGTGGCGCTGTCGCTCTCGCCCTCGTTGCCGCGCGTGCCGGCGGACGTGGCACAGGTCCGGCAACTGCTCTTGAACCTGCTCCGGAACGCGCGCGAGGCGATGCCGGCGGGCGGCTCGCTACGCGTCACCACGCGTGTCACTCGCGGAGCCGTGGAGATCGAGGTCCGCGATACCGGCCCGGGCATTCCTCCCGATCGGCTGGCCCGGATCTTCGATCCGTTCTTCACCACCAAGGAGCGCGGCACCGGATTGGGCCTGGCGATGGCCCAGGAGATCGCGCAGGAGCACGGCGGGCAGCTCTTTTGCGACAGCGCTCCAGGACGGGGGACCGCATTCACGCTGCGCCTGCCCGTCCCTGCGCTTCCCGAGCCCGCCGCCGCTCCCGCGATTGCGTCGGCATAGGCCGCCACATATCCTCCGCCGCCCTCGATGAACGACCCCGTCCACAAGAGCGTTCTGGCCAACGGCCTGCGGGTGGTCACGGTGGAGCTGCCCCACCTGCACACCGGGATGATCGCCGCGTACGTGCGGGCGGGATCGCGCCACGAAGAGCCATCCCGCAACGGCGTCTCGCACTTTCTCGAGCATCTGTTCTTCCGCGGCAGCGAAGGCTACCCCGACGGCCGAACGTTGAACGGCCTGGTCGAGGACTGCGGCGGCTCGCTCAACGGCGTGACCACGCGCGACCACGGGTACTACTTCTCGCCCGTGCATCCGGAGCGGCTGGAGGTCCCGCTGGCCGTTCTCGGCGACATGCTCGCGCGTCCGCTCTTCAAGGAGATCGAGCTCGAGCGGGAAGTGATCCTCGAGGAGATCCTCGACGAGGTCGACGAGAAGGGCCGCGACATCGACATCGACAATTTGGCGAAGGGGGCGCTCTTCCCCGGCCATCCGCTGGGCCTGAAGATCGCGGGCACGCCGGCCAGCGTCAGTGCCCTCACCGAGGAGCACCTGCGCGCCCATCACGCGAGGGCCTACGGGGCTCGGAACATCGTGCTTGCGGCAGCGGGACCGCTGCGCCACGACCGCCTGCTGTCGCTCGCGGAACGGCACTTCGGATCCCTCCGCTCGGGAGAGGTGCTCGACGACGAATCCCTGAACGGCGCTCCGCGCGGCCCCCAGCTCGTCGCCGTCGATCACACCGATGCGCAGATGGAGCTGCAGGTCTCCTTCCGTGGCCCTCCGGAGGAGCATGCCGACTTCCCCGTCCTGCGCGTGATCAAGCGCGTCCTCGACGACGGCCTCGCCTCGCGGTTGCAGATGGAGCTCGTGGAGCGAAAGGCGCTCGCATACTCGGTCGGCGCGGGAATGGACGGCTTCAGCGACTGCTCGGTCTTCGAAGTCGGATGCGCCTGCGCCCCGCGAAAGGCGACGGCGGCGCTCTCGGAGATGCTGCGCCTCCTCGCCGAGCTGCGCGACACCGACGTGCCCGACGACGAGCTCTTGCGAGCGAAGAAGAAGTCGCGGATCTCCCTCGAGTTTTCGCTCGACTCGCCGGCGGACATGATCGGCTGGTTCGGCGCAGGCGAGCTCCTGCATCCCCCCGCCGAGCCGTTCCAGCAATGGCTCGAGCGCATCGAGAACGTGACCGCCGCTGACGTCCGGCGCGTCGCCTCCGCGCTGTTCCACCGTGAGAACCTCGTCGCCTGCGCCGTGGGCCCGTTGTCCGGAGTGGAGCCGAAGCTGCGTGCCGCGGCGGAAAGCGGGCTGTGATCGACCCTCTCGGCGGCATCCCCGACGAACCCGCGCCCGAGCCCGAGCCGCAGCGCATCCAGCGTCCGCTGCGCCCCACGACCTGGGCGTTGCTGATCGTGCTCGGCGTCGCTTTTCTGGCGGAGGCGTTGGTCGGACGGGATCCCGCCGTGGAAAAC
>Ga0066669_10000003_pt1 | contig 39056 bp, 34 predicted proteins | sample GraSoiAngelo_118_FD_133940 | JGI IMG/M metagenome (GOLD analysis project Ga0066669, IMG submission 133940) | Grasslands soil microbial communities from the Angelo Coastal Reserve, California, USA - 14_0919_02_20cm | ecosystem: Environmental > Terrestrial > Soil > Grasslands | place: USA...
ATATCCCGCCCCGAGCGCCGGCATTCCGGCCGCTCCGACTGCGAGGTCCCTGCCCATGGCGCGCAGGTCCTGCTTCATCTCCACGCGCGCGAGCGCCAGATGCTCCCGGATGAACGTCTGCAGCCCGTCGAGCAGCCGCTGCAGCGCATCTCTGGAGGGCATGGTGGGCGCCTGCATGGCGCCAACGTAGGTATCGCTCGCCTGCGGTGCCAGCCGCTGCCGCACCGGAGGTGCGGCTTTGCGGCTACTGCTCGAGACCGTACAGCGTCTAGTGCAGCAACGGACTGTCCGCTAGCGACTTGCGGCGGTCGAGATCTTCCTCGAAGCAGCGGATCAGGTACCCGATCAGCAGCAGCGACGAGGCATTCTCGGTGGCGCGCTGCGGCTCGCGCATCATGAGATCCGTCGCGTACATGAGGAAGAACTGAGCCAGCTCCTCGCCGGCCTCGCCGAGGATCAGCTCGTGCAGCTTGTTCCGATCCATGGCGCGGATCTTCCGGATGAACTCGATAGCGAGTTCGCGCTTCCGCGCCGAGTTCATACGTTCCGCCGGCCTCGCCATTTTCTACCCTCGCGCATAGGGTGGGCGCGGCCCTGCTCTTCGGCAAGCCCGCTGATTTGACATCCGGACGGCCGGGTGGATGATTCGCCGGTCAACACCCCGGAGGGGCGGGATGTTTACGGGCGTGAAGGTGTTCTCCGCGACGAAGGCCAAGGAGCGGGACGATCTGGGTGAGCAGGTGACGCGCTGGCTGCGGGCAAACGCAGACCTCGAGATCGTCGATCGCACGGTGACGCAGTCCAGCGACAACGAGTTCCACTGCTTGACGGTGGTGATCTTCTACAAGCCGCGGAACGGGAGCAAGAAGCCTTAACGCAGTCTTTGCGCGGACTTCTTCGCCAAGGCTCGCGCGAGCGAGGGTTTCGGGGACTTGTGCTCCTGCGACACGCGCAACCCCGCCACCCCGAGCATCACCGCGACGGCGGTTCCAATTCCGAGCCATGACCAGACGCCCGATTTCCGGGTGTTCTTGCGGGTGCGCGGCGCCAGTTGCATGGCCTTGGTCATCCCGGCCAGCGCCTCGAGGGCGTGCGCAAGCTCGAGGGCGCTGTGGGGCCTCGATCCCGGGTTCGGCTCGAGGCAACGCTCGATCAAGGCGTCCCAGCGCGGGTCGAGGCCGGCGACGAGCTTGGACGGCGGCGCGAACTTTCCCACCGGCAGCTCGCCCGTGAGCAGCTCGTAGGTCATCACGCCGAAGGAATAGATGTCGGCCTTGTGGTCCGCGCGCTTCGCGTCCTTGCGCTGCTCGGGCGCCATGTAGTTGGCGGTTCCCATGGCGACGTTGCTCTGCGTCAGGCACTGGGCACCCTCGGCGTGCAAACCCGCGAGACCGAAGTCCAGCACCTTGGTGCGCAGGTCCTTCGTCACCAGCACGTTGTCGGGCTTCAGATCGCGGTGCACCACCGCCCGCGCATGCGCGTACGCGAGCGCATGCGCCACCTGCGCGAGCAGCATCGCCAGCTGGCGCGCGCCGGGGCGGTTCTTGTGCGCCCAGAGCCGCAGGGACTCGCCGTCGATCAGCTCCATCGCGATGTAGACGTGCTGACCCGCCTTGCCGCGTCCGAGCAGGCGGACGATGCCCGGGTGGTCGAGCTGCGCCATCGCCGCGGCTTCGCGGCCGAAGCGGCGGACGTAGTCCGGGACCGCCGCCATCTCCGGCGTCAGGATCTTCACCGCGACCAACAGGCCGTCGGAATCGCGGCTGCAGCGGAAGACCTCACCCATTCCGCCCTGCCCGATCCGCTCGAGGACGATGAAGCCGTCGAGCCGGGGCAATGGAGCTTCCGGCGGCGGCGGCAATTTCGGCGGCTCCGGAAGCGGCACGGCGCGCGGGGGGGTGCTTTTCTCGCGATGCACCTCGAAGCGCACGCCGCAGTGGCCGCAGCGCGCGAGCGACCCGTCCACGAACAGGCTCACGTCGCAGCGGATGTCGCAATTGGGGCAGCGCTGGATCGCCCGCTTCTTCGGAAGCGGAGGCTGCGACTTGGGGGCGCCGGAGTCCGCCATTGTGGGGCAGTGTGCCCCCCTGGATCCGAGGCGCAAGTTTTCAACTTCCGTCGCCGGCCGCGTCGCCGTCGCCGCCCAGGTGAACGTGTACGTGATCGTTTATTCGAGCGCTTCGATCACCCGGTAGATATCGACGGGGGCCTCGCGGTTTTTCACCTTCGTGGGCGGCAGCGCTTCCAGGACGAACTTGTCCTTCCCCGCCTTCTGCACGCACTCCTGCGACACCACGATCATGTCCTCGCGCGCCATCCCGCAGAGGCGGGAAGCGAGGTTCACACCATCGCCGATCGCCGTGTAGCTCAGCGCCTTGGACGATCCCATGTTTCCGACGACCACCGACCCGGTGTGCAGCCCGATGCCGATGTGGATGGGCACCTTGCCCTGCGCCGCGCGCTCCTCGTTCCACTCCGCTACCCGCTTCTGCATCTTCACCGCCGCGCGCACGGCGTTGGTCGCGTCGTCGGGCCGCGCCAACGGAGCGCCCCAGAGGCCCATGATCGCGTCGCCGATGAACTTGTCGAGGATGCCATTGTGCTCGAAGAGGATGTCCACCATCAGCTCGAAGTAGTCGTTGAGCATCCGGACCACCTCCTGCGCCGGCATCTTCTCCGAGATGCTGGTGAACCCCCGGATGTCGCTGAAGAGGATGGTCAGCTCGGTCAGCGCCCCGCCCTTCGACAGCTCGATGCTGCCGCGCGCCGCCTGCTCCACCAGCGCAGGCGAAAGGAATCGCGCGAGCTGCGCGCGCTGGGTGGCCTCGAACTCGAGCGCGCGCGCATAGTCGCTGTTCTCGAGCGCCACCGACGCCTGCGCCGCGATCGCGGAGAGGACCTCCAGGTCCTTGCTGGTGAAGGCGGCGATGCGCTCGCGGGAATCGAGGAACATGATCCCCTTCACGTCCTCGCCCGAGGAAGTCAGCAAGGGAACCGCCATGGCGCTGCGCACGCCGAGCGCGATGATCGAGTGCGAGGCCTGGAAGCGCTTGTCCGCGATGGCGTCGGAGGTGAGGACCCCCTCCTTGGTGAGCTGGACCTGCGCCAGAAGCGTGTCGGAGACCAGCACTTTGCCCTGGCCCGGCTTGCGCTGCCGCATGGCCTGGATGACGAGGTCCTGCGAGTTCGGGTCGCGCAGCAGGATCACGCCGTTGTCGCAGGGGATGAGGTCGAACGCGATCTCGAGGATGCGCGCGAGCAGCTCGTTGAGATCCCGCTCCAGGCGGACGTAGGTGGAGAACTCGTGCCCGACCCGAAGGCGCTCGTAGTCGCGCTTGAGCTGGTTGATGTCCTGGATCTGCTCGACCGGCACGAAAGTCGCCTTCGCCGAGGTCCGCGCGACCACGCCTTCCAGCTCTCCGGTCTGACCGGTGTGCACGATCTCCGCGTTCTTCGGCCGGGCCGGTCCGCTGGTGAGGCGGAACTCCATCTTCGAGGTGCCGACGACCACTTCGTCGCCGTCGCTCAGGGAGGCCGGCGCGACGAGGCGTTTCCCGTTGAGGAACGTTCCGTTCGAGGACTCGAGATCGCGCAGGACGTACCCGTCGCCGTCCCGGTCGATCTGGCTGTGTTTGCGCGAGACCTCGCGGTCGGTGAGCCGCACCGACGCGGTGGTGCTGCGCCCGATCACGCTGCTGTCGTCGAGCGGGTATTCGGTCACCTCGCCTGGCGCCCCCTTGAGGATCAATCGGGGTCCGGGAGACGGGTGGGCAGGACGGGAGCGGGGTGAGTGAGCCTCCTCCGGCGGGGCGTCAGGCACCGGGCGGATTCGCGGCGCACTGCAGGACGGACAGCGGTCCGCGACTGGCTCGTTCTCGCGGTAGCACACTGGGCAGACGGACACGAGCTCCCCCGAAGGTCGAGGGTACCATCGCCCTTGTCCTTTACGAGATTTCGACCTTCTGCTAACCGCACCGCGTGAAGATCAAACAGCGGCCGGAGGATTTCGTGGTGCGGGAGGGCTACCGCTTCGCACCCGAACCGCAGGGGCCCGTCTGGGTCTACCGGCTGGACAAGCAGAAGGTCTCGACGCTGCAGGCCCTGGAGCGGATCGCGAAAGAGTTCGCCGTCCGCCGCCGCGACCTCTCCGTCTGCGGGCTCAAGGACAAGCAGGGCCGAACCGAGCAACTGGTCGGAGTCCTGGGTGGCGCACTCGGCGCATCCGAGGTGGTGCAGACCGGCGACCTCCGGCTGAAGCTGATCGGGCGCACCGCGCAGCCGCTCAGCTCCGCGAACATCACCGCCAACCGGTTCGAGGTCACCGTCCGCGACCTGTCGGGCGAGGAGGCGTCGCGGAGCGCCGAAGCCATCGCGGAAGTGCAGCGCGTCGGCGTGGTCAATTACTTCGACTCGCAGCGGTTCGGCTTCCTCAAGCATGGGCAGGGCTTTCTCGCCCGCCACCTGGTGCGCGGCGACTGGGAAGCCGCGCTCAAGGCGTTCCTGGCGACGCCCAGCGAGCTCGACCACAGCGACGATGCGAAAGTGAAGGCCTTCTGGCGGGATCACTGGGGCGAGTGGCAGCTCCGCGCCCCGCACGAGGCGGCCCGGCGGTATGCGCCTCTGCTCCGCCGCCTGCGGGAGGACCCGCGCGATTTCAAGGGAGCGTTCCTCCACATCGATCGCCGCGTGCGCGCGATGGCGCTGTTCGAGCTGCAGAGCTTCATCTGGAACGAGGGAGTGAAGCGCTATCTCTCGGCGCGCGTTCCGCCCCCTGAGCTGATCGGCCTCCGCTACCAGGCGGGGTCGCTGGTGTTCCCCCGCGCCCTGCCGCGCGGCCTGCGCGACGAGCTGTGGGCGCGAACGTTTCCGCTTCTCGCGCCGGAATCGACGTTCGAGGACGACGACGTTCGCGACGCGGCGCTGGGGGCGCTTCGCGCGCAGGGCCTGCGGTTGGAAGACTTGCGCGTGCCGCAGACGCCCCAGCTCTTCTTCAAGCACGAGGAGCGTCCATTGTTCGTCGTGCCCGGCAAGCTGCGCGCGAACGATCCGCGACCCGACGAGCTGAATCGCGGGCGGATGAAGGTGAACCTGTCGTTCACGCTGCCGCCGGGGGCGTACGCCACCCTCGTGGTCCGGCGGGCGCTCTGGTTCGCCGTCGAGTCGCGCCGGGAGGGACAGTCTGTAGGGCGCGCCTGGGGACGGCCGCTGGAGGAAGCTGCTCCGCCTCAGGAGCCCGCGCGGCGGCCACAACACGCCCCGCGCGCGAAGGCAGTCGGCTTTCGCGAGCGACAGCGGCGCAAGAAAGCCCTCCGCGCGTCCAATCGCCAGGCCGCGAAGAAATAGGCGCCTGCCCGCCTGCCCGCCTCTTGTCGGGCAGAACTTCGCGTTTGCACTTTAATCGACAACAAGGAGACGAGCATGCTGAAAGGCATTGTCGTGGCTTGCGCATGCGCATTGGCGATACCGGTACAGGCGCGCGCAAACGAGGTGAGTCGGCCAAAAACGGTAGCGCCGCCGGAGGCGCTCCCGCAGCAAGTGTACGAGGTGCAGCAGAAGCGCTCTCCGGGAAGCGTCATCGTCACTGACGCGATCGGCGGCGCGGTGCTCGGCGCCCTTGCGGGCGGCGGCGTGGCCGCGTATCGCAACTTCGTGCAGAACGACGGTTGGGGCAACTGGCAGCGCGACGTGCTGATCGGCGCGGGCATCGGTCTCGGCGTCGGCCTCATCGTCGGTGTCGCGGACGCGGCGTCGTCGGATCGGACATTCACGGGGCCGGTCGCAGACCGCCGGGAGACGGGGTTCAATTCCCCGATGCCGGTGTACGGCAACCGGTTCTAGCTTACCCGGTTGCGGGTACAACGATCCGGTCTGCGTGCGCGTAGACGGTCATCGTGCCCTTGCGCACGAAGCCGCAGAGCGTAATCCCGGTGGCCCGCGCCAGGTCGACGGCCAGCGAGCTCGCCGCGGATACGCTCGCGATGACCGGCACTCGCGCCGCGGACGCTTTCTGAACCACCTCGTATGAGGCGCGCCCGCTGACGACGAGCAGCGCCGCTTCGGCCCCGGGGATGCGCCCGGCAAGCAGCAATGCCCCGACCACCTTGTCGACGGCGTTGTGGCGGCCGATGTCCTCGAAGGCGGCGAGAACGTTTCCCTGCGCATCGTGAAGCGCCGCGCCGTGGATCCCGCCGGTCCGGGCGAAGTTCGGCTGCCGGGCTCGAAGGCTCTCCACCGCCGCCAGGATGCTTGCGGCAGCAATGGTTGCGCGGCCAACGGGAAGCGGCGCACAGCGCGCGATCACGTCGTCGACCGTGCGGCGGCCGCAGACGCCGCACGCCGCCGTGGTCAGGGTCCCGCGGCGCGTAGCGGAGATGCGTTCGATGTCCAGCGACACGCCCGGCCCGGGGACGACGTCGATGGTGTTTCCGTAGCCTTCCTGATCGGGCCGGCCGCAGTGTGCCACCCTGCCGACTTCGTCGCGCGAGCCGATCACGCCTTCGGCGAAGAGGAACCCTACGGCCAGCTCGCGGTCTGCTCCGGGCGTCCGCATGGTGATCGCCAGCGTCTCCCCCTGGGCGCGGATCTCGAGCGGTTCCTCGGCGACGACGTCGTCGGCGGCGGGCGCCTGCAGCACGCCTTCCGCCACTCGCCGGACTTCCCTCTGCGCGACGCCCTTCACAGTTCCTTCAGCCCCAGGTTTCCTTCGTCGTCGACCACGGCCTTGAACTGAATCCCGCACCAGTTGCAGAGCACCTCGTCGTTGTTGCCGAACTCGTCGAAGGGATTGTTCGCGCTGCAGGCGGGGCACTCGAACTCAGAGAACCGCCGGCGCGTGCCGAGAGCTCTTCCCGTCGGCTTTTCATCTTCGTCTTCCATCTCCGCGCCGCGACGGTCGTCCCGAGGTGCCATCCGATGAGTGTAACGCCAAACTCCTGACCCACGCACACATTGTCCCGGACCGCCGGGCGCCCCACTTTCCCGCTCCGATGCTCTGGCTTCTCGCAGCGCTGCAGATCTGGGTCGCAGACGAGTCGGACAAGGTGCGCCCCGATGCGCGGCCGCCAGCGGTCGCGCAGGCGCCGCGCATCCGCCTGGCGGCGGCTGGCGGTGAATGCGTGGGAGCGCAGGTGGTGATCTGCGGGCCGGCGCTTGGTTTGACTGCGGTGGCCCGGGGCAAGCCGCAGCTCGGTCTGTACCGCGTCGGCACCATCTTCCTCGAGCATCCCTCCGGTCCCGACGGGGAGACGGGGGAATGGCCCGACGCGCTCATCCCGGTGCGCGACGCCGTCTACGGCGAGGACCGGCGCGCCTTTCCGGTGGACGTCGCGGAGGGCCGCGCACAGGCGATCTTCGTCGAGGCGTGCGTTCCGCGCGGAAGCGGTCCTGCGCGGATGGCAGGGGCGGTCAAGCTCGCCTGGCGCGGCGGCTCGGCGGACATTCCGGTGGAGGTCCGCGTGCGCGCATTCGACCTGCCGGCGACACCCGCGCTCGCTACCGCATTCGGATTTTCCGGTTATTCGGCCATCAGGGGACATGGCCGCGGCGAAGACGCCGCGCGCGAGCTGACCCGGGCGTACAACCTCAGCGCGCTGAGGCGCGGGATCACGCTGTTCGGCGGAACGCAGAATCCGCCCTCGTTCACCAAGGACGGCGACGAGGTGCGGATCGACTGGACGAGCTACGACGCCGAGGTGGCGCCCTTCCTGGATGGCACCGCGATCGCCGGCGGCGCGCGCTGGACCGCGGTGGAGCTGCGCGAGCCCGGCCGGCTGTCGCGCGCGCAGCGGAGATCGTACCGCCGGCAGTGGCAGGAGCACTTCCGTGAGCGGGGCTGGCTCGACCGCCTCTTCCGCTACGTCGAGGACGAGCCCTCGCCCGGCGCCTTCGGCCGCGTCGAGGAGAAAGCCCGCGAGGTTCGCGAGGACGCTCCCGCCGTGCGCCGGCTGGTGACCACCGCCTGGACCGACGCGCTGCCGGACGTGAACCAATGGACGCCCCTGCTCAACTGCGTCGGCGAGAAGAACGCGACCTGTCCCCGGGCGGTCTCCAGATCGAAGTATGAACACCTCTGGTGGTACCAGAGCTGCATGTCGCACGGCTGCAGCAGCGACGGAAAGCCGCTCCGGGATCCGGCCTTTCGGGGCTGGCCGAGCTACATGATCGACGCGCCCGCCATAGCAGCCCGCGTGATGGGAACGCTCGCATTCCTGAACGACGTCTCCGGCGAGCTCTACTTCGACACCGTATACGCCTATCACGAGGGCGATCCCTGGAAATCGCAATGGGCCTTCGGCGGCAACGGCGACGGGACGCTCTACTATCCGGGCACGCCCGAGCGGATCGGCGGACAGCGCGATGTCCCGGTGGAGAGCCTGCGCCTGGTGCAGATCTCCCGGTCGCTCGCGGATCACGCCTACCTCACGCTCTGTGCGCAGCTCGGCGATCCCGCGCTCGCGCAGGCGGAAGCGGGCATGGTCGCGCCGTCGCTGCGCGGCTTCTCCCGCGACCCTCGCGCATACGCGCAGATGCGCGAGCGCCTGGCGACGCGCGTCGAGGTGCTGCTATCCGCGCGCAAGCTGGGAGCGCGCTGAATCATTCATGTCCGATACAGTCCAAAACGTAGCCACAAAGCCGCGCCTCCGGCGCGGCAGCGGCTAGGAATGCTGCCGATGCTCGCCGTGCTGCTCGCCGCGCTCTGTCCCCCTCAACAGGTTCCTGCCGCGAGATTCGCGGCCGGCGAGGTCCTCGTCTACAAGCTCGACGCGCTCGGCGCGGACGTCGGCACCTTCGAGGTGCGGGCCGAATCGCCGCCCGCCTCGGAGCGGTCGCGAGCCGCGATCCAGCTGAGCTCGCGGGTGAAGACCAGCGCCTTCGTGTCGACCAACCTCGGCCGCTACGAGACCTATGCGACCGCGCTGATCGGCCGCGACTTCGCCCCGCTGCATTACCGGGAGGACGTCGACGAGAACGACGTGCACCGCGGCACCGAGATCATCTTCCCGACCCAGAGCGGCCCGCCGGCGGTGAAGGCGACGCGAAACGGCGAGCCCGAGGCCCTGTCGCTGCAGATGGATCGCGCCGTGCGCGACATCATCTCGACGCTCTATCTGCTGCGGCTCTTGCCGCTGCAACAGCCGGTGTGCCTGGAGGTGTTCGCGACGAGAAAAGTGTGGAAGCTGACCGGCCAGATGGCAGCGAAGGAGAGCATCGACACGCCCATCGGCCGCTTCGCGACGTTGCGCTTCGACGGCGAGGCAGTCCGCGCCGACGACCCGAAGATCCGGCGAAGCGCGCACGTCTGGGTCACCGACGACGATCGGCGCTTGCCGCTGGTGGCGATCGGAGACGTGAGGGGAAAGACGATCCGGGCGCAGCTGGTATCGGCGCCGGGGATCCGCCGCGCCGCGAAAAAGTGATTCGTTACACCAGACCCTTGTTGCGGCGAATCTGCTCGACGGTCTTCTGATACTCGACCTCCCACGCCTGCGTGCCCTCGGAGAGGTGCTTGAGGCGAGAGCGCGCTTCCCGGTCGATGTCCTCGTCGACGTCGAGGTGCTTCTTGAAGACCTGGTAGATCTTGCGGCGGATGCTGTGGTCCTCCGCGAACACCTCTTCGATGTTGCGGGAGATGAGAAGGAACTCGATCATCTGGTTGATGATGTAATCGATGCCCTCGTCGCCCATCTTGAAGCCGCGCACGTCGGCCATCTCGCGCTTCACCTGGTTGAACCGCGAATGATCATAGCCGCGACGCTCGAGCGCCTCGCGGGTCGCCTGGTTCACCCGCTCCTCGGACGCGAGGTATTCCTTGAGGATGGCCGCCATGTCCATCTCGGCGTCCGCCACCCGCATCGTCTCCACCTCGATGTCGCCTTCCGTCATCAGCGCCGCGATCACATCGCGCGCGATGGCGGGGATGATCTTCGGGTAGAGCTTCATCCTTCTCGGTCCTTTCGCATCGTGTCCTGCGAGGGACGACCTTGTAGGACAGGTGTCCTGTACGAGCAAGGAAAAACAGTGTCTTGCGGATCAATTCGACGGCGGAGTTTCCGCGTCGATCGGCTCGGGCGGAGGCGCCTCTTCCTCTTCGATGGCGTCCAGCTCCGCCGCCGCCGCATCGAACGCGACGTCGTCCCGGTCGCGCAGCAGCGTGCCGTTTCCGGGGCCCGCCTCCGCCGGCGCGCCGCCGTCCAGCTCCGCGCCGCCTTCCGCGGCCTCGTGCGCTTCCGCTTCCGCCGACTGGGCGGTGAGAAAGCGCTGCACGCGTTCGGCGAGCTGGAGGTTGAATCCTTCCACTTCCGCGATCTCCTCCGCGCTGGCGGCACGAATCCGCCTCAGTGAACCGAAGTGGCTGAGCAGCCCGCGCTTGCGCTTGTCGCCGATGCCGGGAATCTCCTCCAGCATCGAGCGGAAGTTGCGCTCGCGGCGCAGCTTGCGGTGGAAAGTGATGGCGAAGCGGTGCGCCTCGTCGCGCAGCCGGGCGAGCAGGTGGAGCTCGCTGGTGTTCTGACGCAGCACGACCGGGTTTTTCTGGCCCGGGAGGAACACGCGCTCCGGGCTCCGCTCGATGTCACTCTTGACGAAGCGTCCTTTCTGCCGGGAGCGGCCGCGCCGCGGCGGAGGCTGTGGTACGGCCGCGCCGGTCTCCGCATCGCCGGCGATTTGCGGCACCTCGGGCTCCGGCCCTGCCCTCGTCGCCCACGCGTCGACGACGCGAAAACCCTGGCGGGCGGCGAACCGCTCCTCGTCCTCGAGCACGCGGCTCTTGGCGAGGCCGGCGAGCGGAACGTCCTGCAGCGTAAGCGCGGCCTCCTTGAGCGCCGCGCGCGCGACGTTGAGCTGGCCTTTTCCGCCGTCGACCACCAGCAGGTCGGGCAGGTTCTGCTCCTCGATTCCGCGCTTCAGCCGGCGGGTAAGGACCTGGAACATGGAAGCGAAGTCGTCTCCGGCCGCCTCGCCGCGCACCTTGAAGAGCCGGTAGCCGCTCTTGTCGGGCTCGCCGTCGCTGAACACGACCTGCGAGCCGACGGTGAGCTGGCCCTGGAAGGTGGAGATGTCGAAGCACTCGATCCGTCGCGGGAGCCGCGGCAGCCGCAGCCGCGATTGCAGCCGCGTGAGCGCCTCCAGCTGGCTCTTCTGCGAGCGCGCCTTTTCCTCGTAGCTCTGGCGCGCGTTCTCCATCGCCATCTCCACCAGCCGCACCTTCTCGCCGCGCTCCGGCACGTGCACGCGCACGCGCTCGCCCTTCTTCTCCGACAGCCAGACCTCGCGCATCTCCGCATCGGCGAGGTGCACCGGCAGGAGCAGCTCCTTGGGGATGAACGCGCCCGACTCGTAGTACTGGTCGAGGAAGCTCGAGAGCAGCTCCTCGCTCGGGAACTCCTGCTTGCCGAACCCGAAGCTCCGGCCGCCGGTGAGCCGCCCGTTGCGGAAGAAGAGGAAGTGGATCTCCAGCGCCGGACCCTCGCGATAGAAGCCGAGGACGTCCTGGTCGAGGAGGTCGCCGAGCACCGTGCGCTGTTTCTCCAGGCTCCGCTCGATGGCGTGGAGCTGATCGCGAAGCTGCGCGGCGCGCTCGAACTCGAGCTTGCCGGAGGCGTCCTTCATCCGCCCCGTGAGCTGGCCGGTCAGCTCGTCGGCCTTTCCCTCCAGGAACAGCGCGACTTCGTCGACCGAGCGCCGGTATTCCTCCTGCGGCACGCTGTACACGCAAGGCGCGGGGCAGCGCTTGATCTGGTACTGCAGGCACGGGCGCCGGCGATTCGACATCACGGAATCGGTGCAGGTGCGAAGCTGGAAGTGCCGGTTGACGATCGAGAGCGTCTCCCGGATGGAGGAGGCGCTGGCGAACGGCCCGAAGTACCGCGCTCCGTCCTTGCGGATCCTGCGCACCACCTCCAGCCGCGGGTACGGGTGCGTGTTCGAGAGCCGCAGCGAGATGAAGTTCTTGTCGTCGCGCAGCTTGACGTTGAAGCGCGGACGGAACTTCTTGATCAGCTCGTTCTCGAGCAGCACCGCGTCCTTCTCCGAGGGAGTGATCATCACCTCCACGTCGGAGAGGAGATCCTCGAGGAAGGGGATGAACGCGCGCGTGTCGCCACTGCGCTCCTGGAAATACTGGCCGACCCGTGAGCGCAGGTTGACGGCCTTGCCGACGTAGACGACGTCGCCGGCCTTGTCCTTCATGAGATAACAGCCGGGCTGCGTGGGCAGCGTATCGAGCTTCTGCTTCAGCTGCTCGGCGAGCATGACTCAGCGGCGCTGCGATCCGGGGCGTCCGTTGGGCCGGCCGCGGCGCTTCTGCCCCGCAGGGCGCGTGGGCAGACCCGCCGCGGCGCGCGCTTCCTGCTTCAGTACTTCCGGACGCTTGGGCATGATGCCGAGGTCGAGGTCTTTGATCGCCTGGATCTTGTCGCGCACGATCGCCGCGCCCTCGAAATCGAGCTCCTCGGCCTTGGCGCGCATCTCCGCCTCCAGTTGAGCGACCATCTTTGGAACGTCCTTCCGGTCCGCCGGAAGGTAGCCCGCCAGCTCATCCTTGCCCGCCAGCGCTTCGTCGGCGCCGGAGGCGATTCCGTGGATCGCCATGTCGAGGATGGCGCGCTTCACCGACTGCGGCGTGATCCCGCGCTCCTTGTTGTAGGCGATCTGCTTGGCGCGGCGCCGCCCCGTCTCTTCAATGGCCACCTTCATCGAGGCCGTCACCGTGTCCGCGTAGAGGATCACCCGCCCTTCGACGTTGCGCGCGGCGCGGCCGATGGTCTGGATCAGGGAAACGCTGGAGCGGAGGAAACCTTCCTTGTCCGCGTCGAGCACTGCCACCAGCGACACCTCGGGGATGTCCAATCCCTCCCGCAGCAGGTTGATGCCGATCAGCACGTCGAACAGTCCCCGGCGGAGGTCGCGCACCAGCGCCAGTCGCTCGAGGGTGTCGATGTCGGAGTGCAAGTATCGGACGCGCACGCCCAGGTCCGCGAAGTACTCGGTGAGATCCTCCGCCATCCGCTTGGTCAGCGTGGTGACCAGCACCCGCTGGCCGGCCGCCGCGCGCTTGCGCACTTCCTCCAGCAGGTCGTCCACCTGCTGCGCGACGGGCCGCACCTCCACTTCGGGATCGACCAACCCCGTGGGCCGGATGATCTGCTCGACGATCACTCCCTCGCTCTTCTGCAGCTCGTACTCCGCAGGCGTGGCGGAGACGAAGACGGTCTGGTTGACCAGCCGCTCGAACTCGCCGAACTGCAGTGGCCGGTTGTCGAGCGCCGAGGGGAGCCGGAACCCGTACTCGACCAGCGTCTCCTTCCGTGACCGGTCACCTCGGTACATCGCGCCGATCTGCGGGACGCTCTGGTGCGACTCGTCGATCACCAGGAGGAAGTCCTTGGGGAAGTAGTCCAGCAGCGTCGGCGGCGGTTCGCCGGCGGCGCGGCCGCTCAGGTGACGCGAATAGTTCTCGATGCCGTTGCAAAAGCCCATCTGCTCGATCATCTCCAGATCGAACATCGTCCGCTGCTCGAGCCGCTGCGCTTCCAGCAGCTTGTCCTGACCCCGCAGCTCGATCAGCCGGTCCCGCAGCTCCTCGCGGATGGCCAGGATGGCGCTCTTCCGGCGCTCGCCCGAGGTGACGTAGTGGGAGGAGGGAAAGATCGACATCTTCTCGATCGCGCCCAGCACCTTGCCGCGGAGCGGATCGATCTCCTTGATGCTCTCCACCATGTCGCCGAAGAGCTCGACCCGGATGGCGCGCTCTTCCTCATAGGCGGGAAAGATCTCGATGGTGTCGCCCTTCACCCGGAAGGTCCCGCGGGAGAAGTCGTGGTCGTTGCGCTCGTACTGGATCTCGACGAGGTCGCGCAGGAGCTTGTGCCGCGGGTACTCCTCGCCGGTCTGCACGGCGACCTTCAGCTCGTAGTACGCCTCCGCCGTTCCCAGGCCGTAGATGCAGGACACCGAGGCGACGATGAGGACGTCGTTGCGCGTGAGCAGCGAGTGCGTCGCCGAGTGACGCAGCCGGTCGATCTCGTCGTTGATGGTGGAGTCTTTCTCGATGTACGTGTCGGTGGAGGGGACGTACGCCTCCGGCTGGTAATAGTCGTAGTAGCTGACGAAGAACTCCACCGCGTTCTCCGGGAACAGGTCCTTGAACTCGCCATAAAGCTGGCCGGCGAGCGTCTTGTTGTGAGCGATCACCAGCGTCGGCTTCTGCACCTGCGAAACGACGTTGGCGACGGTGAACGTCTTTCCCGATCCCGTCACCCCGAGCAGCGTCTGGTGCTTGTCGCCGCGCTTGATCCCGGCGGTCAGCTCGGCGATGGCGCGGGGTTGGTCGCCCTGCGGCGTATAGTCGCTGCGGAGCTTGAACGGCATGACGCGCGAGTGTAACAGCGGGGCTGAACTCTTGCTCGGAGGTGAGGCCATGCGCTCCCGGATCGCCCGCCTGCTCGCCGTATCGTTCTTCCTCGTCTGCGCCGCGGCACGGGCTCAGCAGCCGCCGCCGGCGAAGCCGCCCGCGGCGAACCTGCCGGTGGTGCGGCTGATCGCTACCGGCGGCACCATCGCGATGAAGATCGACCCGGTGAAGAAGGCGCCCGTGCCGGCCATCTCCGGCGAGGACCTGATCGCGACGGTGCCGGAGATCGAGAAGGTGGCCCGCATCGAGGTGCAGAACCTGTTCAACGTGCCGTCCGCTTACATGGACCCGGACCGGTGGATCCAGCTGCAGAAGGCGGTAGCCCAGGCGCTCGCGCGTCCCGAAGTCGCCGGCGTGATCGTCTCGCACGGCACCGACACGCTGGAGGAAACGGCGTGGTTCCTCGACCTCACCGTCGACAGCGAAAAGCCCGTCGTGCTGATCGGCGCCCAACGGAACGCGAGCGAGAAGGATTTCGACGGCCCCCGAAACCTCCTCAACGCGGCGCGCATCTGCGTTGCTCCAGGTGCGCGGCGGATGGGATCGATGATCGCGCTCAACAACCAGATCAACGCCGCGCGCGAGGCGGTGAAGACGCACACCTCCGACGTGGAGACGTTCAAATCCGGAGACTTCGGGTTCCTTGGGGTGGCGGAGAATGACCGCGTGATCTTCTACCGCGCCCCGGTGCGCCGCCAGCACGTGGCGCTCCGCGTGCAAGAGGGCCAGCACCTCCCGCGCGTGGACATCGTCGAACTGTACGGCGGCGCGGACGGCGCGCTGGTGCGGGCAGCCGTGGCCGCTGGATCGCGAGGGCTCGTGATCCAGGCGCTCGGCTGGGGGAACATAAACGTGCCGATGTTCGAAGCGGTGAAGGAGGTCATCTCGAAAGGGATTCCGGTGGTGATCAGCACGCGCGTCTGGAACGGGCGCGTCCTGCCGAACTACGGGTTCCAGGGCGGCGGCAAGACGCTGCAGGAGGCTGGGGCGATCTTCGCCGACAACCTGTCGCCGCAGAAAGCGCGCATCCTCTTGATGCTCGGGCTGCAGACCACGAGCAACGGGCCGGAGATCCAGCGACTGTTCGACAAGTGAGCTAGTGCGAGAGCTCGAAGATCCCCACCGGGCCCACGTCCGGGTCGAAGTCCTTGCCGACCCGCTTGAGTCCCGCGCGCTCCGCGACGCGTTCGCTCGCCCGATGGCCCCGCGGAATGGTCGCGCGCAGCCGCTTCACCCCAGGCTGCGACATCCCGTGGGCGCAGAGCGCGATCACCGCTTCGGAGGCGTAGCCGCGCCGCTGGTGCCTCGGCCAGATGGAGTATCCGAGAAAGAGCGTGCCATCGCCCATCGCCGCGGTCCCGCCGGCGCCGACCGGCTCGCGGGTGTCTCTGAGCACGAAGAGCCAGGGACCCGCCGACCGGCCGTCGGCGAGAGTGTCGAGGATCCGCGGGAGATCGGCGTCGAAGAGCGGCGGCGCGTCCACCGGCTCGGGAAACCGCGCTCCGGTCAGCTCTTCCAGCTTGTTCGCGTCGCGGGCGATCCAGGCCTCGATGCAGGAATGGTCCAGCTGCACCAGTTCCAGTCGCTCGGTCCGCAGCCGGTTCACGGAAGCACCCGCCAGTCGGTGCCACCCGGCCCGTCGCGGAGCTCCAGGCCGCGCGCAGTGACCTCCGCGCGGATCGCGTCCGCGCGCGCGAAGTCCTTCGCCTTGCGCGCGGCGAGCCGCGCGCCGATGCGCTCTTCGACCCAGACGGGATCGATTCCTTTCCGCGCCGCCGCGAGCCGCCGTCGTTCCCGAATCGCTTCCAGGGGCGCACGCTCTGCCACGCCGAGGACCTGCGAGAGGGTGCGTGCCGTGTGCAGCAATGCCGCCACTTCCGGGGGCCGCGCCTTCGCGTCGATGCGGGCGTTGAGCGTGCTGTAGAGGCGTTCGAGGCGGGCCAGCGCGTCGGCGGTGTTGAAGTCGTCCTCCATCGCTTCCCGGAATGGATGCACCTGTTCCTCGGCCAGTTCCATGTTCGCCGGGGCCGAGAACTTCTTCTGAGCCAGGTATGCGTCGCCCTTCGCGAGCGTTTCGTAGAAGTACTCGACGCGCCCGTCCGCCTCGGCGAGGGCCGCATCCGTAAAGTTGATCGGATGGCGGTAGTGCGTCGAAAGGAGAAATGCGCGCAGCGCCTCGCCGTCCCAGTGGGCGAACAGGTCGCGCAGGGTGCGGAAATTGCCCAGCGACTTGCTCATCTTCTCCGCATCGAGCGTAACGAACCCGTTGTGGACCCAGTAGCGCGCCAGGTCCTGACCGCTTGCGGCTTCGCTCTGGGCGATCTCGTTCTCGTGGTGGGGAAAGACCAGGTCCTTGCCGCCCCCGTGCACGTCGAAGGTGGTGCCGAGGTACTTCTGGCACATCGCGGAGCACTCGATGTGCCATCCCGGACGCCCCGGCCCCCAGGGGCTGTCCCAGGTCACCGACGCGGGCTCTCCGGGCTTCGCGGCCTTCCAGAGAGCGAAATCGAGCGGGTCGCGCTTCTGCTCTCCCGGCTCGACGCGGGCGCCCGCCTGCAGGTCGTCGAGGTTGCGCCTGGAGAGCTTGCCGTACCCGGGGAAGGAGCGGACTGCGAAGTAGACGTCGCCCTGCGAGGCGTACGCGTTGCCGCGCTCGATCAAGCGCGCGATCAGCGCCTGCATCTCCGGAATGTGATCGGTCGCCTTCGGCTCGACGTCAGCCGGCAGGATCCCGAGCGCCCGCATGTCGCGGCGGCATTCCTCGATGAAGTGCTCGGCGAACCGCTTCGGATCCTGCCCGCTTTCGTTGGCGCGCCGGATGATCTTGTCGTCGACGTCGGTCCAGTTGCGGACGAAGGCGACGTCCCACCCCGCCCAGCGAAGGAAGCGGACCGCAACGTCGAATGCCGTGAGCATCCGGGCGTGCCCGACATGGGTGAGGTCGTAGACCGTGATGCCGCAGACGTAGATCCCGATGCGTCCCGGCCGCAGCGGCCGGAACTCCTGCTTCTCGTTCGTGAGGGTGTTGAAGACGCGCAGCGGCATGGGTCGCCTTTTCAGGGGCTCGAAGCGCCACGGGCGCAGGCACTTGCTCGGTGCCCACGCCCGCAGCCTGTACAGCGGCTGGTCAGCAGTTGAAGATCGTTTTCAGGTCGCCCTCGATGTCGTCCTCGTTGACGCCCTTGGCGAGGGAAAGTTCCTTGATCAGGAGGTTGCGCGCCGTGTCGAGCATCTTGCGCTCGCCGAAGCTCAGATCCTTGTCGAACTTGAGCAGGTAGAGGTCGCGCAGCACTTCGGCGATCTCGAACACGGAGCCAGTCTTGATCTTCTCCATGTACTCGCGATACCGCCGGTTCCAGGTGGCGGAATCGACCGAAATATCCTTCTGCTTCAGGATCGTATAGACCTTGTTGACGGCCTTTTCGTCGATCAGCGACCGCAGCCCGACAGAGCCGACTTTATTGATGGGAATCAGGATTTTCATCCCGTTTTCCATGATCTTGAGGACGTAGAAGGACTGCCGCTGGCCGGCAATGTCCTTGTGCTCGATCCCCATGACCTCGCCGACACCCTGGCCCGGGTAGACGGCTTTGTCGCCGACCTTGAAAGTCTGCATAGGAAGGGGCTTTTAACACACAGCGCCATGCGGAGTCAAGGGTGGGCTTGACGTCGATCCGAATTGGGGTGTAGCGTGGCCGGCCCGCGTGCGGTCGATGTAGGCATTTGCCCACACGCGGATTTTCGGGCGCAAGGGGTTTTCGGGGGAGGGGGGCGTGGGCGTCCGGCCGTTGCTGGTTGCGTCTGCGGCATTTCTTGCCGGCGCCTATTTCGGCATCTCCTCGCAGTGGTGGTGGGCTTTTGCCGCGTTGCCGTTCGCCTCGTGGCGTCCTGCGCGGGCCGCCGCATTGGGCCTCGCGCTGGGCCTTTTGCGCGGAGCGGCGCAGGAGCAGCCCTCGTCTTTTGCTCTGACCGAGGATTTCGAGGGGACCGTCGTCGCTCCTGGAATCGTCCGGGTTCCCGAGGGACTGATCTCGCTCCGCCTGCGCGGGCTCGCCGTACATCGCGGCGATCGGGCACGGTTCTTCGGACAAGTGCACGTTCCGCCGGGACGGCTGAACCCCGGTGGCCGCGATCGGCGCGCGCAGCTCGCGGCGAGCGGCATCGGGGTCGAAGGAAGCGCCGAGGTCGTCGAGGTCCTGCAGCCCGGCCCACGCATCTGGCGATGGTTCGACGAGCTCCGAGCGAGATTCTCCGAGCGCGCCGCGGCGACCTGCACCTCGAAGGAGCGGGCCGCGCTGGTGACCGCGTTGGCGGTCGGCGACCGGACCGGCCTGTCCCGCGAAGTGGAGGACGAGATGGCCGCGAGCGGGCTCGTGCACCTGCTCGCGAGCTCCGGGCTGCACCTCGCGGTGGTGGCGCTGCTGGTCCGCGAGCTGGCGAGGCGGGCGTGGCTGCGTACGCCGTGGGCAGACCGGATGGGCGCGGGTGTCGCTGCCGCCGCTGCCGCTCTTCCCTTTGCCGCATTCGAGGTGTTGCTGCTCGGCTCGCCATGGCCGGCGATCCGCGCCGGCACCGGCGCATGCGTCGGCCTGCTCGGCTCGGCGCTGGCGCGGCGCCCGGACTCCCTGACCACGCTGGCCTTCGCTGCCGCCACCTGCGCGGCAGTCGATCCGGCGGCGGCACACGATCTCGCCCTGCAGCTTTCCATCGCCGGCATCGCCGGCCTCATCCTCCTGGCCCGTCCCATCCGCGACCTGCTCCCGCTGCCGCTTCCGCCAACCGGCGCTCGCTGGTGGCGGCGCTTCCTCGAGCACCTCCTCGGCCTCGCCTGCGCGACGGCCGCCGCCGCACTCTGCACCGCGCCGCTGCTGGCTGCGGCCTTCCATCGCCTTTCGCTCGTCTCGGTGGCGGCAAACGCGCTGGGGCTCCTCCCCGGCCTGGCGGCCATCCCCATCGCCACGCTTCTCGTTCCGTTCGATCTCGTGATCCTGTGGTGGATCGCGGATGTGCTCGCCGGAGCGACATTGGCGGCGTCGCATTTCTTCGCCTCGCTGCCGTTCGCCACCATCGTCATCGCCGCGCCGGGATTGCTCGCGTGCCTCCTCTGGTATGGCGGAGTGGCGCTCTGCACGCGGAGGAGCTTCCGGTTCGCGCTCGTTCCCTGGGCGCTGCTCGCCTTGGTCGCGGGCATGCGCGCGGCGCTCGCTTCCGCCCGGAACGGGATGACCATCACCTTCCTCGCGGTGGGCCAGGGAGACTCCGCCGTGGTCCAGTTCCCGGGCGGCGCCTCGATGTTGATCGATGCCGGCGGCGACCTGCGCTGGCCGGGAAAGTTCGATCCCGGCGCACGCGACGTCGTCCCCGCGTTGGCCGAGCTCGGGATCCGCCGCCTCGACGTCGTCGTGCTCACGCATCCGCACCCCGACCATGCCGGCGGCCTGTTGACCGTGCTCGACCGCATGCCGGTGGGCGAGCTGTGGATGACGCGGGAGCGCGATGCCATCGCCTCCGCGGTGCGCAGTCGGGCGGCGGAGCGCAGGATTCCGGTGCGCGATCCCCATGATCGGGTGCTCGGCGGCGTGCGCATAGAGGTCGCCTCGCGGTTCGAGCCGGAATGGTCGCTGAACGACAATTCCATCGTCCTCCGCCTCGTCCACGGCGACGTTGCGGCGCTCTTCGCAGGAGATGTCGAGGCGCTGGCGGAGGCGGACCTGGCGCAAGGGACCGCGGAGATTCGCGCCCAGCTTCTCAAGGCGCCGCACCACGGCAGCCGGACGAGCAGCACAGAAGCGTTCCTTCGCCGTGTGGCGCCGGCGTTCACCGTCTATTCGGTCGGCGCCGGCAACCGGTTCGGGTTCCCGAACGAAGAGGTGCTCGTGCGCACACCGGGTCAGCATTTTCTCACCGCGACCGGCGCGATCGTAGCGGAAAGCGACGGGCGAACGCTTCGAGTCGCAAGCTGGCGTTAATCCTCGAACCGCAGCGTGGCGAATCGATCGAGTGCGTGAAAGTCGCCGCGCATCGGCGGTGACCAGGCCTGTCCTTCCCCCGCCTGCCCGGGGCCCTGCCGCAGCCGGTACAGGTTGAACCTCCACCGGTCGCCGCGCTGCGGCCGCGGCTTCGGCATGCCGGTGAGCGAGGCGAAGGGAATGGCCAGCTCTACTGTCCATCCCCGATCGACGTCGCGCGGGTCGTTGAGCGTCCCGTCCACGTGCACGGCATGCCGCGCGCGCGACGACCAGGACAGATCCATGCCTTGGCGTGGTCCTCCGGAGAAGCTCGCATCGAACAGGGCATTTGTCGGCGCCACTTCGATCTCGTCGTAGTGCGAGCCGTCGCCCGAAGGATTGAGGAAGATCTCGACGACGTTGGAGGTGTAGAGCTTCTCGTCGTCCTTGAAGAACGCGCCGGAGACGTTCGCGTCCTCGCAGAGGAACGCGACATACAGATGGTCGTCGTCCCAGAGGAGCCGCGCCTCGGTCGCCGCGGTCGCGGGCTTGCCGTCCAGGCTGCGCACGAACGGACCCGCTTTTTCCGCCCTGCCCCAGCCGGATTCCGCGAGCACCCCGTCGATGGCCATGGGACCGCTCGTGCGATGCACTACGTACCCAGGGTCGCGCTTGCACCCGATCGAGAGGATCAGCAGGACGACGGCCGCGCGCATTGGCTTTTCAAGGCTGTTTCCACCTTCGCGGAAACAGCCAGCAACAGCATATCGCCTAAGCCGCCTTCGGCGGCCCGCGCTAACTGAGTCGGGCGCCGCGGACGATCAAGTCGCAGAGGCGCTGGTGCCCCGCAAGAAGCGAGGAGAACGTCAGCGACCCGAGGCGCGTGCGGACCGCGTAGGACGTCCCGAGCAGGCCGGGCACCACGTCGACGCGCAGGATGTCGCTGAAGGAAACCGTCCGCTCGGCGGCCACCGTCCGCACGGTGAGGCCGGTGTCGGTCACCGTGAACGCCAGGCGGTTGTAGAAGAACGAGCAGGCGGTGAAGAGCACCACGAAGAACGCGGCGGAGAAGAACGACGACCGCGTCGCGCCCTGCATCAAGGCCAGCGCCAGGAACACGGCGATCCAGAGCGTCGCCGCGCCCATGACGACGGTGCGCAGCGCCATCCAGGGACGAAACGTCTCTGGTGCGAGCGCCTCGCGTCCCCTGGGCGACACCATGAATTTGAGCATAGCGACGCGGGTTTGGCGCGGCAATCGCTGGGCCGCTGCTACACTCGGGAGCCGTGCACGGAACCTCGCGAACGCAACCGGCGCCCGGCTGGGAGGACGCCGACCGGGCAGAGCGGCTCGGGGCCCGCATTCCGGCGGAAACCGGGTTGCCGGCCGCGGAGCTCCTCGCGCTCTGCGCCGCGAGCGCCGACCCGGATGGAGCGCTCGCAGGTTCGGTTCGCGCCCTTTCCTCGCGGAAGGATCGGTACGGCGGAGCCGCTTCACGCAAGGCGCTTGCGCCGCTCGTCCGGATCAGCGCGGCATCGAGGTTTCTCGCGCAGATCATCGCCGCCCGCCCTCGCCTCCTCGATCTGCTCGCCTCGAGCCAGTTCCCGGAACGACCCGCTCCGCTGCGCGCCTCTCGCTGCAAGGACGGCGTCTCGTTCGCGCGCCGGCTGCGCGCCCACAAGCAGGTCGAGATGCTGCGGATTGCCCTCAACGATCTCTCGGGCGCCTCCATCCCCGACGTGACCCGGGATCTCTCCCGCCTCGCCGAGCGCGCGTTCGAGGCGGCGGTGCAATTCCACTACCGCCGGCTCTGCGCGCTGCACGGGCCTCCGGCGGAGCGCAGCGCCGGCGGTCCTTCGGGTTTCTGCGTCCTCGGGATGGGAAAGCTGGGCGGCGAGGAGCTGAACTTCTCCTCCGACGCAGACGTCCTCTACGTCTATGACAAGGATGGACGGACGCAGGGCGCCAATCCGATCGATCACTTCGCCTTCTACGCCCGGCTCGCGGAAGCCGTCACGGCGTCGGTGGGTTCTCCGGGTGCGACGCCCGAAGGCGGATTCGTCTTCCGCGTCGATCTCGATCTGCGGCCCGAGGGGCGCAGCGGACCCATCGTCAACGCCATCCGCGGCCTCGAGCTCTATTACGAGTCCCAGGGAGCCGCCTGGGAACGCTTCGCGCTGCTCAAGGCCCGCCCAATCGCAGGCGATCTGGACGCCGGCGAGGACGCGCTGCGCAGGCTCGTCCCGTTCGTGTTCCGCAAGTACTTCGACCTCAAGGCCATCGACGAGATGCGGCAGCTCAAGGCGCGCGCCGAGAAGGAAGCGGCGCGGGCGCCGGGCATCGATCTCAAGCTCGGCCGCGGCGGCATCCGGGAGATCGAGTTCTTCGTACAGGCGCTGCAGCTCCTGCACGGCGGCCGCGATCCCAACCTGCGCGTGCGCGGCACGATGAAGGCGCTCGATCGCCTGCTCTATGCAGGCCTGATCTCCAGCCGCGACCGCGACGAGCTGGCCGAGGCGTACGTCGTCCTGCGGCGGCTGGAGCACCGCGTGCAGATGCTCGCCGAGCGACAGACGCACTCGATGCCGGAGGACGTTCGCGAGAACCAGCGGCTCGCGCGCCGCACCGGCTACCAGGACGCATCCGCGATGAGCGCTGATCTTGCGCTGCACCGCAGCCGCGTCGAGGCGCGGTTCAAGGATCTGCTGCGCGTCGCTTCCGGAAGCGGCCCTTCCGAGGATCCGCGTGCCGCGGCGGCCGCCGATCCGGACGCCACCCCCGAGCAGCGCGCGGCAGCGCTGGCGGAGCTGGGATTCGATCAGCCGGATGCGAGCGCCGAGGAGCTGGCGCGGCTGGCTCAAAAGCGCGGCACCCCGTTCCAGCAAGCGCAGCCGCTCGGCGCCGCTTTGGTCACCGAGCTCGCCGCGGCGCCCGATCCCGATCAGGCCTTGCGGCACCTCGCCGACCTGTACGGCGGACTCGTCCATCCCCATGCCACCAGCGAACTGCTCGCGCAGAGCCCGCGCACCACGAGGCTGCTCATTTCGCTCTTCGGCTCCAGCGACTACCTGTCGCGGCAGCTCCTGACACATCCGGAGCTGATCGACCAGCTCGTCCTGCGCGGCGCTGCTGCCCTCGTGCGCGAGCGCGCCGATCTGCGCGACGACCTCGCCAACCGGCTGCGGCCGCTTTCGCCGCTCGACGTGGAGGCGGCGCTCACCGAGCTGCGCCGCTTCCGCAACGAGGAGGTGCTGCGCATCGCGCTGCACGACGTCGCCGGCGCGCTCGCCGTCGAACAGGTCTCGCGGCAGCTCTCCGATCTCGCCGATGCGTGCGTCGACGCCTGCTTCGCCCTCGCCCGCGCGGAGATCGAGAAGCGCTACGGCAAGCGCGATGCCGAGATGGTCGTGCTCGCGCTGGGGAAGCTCGGGGGCCGCGAGCTCGGCTATCACTCCGATCTCGACCTCCTCTTCCTCTATTCCAGCGCCGGTGAGCATGGCGCCAACCACGAATACTTTGCGCGGATCGCGCAGAAGCTGATCAGCCACCTCACCCTGCCGCTGCGGGAAGGATTCCTCTATCGGATCGACACCCGGCTCCGCCCGAGCGGCAGCGCGGGTCCGCTGGTGGTTTCGTTCGACGCGCTCGCCTCCTACCACGGGCGCGAGGCTCGACTCTGGGAGCGGCAGGCCCTGCTCCGCCTCCGCCCCGTCGCCGGCGACGAGGCGCTGTTCGAGCGCGCATTCGCGCAGGTCATCGAGCCGAGCGTGTACCGGCCGATCGATCGCGCCGCCGCCGCGAAGGAGCTGCTCTCCATGCGCGAGCGAATCGAGCGCGAAATTGCCGACGAATCTCCCGGCCGGTACAATTCCAAGCTGGGGCGCGGAGGGCTCGTCGACGTGGAGTTCGCGGTCCAGTTCCTCCAACTCGCCCACGGCGCGGATGATCCGCAGATCCGATCGGCGAACACGCCGCAGGCGCTCGGCCTGCTGCTCGAGCATGGCCATCTGGCCGCGCAGGACCACGCGCCGCTCGCCCGCGGCTACCGCTTCCTCCGCCGGCTGGAATCGCGCCTGCGGATCGTCCGCGATCGCTCGGTGGATCGCCTGCCCGAGGGCGGCGCCGAGCTTCTCCGCCTCGCCCGCCGCATGGGGTACTCGGGGCCGCGCGCGGGAGATGACCTGCTTTCCGACTACCAGCGCACGGCGGCCGGCATCCGCCAGGCCTTCTTGCGCGTCCTGGGAGCCGCATGAGCGTCGTGCGCGAGCGCACCTCCGCATGACCCTGCTGCAAGAGAGATTCGCGGAGGTCGGCCCCGTCACCGCCATGGAGGCCCAGCTCGCGCGGGCGGCGGTGGCGGCGCGCGGTCGCCTCGACGAACGCGACGAAACCGCCATCCGTTACGCGCTGGCGTTGAGCCGCTGCTGGCACGTGCGGGCGCCCGACGGCCGCGACGTCGCGGTGGCCGCCATCCTGCGCCCGTTTCGCGAGCAGTTGGTCCAGGTGCTCTGGCCGCTGCTCGATCCGCAGCGGCCGATGCTGGCGGCGCCACACGAGCTACTCCCCGCAGCGCGCGAGTCGTACCGGATCGCCACGGCGGCGCTGGAGCAGGTGGCGCAGCAGCTCGGCCATCGGCTGCCGGCGGATCGGCTCGATCGCGAAGTGCGCGAGCGCCATCTCGTGCTCGTCTGCGGCGGCGGAGGCGGCACCGGGTACGTGCACCTCGCTGCATTTGCCCTGCTGGAGGCCGCCGGGCTGCAGCCGGCGCTGATCGCCGGCAGCTCGATGGGAGCGATCCTCGGGCTCTTTCGCGCGCGGGAGCGCCGCTTCGACCTGGCGCGCATCCCGGAAATCCTCCAGGACCTCACTTACCGGAAGATCTTCCGCCTGGTGCCGCAGCCCAGCGTCTACGGCCTGCCCGGTCCGCTGCGTCTCCATCTGCGGGCAGCGATCGGGCACTGGTTCCGCCACCCGGACGGCTCGCCGGTGCGGATGTCCGACCTGCCGATCCCCCTGCTCGTCACCGTCACCGGGATCCGCCGCGGCAAGCTTCCCCGCCCGCTCGAGGAGTACGAGTCGATGCTCGGCGTGCCCGATCCGGATCCTTCGCGCTGGGGCGTGCGCGCGCTGCACCGCAACGTGCAGAGGCTGACGGCGGCGATCTCCGAGCTTGCGCGGATCCCGCGGATCACGACGCGCCTCGTGTTCGGCGCCTCCGAGGAGACGCGCCAGGCCGACGCCATCGACGCTGCCGGGTTCTCGGCCAGCGTCCCGGGCGTGATCCACTACGACGTGCTGCGTGACGATCCGCGCATGCGCGAGCTGCTCGATGGTCTGCTCGAGCGACACGATCTGCTCCGCCTCTGCGACGGCGGCGTGGTCGACAATGTGCCCGTGCGAACGGCCTGGCAGCACGTGCAGCGCGCCGGGCTTCCCGGCAGCGGCAGCCGGAACGTCGTGATCTTCGCCCTCGACGGGTTCGCGCCGCGGTTGATGACGCCGCTCTGGCTCCCCCTGCAGAGCGTCGCCGCTCCGGCGGTGACGCGCAACCGGCCCTACGCGCACGTGTACAAGGCATTTCGCAAGACGCTGTCGCCGCTCGCGCTTCTGCCCAGCCAGCGCGCCCTGCAAAGCGTCGTGCGCTCGGCGAAGGAAGAGCTCCTCGACGAGCTTCCCACGCTGCAGCGACTGCTGGCGCCGATACCTCCATTACCCAGCTAGAATCAGCCGGGACTGTACCTAGCTTTCCCCGGTCCGGGCGTGCTAAGAGGCGCGCCCGGCGTTCAGCGTCCGAGGCGAACCGTGGCCGCGAAGAAAGTCGAGAAGCTCAAGGAATCCCAGTTCATCTGGATGGACGGCAAGCTCGTTCCCTGGGCCGACGCCAAGGTGCACGTCCTGACGCACTCGCTGCACTACGGCGTCGCCGTCTTCGAAGGCATCCGCTGCTATCCGCAGCCCGACGGTCGCGGAGCGATCTTCCGCCTCCGCGAGCACGTCCGCCGCCTCTTCGAGAGCGCAAAGATCTGCCTGATGGAGATGCCCTTTACCAAGGAGCAGGTCTTCGAGTCCTGCAAGCAGGTGATGGTCGCGAACAAGATGAACGAGGGATACCTGCGGCCCATCGCCTATTACGCGGACGGGCTGATGGGCGTGGGCGCCGTCAACCCGGTGCGCCTCTGCATCGCCACCTGGTACTGGGGCGCGTACCTCGGCGACGAGGGGCTGAAGAAAGGCATCCGGGTCAAGATCAGCTCGTACACGCGCATGCACATGAACTCGGACCCGACGCGCGCGAAGGTCACCGGCCATTACTTGAACGGCGTCCTCGCCAAGCGCGAGGCGCTGATGGCGGGATACGACGAAGCGATCCTCCTCGACCAGCAGGGATACGTCGGCGAGGCCACCGGAGAGAACGTCTTCCTCGTCCGCGACGGCGTCCTCTACACGCCGCCGGTCGCGGGAGGAATCCTCGAAGGGATCACGCGCGAGTCCATCCTTCGCATCGCCAAGGACAAGGGAATTCCGGTGGAGGAGCGCCGCTTCAGCCGCGACTATCTCTACTGCGGCGACGAGGCGTTCATGTGCGGCACGGCGGCGGAGATCACGCCCGTCCGCGAGGTCGACGATCGGCGCATCGGGGCGGGCGAGATGGGCCCGATCACCCGCGAAATCCAGGCGACGTTCTTCCGCGCAGTGCGCGGGCTCGAGCCGCGGTATGCGGAGTGGCTCACGCCCGTGGATGCGCCAGCGCAGGCGGAAGCGAACGGGAAGCGCGCCGTCGCCAGGTAGGGACAGGTCCCTACTCACCTACAGGCTCGAGCAACGCGTGAATGTGCCCAATCCGTGCGGTACATGACGTGACGCGCTGCATCGTAACTTCTTCATATCGCGACGGAATGTCGCGATGAAGGGCCTTGTTCGCTCAACGTACAGGCGAATCGGGGGCGTGGTCGTCCGGAAAGCGGGCGGGTCGCCCCCATGTAGCAGGAAGGCGTACCACCGCAGCCGAATTTTCCATTGACGACTCATCCGCGAACTTGCTAGCCTGACCGCTCTACGAGCAAGCTAAATCGCTGAGTTCGCACGGCAAAGGAGCGCAGCAGCATGAGCCGGACCCAGTACCTGGACCTCGATGACCGCACCGAGGACGTACGGGAGCTGATGCGGGAGCGCCCGCGGGAAACCCAAGACTTTCTCGAGAAGTACGAGCTGTCGTGGATCTACCATGAGTGCGCGCTCGAAGGCATGGTGTTGACCCATGCCGAGCTGCGCCAGGCGCTGGACCCGAACCCCGGAATGGTGGACTCGAGCATGGTCCATCCCTTCACCGAAGTCCGGAACCAGCTGAACGCCATCGAGTTCATCAAGCAGGAAGCCAAGGCGAAGCAGGTCAAGTACAGCCTTGCGCTCGTCAAGAAGCTGTACGAGGTGCTGTACGGCAACTTGCCGAATCGCACGCCGGTCCAGTTCCGACGCGACATGCCGCTCCACCGCACGTACTTCCACGACATCGTGCAGCCGGTGCAGATCCAGCCCGCGCTGGAGCAGCTCTTCCACTTCATGGAGAGCGAAGAGTTCCTCCGCATGCACCCGTTCAAGCAGGCCACGTACTCGCAACATCGCTTCATGGAGATCTTCCCCTTCTCCGATCTCTCCGGGAAGGTCGGGCGCATGATGATGAACCTGATCCTCATCCGCGCCGGCTACATGCCGCTCGTGATCCACAGCATGGACCGCGAGACGTACTACGACGCGCTCCGCCTGAACGCGAGCCAGTTCGGCCAGGTGATGATGGAGAGCATGGACAACGCGCTCGACAACGCGTTCAAGTTCTTCCTGCCGAAGTGGGACGAGACCTCCCGGCGTCGCGCTGCCAGCGAGTAGCCGCTACCGGACTCAAAGACAGGCTTTGCGGCTATGTCTTGAGGCTGTACAGCTCGCTGTTATAGACCCGCCGCCATGCGGCTCGGGGCGCACGAATCCACTTCAGGCGGCTTGCACGAAGCCTATCCCCGCGCGCTCGCCGACGGCGCCGAGGCCGTGCAGATCTTCACCAAGTCGAGCCGCATGTGGCGATCCAGGGAGATCACCCCGCAGGACGCCGGACTGGTGCGCGCAGCCGCCAAAGCAGCCGGATTCTTCCCCACTGTCCACTCCAGCTACCTGATCAATCTCGGCTGCGGCCCCGGCGATCTCCGCGAGAAGTCGATCGAAGCCTTCACGGATGAGCTGCGGCGCTGCGATCTGATCGGAGCGCCGTATTTGGTGGTCCATCCGGGATCGTGCGTCGATACCGGAGCCGGCCTGCGCGCGGTCGCCGACGCTCTCGATCGGACGTTCGCCGCGCACAAGGGCCGGTGCATCGTCCTACTCGAAACGGCCGCCGGTCAGGGCACCACGTTGGGGCGGACGTTCGAGGAGCTCAGGGACATCCGCGACCGCGTCCGCAACCCGGAGCGCATCGCCATCTGCATGGACACGTGCCATGTGTTCGCTGCCGGATACGACCTGTCGACCAATCGCGGATACGACGAAACGTTCAAGCAATTCGACCACATGTTGGGCATCGGACTCCTCAAGGCGTTCCACCTCAACGACTCGATGAAGCCTCTCGGTTGCCGCGTCGACCGGCACGAGCACGTGTGCAAGGGTGAAATCGGGCCAGTCGCTTTCCGCCGCCTCGTGAATGACCCGCGATTTCGCGATGTTCCGGGCTTCCTCGAGATCCCGCCCGAAGGCAACCGGGCGTGCCTGCTGCGGCTCAAGCGCCTGAGGGAGGAGACTTCCCGACAGCCCCGCCGCTCCCGCGTTGCCACCCTCCCCCGCCGCAGCTAAGGTAGCCGCCACATCCATGGGCAATGCCCCCTCGCCGCGCGAAAGCGACCGGCCCCCAGATCTCGCTTCGTCCCAGTTCCTGATCCGCGACCGGTTGCGGAAGCTCCTCCAGGTCGCCAAGGGTCACGATCGTGCCCTGATCCTGACGCACGACAACCCGGACCCCGACGCCGTGGCGAGCGCCTGTGGGCTTGCCTACCTGCTCGCACACTCCGCGGGGGTGTCCACGACCACCGCCTACGGCGGGATCATCGGCCGCGCCGAGAACAAGGCGATGCTGAAAGTGCTGCACCTCGGCATCCAGCCCGTCTCCCGGATCGAGCATCAATCGCATGACCTGGTCTGCCTCGTCGACACGCAGCCCGAGGTCGGTAACTACTCGCTCGCTTCGTCGGAGCTGCCGCAGCTCGTCATCGACCACCACCCGGCGCGACCGGCGTCGCTGATGGCGGCGTTCCACGACGTGGGCGGGCCGGCGGGGGCGACCTCGACGATGGTCACGCAATATCTGCGGGCGGCGAAGCTGATTCCGAACCCGCATCTTGCGACGGCGCTCTTCTACGGGATCAAGAGCGACACTCGGGACCTCGGACGCGAGTACGAGCCGGCGGACATCGACTGCTACAACTGGCTCTTTCCCCTCATCGACAAACCTGCGCTGTCGCGCATCGAGCACCCGTCGGTGCCGGCCCGGTATTTCGCCGCCTATCACCTCGCCTACGAGCGCGCCCGCCTCCACGGCGGCGGGGAGGCCGTGGTCGTGGACATGGGTGAAGTCTACGTCCCCGAGATCGTTCCGGAAGTCGCCGAAAAGCTGGTCAGCCTCGAGGGGCTGCGCTGGTCGCTTGCAACCGGGTCATACAAGGGTGAGCTGTATCTTTCGCTCCGCCTGAACGACCGGCGCGTCAACGCGGGCAAGCTGGTGCGGGAAGTCTGCGCGCCGCTCGGCGGGAGCGCCGGTGGACACGGTGCGATGGCGGGGGCGCGCGTGCCGTTGCGCGGGCGATCGCCGGATCTGCTCGCGACCGACATCTTCGCGACGTTCCTGAAGGCGTTCCATCTGCGGCCAGGGCCGGGGATTCCGCTCGTACCGCTGGAGCCGTGAGCCCTTCGGCCATCTACCTGGACGCAAACGCGACCACCCCGCTGTCGCGGCAGGTGATGGCGGAGATGACGCCGGCGCTGGCCGACTTCTTCGCGAACCCTTCCTCGGTCCACAAACCCGGGCAGGACGCCCGCGCCCTCGTCGACACGGCCCGGGAGCGGTGCGCGCAAGCACTGGGATGCGCGCCGCGCGACGTCATCTTCACTTCGGGGGGAACCGAGGCCGACGCGCTCGCGATCCTCGGAACGCGACCGCACAAGGTCGTCACGACCGCAGTGGAGCACCCGGCGGTGCTCGGAGCGTGCGCGGGCGTGCCCGAATGCGTGCGCGTTCCTGTCTTCGGGTCCGGTGAGCTGGACCTCGATGCGCTGCGGCGCGCGCTCCCCGGCGCGTCGCTGTGCTCGGTGATGGCGGCGAACAACGAGACCGGCGTGATCTTCCCGATTCGCGAAATCGCGGCGATCTGCCGCGAGCATCGAGTGCCGCTGCACGTCGACGCCGTCCAGGCGGCCGGGAAGGTGGGGCTCGACTTCCCCTGGGACCTGATCAGCCTGTCGGCGCACAAGATCGGGGGCCCGAAGGGCGTCGGGCTTGTGGCTACGCGGACGAAAGTATTCGCGGTGCAGAGCGGCGGTCATCAGGAACGCGGCCGGCGCGCTGGAACGGAAAACGTGGCCGGCATCGTCGGGATGGGTGCGGCGCTTGCCCTGTCGAGCGCGCAGCAGCCGTCGGTTGCGCCCCGGCTGACCGCCCTGCGGGATCGCCTCGAGGCGACGGCGCGGGAGATTCCGGGTGCGCGCGTTGCCGGGGCGGGGGCGTCGCGAGTGTGCAACACGGCGAACGTGGCCTTCGAGGGTTGCGACGGCGAAACGCTGCTCGCCGCCCTCGACTTCGCGGGCATTGCGACGAGCACGGGGAGCGCATGCAGCTCCGGCTCGCTGGAGCCGTCGCCCGTGCTGCTGGCCATGGGGTATTCGCCGGCGCTCGCTCGCGGAGCCATCCGGTTTTCGCTCTGGAGCGGGAACACCGAGGAGGAGATCGATCGGGTTTGCGCCGTTCTGCCCGACATCGTGGCGCAGGCGAGAAGGAGTTTCAGCTCCTGAACAGCCCGCGTACGACCGAAGCGATCCCGAGCGCGCCCCCGGAGATTTCGTCGTGGAATGGCTCCAGCGCCTCGGCGAACTCCTGCGCGCTGGCGTAGCGCGAGGCCGGGTCGATCTGCAGTGCGCGGTGCACCACGTCGCCCAGCCCGGTCGGGATGTCGGGCCGCAGCGACTCCACCCCGGCAATCCGCCCCGCCCGCAACGCTTCCTGCATCTGGTCGTTGTCCGCGCCACGGATGGCGCGTTGGTTGGTCAGGGCTTCGTACAGGATGGTGGCGGCTCCCCAGAGATCTACCTGCGGCGAGAGCGGGCGCCGCTCGAGCTGCTCCGGCGCGAGATAGGCGAGCTTGCCCCACAGGGTGCCGGCCTGGTCTCCGTCGCCCAGCGAGCGCACCTTGGCAATGCCGAAGTCGCCCAGCTTGATCTCGCCGAGACGGGAGATGAACAGGTTCGAGGGCGAGACGTCGCAATGCACGATGTTGAGGTGCAGACCGGTGGGTCCGCGCGCTGCGTGCGCGTAGGCGAGCGCATCGAGCGTCGCCTTGGCGATGTGCACCGCGAAGTGCACCGGGAGGAAGATCCTCCGCTCCCGGCAGCGGGCAAGGATCAGCGCGAGGTCGCGGCCGTCCACGTACTCCATCGCCAGGTAGTAGACCTCGCCGACCACCCCCGCCTCGAACACCTCGACGATGTTCGGGTGCTTGAGCATCGCCGACACGTCGGCCTCGCCGCAGAACAGGTCCACCGCCTCGGGGTCGCTGGCGAGCCGCGGGGTGAGCCGCTTCAAGGCGACGAGCTGGTTCTTGCGCGGCCCCTCCACCGCGCGCGCCTTGTACACCTCCGCCATGCCGCCGCGGCCGAGGAGCTGGACGATCTCGTATTTGCCGAATCGCGGATTGTTCACGGGGACGCGGTGGCGGCCGGCACGGCGAGCAGGGGGGCGGCCATGTCGATCACTCTACGGGTGCTCCCGGGTGTGCGCAATGTTGCGTTGACACCGGCCGCAGGTCGCCCCAGACTTCTCTCAAGAGGAGGAATTGCGCAGGGCCTCGAAGCTTCCCCTGCCTGGATTGCGTGATGGATAGCTGACCTCGTGCCCGATAGCTGTATCCAGGGGTCCCGAGAATTCCGTGGTGTGCAAGCCCCCGCCGCGCCCCGCGCGGTCAACGGGGAAGCCTGAAGCGGGAAAACAGGGATCCCACCTGCCATAGCGCAGGGCACCATCGACGCTGCCCACACGGCCGAGGCGGGGGTTTTTTCTGGAGGAGCCGGCTTGCGCAAGCCGGCTCCCGCTTTTTTGCATGCCTTCTCTCGACGACCAGAAGCGGGAGCTGCGGGCGCGCGTGCGCGCGGGAATTCCCAAGCCGGGGTCGCCGGAATTCGTTGCCGCGTCGGTCAGTGCGCAAGAAAGGCTGCTGGCGAACGCGCTGCAGGGTCGAGCACGGATGGTGGCCCTCTACCGGGCCCTCCCCTCGGAGTGCGGGACGGCGTCGGTGGCGGCGGCGCTGCACGACGCTGGAGTGGAGGTCTGCTACCCGGCGGTCGTTCCCGGAGATCGCGCGCTGCAGTTCCGGCGCTCAGCGGGCGTATTCGTCGCAGGAGCGCTCGGCGTCGAGGAACCCACCGGTTCTCCTGTGGCGCTCGCCGGGATCGATCTCCTGGTCGTTCCGGCGATGGCGGTCGACGCGGCCGGCAGACGCCTTGGCCGTGGCAAGGGCCACTACGACGCCACGCTGTCGGCGTACAAGGGACGGAGCGTCGCACTGGTCTTCGATTCGCAGCTTGTGCCGGAGGTCCCGGTCGGCGAGCATGACCGCCGGGTTGGCGCGGTGTGCACGGAAGCGCGGTGGGTTTCCGTCCTATGAAGATCCTGTTCGTGGGCGACATCGTCGGGAAGCCGGGCCGGAACGCGGTGCGGGAGCTGTTGCCCAGACTTCGCGCGGACCATGGCCTCGACCTGTGCATCGGCAACTCGGAGAACTCGGCCGGCGGGGCCGGGATCACGCCGGAGAGCGCGGATGAGCTTCTGGGCGCGGGACTGGATCTGCTGACCAGCGGGAACCACACCTTCGCGAAGCGTGAGATCGCTCCCTACCTCGAACGCGCGGACTCCCGGCAGCTCCGGCCGGCGAACTATCCGGAAGGCGCGCCTGGACGGGGGCACGCGGTGCTCAGCGCGGCGTCGGGCGCGCGGCTCGGCGTGATCAATCTGGAAGGGCGCGTGTTCATGAAGCCGCTCGACTGCCCGTTCCGCACGGCGGATCGGCTGATCGCGTCCATGCGCGCGGAAGGCGTGCGTTGCGTGCTCGTCGACATGCACTGCGAGGCGACGAGCGAGAAGAACGCCATGGGGCACTACCTCGATGGCCGCGTCAGCGCCGTCCTCGGGTCGCATACCCACATCCAGACTGCCGACGAGCGCGTGCTGCGCGGAGGAACTGCCTACATCACCGACGTGGGCATGTGCGGTCCGTGGGACAGCGTGATTGGCCTTCGCAAGGAGACGGCGATCGAGCGGTTCCTCACGCAGAGGCACTCGCCCTTCGATCTCGCGCAAGGCGACGTGCATCTGCAGGGCGCCATCGTCGAAATCGACGACGCCAGCGGGCGGGCGCGCAACATCACCCGCGTGCAGCAGAGGCTTGCGCAATGAGCTCGGTGCTGCGCAAGGCGACGCCGGACGAGCAGCTCGCGGAGGTGACGCGCGGCGCGGTCGACGTGCACACCCGCGAAGATCTGATGAGGAAGCTGCGCGCCTCCTACGAGAAGGAGGTGCCGCTGCGGGTGAAGATGGGATTCGATCCCACCGCGCCCGATCTTCACCTCGGCCACACCGTCCCTCTGGAGCGGATGCGCCGATTCCAGGATCTCGGCCACACCGTCATCTTCCTGATCGGCGACTTCACCGGGATGATCGGCGATCCCACCGGCCGCAACTCGACGCGGCCGCCGCTGAGCGAGGAGCAGATCGCCGTGAACGCCGAGACGTACAAGAAGCAGGTGTTTCGCATCCTCGACCCGGCGCGGACCGAGGTGCGCTTCAACAGCGAATGGCTCACCGCGCTGGGCTCGGCGGGGCTGATCAAGCTCGCGGCCCGGTACACGCTGGCGCGCATGCTGGAGCGGGAAGATTTCAAGAAGCGCTGGGAGAACGAGATCCCCATCGCGCTCCACGAGCTGCTCTACCCGCTGGCGCAGGGCTACGATTCCGTCGCCCTGAAGGCGGACGTCGAGCTGGGCTCTTCCGACCAGCTCTTCAACCTCCTCGTCGGAAGGCAGCTGCAGAAGGAGTACGGCCAGGCGCCGCAGGTTTGCCTCACCGGGCCGCTCCTGGAGGGAATCGACGCGCGCGAGGTGGACGGGAAGATCGTCGGCGACAAGATGAGCAAGTCGACGGGCAACTACGTCGGCATCACCGAGCCGCCGCAGGAGCAGTACGGCAAGCTGATGAGCATCTCCGACGGGCTGATGTGGCGGTACTACGAGCTGCTCTCCCGGCGATCGTTGGCCGAGATCGAGGCGCTGCGTCGCGATCACCCGCGCAAGGCAAAGGCCGAGCTGGCGAAGGAGATCGTCGCGCGCTACCACGGGCCCGAGGCGGCGCGGGCCGCCGAGGAGCAGTTCGAGCTCGTCCACAAGCGCCGCGAGGTCCCCGAGGATGTCGAGCAGCGCAAAGTGTCGCGCGATGCCGGAGCGGACGCGGTCCCGCTGGCGAAGACGCTGGCGCAGCTTGGGCTCGCCGCGTCCGGGTCGGAGGCGCGCCGGCTGATCGCGCAGGGCGGAGTCAGCGTCGAGGGGGAACGGGTATCGGACCCGAACGCGAAGCTGTCCCCCGGCGTCTACCTATTGAAGGTCGGCAAGCGGAAGTTCACGCGAGTGACGGTGACTTGAAGCGGGGTCGGTGGGCGCTGCGATCGATTGCCGCGCTGGTACTCGCGTTCGCGGTCGTCGGAGGATGCACGCAGACGGCGATGATCTTTCCTGCGCCTCCGCGAGGCCGGGAACCGGCGTATCCGGACAACCTCGTGCGCACGCCGGGGGCGACGTTCCTCTATTTCGAGGGGAAGAGGGTCGTCGCCTACTTTCATGGAAACGGGGAGGACCTGGCCGATTCCGTCCCGATGATCTCGCTCTTGCGTTCCTTCGGCGTCGGCGTTCTAGCGGTGGAGTACCCTGGCTACGGCATCGCGGGCGGCCGGCCCTCGGAGGAAGGCGCTTATGCCGCGGCGGAGAGCGCGCTTTCCTGGTTGCGGACCGAGCGCGAGGTGGACGCCTCGCGCGTCGTTCTTCTCGGTCAGTCGCTGGGAAGCGGCGTCGCTTGCGAAATGGCGAAGCGCGGGCTGGGCGCGAGGGTCGTGCTCATCTCGCCATTCACGTCCGTCGCGGCGATGGCGAGGCGGGTCTTTCCGCTGTTACCATTTCCCGCCGTCTTCGTCCGCCACCGATTCGACACCCAGTCCAAGGCTGCGGGAATCGCGCTGCCGGTGCTGATCATTCACGGCACGGAGGACGAGGTGGTTCCCTTCGCCATGGGCGAGCAGCTTGCGCACGTCTTTCCCCGGGCGCAATTCGTCCCCGTCGCCGGTGGGCAACACAACGATCTGCTGTCGATGCATCCCGTCGCCCTGCGCGAGGCGCTGTCTCCGTTCCTGAAGTTCTGACGCGGGTTATGCTGGGCGGATCGAGGGACCGCCATGACGCCCGAGGAATTTCGCCGCCGCGGACATCAGATCGTCGACTTCATCGCCGATTATCGGACGCAAGTCGCGCAGCTTCCGGTGATGTCGCGGGCGGAACCGGGAGAAGTGGCGGCGCGGCTGCCCGTCTCGCCGCCGCAGGAGGCCGAGTCGTTCGACGGCGTCCTCCGCGATCTCGAGGAGATCCTCGTGCCCGGCCTCTCGCACTGGCAGCACCCGCGCTTCTTCGGGTACTTCCCCTCGAACGGAGAGCTGTCCTCGGTGCTTGGGGACTATCTGAGCACCGGGCTTGGAGTGCTCGGCCTGTCCTGGCAATCGAGCCCGGCGCTGAGCGAGCTGGAAGAAGTGGTCACCGACTGGCTGCGGCAGATGGTCGGACTTTCCGGAGCGTGGAAGGGCGTCATCCAGGATACCGCCTCCACCTCCACGCTGGTGGCTCTCATCTGTGCGCGCGAGCGCGCCACCCGGTACTCGCTCGCGGGAAAGGGCTTGCAGGACGAAGAGCGGCCGCTCGTCGTGTACGCTTCGGCGCAGGCCCACAGCTCGGTGGACAAGGCGGCTCTGCTGGGGGGTTTCGGCCGCGACAACGTGCGCCACATCGCCACCGACGCGGCCTCCGCCATGCGCGCGGACGCGCTCGCGGCGGCGGTCCGGGAAGATCTCGCGAGCGGCTTGCGGCCTTGCGCGGTGGTGGCCACGACCGGGACGACTACCAGCACCGCGCTCGATCCGGTGGACGCCATCGCGGAGGTGGCGCGCGAACACGGCCTCTGGCTGCATGTGGACGCAGCGATGGCGGGGTCGGCGATGATCCTGCCGGAGTGCCGCTGGATGTGGGAGGGGATCGAGGGCGCCGATTCCGTCGTGCTCAACCCGCACAAGTGGCTCGGTGCGGCGTTCGACTGCTCGGTGTACTTCGTGCGCGATCCCGAGCACCTGGTTCGAGTGATGAGCACGAACCCGAGCTATCTGCAGTCGGCGGTCGACAACCGGGTGCGCAATCTGCGCGATTGGGGAATCCCGCTGGGCCGCCGCTTCCGGGCGCTCAAGCTGTGGTGCCTGATTCGCGAGCAGGGCGTAGCGGGGCTGCAGGCGCGTCTGCGACGTGACCTGGAGAATGCGCGGTGGCTCGAGGGGCAGATCCGGGCGACGCCGGGCTGGAGGGTGCTCGCGCCGGTTCCACTGCAGACGCTGTGCGTGCGGCACGAGCCTTCCGGCATGTCCGGAGAGGATCTCGACCGCCACACGCAGGGTTGGGCGAACCGGATCAACCTCTCCGGCGCGGCGTACCTCACGCCGGCGATCCTCGACGGCCGCTGGATGGTGCGCGTCTCGGTTGGGGCGATTCCGACCGAGCGCGAGCACGTGGCGGCGCTCTGGGCGCAGATGCGCAACGAGGCGGAAGTCGCCGGGTAGAGGCGCCCGATGTGGGTCCGGTGGAATTCCAGCTTGCACAAGAGCAAACTGGCGACGAGGGAGCGCCCATGGACCCCTCTTCTTCAGCAGCTCGCCGGATACGGCAGGTCGAGGAACACATCCGATTCGAGAACGCGCACGATCTCGACGGTCTCATATCGACCTTCGGAACCAATGGGTTTTATGACGACGCGCCCTGGTCCGAGCGCCACGAAGGGCTCGACGGCGTCCGCAGCTATTACGAGACGATGCTGCGCGCGGCTCCGGACTTTCACATCGAGGTGAAGCATCGGCATGTCGCCGAGGATTGCATAGTGCTCGAGGTCGAGCTTACGGGTACGCATCTGGGCGCCTGGCGCGGATTGCCTGCGACCGGTCGGCGCTTCGATTTCCCGCTCTGCGCCGTGTACACCTTCGACGACCAGGATCGGCTCGCGGGCGAGAGGATCTATTACGACCGGACCACGGTCCTCCGGCAGCTCGGGATCGTCTCCGAGCCGACGAGCCTCAGGGGCCGGATCGGCGCGCTGGTTCTGCATCCCGTCAACGTCACGGCGGCGTTGCTTGGCGTCCGCCGGAAGAACGGTAGCCGCCCCGCGCCACCTGCCTGAGTGGCGTCGGAGCCCATGGTCGCGCTCGTCCGACGAGGGAGCCAAGCCGTACTGTGGTGCACACAAGCCTGAGCAGTCGGCTCCGCCGGCTTTCGGATCGCAATCGTCACGGGGGTCGTCGACGCATGTCATCCCCTGTGGACAGCGCAGCCCGGCCATTCCTCCGCATTGCGGAGATGTGGCGACACAGAGTCCGGCGCAGAGCTCGCTACTTGCGTCGCACGCGTCCTTCGGATCGTCGACACAAACCATACTCGATGGGCACGGTGGACAGGCGAGACCGCGCTGCCCAGATCCTCCGCAGGCTGACAGCGCGACAGCGCAGGATGCGAAAAGCCTGATGGCGATTCCGCCTCGCGACATCGCTGATCCATGCACGTGAAACCGGTCCCGTCGCAACGGTCGCCGGACGAACCCGACAAAAGAGCGACGCCCCGCGGCGGGGCTCGAAGCACCGCGGCGGGGCGTCAGAAAAAATTCCGGCAGCGACCTACTCTCCCACACGGAAACCGTGCAGTACCATCGGCTCTGGAGGGCTTAACTGCCGTGTTCGGGATGGGAACGGGTGGAACCCCTCCGATAAAGCCACCGGAAAGCGGAAACCTTTGCATATGCGCAAGCGACGTGTCGTCGCGGCGGCACTGTGCCGCGCTCGACCCTGGTCTTCTGCAAATTCGGTAAAGCAGCTGGAAGAGAAGAACGACCAAGCCGCACGAGCGATTAGTATCGGTCAGCTCAACGCGTTGCCGCGCTTACACCTCCGACCTATCAACGTCGTCGTCTTCGACGGCTCTTCAGGGGGCTTACGCCCCGGGAGGCCTAGTCTTGAGGTCTGCTTCCCGCTTAGATGCTTTCAGCGGTTATCAGATCCGGACACTGCTACCCAGCGGTGCCACTGGCGTGACAACTGGTACACAGGCGGTCCGTCCAA
>Ga0066669_10000011_pt1 | contig 31590 bp, 24 predicted proteins | sample GraSoiAngelo_118_FD_133940 | JGI IMG/M metagenome (GOLD analysis project Ga0066669, IMG submission 133940) | Grasslands soil microbial communities from the Angelo Coastal Reserve, California, USA - 14_0919_02_20cm | ecosystem: Environmental > Terrestrial > Soil > Grasslands | place: USA...
TGACATAACTACAAATATAGCGTTCACGAAAAACCAGCTATCTCCTGACAACAGTTGAATTTCTCTTTGCCCAATCTCTTCAAAGAATCATGCAACATTCACTTGTTCGGTCTTACACCAGGATTGGGCAAGATCGTCAGGTTTCGGGTCTCATATTAATAACTAATTCCCATATCAAAGCCATTGGAATAGTTGTTTTATCTACGAACTATTACTAGTTCTTGCTACTAATATAAACTTGCTAACCCATTATACAAAAGGTACGCAGTCCTTTTTAACCTAAAAAACTTCTGCTGCTTTTAGAATTACTTTTCGACCATTTTCCCTCACGGTACTTTTTCACTATCGCTTATTATATCTTATTTAGTCTTAGAGGAAGGTTCCCCTATTAATTAAAAATAATATATTTACTATTATTTTTATTCAAACAGTTTTTTAACCATTTTACTTTCTTTATATTTTTAAATAAGACTTTTTATTTTAACCTATTTGGATAATAATATTTATTGTTTTATTATTAATTAATCTCTGAAATTTCAGAGAAAAAATATTAATTTTTTCTCTGAAATTAATTAAATTTTATCTTATTTTATGTACACTTATATAGCTATTAAATATAATTTTATTATTATTATTATTATTTAATATTTTTCTATATTATAACGATTTTTCACCTAATTAAAAATATTTTAGACTAATCTATTTTCGCTCACCACTACTCTCTAGAATCTCGGTTGATTTTTTTTCCTTGAGTTACTTAGATGATTCAGTTCACTCAGTTTGACTGTATATTAGTTTTTACTTTGGATACACATATTTTTATTAATATTAATACTTATTTTTTAATAAAAGAAATTTCTTTTATTAATTAATCAACAAATAGAGGGTAAATATTTACCCTTTATTTGTTATATAAGTCTATAAATAATATTTTATAATATTTATTTTATAAATATATTATACATAGAAAAATAATATTTCATATGATTTTGTATTACCTCCTGACATAATAGCTTAAGTTCTTAAAATAATCCTTTTCTTATTCTAAAACTAAAAACAAAGAATATTTGTTTTTAGTTTATATTACGTTCCATATCATTAAATTTATCTTTCTTTCTTTTTTAACAAGCGGAAAAGAAGGGATTCGAACCCTTAAGAATTGAAATTCTAATGCGTAGCAGGCATCTTGCCCTACCAATAGCTACTTTTCCACTTTATATATTTATAAAAGAATAATCATATTATATAAAGAAAAAATTTTTTTCTTTATATAATAATATATATAGGAAGTGAAAGATTCGAACCCTCACACACGTCGTGTAAAAACGTAGTTCTACCATTAAACTAACCTCCTTGTCTTAAAGAAGTATAATATTAATATTTTTTTTTTATTTATTACGAGCTTGACCCGCTACGAACGGGCATCCTTCTCTGCGACAAAGAGAAACTTTACTTTAAGCTACAAACCCTTAAAAATAAATAAAAGAATAAAAGAATTAATTAAACTAATTAATTCTTTTATTCTTTTAATATAATATATTTAAATATACGAACAGTCGGATTCGAACCAACACCAAATGCTTGGAAAACACCTAGTCTACCTTTAACCTATGCTCGTAAAAAAACTTTTTTTTAGTGTCATATATATAGATATATATATATCCTATATAGGATATGACACTAATATATAAGAAATAACAATACATTTTCCTTCTTTTAACTAACATTAAGCAGTATTATCACTAATACTACTTTATACATATTCATTAATATATATTATTATATACTATATAATAGTATACCCATATTGGGTATATATGGTCGGAGGGAATCGAACCCTCAACGATTTCTCGATAAGGCCTAAACTTATCACGGCTACCAATTACGTCACAACCATAAAAATTATATTTAATTTTCATTTTTATAAAACTATTATCTTATAGACATACATCTTTAGCTTAATGGTAAAGTATCGGTTTTCGGCACCGCATGATATGGGTTCAAATCCTATAAGATGTTATAAAGAAAAAAACAATATAAATTAGTAAAAAACTAACTATACTATTATTATAAATATTATGAAAAATTGTCCAGAAAAGGAATTGAACCTTTATCTCAGAAACTTCAAGCCTACGCTTTACCGTTAAGCTATCCGGACGTTATTAAAAATAAAAATTTATCTTATTCACTAATTTATATAACAGAAAAAGAGATTTAGTTGGAGATTATGGAACTTGAATCCATATAGCTGAGTTGCAAACTCAGAATTCTAACCAATTAAATTAAATCCCCTAATTATTTAAATCATTTAGACATAATAATATTTTTTAAATCTTATTTAATATCCTATTAAATTTTAGGAATAAAAATTTAAGTTTTTATTTTTATCTTTCGGATGGAGCGAGATTCGAACTCGCGGCACATTACATGCTTAATATTTCAAATATCATGCCATAAACCAGACTCGGCCATCACATCCTAATTAATATACTAAATATTATTTTATAAATACACATTATACAGGAGTAGAAAGACTTGAACTTCTCAATTCAGAGGTTGAAGCTCCGTGTTTTACCAATTAAACTATACTCCCCTTAATAGCAATATTTATATTGCTATTCATAATATCAATATCTCTAATATAAATAATATAACATAATTACAATAATATTTAATCTTATATTTATTTTATAAAAATAAATATAATAATATATTATCTTTAGGGTAAAGTTGCAGACTGGTACTGCATTTAGACTGCAAATCTGGAATATAGGGTTCGAATCCCTCTTTGCCCTTCATTAATAAATCATTAAAATTTTAATCTTTTTTTATTCTAAAAAGTCTCTTTAGCTTAACTGGTAGAGCATGATACTTCTAATATCAGGAATTGGGTTCAAGTCCTAAAAGAGATTATTAAAATTTCTCAAAAATCATAATATAAAAATGTATAAAAATACAATATTTTTATTAATAAAAATCTCTCAATTAAATATAAAAATGTATCTTAATAAAAATATTCTCTTTTTAATTAAGATATAATATTAATAAATTAAAAAGATTAAATATAATAGAAGTACTTTTTAATTCTATAGAATTAAAAAGTACTTCCAAACTGAATATTCATTATAATTAATAAATATTCATTAAGAAAAAATAAATATCATTATTATGAATTCATTTTATCAACTAATGTATATCTTCCTAAATATATAGAAAGTATATTAGGTAATATATATTTTGAGAACAATGATAATAATAAAGCTAAGGCAAAAAATACCAATATTATTTGGTGAGCAAAAAAAAAGGGAACTAACTGTGGCATAATATATATACAAGTTAATATCTCATAATAATACTAAAAATGAAAATAAAAATTATTAATTTTATTAGAATAGATGACATCATCAATATTATAATTTAATTTTAGGAAAATATAAATTTATCAAATATTAATAATCTAAAATTAAAAATAAAATAAAAATAGTTATTTTTATTTTACTAATTTATAAAAAGAAAATTCTTTTTATATTAAATATAATTATAATAGGTACTAATTTTTATTAATTATAATAAAAGTCTTAAGATTAGAATCTTTAAATATAAAATTTTTAATTCTTCATGCAATAAATAAAATAATATCAATTAACTTTTAATTTTAATAAAATTTAACATATTATTTTATTCAATAAGGAACAAAATTCAATCCACAATATTTTAGATAGTTCTTTTTTCAATTTAGATATAATTTCTTAAATAAAATTAACAATATAATCAAACTTAGCCCTAAGCTTTTATTTTCTCATGAAAATAAAAAATTAGATAAACCAAATTCAATATCACTGCTTATAAAATTAGGATAAATACCTAAAATTATAGTTAATAATAATAAAGGAGCTAAAGCATAATATTCTTTTCTGAATATATCAGGTATAGTCTGTAAATAGGGAGAAAAAGAACCACTAATAACTCTATTATACATAAAAATACTATAAACAGCACTAAGAATAATGGAAAGAGCACCAATACTAGCAATAAACATATTTTGTTGATAAGCACCTAATAAAGAAAGAAATTCACCAACAAAATTACCAGTTAAAGGAACACTCATATTACCAAAAATTAACAATAAAAAGAATAAAGCTAATAAAGGCAATAAAGTATTTAAACCTCTATAATAATTAATAATCCTTGAACCACATCTATCATAAAGAACAGCACCTACCACAATGAATAAACCTGGACTTACAAATCCATGAGCTAAACCAAAAATAACACTACCTACTAATCCATAAATAGTATCAGAAAATGTACCTAATAATGAAGAAGCCATATGAGCAATACTAGAATAGGCTACTAATACTTTTAAATCAAATTGTCGAATAGTAGTAAAACTAGAATAAATAACACTCATAGAACATAAACCCAGAAAAAAAGGAGTTAAACGCATAGTAGCTAAGAAGAAAATAGCTATTAATATTCTTAAAAAACCATAAAGAGCCAATTTCAAAATTATACTTGCTAATACTATACTTCCTGATACATTAGCATCTGAGTGAGCTAAAGGTAACCAAATATGAAGGGGTACTAAAGGTGTTTTAACGGAAAAAGAAACGAACAAGACAATTCAAATTATTTCCTGCAAAGTATTAAATGTACTATGATTTGTATACGCCTCAAAGAAACTAGATCCGCTATCTCCTCCCATTTTTAGAAATGTTAATAACATAAACAAGGATCCGAACAAAGTATATAAAAATAAATAATATCCCGCTCTAAATTTTTGAGCTGCTCCATATAAACCTATTAACACAAATAATAAAGGTAATATACTTTCAAAAAAAACATAAAAAAGAATTAAATCAATAACTAAAAATACTATTATTAAACATAATTCTAATAATATAATTATAACTATATAATTAATATCTAATTTATCTATTGTGGATCAATTACTCAAATATACAATAGGAAATATAAAACCTATTAAAACTATAAAAGGTAATGATATTCCATCTAGCCCTAATGTTATATTTAAATTTCAAGATCCTTTTGTTGAATCTGCATTAGTTAATAATTGATAACCTAATGTAGTTCTTCTATATTTTAATCAAAACAATATTATTACAATATATAAGACTATTGATAATAATAAACCTATCCTCTTCAATAACTTATTAATTAATTCATTTTGATATTTTAACATCTTTTCTTTAAAATATTCCATATTTACACGTCAAAAAGATGTTGTTATTAAAGAAGGAATTAAATTTGATCTTATATTCATTATATTTGAATAATATTTTTGTAAAACAAATGGTATTCTATAATTAGTTTCTTCTAAGAAGGAAATTTGTTTAAGGTTATTTGTTTGAGATGAATCAGTATTTCAATATATATTATTAGAAACAATTAAAACGCAACCTATAAAAATTAAAGGTATTATTAATAATGATGTTAAATTTAACATACTTTTTTTATACCTTATTAGACCGCAACGCTACTGTATCTCTGTATATCTACAGATATATATATATATATATATTATCTGTATATGTATAAAAATTTATACATATACAATTAAATAGATTATATTTAAATAAAATTATATTTATAAACATCCTTTATAAATCCAGTTAGCTAACTGGTACTATCTATTTATTTTTAACCAAACATATTTTATATTTTTATGTTTGATTAATTTTAATATAGCTAAAATATTATTCCCTCTTTATTTTATATTTAATATTATATTAAATTTTATTTATTATTATCTAGAATAATATTTTTTATTAGAAAGATTATTTTTCCCACTTTCCCTCCCTACTTAAAATTATATAATATTAACCATTTTAATTTCCAAATAATATATAATTTTAAATTTACACAATAAATATTAAAAATAGAGATAAGAATATATTTTTTTGATTCATTAACTTTATTACACTAAATTTTTAATATGATATATGCTAAAAATACTAGATTAAATATAACAATAATATATCATAATATTTGTTAAAATTATATTTAAATAAATATTTATATAAAATAGATTTCAGGATTTGAAAATGTAATTCATAATATTAACATAAATAATAAACCAGAAAACATTACAAAACCATATCGAGCTATTGATCCTGAATCAAATGAAACAAAATAATTACTTATTTTATATAAACTTGCGACAGCACCCCTAGGTCCTATTAATTCTAATACTCCTCTATCTAGAATTGTATTAGTTACATATCCTATATCTAAGATACCTTTTACTATACATCTATTATATATTAATTCAAATCAATATCTTTGATTAAAAAATCTATATATATTCTGACCTCACTTAGATTTATTAAAAGCTAATAAATGTAATGATTTTTTCTCAAATAAATATAAAGCAAGAATTGCTAAAATTACACTTAATATTAAAGGTAATAATTTATTATAAATTGGAACACCAAATTCCGTTTCAGTAATAATAATATGATTTGGGTGAATAAAAATACTATTTCCAAAACCTTGACTACCTAATCCAATAAAAAAATCTTTAGATATATTTCCTAAATAAACACTTAGTATACCCAAAATAAATAAAGGTACACTCATGGTTCAAGGTGATTCATGCGCTCTTTCATAATTACTTTTTGGAGCATTAGCATATGTTAAAAAAGTTAAATATATTAATTTAACAGAATATAACATAGTAAAAGAAGCTGCTATTATAGCTAATACATATACTAAAAAACCTAATGTTGAATAAGATCCATATGCTAATTCAATAATTAAATCTTTAGAATAATATCCACTAAGTCAAGGTAGAGCAGCCAAACTTAATGAAGCAATTAATATTACAGTGTAAGTCAATGGTAATAATTTTACTAATCCACCAAATCGTCTAAAATCTTGTTGATCATTCATTGCATGGATGATAGACCCGGCTCCTAAAAACAAACCCGCCTTATAAGCCGCATGTAGAACTAAATGCATTAAAGCTACATTGTAATTACTAAGACCCACAGCGATAATCATCATGCCCAACTGACTCATCGTACTGTAAGCTATCACTTTTTTAATATCATTTTGGAATAATCCAATAGATGCAGCAAAAAATGCTGTAACTGTACCTATTATCATTATAATAGTTAAGGCTAATTCAGATTGTTCTATTAAGGGAGAACATCTGATTAATAAATACACACCGGCTGTTCTATTATATTTGCTCTCTTTTAAGTCCATTTAAAAATTGTTGATAAAAAAGAAAGCATTCCTTCATTTTCATAAAGGATAGGATTGTTACTTTAACTTATATATATCATTGTTAATAAGTTATATTGCATTCAATCTCTAAAGATTTTTATTTAATATTATTAATATTTATTACATCTTGATAATTACCTATTGTTACATCTATTAATATTATCACATAATTCTCTGGTTATATTATGTAATTAAAGCTTTAAGGTTTTCTATCATACAACAATGTATTAATTGTTTGATGTAAATCAAACACCGGCAACAAAACAATATACTAAAAAATTCAATAATATCCATAACTCTTTTATCTACTTTTTAATTTAAAATTTTCTTTTTCTATTCATGTTAGAAACTAACTTTTTTATTTTTTCCGCCCCATTTTCAGTTAAATGTTCTTTATTCTTAATAATCTCAATACATTCCCGAAAACTTTGATAATCTAATAATTTAGCTCCATAAATAGGATATTTATCGAAATGTGGTATTATAACAGTTGTCAAATTTTTTATATTTGATACATAAAAATCAATTCAATCCCTATCAGGATAAATTTACCCCACTAAGCCACAACCAAATGTATAAAGAATTCTATTTAAAACTATTAAATCTCATATATGCTGAGTATGAGTAACCACATATTTTACTCAATAATTAAGACCATATTTACTTGTTTTACTTTTTCTAATTCTAACTGAAAATGTAGACTCTCCATTACTAAATCCAGTTATAAAATAGGGATGTAATTTTTGTTCTTCTTCATTTTTACATAGAATTAAATTATTTTTATCCTTATTTGATATATTTTCAGTTATTCTAATATTTATTTTTAAGCTATTGTTTCCGATGTGTCTTACCATAGTGGCGGCCGAACCACAAATTCAACCTTTTACTTATTTGTGGACTGAACAACAATTTGGTAATTTTACGGTTAGGCTATTGTGGTATCTTTAATCTTGAGTTACTTCATTAATAAATAAATTTATTAATTTAATTTCTCTCAAGAGCCGGTTTCCCGGTGACTAGAGTACACCTTACAATTATTTAATAATTGAAGAACCATCTACTCGTTACTCTTTTACAGATTATATCTGATTTAGATCCGCGGTTGTCCATTTCATTTCTTTCATCCCTAATGATATTACCATACCCTGAGGCATTAATCAGGCCGATCATTAAGTTTCCTTAGTGATTTTGGTTATCAGGGCTTTAGGAGTTTCCCGGAATTTGATTCTTGTACACAAAAATAAATAGCCTACATTTATTTCTTTTATGTATTAAAGCGCTAACTGGTGTAGGACCTTCCATCAATTTTGTTAACATAAGAGCTCTTTATCTCTTATTTCCATTCTTTCATATATATGAATGGTTCAGACTATATTATTAACTTAATTATATATAATTAAATTAGGGGATATTCGTGGAAAGATTATTGTTGATAAGATATTACTCACTTTCTAGTCGTTGAACGTTCTTAATTCATCAATTATATAATTAATATAATCTTATACCAAATTAAACTTCGCTGCATATTTTCAATATTAAAAATAAAGAGTTCTCTGCAATTAATCCTCTTTTCTTTTTAACTATTACTATAGACTAATAATAATTATTATTAATGAAATATAAAAAACAATGTAAAACTTATAATTCACTAAAAGGGATTATTTTTTCAATACTTAATAATATTTATCAATATACTTTTTATACTTACTCTATTTATTTTGTATACATGATATACAAAATAAAGAGATAAAGATAATAGTTAAAAGAGGGCCTAAAATTAAGCCATAGGAAGTCATACGTGAAGGCCTAATTGTGCAGATTTTGCCGCTGCACCTAATAATAATAAAATACAAATAAAAGTTATAATATTTGTATTAATGTAAGGAGCTATAGAAAATACTGTAGCATAATCTAATGTTCCAAAAGTAAAGAAAATAGCGAAAAAACCAAGAGTTAAGAAAAAGTCCCCTACTCTATTAGTAAACATTGCATTTAACGCGCTTTTAACTGCTGCTATTCTAGTATATCAGAAATGTACTAATAAATAGGAACAAACTCCGACCAAATTTTAAAAATAAAGAAAATAATATTTTTATATTATTAGCTTACTCTTTATTTCCTTGTAATTTATCACCATTTATACAAAATTATCATATAAGGTTTTACATAAAATCCTTGAAACTTAATTATTACTAATAATTAAGTTAAATTTTGACTATGCATTAAGCATTAAAATAAACACCTACTGTTGTTCTAGTCGATCGCCACTCCTATTCCTATTTAATCCTATTAAATATGGAACGGGAACGGATGATCTATAAATTAAGCTTATTTAGTTGATCGTTTTCAACAGTATTGCAAAACTGAAATTAATTTTATTATTTTTCAGTTTTACTATAATATATTATCTAATAACCATTTAATTTATAATATAATGAAGGTAACATATATCTCTTTATTAAACTCGAAAAAAGGGGCATAGAACATTTATAAATATATAAACAATATCCTTTATTTCTACCATCTGATACAATTGAAGATTTAATGCTATATTTTTCTATTAATATTTTACTTAAAAATAATATCTCCTTTACTGTAAAACTATTAGTAGCTATTTTTGCAGAAGATCCACATTTACTTCCGTCATCCATAAATCATATAGCTAAAGCTAAAGGAGTCAAATATTCTTCAATATTTAAAGGAATTATTTTAACATATTTATTCTGCAATTTATCAAAATAATAAAACATACTATGTAATCAATTTAAACTTGAAAAAGTATAACTAAATACTCTATAAGAAAAAAAAGTCCCTTCTTTTTTTATTCGTTTTTTTAATTTGGGTATACTTTCAGAACAATAACCTCTTATAGATAGATATTTATGAAATCACATTAAATATTCTACATTTTTACTACATTGTTCAAATATAATTCTAGTTCCTATACCCTTTTTTCTTTTTTCTAAATGTGTATCTCCTAAAGTAGAACCAATTATAATAGATATAATATCAATATTATGAGGACCTATTCTCTCATAAGATGATAATTTCCTCCTTTTTTTATCCTTAATATCATTCAAATTGTTATTTGAATAATAAGCTAAAGTGAAAAAATTCTTTTTAATATTTAATATAATCTTATTATATTTATTACTAATTTGTTTAAAAAACAAGTTACAATTATTAAATAAAAAGTTAAGATAATTATATCATTTAAGACATATTAACATACCTTCTCATCCTAAAAACATAACCAAAAAATTGTTACCTGTTACTAATACTAACATTAAACCTGTAAATAAGGATATATACGAAAAAAAACGTTGTTGATGTGGATCTTCCCCCATATACCCTATAGAATAAAGATGAACTAATACTGATACAATTAAAACAGGAATTAACATACTTACTGTTAATTCATCAAAGTAAAAAGATCAACCTATATTCAAATGTTCTGATTTAATTCATGAGAATAATTCAATACTTACAGGGGAGTTACATATAACTACTTCATAAAAAGCAAGAAAAGATAAAAGAGTTGTTATACATAAACATGTTATATTTATAATATATACACCTTTTACTCCTAAACTTCTCCCGAATATTCCACTTAATATTGCAGCTAAAAATGGTAAAAATACAATACTAATGTACATATTCTTTAAATAATTTATATATTTCATATATTAACTTGATAAATCCCAATAACTGTTATCTACAAATATTATTCATATATATTATAATATAAAAATTTAAATTGTCACTATAAAATATTATATATAATCTCTATTAAATATAAATAATTTATATAAAATAATTTATATAAATTATTTATAAATAAGGTTTAAATAATTTAAGTAATCTAATGTGTCCTCTTTTACTTAAAATTAGAATAATATTATATTAAAAATAATATATAATATATATATATATTATATATATAGCAAAATATATAGAAATTAAATGAATAAAGAATTAAAGATATTATTTTTTTACGCTTTTAATATTTCTAAATTAAAAATATTAATTAATTTCGTCTTTACAAGATACTTTAGTTATTAATAACTTAATTACTAATAATGTATTGCCATCCCTTCCCTTTTTTCCCACCCCCTTATATAAATACTTAGATAGAAAATTAAAAAATACAAATATATAAAAAGAATTAAACTTTTCTTAATTTAAAATAAGCTATTATTATAGCTAAACCAATAGCAGATTCTGCACCTGCTACAGCAATGATATACAGACCGAATACTTCAGCCAATATATCATTAAATTGCCAAGAGAAAAGCAGTGTCATTATTGACACTGCTAATAAAATAATTTCTATTGATATTATCATTAATATTAAATTATTACGGTTAAATATGAACCCTATTACCCCTAAACTAAATAATATTAAAGCTAAATCCACAAATTAACTTTATTATTTAACTCTCTATTTTAATAATATATTAATCTTAATTTCATTAAAATAAAAACAAAATATCAACATATTAATAAAAATCAGCATAAAATTAATTTATATTAGAATTTATATGATTCTCTATAGTAAGATAAAATTTTAATATATTCAATATAATAATAATAAAATTCATCATCATATAAATTGTATTAATAAATTAATAAATCTAGTTACTTCTTTTTATGTTAAGATAAGCTTTTCTTAATGAATAAAAATAATTAATTAGATTTTAATTTCTTAATTCTTGGGAAAGAGAAATTAAGAAGTCAAAATTTTTCTTTAACAAAGATAAAATATTAGATAAAAAAAAAGTAAATATTAATTTATTCTTCTTTTTTTATTTAATTCATTATTATCCCCTTTAACCAAAACACTTTTACCTGTATCAACATTATTTTTCTTAACAGAAACATTATTATCTTTATTTAACATATTATCTTTTATATTAGGTTGAGATTTATTTATATCAGTTTTTACTTCATTATTTATATTATCAGGTGTAGAAGAATCAAGATTAAGTTTTTTGAAATCTTGAATCACAGATACAACACTTTGATTCATAATTTCAAATATAGATAATCGGCCTAAAGAAGGTATAATACGTTTAACTTCTATTCCTCTTTTCATAGCTTTTAATTCCTGCTGTTGAAGAGTTGCTTCTGCATCTATCTTTTTATCTTCATAAATAGCAATTAAACCACCTTTTTTAAATTTACGACCTCCTAACTCAAGAGGTTTCTTTTTTTTTTCCCCTACTGTAATAGCCTCTTCTTCACCCTTTATATAAAGACTTAATGTTTCTTTTCTTAATTTATCTAATAAATCGTTTTTATCTTTAGTTGGTTCTTTCACAAAAGACTTCATTCTAGCTCAAAATTTCTGCTTTTCACCTTTATTAGACATAGTCTCATTAAAAGCAGCATTTGTCATCTCTATAAGTTGATCTTTAGGTACAACTGGCATATTTCGTTTATATATAAATTTTGTCATTGCATTTTCTTGCTCTCATTTTAAACGTCAATTCATGAGCTGAAAAACTTTTTCATCAGGTAAATCTATAATTTTATCGATCAATTCTTTTTTATCCTTAGCTTCTTCACTTAATATTTTACCTTCATTTCATTGTTTAGTAAATAATTCAGCTGTTCCTACCATTTGTTTTGTACTTTGCAGTATAGAAATATGTGCATTACTAATAGTAGAATCATGACTCATAATACTAGCAGATCCAATACTCCCTGAGGTACTTGGTCTAACGTCAATATCATTCTTAATATTATCTACAGATAGAATATTAGAATCTCTTTTTTTACTAATTATAGATGAATTATTAATTGATTTATTCTTTGATTCTTGGTTATTCTTATTTGAATCCTCTTTATTCAAAAGATCTTCGATTCTTACTTTTTTAGAAGAAGTATTACCTGTTATCATTATATCCTTGGTATTAATTGAATCCTCTTTATTTAAAAGATCTTCAATTTTCATCATATGAGGTTTATTAATTGAATCCCATTCTGTAAATTTATATAATTTTATTTTTAAATTATTTATTATATCAATACCTGATATACTTAAATATTCATATGAAAAGAAAGAAATAAATATATAAATTCAGATAGTACATACAGCAACATAAGAATTTAATTTTTTATAAATAAAGATTTTTCATTCCTCATCGAACAATAAACTTACATAAAATAATAAAAGACACATAGAAAAAAAACTAAATAATGTTCTTCAAGATTTAAAACCTTTCTCTTTAATAGTTATGTATAAAGTTAAAATAGATATTAAAAATCCTAATGTTAATTTAATTATTCTATATTCATTATGACTTATATTAATAATACTATATCATATATTTGAACTAAAATAAAAAAAAATTATAATTCAGATAAGAGTAAAAAAAAATAAAAATTCTCTACATCATTTATTGCTATGCTTATTCAATATAATAGGAAACTTAATTATTATATATAAATCTTTTCATTTTTTATATATAATATATATTGAATAGAATAACGATAAATAAAATAAAAGTTCATAATTTAAATGTAATAAGTTAATAATCATAATTATATATTTTTGTGCTATTTTCCCACCGCCTTTACCCTAATTAGCTGTTATAATGCCCAACTTCTCTAATTCAAAGAGTTATTATACTTTTGATACGATTAAAAGTATGACTCTCTACTATCTTGCCTTCAAATTTTCTATCTCTTTTGAGGCTCTTTGTTTATAATAAATTAAATATAACATAATTAATTTATTATAAACAAGAAAAAAATAAGATATATTAAAATAAATACTGACTCTAGTAAGAATAGATAATATATATTTCAATATATACTGTAAAAAATAAAAAAATAAATTTATAATTTTTATAATTTATATGGAAAAAAGAATAAATATTTAAGAAACTCTATTAAATACTACAAAAATAATTATTTAATACTTTTATATTTATTTATTTTTCCTTATAAAAACTAAATATTTCTTATTTAATACTCTATTATTCTTTCCTTTTTTCATTTTTTAGGCCTTTTTTAACAATAAGTAACAATAAGATGTGAAGTTATTTAAATATAATATAATAGGACAATCTAATTACATTATTTTTAGATAATTCCGATCTAAAAAAATGAAAGCACTAAAACATAAAGAAAAAGTGCTAAAACAAAAACTAAGATTATATCTCAAATTTTTAATAAATTTAAGATATAAAAATTATATCGCATTTAAATTATAAATAAATGTTTTAAATATAATATTTGTTAAATTTAGTTATAATCTTTCTTATTATATATATATATATACAAATTAAAAATTAAATTAATTAATATTAATAATTAATTTTTAAGCTGAGTATAATAATAAGAAAGCCATCATTAAACAGAAAAGACCTGTAGCTTCTGCTAAAGCAAATCCTAAAATTGCATAACTAAATAATTGCATTCATTAACGATTACTCTAACACTTCAATTTTATAAATGCCTCTAAAAAGTTTATCTCTATTATAAAACGAAGTAGGATCGGCTTTTAAATACCTTGCTCCCTCCCTTTTAGATCGATATAAAATAACTTCTTTATTAATTGTATTAGTGACTCTTATCATCTTCCCTTTTCTACTTAGTCCTCCTTTTAATAATTTATAAATATAAGATTTAACTTTATTGATATTTTTTAAATTTTTAGCTATTCCGTATATTTTTCCTTTTATTTCCAATTCATTTAAAGGAATTAAACTAAAATATAATTTATCTTTATATCATCCTTTATCCCTCTTTAAAATATTAGTAATTCAACTCCTTTCATGACCTAATAATTGAGAAGCGTAACTGGCTGAATCACACATAAAAATAAATTCTAAGTTATTTTTAGGATTTACTGATTTAATATAAATATAAATTTTTTTCCCTACTTTTTTTCTATGTTTTGTTATTGTATCTTTATTTCATATAATACCTGGCATTGCTACTAATAATTTATTTATTTTAGGTCTGTATTTAAAAATTAAATATTGCTCTAATACACATAAAAATTGAGTTATAAATATATCAGAAGGAATTTCGTTTAAAGGGGGTAAAATAAATAAATCTACTTTTCCTTGGTCACCTAAATTAATACAAAATTCACGAGTATTTTTATTTTGACCTTTTGTATGATATTTTACTCGTAGTCCTAAGTGGGTACTTTGACCAATATAACATAAATCATCTGAATTATTTAATCCTCAAATCCGATAACAACCAGGAATATATTTTCCAGATTTTCTTAAACTTTCTAAATTTTCTATACCAGCTATTTTTGAAAAAGGAACAACTTTATCTGTATGTGGTAGAGGTAAATCCAAAGTTATACGTCTTTCTATTATAGAAACACATAAATTAAAATGGGTTTGTGTTATAGGAGGAGTAAAACACAATACTTCATTAATAATTTTTAGATCGGGTTCCTTTTTATTTTTTATATGATTTAAGGCTTTATTATGTCGTCTAAAAATATCATTTTTAGTGTGATATGAGATAAATCGCTATGAAAAGACCATCTCTTAATATAACTAAAATTACATTTTCATTGTATGGTCGTTGAGAAATTTTAATAAATATTTAAATTAAATTTTCTACCGATTATTTATTTTATTATAAAAATATAAATAAACTTTCCAGTATATAAATGAATATTAACGGCCCCAATATTTTGATTAATCTGATTTCACTAAGGTCGTAATGAAGGATTTCGAGCTGTTGCTTCGATTAAACTCCCAAATACTAATCCAATTCCAACTCCTGCCCCCGCTAAACCAATTGTTGCTAATCCCGATCCAATAATTTTTGCTGCTTGTACTATCATGATAGATAATTAAATTTTATTCTTTTTTTATTTATTCTTAAAATACTTCTTTCCCTTAATATAAAATAAAGATTTATTTTATATTTATAAAAGCAATAAAATCATTAATTTCTTAATAAATTACTTTTATTATTTTATCTTTCATTATATTTTGATTATAACATATTAATTCCACTTCATAATCAAAAAAAAAGCAAAGAAATTCTTTCTTTACTTTTTTATAATTTTCCTTATAAGTTATTGCTATTATTATTTATTATTAAAATTTTAGTATTAATACTAAAATTTTAATATCATAATATAATTAGGAAACATGATATTTCTCAAAAAAATATATAAATATAACATAAGATTATAATTAATTAAATAAAATAATTTTTATAATATTCCTTTTGATTTACCTCTGCTGTTATAACTCTAGCTATATAATCTACACTATTTTTTATGAAAAGAATTTAATTAAAAAAAATTATAATTTTTATCTTATAAGAACATAAATATTTTTAACCTAAATTAATCTTCCGTAGAATCGTAGATGTTAAGAATAAAGGCTAAAATAATTAATACTGTATATATCCTTAAAAACATTCATATATAAATAAATAAAAATTATTTAAAATTAAAAATCTCTTTAACATAAATAAATATTTATTTTAATAAAAATAGAATAAAAAAAAATAATTCTTATCTAGTAAAATATATAAATAATATTAAATAATACTATTTTAATATTATTTTTTTTTTTCTGAATATAATGTAAACAAATATTCAGGTTGAATACCTGGAATCGAACCAGGTCCTATTATGCCACAAATAACTATTCTACCTTTAAACTATATTCAACGAAGGGTTAAATTCAGAAAAAAAAATATATTTTTTAAAATATAAACAAAGAATAACAAGATTAATATTTAAAATATTTTAACCCTCCCCTTTTTATAATATAAAATATTATAAAATAGAGGATATTATGAATTTAATAAACTAATTAAAAAAGAAAAATAAATAAAAAAAGTATAAAGAAAATAATATAACAAAAAATATATTGATTAAAAAATTTTTATTTTTTGTTCTACTTTTTTTTATAAGTATAAGAACTTAAATAAAATTTAAAATTAAATATGGTAGATAAAAAAGGAATACAATGTAAATATATAAATATATAATTAAAAATAAATATCATCATTATCTCCTTTCTTTTCTCTTTCTTCATGTCGTTTTCATGCTTTTTCCCTTGACAATTTATCTTCTTCATTTAATTTACGTTGTTCTTCTTTAAACGCATTAAATCCTTCTTGAGTTTCTCTAAGTAATTTTTCATATTCTTTTCTAACTTCCGTAGGATTTTCTTGTCTTCATCTTTCTCTTTCTATTTTTTCCTGCTCTTTTTTCAATTCTAATTCCAACAAATCATAATCTTGTTTAAGGAAACGATCAATCATATCTATTGTAAACTTATCAGGATTTTCTGGATCAAAAAGGTTAAAATTAAGAGTACCGGGTTTTTGTCTATTTAGATAATATTCAGCTCATTCTATATGAAGCGGTGCTGCCGTCCTACATCATCGTGCATTTTCATTATTATTTACTCTTTTTATATAATCTAAAGCATGATTATATACTTCAGTTTGTTTTTTTTGATCTTTTATTAATCCTTCTATTCAATCTATTCTAGAATCTTCCATACTATCTGCCGCTTTTTGTGTAGGATTTTTAATTTCTCTTAAAAGTTGATGTCTGAAAATTTCTAGTTTATATTTTTGTACTCTAGTTTTCAAATCTAATAACATTATACGTTCTTCTTTTATAGTCTCTAATCTAGCGACTTCTTTATAATAATCATCACCTAATTTATCTTCAATTTTACCACCGTAAAAAACACGTTCCCAAGCTGAAGCAATTTCATAACGATTAATTGTATTATGACGAAGAAATTTTTCTTCATCTTCAAGCAAGTCAACTTTATAATCTATACCATTTCTAACTTTATCCATTATAACTGAACAAATATTTTCAATAACTAAATCATTTCGTCAATAATCATATTTATCAGGATTAATACCATGTCTCATAAATTCTGCTCGTTGTTTTTTTATAGCTTCTCGTTCTTTTTCTGCTTCTTTGTATAAAGAAGCCAATTCAACATCTTTTCGTTTCTTCATTTCAGCATTGCTATCTCTTACTATTTCAAACATTCAATCAGGTGTATGTAAACCAGCATAATATTTACTAGAAGGTTGTGGAGTAGGCTTATATAAATCTCTATTTTCAAAATAAAATTGTCTTATTATTAAATTTCATTTATGATTATGTCGTTTTTCTCATAATGGCACTTCATTACTATTATTACCTAATTCATTTTCTTCAGATATTATCGGTACATTAGATGATATAATTACTCCAGATCCAGAGGATATATTTGTATCATCAACGGGATCTGGATAAATAGGATTATAATTACTTCGAAGTAATTTACTTGCATTTATTTCATAATATTTACGAAATTCTTCCTCTTTTTCTGCTTGCGTTAATCTAGATGCCCAACTTTGCTGCCAATTATAATCCTCTGGTCTTTTTGGTGGGAACATTTCATCATATTCTTTATTAAATAAATCAAAATTAAGTCCTCTCTCTTTTTTTTTCTCTTTTTTTATTTCTGCTTCTTTATCTTTAAATTTATCTTCTTGAGCTAGATTTTCATCTATCAATTTTTCAATCTCTATTACATCTTTTTTTACTGACTCTCCAACTTGAATTATATCTTCCTTTATACCTTCATCAATTCGATTTATTATCTCTAAATTTTCTTTTTCATTTTCATTTACATATTCTTCAATTTTAGTTATTTTTTTATTTTTGGATTTATAAGGTTGAACTGGTAAATCTTCATCCTTTATTTCTTCCTTATTATCATCTTCTATTAGAGGAAGATCATTCATTCAACGTATTACTTTTATATCCTCCTTTATAAGTTTATTAATAGATAATGGTACTTTTTCACTTGTTAAATTAATTAAACCTAAAATAGATTTTTGATTTTTTAGTATTTCTTCCTCTAGAGGTAAAAAAGGTAAAGGAGGTAAAGATTTATTGCTATCTCTTTTTTCAAATGTAGGTAAAGGAGGTAATGGTTTATTTTTACCTTGTTCATCAAATAATGATTTATTTATACTTTTATCTTCTAATATTAAATTATTTTTATCTTTATTTGTAAATAAAGATAAAAGAGATAAATTTTTTTTCTTTTTTTTTAAATTTATTGGTTTATCATCTCAATATACCTGATATGAATCAGAATCAGATTCCGCATCGGAATCTGATTCTGATTCAGATTCCAATTCTGATTCTCTCAGAAGAGGAGGTGTCATTCGCTCCTCTTCATTAATTTTAAACTGATAATCTTTTTTTTGAATTAATTCTTCTAATCCTTTTTTTCCTAATTCAACATTAAATTTTTCTTTTTGTTTCCCTGTTAAATCACTTATTTTTTCTTTTTGTTCTTTAGAATCAATAATTTCCTTTATAATATTAGATTTTCCTTTAAATAATCCAACCATATGTCTTTTTAAGAAAGATTTTATTTTGTCTTTTGTATTTTGTTTATTACGTAAATGTCGATCTTCTACCATTAAAACAGGTTTATTTTTTTTTAAGTTTTTCTTAATCTGTTTAGGTGTATTTTCATCATTTTTCAAATTAGCATCTATTATAGATTTCAATGAATGAATACTATTATTTTCGGTCAATGCCTCTTTCATTTTTATACCTGCTTCTATTTTTTCTTGTCTAGTTTTATATTTAAAAAGATCAGGATCAAAAATAGTTAAAGTACCATCTTGAGATAAAGGTAAATCTATATATTCAGGTCTTCCTTGACCTTCATACCCTGTTCTAAAAAATTTATTCAATCAAAGCGCTTTTTTATCTTTATATCATGGTATTGGTCTATCTTGATAGTTAACCTTAAGACGACATATATTACCATTAATCTTTTTAAATTTAACTAATCTTTCTATATTATATTTTCTATTATTTAATTCAAATTTTCTTTTATCCTCATCTACTGGTATTTCTTTAATAAATACTCTACCTGTATTTACATCTACATCAACATAAACGCTTTTAAAATTAGATTCAATTTCCATACGATCTAAATATACAATTTCCTTTGACTGTTTTTTCACCTTTTCATGTTCATTTTTATATTGATTTTTATTTATATTTTGATTTAGGTTTTGATTTTTATACTCAAAATATGTATTTAAACCATTTCTTCTTTTTATATATCTCGTACTTCTTTCTCATTGATAACTTATTTTTTTATCTTCTATATTTTTAATATATTTACCAGTAGGTTGAATTTTAAAATATAAATCATTTTTTATTTTTATTTTTGTATACTTATGTCATCTGTTTAATGGATGATTATATATTAATGTTCCTTTATTTCTTAGAAATATTACCTTTGATCGAGATGTTTTTTTTAAAAAAACTTTACGTTTATCTTTTAGTTTTTCATTTTCTCGTAAATAAGTATCATCTACAATATCTTTAGGTATTGTACGATGATATTTATCACCTCATCTTGTTTTATATCATTGTTTATAATTAGGTGTATTTTGTTGTCAAGCAGGATGAGTCGGTTTATAATCTATATGTTTTTTTCTAATAATAGGTTCTGGTGTATCTTCTGCAAATTGTGCAGAATTTTTTTCTATATGGGGTAAAAACTTTTTCTCATAAATATCGTAATATGTTTCTGAATATTTGATATGAGCAAGAGGTCCTTTTATATATTTATATCTATCCCTTCAAAGTCCTTCATAATCAGTATGTCTATATAAAAGATGATAAGGATGATAAGGACTACGAGGATTATTTCCCTCATATGATTTAGTTGGTGGGTACCAGCTCAATTGCTTTCTTCTAAATGGTTTTTCATCCCCTTCACCAATATCCTTTTTATATGGACTTTTCTTACGTTTATAATTTCTATACAATTCTTCCTCAGAATCATAATCAATAACTTTTAGAGGACCAAATTGGTCCTTAACTTCCTTAATCACATTATCACTCTTAATTATTGGACCGCCTAATTTCATACCAAGGTACGGTTTATGTTCTAAAACAAAGAGAACAAGTAACCATAAAAAAGCAACTAATTCTACTGTTTTAAGAAAAATAAATTTAACATAACTAGAAAATTTATCACTATAAAAAAGACCAGCTATAAATATAGTAGAAATCATTGAAATAATAGATAAATAACTCCTTCAAGATTTAAAACCATATGATTTATAATTAATATAAAAATTAGATATATTTAAAATCATAGCTAAACAAAATTTTAAAGTTCTTCTAGAGAAATAACTAGTACTTTTTAGTATATCAGTATTCATTTCAGGATATAAATAATCATAACAAAAGAAAGATAATAATAAAAGGAAAAAAAATAAAAAAAAAAAATTATAATTTTTTTTTCATCTCTCTATTCTTTCTTCATTATCCGATTTATCTTTCAATATTAATGATATAACTTTAGGTATATTTACATATAATAAAATACAGGACAAAAGAATAGATATATTTAAGATAGTATCTGCATTATTTCGAAGAAATTCAGACATTATTTTTATAAATGATATAATTTCTTCTTTATTTAATGGCATAATTCCACAAAAAGACAGTCCTTTTCCTTTTAATAATATTGCTATTCTCCTTTTCCTTGGCCGCCCCAAAAATACACAGCACCGAAAAGAAACAATCAGACAACATCTACAAAATGTCAATATAGAATTCCTGATTCTACACCAACATGATGAGTATTTGTAACCTGATAAGCATAAATTCGAGCGGCCCCTACACACAAAAAAAAACTTCCTATAATTACATGTACAATTATGTTAACACAAATTCATTTAAAATTTGTTTCCATATTTTACAACATGGTTCAGACTATATCTTCAATAAATTACAATCATTTAATGTAGGGCACTCGTGTCAAGATTATTGTTGATATAACTCACTTGTTAGTCGTTGAACGTTCTTAATCCACTTATTAATATAAATATAAATAATATATCAAATTAAGCTTCGCTGCATATTGTCTTTATTATAAAGACTTCCTTGCAATTCACCCTATTTTTCTACTTTTATATAATTTTACTTATATAAATTAAAAATATTATTTTTATATACTAATCCCGTATCTAATATAAATGTAATTTTCTTTCTACTTATTTTTAAAGTACGACCTACTTCACTGATACTTTCATAAATAGATTCTTTATTCTCTATTGTATTTATAACAATAATTTTATTCTTACCAGGTTTAAGTAATTTATTCCCATTAATTCTTCTATATTTTTTACCCTCTTTTATCTCATAAGGAGAAGACTTACTTAATAAATTAATAACTTTTGTATTTATATTTTTAATATGCAAATTTTTATTTATATTTATTAATCTTCCTTTATCCATAACAGATTTGATTTCTGTTATTAAAATTTTACCTTCTGGAGTTAAATGATAACCTAAATAATAAAGATCTACTATATAACATCAATTACAAAAATCTAAATATTTATTAGTATGAAAATTTAGATTTCTAAAAAGTGGAATAAGAACATATTTAAAATAATAAATGTCACTAATATCTAATATTACATTTCAATATATTTTATCTCTTATTCTCTTAGATATTACTATTTTACCTTTTCTCAAATATTCATGTATTTTTAAAAAAAGTTTTTTCTCTTTAATATGACATTCAAATTTTAATCTAGGTCTATAAATATTACCCGTCGAAAATGTAGCATCTCCTTCTATAAAACCTAATAATTAATTATCAGTAATATTAAATGAATCAGAAGTATATATATTCGCATTTGCTATACTTTTCAAATAACTTAGTTTAGATAATCCCTCATCACTTAAATGTGATTTATTCTAAATTAATTAGGCTGCATCTTTAAATACTATAAATTGGGAATATTTAGTACTATTTAGCTGAAAATACTCAAATATAGGCATTATTATATTTCTTATTGAATAATAATCACTAATATAATAATTACATCTCTTTTTATATACACTAATATTCCCACATCTTAATTCTTTTTTAATTAATTTTAAAGTATTTAGATCGGCTACATGTAAACCAATTTGGAAAGTTAAATTTACAAATTTAGATACATTACTTACCTTAATTTTTTTTCTTCATAAAAGTATTAATCCTAAAATGTGGATTATCTCTTAATGTTATTAAAAAATTACCTTCAGCATCAGTAAAACCTACTAATCAATCTAAAAAATTTTTATTTAATTCAAAATTTTTATTATATTTATCTCTTAAAATTAAACCAGAATTACTAATATTATTATCAATTTTCTTGTTTGTTTCAGGAAAAATTAGATTATTTAGCAAAATATTTATTAATTTATTTTTATAAAAATAATATTATTATAAGTAGGAGCAATAAATACCCGTGAACAATTATATTATCATAAGAGCTCTTTATCTCTTATTTCCATATTTTACAATATGGTTTAGACTATATCATTAATTTAATTATATATAATTAAATTAGAGGGAATTCGTGTCAAGATTATTGTTAGTACTACTCACTCATTAGTCGTTGAACGTTCTTAATTCACTTATTCTTATTATTAAGAATAATATACCAAATTAAGCTTCGTTGCAGATATTCTTTTAATATAAAGAGTTCTCTGCAATTAACCCTCTTTTCTATCAATTTATTTTATTAACTAATAAAATTCTTTATAATTTCTTAAAACTAAATATTTAATATATATTATTAAAACAGGAAAAAAATCGAAATTAAATTATTTTCTACCTCGATTCATACCAAATTTAATTTGATAGATTTCAGATATTCCCTCTTTTGTTAAGTGAGCTTTCTCTTTCATCATAAAAGCAACTTTCTGAAAATCCCCAGAATCTAACCGTTTGACTCCTAATAAAGGATTTTCATCGAATAAAGGAAGAATTTTATCAAAAATATCATTAAATTTATATACAACGAAAAGCACTGAATCCGGTCTTGTAGACTTTTGTTCTACTATTCCGCACCCCAAATAATCTTTTATTAACTTAAATAATAAGAAATCACATGCATGTTGTGATATAGAAAATTCTAAAATTACTTGAGGTTTTCCTAAAATAAATTTGCTTTTTTTAATATGAATATGAAAACAACCTTCTCCATCAACAAACCCAGTTAATCATTGAGGATCTTTAATCCCTTGAATAAAGTTTATTGGTCTTTTAGTTAAAATAAGACTGGGAAAACCTTTTTTTCAATTCTTCAGATAATCCTTTATTCATAGAGGTTTTAATACTAATTATATTAATTATACCTTTCATATTAAGATGTTCTTTTTTATTCCTTAAATTAATGATTGAATAAAAGAATTCAAAATCTATTCTTTTTTGAGTTAAAAGAGGATATTTAGTAAAGTGAGGTATAATCATATTATTTATATCTTTTATTGATTGTACAGAGTATATAGTAGTTGTTCTTCCTTCTCTAATTCTAGTATGAATTTTTCCTACCCCAAAATAAGATTGTATCTCTTTCAACAAAGACAAATCTTTAATATGTACTTCTATAGAAAAGAAAGGGATAATACCTCAGTCTTGTTTTATAGTAGTTTTGGCCACTCTAATTACAAAACTAGATTCTGCATCTGCAAATCCAGTAATTCAATAAAGTGAAAAACCTTTACTTCTTCCTGATCCATTTGTGATCAGTGGATTAATTGTAATATCTTCAAATATAGTTTGTAAAGAAGTTTCTTTAAGAAAATTATTTTTATATATTAAAAATATAATAGGGCCTTAAATCAAGCCAGTCCCCATAAAAAAAGTTGAACCAAAAACACTGTCTGTTATTGTATAGGAAACACCGAAATACTCCAAGACTTGCAAACCCGTAAAAAGAAAAGCCATAGTTATAGTAGCTATAGAACCATAATTAGCTCAGCTAATTAATCGATCTACTAAGGAATGGTGTGATACAGTTACAGATGAACCTGATGATAATAAAATTGTAGTATTAGCTGTAGGTACTTCTGATGCATTTACAGCTTCTATTCCTTTTGGTGGTCACTCTGATCCTATTTCAATTGCTGGTGCTAAAGATGAATGAAAATAAGCTCAAAAGATACTTAAGAAAAAAAATATTTCACTTATTATGAATAATACTACACCTAATGATATCCCTTTCTGTACTTTATCCGTATGCGCTCCCAAATAACTTGCCTCCGTTATTATATCCTTAAATCAAAGTGACATACCTCAGATTAATAATATAAAAGAACATAATAGAAATAATTCCCCCATAATATAACCTTGAAATGATAATACAGCACTTATTGTAAGAGATAATAATACACCTGATAATGTTATGGGTCAAGGTGATTGATCCACAATATGATAAGGATGACTAGGTAATCCCACATTACCATTATTGATTAATATAATTTTGTCTGTTCTATAGTATTTAATTTCTTTATTTTTATAAGTTTCCTTATTTAATATATATCTAATTATATATTCACATTTTAATTCATATAAATATATTAATTTAGAAATATAATTAATTATCAAATTTAATATTATTAATATTAAATTTTTCATATTTATATTGTCATATATATATTTTACCTGAAGAGTTAGATTAGCCTATCTTTTAAGATAATAATATTTATTATATTATTTATATTTATATAATAAATCACATTTTTATTTTTAATATAAAGATATATTATATAATTAAAATAACTCCTATTAATATATTAAAAATAAATTAAATAATTATTAAGTAATTTATTAACAAAAGTATATAAAATGAAATATTTATAATATAGGAAAATTTAAAAGAGAATATAAAACTCAATATCTATTTAAAAATAATAATTCTTATAAAAATATAAAACACTATATAAATAATATACTAACTCACTAAGCGGCTCTCCCGTCGGATAGATTGGATTCGAACCAACAACCTCCTACTCCCAAAGCAGACGCACTACCAGTTTGTGCTGCTATCCGATTGACTTAATTACATATAATTTATTATATCATATGTAATTAAATTAAATATATATAATTTTTAGATTTATTAATTAAAAAACATATTTACATATTACATATAAAAATTAATATACCTACAATAGGACTCGAACCTACACATTAAAAATAGTACGACTTAAATGTACCCTGTCTACCAATTCCAGCATGTAGATAATATAATTAATTATTAATTTTAGTAAAAAAGAATTAATATAACATAAACATTAATTATTTCTATTAATATATTTTTTATTTTTTTTTTATTACAACAGATATACCTAACTATTATATTATATTTACATAATATTTTAAAATATGTGCTTCCTTATATAATACGAACCTTCGACTTATATAAAAAAATTTTTTATATTTAACTCAATCAATTTAAATTTTTACTAATAATTTTAATAAATTTAAATAAATCTATTAAGGCTAAAAGGAATCGAACCCTTATTGTGCCATTATGAGTGGCAAGCTTTAACCGTTAAGCTATAGCCCTTTTATATATTAAAAGAAAATGTTCAATATATTAATATTAAAAATAAGCATAATTTAGAACGTAATTATAAAAAAAGACATCAAAGATTTTACTTACTATATATATATAATAATACTAATATTATCTATATTGAAAAATAAAAAAAAAAATATAATATATATATATATTATATTTTTGCCCACTGAGGGACTTGAACCCCCATGACCTGATTACAAAACAGGGACTTTACCAATTAAGTGAAATAGGCTAAATAATATAAATTATATTGTCCAAATTAAAAAATATTAAGAAAACTTATACTTTTTAATATAAATCTCTTATTTTTATAGCCCTAACGGGTTTCGAACCCGTATATCAGCATTGAAGGCGCTGTGTCTTAACCATTAGACGATAGGGCCCTTTTTTGCTATTTACTAATAAATTAAAAATAACAATATATTCAAAATTAATTTCTTAAGAAATTAATTTTGAAAATAAAAAGACTATTATTACTCTTAATAATAAATTTGAATTTAAAAATTAACTTATAAGAAAAGAATATACAATAAAAAAGATAAAAATATATTTATATCAATTTTATCGATAAAAGGAATTGAACCCTTAGCTATTGTATATGAGACAATCGTTTTAACCGCTTAAACTATATCGATATGAGAATAATTATAATGAATAATAAATAAATTAAACTTAGAACTAAAATTGTAATATGTATATATTATTACGAATTCAAAACCTCATATATTAGATTAAATACAATTAAATAAAAAAAAGAATATTGTAAAGCATAACATATAAAAATATTCTTTTTTTTTTATTTTTTATATTAAATTGTATAAGAATCTTTTCATGACATTCCAATTATACTTAAGACATTATGAATAATACCAAAAAGAGGTATTATTATTAAGAAATGTGCAAAGTAATATGCAGTTGCTATCTGGCCAGCTATAATGAAAGGAGGCTCAACATGACAACTACCTAATCACATTAAAATTAAGAAATTTAATACAAATAATCAGAAAGTTAAAATATATAATGGTTTATATGAATTTCCTTTTATATTACTAGTATCAGTAAATGGTAAAGCTAATAAAATTAATATAGCAACAAACATACTTATTACACCTAACAATTTATTTGGTATAGATCTTAAAATCGCATAAAAAGGCAATAAATCAATTTAAGATTAATATTTTATTTTTGTATTTTATACTGCACAAATGGTATTATATATGGAGATACAAGTATTCTATGTTTAGTCATTGATATTTCTCATATATCAATATGTGATTTATCATCTAAACTAGAATGTTTATGAATAGAACATTTAAGACCAAATTTAGTATCTAAAACGCGTATTAATAATTTTACATCTTCAAGGGTAAAAGCATAAACATTTAAATGTAATCCTTTATTTTGACGAGAACCATTTCCCATTCTTCAATGAGCTAACGCTACGCTAGTGGTGTTAACAATTCTTTAATATTTAAAGGTACTTTTTTTAAACCATTTAAATACCATAAAGAATGAATTTCTGTAAAACAAGGTAGTTACATAGTTGTAAAAGAAATGGATAAATATTCCTCATTAGTTTTTTTTATCTAATCATATTCTTATAGAATATTTATAATCTTTAGAACAACAAAATTTAAATAAAGAATAAACTGATTCAAAATAAGAACGTTTATCTAGTTTACCACTTTGATTAAATATAAACCTATCATTCTCAGAAACTGACCGACGTTGTATGTGACCATCACTAAACATTATACCTGTTAAAACCTTTATTATTTTTTCAGGTAACAATATAACAATTATTTATTTTCAACTTAATCGCTTTATTACTTTAATAGATCTTACATAAAGTAAAATAAAAAATAAAATTAACAAAAATATAAAATCAATTATATAGGACTATCTCTTCATACATTAATAATATATAAATCAAAATGTCTTAATTGATTTATATAATTAAATTATATGTAAACAGATAATTTAATTATATGCTCTAATTTTAGTCTCTGAAGTATTTTTAACTTAAAAATACTTGCTGATTATTTAATAATTTAATGAGAAAATTTGATCACTTAATCAGAAAAGTCAAATTATTAAATAAATTTTCCAGCAATTAATAGAGTATATTCCTATTAACATATATTAATATTGACATTTTTATCATTCCGGTACTATCGACGCTGGAGTTTGCATTGAATTTGCTTCTATATAATTATCAGAATGCTTATAACATACTTAAATAAAGAAGAATTAAAATTTATTTAATAATGTAAGGACTATATTTTATACCTTTCTTTAAATAATTTAATTAAACGATCTATTTTTGATTTATTTAAATTGTTCTTATAACGATATTATAATTCCTTGTACTCAACTAGTTTTCGGTATTTGAGACTGTCTATATGTTTACTTGTCTTTAAGGGATATTCATTTAAAGAAGATAATATTGTTTTTATACCTTTTAAATCAGTTATTACATAATTATAACTATTTCCTCTTTTATCCTAATAAACATTACCACAATTTAATTTTTCTTTAATAGAATATAAGATTTCTGAAGTTTTTTGTCCTATCGGTATAGTTAATGTATAAAAGTTTATTATTGAAAAATAACCATCTGTATCTATAAAACCTGATAATCAAGCTGAATTTAATTCAAATTCATAATTTTCAACAACTAGCGGTTTAATATATAAATAAGCTCCCATTTTCAACAATGGAATCTTTTTTCCATCTGTAATAAGCTTTCCATCTAAATCTTTATACATTTTTTCACTAAATGTTTTTTTATATACTCTTCACCTATATGCTTTAACATTACTTCTTTTTAAAATAGAACCATGATATCTTTTTTTAATTTCAAACAAAGCTTTGACGTCTCTTTCATGAACAGTAATTTCACAAGATAAAGCTTTATTTTTACTAATTAAAAGACTCCCATCTCCGTCAATTAAACCAGCTAATCAATAAATAAACTGATCTTTATTTTTATTTATTTTATTATATAATAAAGTAAAGGTATCAACACATGTAGTCTCTGAGGATCCTCTATATCATTTTATATTTGATTTTTTTAAAAATCAAATATCTAAATTTAAATTATTCTCTCTTATTTCATTATTTTTTAATATAAGATAATTATTATAATTATAAAGTTTCCTGCTTATTCATGATCCTTTTTTTTATAAAAGAAATATTTACGATTTTTATTAAGTAAAGTAATAATAGAGATTTTATTACATTTATAATTTGAGTACGCAATATTATAACAATATTTAAGCATAGAGTGTTGTAAAAATCTTGATATGTATTATCAAGATTGGCCATTCATAGACCTAATTTATCAGGACTATAAAATACAATAGCTGTAAATAAAATAAAGAATAAGTAAATAGTTACTAAATCCTTAAAGGAAAAATAAGGATGGAAGGCTGTTCTATCAGCATTCGATGTTGTACCTACAGGATTGGATGATCCACTTATGTGTAAATACAATAAGTGCCCAGCTACTAATGCTGCTAAAATGAAGGGTAATGTGAAATGTAGTGAAAAGAATCTATTAATAGTAGCTGAACTAACTGAAAAATTTCCTCATACAAATTCAACTAAAGATTTACCTATTCAAGGAATAGCACTTAATAGATTCGTAATGACTGTTGCCAAATTTTTAATTCAAAATACGTAGCCTAAACTACCATAATATATCTAAGTACTTTTAATTTATTATGTTGTTTTCATACAATGAACCCTGTTTTTGTCCATTAAACATTTCTTAAAATAAAATTATTTAAGTATGTTCTAAAGTCGTTTTAACAAAAACTTGTGTTCAAATAGCTTACAAGCTATTTGAAAAAAATTCCGATTATACATTAAGCATCATTTCAGACACCTACCAATGAACTAATCTGTAGCGATATTTTAGTATACCGACGGTCTTATTATAAAACATTTAATTTTAACCGTTTTCATCAGTATTGTTATTATGCAATTGTTACATTAGTATTGAATACTAATGTAAATTAAAATTTAAAATAAAACGAAATTAAAAATTTTAAACAATATAAGGATAGTTACTAAAAATTACTCCTTATTATTTAAATTTCATTAAATAAACATATAACTATAATTAAATAATAATTATCTTTATTAAAATAAATATAATGAGATATAAAATTATAGAATTTTATGTCTCATTTCAGGTATTATATAAGGATTAACAATTTCTCTTAAAAGAGGCATAGATTCTTTTCATATATATAGGATATATTGGTCTTTTACACCAGCTGATTGTACAGATGCTTTTAATTTAAATTTATCATTTAATATATTAATTAAATATAAACATTCTGAATACGTATATGAATTAGTACAAAGTTTTAATCCTTGTGAAGATTTAGATCCATCATCCATTATTCATATAGCTAAAGCTAAAGGTGTTAAATAAGTACCAATGCAATTTGGAATCTTTTTAATACTATTACTGTATCAAATATCATGTATTCAATTAAAACTAGTATATGTTCATGTTCTAAATCTAACAATATTTCGTACTTTTCCTCCTTTTACTAATCTTTTAGTCATAATTGGAATGACTTCGCTACAATATCCTCTTGAAGATATTATATTATGAAGTCAGTGTATATATTCTACATGACTACCTTCTTGATAAAATGTAATACGTGTACCTACACCTCCAATCCTTTTTTCAGCATGAGCATCACCCAATAAAGAACCAAATATTATAGAAATAATATCAAAATTATGAGGACCTATTCTTTGTCATCCTTTATATTTATTACCTATTTTATAATTTAAAGGAATTATAAAATAAATATAGAACTTTTCATTTAATTTTAAAAAATCTAATTTATATTTTAATCATTTGAGGCTAAAATAATAACCTCA
>Ga0066669_10000012_pt1 | contig 31324 bp, 41 predicted proteins | sample GraSoiAngelo_118_FD_133940 | JGI IMG/M metagenome (GOLD analysis project Ga0066669, IMG submission 133940) | Grasslands soil microbial communities from the Angelo Coastal Reserve, California, USA - 14_0919_02_20cm | ecosystem: Environmental > Terrestrial > Soil > Grasslands | place: USA...
AATCGAGTTGCTGGCGTCTACTAACAGCCCTACCCGAAGTGGGAGATTTGTCTCCGAAGCAAAATTGCGTACGTTCGCCGGCGGCCTGTTGTTGTCGAGAATGCGGAAATCCGCTTCCTTGAGATCCTTGACATAGTGGTTGTGCTTATCAGTAACGGTGAAGACGACATTTACTTCGTTCACTGGAACAACGATGTTGAACGGTTTATCCTGACTCCCTTCAGCTTCGTTCTTATTAGGAGCAGGAGGCGTCTGCGCCTGAGCTGCCGGTTCCGTTTGGGGAACGCCATTCGCCGGTTGATGTGGTCTGAGCTTCGGATCGAGAGTCTCGAGCACCGGCTGCTGTGGCTTAGCATCTTCGGACGCAGGGGGAGCGGCCGGTTGAGCAGGTTGCGGCGGCGGAGCCGGCGGACGTTGCTGTTCCAGAGTTGCTGAAGGCGCCGAAGGCAAGCTGCTGCCATCTTGGGCAGAGGCACTAAACGCCAGAGCCGCAGCCAATGGCGCGATTAGAATTAAACGTGAGACTCTCATCGGAAACACTATTATAGCTGTCCTGAAAACAGGGATGCATGTTACCGATAGCAAGTCGTCTGCCAACACTGCTCCGATTCCACAGCACCTTATGAATATGAATCCTTCAACTCCAGTTTTTTGAGGAAGTTCTGAAGCTCCTCAGGGAGGGGACGCTCAAAATGAAGACGCTCGTGAGTAATCGGATGTACGAACTCCAGCCGGGCGGAGTGAAGAAAATTCCGAGTCAGAGAGAGTTGCTCGTCGCTACCACGATTTTCTCGCTTACTTCGCGTCACTGGCCTTTGCGCCTGCAGCACTCTTGGTGCTCCATAGAGGGTGTCTCCCACAACGGGATGATGAAGTGATGATAAGTGCACCCGTATCTGATGAGTCCGTCCGGTTTCGATGTCCACATCCAGCAGGGCGAATTTGCCGTAACGCGTGTCCAGTTTGCGCCGGATGACGAAATGCGACACCGCCGCTCTCCCGCCTTCACGCCGGGTGGTCATGCGCATTGGACGCAGGCGGTCGCGGCTGATCTCAGCTGAAATCATTCCCTTCTCCGCCGGCCAACCACTCACTAGTGCGATATATTTCTTCTTGACTTGCCGCGACGAAAATTGCGCCGCCAACTTGCGATGCGCTTCCTCGGTCTTCGCCACAACCATCAGGCCACTGGTTTCTTTGTCTAAGCGATGTACGATTCCGGGCCTGGCTTCGCCTCCAAGTTCACTCAACTTTTGAAAGCGAAATAACAAAGCATTCACCAGCGTTCCACGATTGCGCTCCTCATCGCCTGCTCCAGCATGAACAATCATTCCTGCAGGTTTGTTGATAACCGCCAGATATTCGTCCTCGTAAACCACCTCCAGCGGGATGTCCTCGGGAGTAGCTTTCAGTGGCGGACGCTCCGCCTCGCCAAGCACCTCGATCAGTTCGTCGCCATGCAACTTCAGCGAAGGCTTAGCAATCGCGCCATTTACCTGAACCTTTTGCTGCTCGATCAGTTCCTGCACGCGCGCGCGGCTGACGTTCATAAGCGCTGAAGTGAGAAATTGATCGAGACGGCGTCCTGAGTCTTCTGAAGTTGCTCGGAATGCTTGCTGTGCTGCTTTCATGTATTTAGCGGTGACCTAGCGAGCGGCAGGTGTAGGAAGGGGCATCGGCTTCAGCCGTGCCGGTAAGAAGCTATCTCTACCTTCGCTTCAGCCGCTGGGGGTTTTCGGCTGCGACTCGAGTAACAGCTTTGATTCCAAAATGGAAACCTCAGCAGCTAAGGCCTTACTGAAAACAAGGGCCCATCGCCGGCCTGCCTTGAAGTCGTGCTCCCCCTACCGTGAGGCATCTTCCGAGAGTTTATCGAGCAAAATGTATTGCATTCGGTAGGCTCCATCACGCGATCGTCACAAGCTGAGATCTGCGGCTACCCTGCGGACGCGAGCAGAGCACCCACATCACCCCGCCACTAATAACAAGGAGCAAAGCGATGAACTGCGTAGCGCTCATGATCCCGCCAAACATCGATCCTCGGTCAGGATCTGCCCGTAGGAATTCGAGAAAATATCGGGCTACGCCGTAAAGGAATAGGTACAAAGCAGAGATCTGGCCTTCGAAGCTGCGATGACGAAACACCCAGAGCAGTAAAAGAAAGATGAGCAGTTCAACCAGGAATTCGTAAATCTGTGTGGGATGCAGCCGTATGCCGAGCGGTGTACCAGCCCACTTCGCCATAGGATTCGTGAAGGTCACTCCCCATGGCAAATTCGTTGGCTTCCCAAAACAGCACCGCGCTGCAAAGCAGCCAAGGCGCCCGATCGCATGTCCAATGGCGATCCCCGGAGCAAACGAGTCGGCGGTTTTGAGTTTGGGGAGATGGTGCCGCACCGCGTACCAGTAGCAAACGCCAATGGAGAGCAGCAGTCCGCCAGAGAAGACGCCCCCCGACTGCAAAGTATCGAAGCTAAACAGATTCAACGGCAGATCCGGATGCTCCTGCCAGGTCGTGAACAGATACAACAACTTCGATCCCACGATACCGGCAAGGATCGCCACGAGACCCATGTTCCACATCGTGTCCACATCAATTCCCTGCTTACGTGCAAGGTGGACAGTCACGAGAAGCCCGATGATCAGGCCTGAGGCAACAAGAACGCCGTACGTGGGTACGAAGAAATGCCCAATTTGGAAGAGGCGGGGATACACGAAAATTAGCTAAGCTGCTCAGCTCCTATGCCGCTAGCTTAGCAGCTCAGAAGGTTAGGAGCTCAGCAGCTAAATGAAAAGCCAACCCGCGGGGCCGTACCAGGCGGGCCGTTCATGAACCCGTCCTAAGACGGTGGGAACTCTCCGCGGTTCTTTAGGCATTTCCGTACTGGCGGAACTTCGCACACCGAACCGATTTTTCGAGTCGAGCCCCCTGTTCATTGAATGTTGGTTCAATAAACGGTTACCGCCAGTACCTGCTTTGCAGGCTGGCTTCCAGTTCGAATGCTAGTCAAAGCTGAAGGGGATGGCAAGCAACTGGCTTTCGGCGCTCGGCAGCCGGCTTTTAGCCAGTAAAGATTTTAGCGGGAACTCACACCAGCCTTGTTGGCCCAACGCCGAGAGTCGAACGCCGAAAGCCTCAACCGTCAATTCACCCGATCTTCCGATCATCGATAATTTCGTCCAGCATTCCAGAAAGCGAATTGGCGCGCCGCAGGTAGGTGTCAGCGATGCTGTCGTACTTCTTCTTGAGCAGGTGATACTCGTCGGCAATGTTGAGAGCGGCGAGCACAGCGACTCGAAGTGAATCGACTGTTGAAGTTTTCTCTGCCACTGCACGCATTTTCAGATCTACATATTCCGCGAGTTTGACGATGTGGTCCGGATCGGTTCCACGAAGGGTGTAGCCCTGGTCGTAAATCTCTACGCGTATGCTGTCATTCGCTTTTTGTGCCGTTTGAGCTTGACCCATATTCAGGACGCCTCCGCTCCCATCGTATCGAGCTGCTTGAGCATCTTCTCGACCCGACCACGAACGTCTTCACGATCGCGCCGGAGGCCGACCATCTGTTCACGCAGAGTCTCGACTTCTTCCTCGCGGTCTTCGAGTTGTTCACGTAGACGCGTCACATCGCGCTCGGCAATGGCCCGAGCCTCACGTGCCGACTTCAGCAACTCGATTGTCTTGTAAACCTTCTCTTCCAGCGCCTGAAACTCGTCGACGGAGACAGCGGACTCAAGCTCGGGTATCGCCCTAGCAGACATGAGCACAAAACCTCAAGGAATAATTTTAGTGGCGCGCATTTGGAGTATAGACCACGTGATAGGTGAAGGATGCCTGTGAATTCTGTTGATAAACAGGGAGAAATAAGAAATCGGATCATCGGGTCATCGGGTAAAGTGAAACCTGAGGCTCTCGGCTCTCGGCTTTCGACGTTCTGCCTGCAGTCCATTTCGTTATTATTCCAAAACCGTTCATTGGCCGAAAGCTGACAGCCGATCGCCGACCGCCTGTTCAGAAGACAAATCGGGTGATCGGGTCATCGGGTGAAGTGAAACCTGAGGCTCTCGGCTTTCGACGTTCTGTCTGCAGTCCATTTCGTTATTACTCCAAAACCGTTCATTGGCCAAATGGTGACAGCCGATCGCCGAGCACCTGTCTTTCACTTCACCCGATCACCCGATTCTCCACTCCACTCATGCTGTTAGGACCACGAGAATCGCCTGCTACAATAAAGCGACAGCCCAGTCCTCATGAAGTGTCCCTTCTGCGGTTTCATCAATGACAAAGTAGTGGATTCTCGCGAGACCAAAGAAGGCGAATCCATCCGCCGCCGTCGCGAGTGCATGAAGTGCGAGAAGCGCTTCACCACTTACGAACGCATCGACGAAATCCCGTACATGGTCGTAAAAAAGGATGGGCGAAGGGAGAAGTTTGACCGTCAGAAGCTGTTGACGGGCCTCCTCAAAGCCTGTGAGAAACGACCGATTTCCATGGGAAAGTTAGAGCAAATCGTGAACGAAGCGGAGACCTACGTGATCGATTCTCCAGACCGGGAGCGCACAACGGCTGAGGTAGGAGAGCTGATCATGGAACGATTGAAACAGCAGGATACAGTCGCGTACATACGATTTGCTTCGGTTTACCGCGATTTCAAAGACGTTCGGGAGTTTGGAGCTGAACTCGAGCAATTGATGAGTAAAGAAGCCAAGGCGGCAAAGTCCAAAGCCAGTCCGAAACACCAATAACCCAGAATGATCCATAGAGTGACATTGATCGCCGGCGACGGCATCGGGCCGGAGGTGGTAAACGCAACAGTTCGCGTGCTCGAGGCAACAGGTCCGAAATTCGAGTGGGAGTCGCAGCTCGCCGGCGCGGAGGCTTACGCCAAGACCAGGCAGTATATTCCCAAGGAACTGTACGAATCGGTCGAGAGAACTCGGGTTGCGCTCAAAGGACCAGTGACCACCCCAATCGCAGGCGGCTTTGCCAGTATCAATGTCACACTCCGCAAGAAATTCGAACTGTTTGCAAATTTTCGACCAATCAAGAACCTGCCGGGTATTAAGACCAACTATCCCGGAATCGATCTCGCGATTGTGCGCGAGAACACCGAAGGAGAGTACTCGGGAATCGAGCATGAAGTTGTGCCTGGCGTGGTTGAGAGCCTGAAGATCATTACGGAGAAGGCTTCCACGCGCATCGCGCGCTTTGCCTTTGACTACGCGCGCCGCGAGAAGCGAAAAAAAGTTCACGCCATCCATAAAGCCAACATCATGAAGTTAACTGATGGCCTATTCCTGCGCTGCTGTCGCGATACAGCAGACATCTATCCCGAGATTCCCTATTTTGAACACATCGTCGATAACACCTGCATGCAGCTCGTCATGAATCCATACCAGTACGACGTCATGGTGATGGAAAACCTGTACGGCGACATCATCTCTGACCTGTGTGCCGGATTCGTCGGCGGTTTAGGGCTAGTACCCGGTGCAAATTTGGGACACGAGTGCGCAATCTTCGAAGCCGTGCATGGGTCTGCTCCCGATATTGCCGGAAAAGATCTCGCAAATCCGACGGCGGTCATGCAATCGGCGGTGCTCATGCTGCGTCATCTGGGCGAGAGCGACGCTGCGGACCGCATGCATACGGCGATCGAACACGTTTACCGCGAAGGACAGAAAACAACGCGCGACGTCGGCGGCAAGGTGGGCACAAGCGAATTTGCCGACGCGGTGATCGCTGGATTGGAAACGAGCAAGGAACCGGCCGCTGCCAGCCGCTGAGTCGGCTCCTCCCTTCCTTAATTCATTTTGGGAACCTAATGTAATACTTGAGCACTAAAGGCCTCGCTGACGTCCTTCGGGTAGTGGGCTGATTTGAAAGCCGCCCACTACCTTCGCCATCCCTTGACTTTTGCTTTAATTTCGCCTATAATTTTGCGATGCTTTTGCACACGATTGTTGCCCGGAACTTCTTCCCCGGTCCGATTTCGGCAGATGGCTCATCTGCTGTGTCGCTTTGGAACTACGCCCTAGGTAGCGAGCGTAACGCTGTGCATATTCCGGCGTTACCCTGTGGAAATTTCGGCGTTACCCCGGGGAAGAGGTGGGGTTGCTGCAGGCAATCAACGCCAGTAAGCGCTTTAGAATGTTCCAGAAAGGAATGTTCTCAGCGAATCGTGCAGCAACACTGCAAGGCTTTCGCTAAGCTGAAGCAAATCGACTCCGAGAAAGTGCAATCGTCGGCCCAAAATGAACTGGTCCCTTCTGCTCGCAGTTTCACTGGCATTCTTTCTCAGTGCCTGCAGTCAAAACACTCGTACTATGCCGGCAACGGAACAGCCGAAAGCAAACGAGTCGCCGAGAAAGCTGACGACGGTCGATCCTGCGACCGCAGCCAGCCTTCATGGAACGATTCATCTCCAAGGCTCCGTCCCTGCCCCGGTTGAGATCGATATGGGTATGGATCCGGGCTGCACGATCTCGAACAAGCAGCCAAACTTCAGCCAGCAATACGTCGTTGGCAAAGGTGGAGGACTTGGGAACGTTTACGTGTACGTCAAGTCCGGTTTGGAGGAAAGCAACTTTGCTGTACCTGCTAACCCTGTCCTACTCGATCAGAAAGGCTGCCGCTACGAGCCGCATGTGCTCGCGCTCATGGCTGGACAAATACTGCGGGTTCTCAACAGTGATCTGACGATGCACAACGTGCACGCGCAGCCAAACGCGCCGAGCAACTCGCAATGGAACATCTCGCAAATGCCGAAGGGCGCTCCGATAGAGACGACTTTCCACGATCCCGAAGTGATGATGCCGTTCAAGTGCAATCAGCATCCCTGGATGAAAGCCTTCGTGAATGTGGCTGCTAACCCGTTCTATGCAATCAGCAACGCAAACGGCAGCTTCGAGATTAAAGGACTGCCGCCGGGCGAATACACGATAGGCGCAGTTCACGAAGCCGCTGGCGAGCAGACGCAGAAAATCAGCATAGGAGCCAAAGACACTAAGACTGCCGACTTTACATTTACCGCGCAGTAGCTGAGTGCCGAATGCTGAGTGCTGATTGCTTTGTTAAAATAACTGTTTCCTGCCCGCATCAATACTGAAAGAAGGCGCAGAGCGCGTGAGGTCTGAAGTCGTACGAGCTATCTCCAACCGGTTTCATAGCGGTCTTCACCGCTTTGCAATCGCCCTATCCTGCTGCATTTTTGTTCTGATCGTCGCTGGCGCACTTGTTACCAGCGAGGATGCTGGCCTCTCGGTCCCCGATTGGCCGACGTCGTTCGGCTCTATTTACAAAATCCCGCCAATGGTTGGCGGCGTGAAGTTTGAGCACACGCATCGGATGATCGCCGAGGGCGTCGGTCTACTTACAATTCTCTTTTGTGTGGCAGCGTTTTTGATGGATACGCGGAAATGGCTTCACAATTTGAGTCTCGCGGCGATCGGAACAGTGGTCGCCCAGGGCGCGCTTGGCGGACTCACTGTGCTGATGTTCCTGCCCTGGTACGTATCGAGCGCTCACGCAGCGTTGGGACAAACTTTCTGCTCGATTGCCGTGCTGTTGGCTGTCTTCACTGGACGGGGTTGGATCGAATCGTCCCCGGCGAAATTTGCTGATGACGGCACTCCGGCTACACGTACCTTGGCGGTTCTCGCGATCTGTGCTGTATATCTGCAGCTCTTCCTGGGGGCGGCTTTTCGACATTCGGGAATGAGCATTCTTCCCCATTTGATAAACGCAGTTCTCACATCAGGAATCGTGGCCTGGACTGCCGTTCGCGTACTGAGCCGTCACGGTCAAATCGCCGCCCTTAGACGGCCGGCTATGATCATGATTGCGCTGCTTCTGATCCAGCTCGGATTCGGATTCGCAGCGTACTTAACGCGCGTCGTGTGGGGCAAGAATGCGGTGCAGCCTCTGCCAAGCATGGTGAGTACCACAGTCACCCATGTAGCCATCGGAGCCCTGCTGCTGGCCACCAGTTTTGTGCTGGAAGAGCAGGTTCGTCGACATTTGGTGAAAGATGCTGCAACCCTCGCCGAGTCCTCAATAGCACGAAAGGCGGTAAGCGCATGAGCGCCGTTATCCAAGCAGTTCCACCACCCACAGAACTGAGACCGGCGCCTCTTCGTCCGCGCAAGTATTCACGCCTTGGCGATTACGCGATCCTCTTGAAAATGCGAGTGACGTCGCTAGTGGTAATGACTGCATGGACCGGTTATTTTCTCGGCGCTCAACGGGCTCAAACCCCTGCGTTTTCCTGGAAGTTCCTATGCGCCATGCTCGGAATCGGACTAGTCTCTGGTGGCGCCGCGGCCATGAATCAGGTAATCGAGCGCGAAATTGACGGGCGCATGCAGCGAACGCGACGCCGCCCCATTCCGGGACAACGCATAGGCGTCGTTGAGGCGACCGCAGTAGGCATGGTCTGCATTCTTGCTGGCGCAGCTTATCTCGCCATTACTACCAATGTTCTAACTGGAATTCTCAGTGTGCTCACCGCCGCCGCGTACGTTGGCGTATATACCCCGTTAAAGATGCGCTCGCCGATCTGCACGACGATCGGAGCCCTGCCGGGAGCGATGCCTCCACTTCTCGGTTGGACGGCAGCCCGTGGACGCGTCGAGTGGGAAGCGCTCGTGCTGTTCGCAATCTTGTTCCTCTGGCAATTTCCGCACTTCCACGCAATCGCCTGGCTCTATCGTGAAGACTACCGTCGAGCCGGAATCCGCATGCTGCCGGTCGTTGAAGAAGATGGACGCTCCACCGTGCGCGAGGTTCTCGCTTATTCGATGATGCTGGTACCGGTAAGCCTCTTCCCCGGTTATCTGCACATGGTCACAAGAACTTATATTGTCGGTGCACTCATTTTTGGTATCGCATTCCTGGTATTTTCTATCCGCTTTGCGCGTGTTCTCTCAGGTTTGCCGTCCGGTGAATCGGGCAAGCTCGCTCGCGGGCTCCTCCGTGCTAGCGTGCTCTACCTCCCCGCCCTGTTCGCGCTCATGATGATCAACTCCCGGGTTGCGCGATGAAGAGCAGTCCCAATTCGGCCTTGCTTTCTGCGTACGAGGAGACTCAGATCATTGCCAGTCCCGCGATTCAAGTTGAATCGCTTGGCCATCATTATGGAAGCCGTGTCGCCCTGGACGATATCTCGCTCGAGGTTCGGCAAGCAGAGATCTTCGGCCTGCTCGGCCCGAATGGCAGCGGCAAGACAACGCTCTTCCGCATCCTGACAACGCTTATGGTTCCGAGCAGTGGGCGCACACGAATTGCCGGCTTCGATCCCGTGATTCAGCCCAATGAAGTGCGTCGCAGAATCGGTGTGGTAGCGCAAGCGCAGAGCGTAGATGTGAAGCTCACTGCCGCCGAGAATCTGATGCACCAGGGCCATCTGTACGGACTGAGCGGAGCGCAGCTCAAGCGTCGAATCAGCGAGATGCTGGAGCGTGTCGGACTGCCTGAGCGAGCGAAGGATCTAGTAGAAACTCTCTCCGGAGGTATGCAGCGGCGCGCCGAACTAGCCAAAGGGCTGATGCATCGGCCATCGGTTCTGCTCCTCGACGAACCCACAACGGGACTCGATCCAGGTGCGCGTCGCGATTTGTGGTTGTACTTGGACAGCCTGCGGGAACGAGAAGGTGTAACCATTCTTGTGACCACTCACCTGATGGAGGAGGCGGAGCGCTGCAACCGCCTCGCCATTCTCAATCAGGGCAGACTCGTTGGACTGGGAACTCCCGCAGAATTGAAGTCTGAGATCGGCGGCGATGTGATTCAGTTCGAAGCAGAAGATCCGGAAAGGCTGGCTGAGCGGATCCTGCATCGATTTGGCATCGCATGCTCAATTCAGGAAAACACAGTTCGCCTGGAACGAGTCCAGGGACATCGCTTCGCCGCTGATGTAATGGAAGCCTTTCCGGGAGAGATTCGTTCGATCAACGTGAGTCGACCCACGTTAGAAGACGTGTTCGTAAAACGGACTGGGCACCGCTTCTGGACAGAACCGTCCGCGGTAGCGGACGGGTTGAGCATCCGGAACAGATAATGTCGCAAACCGCCACAACATTTCCGCTCCTGACGAGAAGCCAGAAGTCGAACCTCTTGCTGCCTATCGTTTCTCTTTGGCGACGTGAGATCGTCCGCTTCTATCGCCAAAAGAGCCGAGTCGTTGGAGTAATTCTCTCTCCACTGGTCTTCTGGCTAGTGATTGGATCAGGGTTTGGTACGTCTTATCGATCGGGAGCGGGCGATCAACATTACCTGCAATACTTCTTCCCCGGCGCCCTGCTCATGATCGTGCTGTTTACTTCCATCTTCACCATGATGTCGGTGATCGAAGACCGCGATCGAGGATTTCTCTCGTCCGTCCTCGTAGCTCCCGTAAGCCGCTCAGTTATTGTTCTGGGCAAAGTTCTGGGAGGCACGACTCTCTCTGCGGTTCAGGGATTGATCTTTCTAATCTTTGCGCCGGCGCTTGGCGTGCACATCGGAGTGTCTGATTTCCTCCTGGTGGTTCTCTCAGTGTTTTCGATGGCATTCGCGCTCACCGCGTTGGGATTCGCGCTGGCCTGGCGAATGGAATCGGCGCAGGCTTTTCACGCAATCGTCAATTTATTGCTGATTCCGTTGTGGCTGCTCTCAGGCGCGCTCTTCCCCGTAAACGGAGCCTCTGGATGGATTCGCTGGATAATGCGATTAAATCCCCTGACCTACGGACTCGACGTGCTACGCACAGCCCTCTTCCCCGCTACTGCTGCGATGAACCAGTTCTCGCTGGGAACTTCCCTTCTGATTCTGGCGATATTTACCGTCGCAATCTTCTGCGCAGCGTTCGTGATGGTAAACCGCAGAACAACCCAACCTGCGGCCTGAACTGATTGCAGATCGACTACAGCATCTTCCCGCCACTCGATGCCACGCTGAACGGCACCACCGCAATCTTGCTCACCATCGGACACAACTTCATCAAGCGCGGCGTCGTGGCCAGGCATCGCGCAACCATGATCGCTGCCTTCGTGACCTCTTCCGTTTTTTTCGGCTGTTACCTCTACTATCACTTTCATGTGGGGTCGGTGCACTTCCGAGGCAGAGGATGGTCGCGTCCGCTGTACTTTTCCATCCTGATTTCGCACACTGTGCTCGCGGCACTGGTAGTACCAATGATTTTCATCACACTCATCTTCGCACTGACCAACAGATTTGACCGTCACCGTCGACTCGCGCGTTGGACATATCCCATTTGGATGTATGTGTCAGTCACCGGCGTGATTGTCTACCTGATGCTCTACAAGCTATTCGTCTGAAGGCGTTGGCCATCGCAAGCCTTCGCCGGGCAAGGGCACGGATGCTCCGTTGAATAGCTACGCCTCGCGGTGCAGGCGCCTCGCCCGGCGTGTCTGGAATCCTATCGATGACCCTCAAATTTCATGACTCCACTGACTCTTTTGTGTTAGAGGAATCACCTAGACGTGCCTAAGAGTTTTTCCGCGAGTCCCTAGAGTCCTACGCCGATGTAGCGAGAGTAGATCGAAACCTACCGTGAATTCAGTCAGTTGCGTTCCCGAACTGGCAGGAGTTTACGGTGCAATTTTCTAAGGTTTTAATCAAATTCAGCGCGGCCGCGATTGCGGTTGGCTCAATTGTGGGTTGTGGCTCCGGATCGGCAAAGCCTTTCTCAGCCGGAAGCGCCAATAGCAGCATTAACTCAAATTCCAGCTCCGGATCGAATTCCAGCAGCTCGTCTTCCGCTTCAACGCCGGGCACGACCGCGTCGAACTCTGCCCCGACGACTCCACCTACACCGATCACGGTTCCGCCAACGCCTGCCGGCGCGGATCCCGCTGGCACAATCGTCTACGGCAGTCTGCAAACTCAGCCTGGATGGCAGACCTGCGGCGGCTGTGGCAATATCGGCGGCGTCGGACAGGGGCCCGACTATCATATGACCCAGGGTGTTTCGAATCCCAGTCTGAGCGGGTCTGCAGCTGACTTTTACGTAAATGGAGGCCCAGCGTACACGGGCGGCTACTACTTCATCGAGCAGCCAACGATTCCCAATCCGGTCAGCTACTTGCGCTACGATTTTGACATGTTCGTGCCCGGGCAGTATGCAAGCGCTCCTCAAGCAATCGAATTCGAGGCCCAGCAGACCACCAACGGCAATACGTACAACTTCGCCTGGCAGGCTGACTATGCCAGCAACACCTGGCGCGTCTTCAACTACACGACGAAGGAATGGGAAGGCACAGGAATCCCGCTACAGCGCTTTGCCCCTGATACATGGCATCACATTTCTGCGGTATTCCATGCGGCAGGGACGCAGGCGATTCATGATTCCCTCACCGTCGACGGTAACACGATGGGCGCAAACATTAGCCATCAAGCGACAGCCACCGGCACTCGCCTCGAGTTCACGGCAGGATTCCAGGTGGATCTGAACGCCAGCAGCACTCCGTATCACGTGTACGTAGACAATATAAAGGTGACGGCGACGGATTAGGCTCGCCCAACAGTGTGTCATTCAAAACCGCTGCCGTTTGGCGGCGAGGAATCCCCACCGACTGCCACTATGCCGGCAGGTGCTAGAGGTTGGCCCTTGGTTTTTGTTAACTGACACACCTCCCACGCAAGGAATCTCGAATCAATTCGGCAGTTTGGAAGTCCGTAGAGATTCCCTTCACCGCCAAACAGCGGCGGTTCGGAATAACAAATCGCGCCGATGGTGAATTTCCTGGGCGTTTGTTATATTGACCGCACTTCTTTCGTACCGGAGCAGCGGCATGGCCAAGAGCGTTAACAAAGTGATCCTCGTGGGAAATCTGGGAAAAGATCCCGAAGTCAAGTACACGTCAACCGGCACGCCCGTCGCCAAGTTCACACTCGCGACGAACGAGGGCTACAAGGACAAGAGCGGGCAGTGGCAGGAACGCACTGAATGGCACAACGTCGTTGCCTGGCAGAGGCTCGCCGAGATTGTCGGCGAGTACGTAAAGAAAGGTTCCAAGGTCTACATCGAAGGACGCCTCCAAACCAGCTCCTGGGACGACAAAGAGACTGGACAGAAAAAATACAAAACGGAGATCATCGCCAACGATCTCGTTTTGCTTAGCGGACGCGGCGAACCTGACGCCGAAGGCGCATCCCGCGGATACTCCCGCGGCGCCACCGCCAGCGGTGGCAACCTCGACCAGAGCCAGCAACATCACGAGGAGCCAGCCCACGCCACCCAGATTCAAGACGAAGATATTCCTTTCTAACCAGCCTCTAGTAGAGACGTAGCATGCTGCGTCTCTACCATGCTCTCAATCGGCTGCAGCAGCTCTGATCCAACGTAATCTGCTGGATTTTCATCCAATCATTTGAGCTTTTGCTCAATTTTTTCATCGGAAAATCCTTGTCTCTTATATGCAAGTTTCTTTCGGAGCTATTCAGCGTTTCTGTCTTTTTGTCGGCACTATAGTTCTCCTGAATCTCTCAGGATGCGCCGGTTCGCATCGCACTGATATCGCTCGCACGCTGCGATCAGAATTCTCCGCACCTGAAGGCAGTCCGCAGATCATCGCTGCGTATCAGCCATGGTTCGGACGTTCTGGACACATCGACGTCGGGTACAACTCGCAAGATTCGAACGTTCTTGCCCAGCAGGTCGAGCACGCGAAAGACCTCAACATCAAAGCGTTCGTCGTGAACTGGTATGGACCCTCACACGACTTCGAGGACCGCAGCTACGCCGCGCTGCAACGAGTTTCATCTGAACATGGATTCAAGACGGCCATCATGTACGACGAAAGCGTGGACGATCCCAGCCGCGCCACCCAACAAGCAATCTCCGATCTGCAATACGCATACGAGCACTACATCGGCCCGAAGTCCTCAATGCCTGCGGGTGCTTATCTGTCCTACGACGGCCGTCCCATGATCTTCGTCTTTCCCAAATCGGGAGACACAGACTGGAAGCGGGTGAAGCAGGCCGTGGATGGATGGGAGCATCCGCCCATTCTCCTTTATGAGGATCAAGACGCAAAAGATTGGGGCGCCTTCGACGGCTACTACGCCTGGGTTTCACCGGGAAAAAAGGGATGGGTCAAAGACGGGAGCAACTGGGGCCGCAGCTATCTCGAGGACTTCTACAGCAGAATGTCGAAACAAACCGAGAAGATCGCAGTAGGCGCCGCATGGCCTGGCTTCGACGACTCCAAAGCGGAATGGGGCCAAGGCCGCAAGATGGACGCCCGCTGCGGCAAAACCCTCGAAGACTCCCTCAACCTTCACCGCCGCTACTTCCCCGCCGATCGCCCGCTACCGTTCCTCATGATCGTTACCTGGAACGACTACGAGGAAGGAACAGCCATCGAACGCGGCATCGCCGACTGCGGAGGCAAGACCGAAACAGCACAGCGCGCTGGCGGATAGAACCATTCGCGGTAGCGAATGGGTCCACGGCCACCGACACCAACAACATCCACCACCTATAATGTCCCCATGCTCGACGAACTCGATTTCCGTCGCAAGGCCGATGTGGCCGTAGAAGACCTGAAAAAGAGCTTGATCGCAGCCGAAGACGAGGCCGCGATTGAAGTCGAAGAACAGAATGGCGTCCTGAACGTCGTCTTCGAGGAACCACCCGCGAAGTTCGTCATTACTCCCAACACCCCAGTTCGCCAGATATGGATCTCAGCTCTCTCCACGAGTTTCAAACTGGACTGGTCCGAAACCGAAAATGACTTTGTCCTGGAAAAAACCGGCGAACGGCTCAAACCGCTCGTCGGAAGACTAGTCAACGAACAACTCGGGGAAGAGGCGGTGTCCTTGTCCTAGTCTCAGAGCAATGAACAAGCAATCGCGGCAGCCCGTCTTGGTCTTGCATGCAGCGCGAAGCTGTTCTGTGCCAGCCTTGTTAATCGTCCCAAATATGCACGGGGCCGACTCTCGTATCCTTATCTGTTGTAATCCTTTTGTCATGGACGGAAATACGGATGCCACGAATTGCAGGTCTCGAGAAAAATCAGGCGCCCTGGCATTTGCGCTGGTTTTACGGAGCAATGAGGAAGATGTTTGGGCGGGATCTCACGCCGGCAAAGATCCAGATGCGTGTGCCTGGAGTGGTGTGGGGCAGCATCGGCATGGAGGCCGGACTGAGCAGAAAGCGGCGTGTCTCCTTGCGCTATACGCAGTTGAGCAAAGTGCGAGCCGCATCACGGATTGGCTGTCCGTTTTGAGTGGACATCAACTCTGCCGTGGGCAGAAAAGCAGGACTCAGCGACGCCAAGCTGGCGGCCATACTTGCTGAAGATCTTAGCGGCTTCAACGACGTGGAACGGATGGTGATTGAGCTTGCGGATGCGCTCACCAATACTCCGGCGAAGGTGTCGGACGAACTCTATGCCAGGCTGCGCAATCAATTCTCGGAGGAACAGTTGATCGAGCTTGCGGCGCAGGTTTCATTTGAGAACTATCGCGCACGTTTGAACCGGTTGTACAACGCGGAGAGCGATCATCTATATGTGGCAGAGAATCGATGATCAAAGAAGTAGTACCATTGCCGACAGTGCACGGGTGGCAGGGATCGGGTGATCGGATCGCCTCCACTCGAGCAACCGCAAATGCGGCGCTCGCTGGGACCACGTTCATCGCGCAATCGGGAGAAGTGAACAATCAGTAGCGTTCGCGAGGCTGAAGCCGTCGCTTTCCCCGACTAGAGTCTCGGGTTTCCAGCAACACAGAACATTGCTATTTTGGAATTGCTTCTTCAGTTTCCTGAAATGGAATGGCATATGAGCATGAGGACGCACAGGGTTATAAAAGCGGTCCAGGGATGCCGCCGCTCAAAGAAATAGACACCGCAAGTCTGCAGACCTTGGCAGGTTTCTGAGATTTTCGTACGAAAACAAAAAAAAACCGGGCGAGGGCGCCCGGCGCTTCGTTCTTTACTCTGAATCAGTGCCCATCGAGGCATCCGCGCTGGCCTGAGCTGTTCGGGTAGCCGGTCCCTGTGTCGTAGGCATGGTTTGACCACTCCCCTTGAAGTTTCCACTCGGACCCGTTAGTAAATGTCACTAAAGGTACGTTGAAGGTCCACGCGCATTTGTCGCCATTTTCATTTCCGGAAGCGTCGTACCAGCCGCCGTTGCGCGGATCGGTTCTCGCTTCGGAGAGTTCGTGGGCACTCACGTTGGCTAGTGCTGCGAGCCCCTGTGAATGGCGCCCCGAACGGTCTTGAGGATCGCAGCCAGAATCGCTGTCGAGGTCAAAGAAGAAGGCAATCTGTACCGGGGTTCCTCCACAGCTCCCATAACTGTGCCAGGCACAGTATCCGGCGTTGCCTCGCTTGATGTCGGTGTAGACCGGGTAGTATCCATCTGCAGCTGGATTCGGTACCACCTTGCAGACTTCTGCAAGGATCGGCGAGACCTGGTTTCCTCCCGTGGCAGCGGTGGTATCAATCACGTAGCCACCATATGAATTGTTGGGCCCAACCTGCCCGTTGCTGCCGTTGTATTCGTCAGAGGTCTTGGCGTAATTCGAGCCGCTGAAGCCGAGGTAAAACGACTCTAAGCCTGAGATCTTCGGATTCGCAGAGGTCCAGGTTGTGCCCCAGTAAATTGCGGTCACGAAGGACGAGTTCATGATCGCGCCGTTGTGCCAGCTCATGTCCGGGCTGCGGTGGGAACGAGCAGCGTGAGCGAACTCCCGCGCCCAGTGAATACCCATCATCGGCGGTTCGTGGGTCGGTCTTGCTTCCAGCTTATCGACTTGTCTGCGATCCTGAGCGGTTAGGCTGCACGGATTGATTAACGCAACGGCCACGAGGACTGCCGCCGACAGGGTTTGTACCAAAACGGAACGGAACTTCATACAGTGGAGCCTCCAGGGACCTAAAAGGGATGTGCCTCTTACGGGAGCAAACCAGCTCGTGAGAAGAAGCCGCATAAATAGAAAAGAAGAGAGGCAACGAACGACCTGATCGGACGGGAACGCCAGCGAAGCAATCGCGCCAGCCAAGTTGCGGGACAGAGTAGCTGAATTGAGTTGTGGAATTCAAGGCGGGAATTGTGTGACCCAAATCAGTACCGCCCCGGCAGCAGACGATGAGCGCTTCACATGATCGGAGCAGCACTACATTCCACGGAACCTGCCCTAGCGCAGGCGATACTGATCAACTTCGGCGCGCGCCTCCGGCTGCTCGTTCCAGTGCAGCCAGTACTTCTTAAAATCCATCATCATTTCCTGGAGCTGGTGGGCAGTGTCGGGCTTGGTGAGATAGCCGTTTGCGCGGAGATCATAGGCGCGGTTCACATCGACCGAATGGCGGGAGGAGGTCAGCATCACAACCGGAATGCGGCTTAGGCCGGGGGGTTGTGATCGAAGCCACTCCAGTACTTCAAAGCCGGTGCGGCGGGGGAGTTTGATATCAAGGAGAATGACGTCGGGTAAGGGGTGAGTCTCACGATCGTCGAAGGGCGAAACGCCACTGAGATAATTGATCGCCTCTTCACCATGCTTGAGCCGCCAGAACTTGAAGTCGAAGCCCGCCTTCTCAAACGCCCGTTTAATAAGCAGGGCGTCACTAGCTTCATCCTCAATCAGCAAAATGTTACGTTGCGCAGACATATTCACGCCGAAGGAAGCCGGATTTCAAAGGTGCTGCCTTTTCCCATTTCGGATCGAAGACTCACAGTGCCGCCCATGCGAATAATTCCCCGCCGCACAATAGCGAGGCCAATCCCGGTGCCGGGATACTCTTCCGCATTGTGCAGTCTCTCGAAAACCTGGAATATCCGCTCCTGGTGTTGGGGCGCAATTCCGATTCCCTGATCCGTGACTTCAATGCTTACATAGTCGCCACGCCTGCAGGCATGTATTGTGACAGAGGGCGGAGTTTCCGGCTGGGTAAATTTCACCGCATTCGTCAGCAGATTGGAAATCACCTGCCGCAGAATCGGCTTGTATGCTCGTATCGCTAAGGCAGGATTTGCTGAGACGGACACCCTTGAGCGCGCATCCCTGTCCAATTCGTTACAGGCATCCGAGACTACAGACCTCACGTTGACTGCTTCCAACTTGAATTCGATTCGGGAGAGGCGGCTGTAAGTAAGCAGATCCTGAATCAGCCGGTTCATTCTCATGGTTGCTGTGACGATTTGCTGGAGCGATTCTTTGACCTCGTCCGGCAGCTCGCCGGCGAAATCCTGGAGCATGATATCGGCGAATCCTTCGATGGCTCTGAGCGGCGCACGCAAGTCGTGCGAGACGGAGTAGCTGAACGCTTCCAGCTCAGCATTCGTCTGCTCGCGCTCTTTGACTCTGAGTTCGAGCTCTTTGGAGTGCTGCTGAAGTTGGTGGACAAGAGCCTTGCGATCGGTGACGTCGCGGGTGATTTTGGAAAAGCCGACGAGAGTACCAGCTTCGTCCCGAATCGGTGTGATCGCAACGCTCGACCAGAATCGCTGGCCGTTTTTGCGCACACGCCAGCCCTCGGCCTCATAGTGTCCGTCTCGAGCGGCGGTCTCAAGCACCTGTGCCGGCAGATTTGCAGCTACATCCTCCGGAGTGTAGAACTTCGAGAAGTTCTGGCCGATGACCTCCTCAGCCTCATAGCCCTTTAACCGCTTTGCGCCGGAGTTCCAACTGGTAACCCTGCCCTCCGGATCAACGGAGTAGATTGCGTAATCGGTAATACCTTCAATGAGCCGGCGGTATTGCAGCTCCACTTCCCTGCGATCGGTGAGGTCGCGCGTGATCTTGCCAAAGCCAATCAGCCTCCCGCTCTCATCGAGAATCCGGGTGATGATGACGTTGGCCCAGAAGCGGCTGCCATCTTTTCGTAAGCGCCAGCCTTCATCTTCGAAGCTTCCCACTTCGGCAGCGACCTTGAGTTCGTGTCCTGGCTTGTCCGTGACTAGATCGTCAGGCGGATAGAAGAGTCTGAAGTTTTTACCGATGATCTCGGCTGTTTTGTAACCCTTGATTCGTTCGGCGCCGGGATTCCAGGAGGCGACATCTCCTTCGGGAGTTAAGAGGAAGATCGCGTAATCCTTTACCGAATCTACAAGCGTGCGGAAGACGTGTTCGGAGTGGAGTGTCGTTTCAGGTGTAACTGAAGTGCGACGTATTGAAGCCAACATAACCTCGAAGTTGCAAATTTGTGGTCAGGCGACCACATCGGATCAGCTACTCTCAAGCAAAATGCCGGATTAAGCAGGCTCCGCTGGAAGTCGGTTTGCATTCAACCAGTAATTGAGAGTCTTGCTGAGTAGATCGCTCATCTCCGCTGATGTGCTGGGTTTTACCAGGTACCCACAAGCTCCCAAACCGTAAGCCGAACTTATTGCTGACGGACTGTCACTGCCACTGAGAATCACAATCGGCGTCGAATGCAGTTGAGCGTGTCTCTTAAATTCGGAGATTAGATCCAGGCCGCTCATGCGTGGCATGGTCAGATCCATAAGCACGAGAAACACGCTTTCCTCGGGATCGGGACGAAAACGCTGAATCCAATCCAGCGCCTGTTCCCCGTTAGTTACCACTTCGAGCGCTACGTTGGGAAATTCCTTCTTGAGCACTCGCCCGATGCCGAGCGCGTCGATCTTCTCGTCCTCGATCACCAGCATCTTCTTGCGCACACCGCCTCCGAGCAAAGCAAACATTGTATCTCTGCCGGGCAGATGGCGGGCGCCCCCTATGGGATGGCTGCAAGCTCTTTGGTGTTGCTGAAATGTGATCCACGGCAGTGAGCTTCACAAGCGTGCTGATCAGTTTTTCCGGGTCACCTTACTGACAAATGCCGATGAGTAGGGACCAATGTCATCAGATGGCCAGTCCAGCTCCGAAAGGATAAGAATGGCGGTTTTCGGGAACTTGGACTTCAGCTGTTTCGCTATTTGAACCGCTGAGAGGGAAGCCTTGAGCCGGTAATCCAGAGCGACCACATCATGAGTCGCCTCCGGCATCTTTAGTGACCCATTTCCAAGGAAGACCGGGACGACATTAATGGTCCTCAAATCGTCATCAAATGGTCCTCGCTCAATGACCGACTGGTACAGCTTGAAGTGCTGTGGATCATCATCGAGAAAGAGAACCGTTGAGCGTTTTCCGAAATCCTGGTTCATTGGCGGTTGAAGTGTAACTTATATGTTTACACGAGCTCGGCCGCCTACGGCGCGCGCTTGCCATGACTTCGCACGCACGTGGCTGCGGAAGACTATGAAAGAATCCGTTTCGGGGGCATTGGTTGTCTACTCTGTGTATTCAGCGCCTCCGCTTTTGGACAGCAAATGGCGTCACAGACTGCGTCACCAAAACGCGTCGTAATCGCCGCCAGCACGGTTCTCGATGGCAAAGGACATGTGCTGCACGACACGCGCATCGTCGTTGAGGGCCCGAAGATTGTTGCCATTGATCCCAACGCCGCACCAGTGGATTACGATCTGCGCGGGTTGACTGTCCTGCCGGGATGGATCGACTCGCACGTGCACATCAGCTGGAGCTTCGGTCCCGACGGAAGAAACGTAAACAGCGGAGGCACTACGCAGGAGGCTGTGTATCAAACCGCGGCGAACGCATGGGCCACGCTGATGGCCGGCTTCACCACAGTGCAGAGCGTGGGCTCGGCGCTCGACGCTCCATTACGGGACTGCATCGCGAAAGGCCAATTACCCGGCCCGCGAATCATCACCTCGCTTGAGCCGCTCATGGGCCAGGGCGAAAAGACAGGGACTCCGGACGAGATACGTGCCTGGGTGCGCAAACAGAAGCAAGCGGGAGCGGACCTGATCAAGATATTTGCTTCCGGCGGCATGCGTCAGAATGGCATGACACTTTCGCAGGAGCAACTGAACGCCGCTTGCGACGAGGGGAAGAAGCTCGGCCTGCGCACGCTGGTGCATGCTTACCGCGACGCGGTCCGCGCTTCAACCGTTGCCGGATGTACCCAGGTCGAGCACGGCCTCGGAGCCACGGACGACGATCTGAAGCTGATGGCCCAAAAAGGGACATACTTCGATCCTCAGGCTGGGCTGCTTCTGAAGAATTATCTGGAGAACAAGGAAAAGTTTGTCGGCACGCCCTACTTCCCTCCCACACTCGACGGTTTTGCCCCCATGGAGCAGATCATTCCAATGAACCATGATGTAATGCGGCGAGCCGCAAAGACTCCCGAATTGAAAATCGTCTTCGGCACGGACGCGGTGGCCGGCATGCATGGACGAAACGCTGAAGAGTTTGTCGAGCGCGTGCGCGAATGTGGAGTTGATCCCATGTCAGCCATAGTTTCCGCCAATTCGCTGGCAGCCGAGGCGCTCGGATTGTCGGACCAGATCGGCACAATCGCTCCTGGCCTGCAGGCAGATATTGTCGCCCTTCAGGGCGATCCGCTGAAGGATATTAGGGGCGTGCGGCGGGTGGCGTTTGTGATGAAGGGCGGAATGGTTTATAAGGACACGGCGCACAATCAAAGTACGTGATCCCAGTCGCCGGAAGTGAACGCCGAGGGCGCGGCATTCTCGTAGCCCATCGGCGTGAGCCATGGGTTCAGCGTGCAAGAACATTGTCGGCTCTTAGGACGCCAGCCCGAAGTCCATGGACCAAAACGGAAGAGGAATGGCCCGCCTTCGGCGCTCGTGACCTAGGCTCCATTCACTTTGAGGGACTTCATCCTGTCTCTGGATTCCGCGCTGGCCCACGATGCTGCAGCTCTTGCTCAACCTTGTCCAGCCAACGAAGTTCCGTTTTGAACTGCTCGAGTATTAGCTTCAGCATCCAGACCGCCTCGTGATACGGGTGCCCCAATTCGCTTAGCACGGAGTGCAATACTTCTTTTTCGCGCATTAGCTCTGATTCCAGGAAATTTCTTCTGCGCTGGATCTGTCCTTCGAAGACCCCCGGGCGTGCCAGCCACGAGAGAGCGACCCAGGTGAGAAACGGGGGCCGTTCGCGCTGTGTGGTCCAGTCTTCGCGCTCAAGAGCGTCAGCGAGGGCGGCTCGTCCATCGGCGGTCGCGGCGAGGACGTTGCGCTCCGGACCCGCGGCGGGTTTCTTCGTTGCCTTCGTTCGCAGAAATCCCAAGCTCTGCAATTTGTCTAAGCTGTAGTACACCTGCGGTCTTGAGATTCCTGCCCAGTCCCGGATTTCGCGGCGTTCCAATTCGAGATTTGCTTCATAGCCATGCATCGGCCGTTCCGAGAACATGCTCAGCACGACCAGGTCTGCAGTTGTGAGGTCCAGCTTGCGCTTACGCTTTGCCACGCCTCGCCTTCCGCTTGCGGCTCCAGTACCACCATACAGACTTTTCTGGCGCCAATCGTGGACTGCGCGCTTGCGCGACGGCGGCCTGAAAGACATCGAGGCAGCAAATGTCCTGTGTCTCTCCGGTCAACTCACATAGACGTCGGTACATCTTGCTCGGATTGGACTTGGCAAGCTGAGCAACGCTGCGGATTCCCAGCAGCTCGAAATCGCGCAGCGTCGCAGGACCAACGGAGATCAGGTCCTGCAAATTGCCCGCTCGTTTAAGGGATGAGATTTCAATTGACGCGGCCATACAGCTCTTGTACTGTTTTTGTAGTAGTCTAATTTAGACTAGGCGGGCAATGCAAGCTTCTCATCGGCTGCCCACGCCAGCTCGAGGCTTAGAAGCTCAGCAGCTTAGGAGCTCGCAACTATATGCACATCAAGAAACTCACGCCCGTGCTATACGTGGATGAGATTGAACCGTGCGCAGAATTCTGGACTGAGCGCTTCGGATTTCAGAAGACGGTGGAAGTGCCGGATGGGGATCGTCTTGGATTCGTAATCCTGCAAAAGGACAATTGCGAAGTTATGTATCAGAGCTTTGCCAGTGCAAGGAAGGATGCTCCCACGATCGCAGGTGAGATCGAAGGAGGCCGCGCATTCCTGTATATGGAAGTTGAGGAACTCGAACCGTTTATCGCAGCAACCAAGAACGCGAATGTCGTGCTTCCTGTGCGCACAACCTTCTACGGAGCCACCGAAATTGGAGTGAAGGATCCTGCAGGACATGTAGTCGTCTTTGCCGAGATCGCCGCCCAGCAACAGCACTGAACAAGTAGACGGAACCGGAGACGACGGCCCAGCGAAAGAGTTCGGACACGCTCGATGTCCGTGGGGATCAGCTCGTCCCCGCTAGTGCGTTGCAATGATTTCCCTTTCGTAATGCGCTGATACGTGGTTGCGTTCATCCGTCGCGCATTTTACCGCCATAATTGCTGGAGCATCATCTCCCCCAGGCGTGAATCCCGAAAAGGAACCTTAACCTATGTTGAAGCGGAATTGTGTGTTCGCACTCGTATTGCTGATGATTGGAGCTTCGGCGTCCTTCGCCCAATCCACGCCAGCGTCCTTGACGCTGCGTATGCCGGACCGGGGCTTCAGTTCTTACACGACGCTGTCGCAAAGCTATGACTCCTCCGCCAACTGGTCGAGCATTATTGATTCGACCGTCAGCTATAACTTCAACAAGGTTTTCGGCATCTCCCTGGGAGCGCCGTTCTATCTCGCTTACAATCAGCCGCTCTTCAATGGCACGACTACCACCACACAGACGGGTGGCACGACTACGCAATTCACTCCGAACTCCGGCTACAACGCGATCGGCGACATGCGCTTTGGGTTGAGATTCGCGACGCCGACTCCGGTAATCAAGTACGTGGTCACCGTAACGGGCACCGCGCCTACGGGTGATACATCGCTCGGGCTCAGCACTGGTCGTGCAACTGCCGATTTCAACAACCATGTGGAGTTCGACCTTGGGCATTTTTCTCCACTTCTCGATTTGGGAATTGCTAACTCTAATGCGCTCGTCAATATGGTGAAGCGTCCGTATACAACGCTGGGCGTGCTCTCGCACTACAAGGCGGGGCTCGGACTTCCGCTCGGCAAACGGTTAAATCTTGAGCTTGCAGGTTATGAGAATCTGCCGCTCGGACTGCAGAAGCTCTACAGCCAGGAATTCAATCGCGGAACGGGTTCTGTCTCCTCTAGTGGGAAAGGAAAGTCTGCGCCGATCTACGAGCAGGTTGCTGCGGCTATAGGAAATGGATTCACGGAAGATAACGGCTTTACTACTGGTCTGAACGCAGACCTCGGCCGTCGTATGGATCTCGGCTTCACCTACGATCGCAGCGCACGGCAAAAGCTGGATAGCTTTGCATTCAGTCTTGGCATTCGCATCGGCCACGCTCCGGCGCATTGATAAAATCGGGCGGCTAGCTCCGCGATGCACTGCAACTGCTGTTTGCCAAGGGCCCACTGACTATTCGCATCGCAACGCCACAATTGGATTCAGCAACGAGGCACGACGCGCGGGAACGAAGCTTGCTGCCACGGCAATCGCCGCAATGCCCAGCAACGGCATGATGACGCTGATGGGATCTCCTGGCTCTAAGCCGAAAAGCATGGCTTTCAGGAAGCGTGCGCCGGTTAACGCGATAGGCAGGCCTAGAAGCGTTCCCAAGAGACACAGCATGAGGCTTTCGCGAATGATCATCCACAGCACCTCGTGCTGTTGCGCGCCTACGGCCATGCGACGCCGATCTCAGGCGTGCGTCGCACGACTTTGTATGCCAGCGTCGCGTAGAGTCCGGTGGCTACGAGTACTACTGCAAGCACACCGAAGAAGATAGCTAGCCTGGCGAACAAACGGTCTTGAGATAGTGATTCTGCAAACTGCTCCTCCTGCAGTTTCGGTTCGAGGAGGGCGAGGTCGGGCGCGAACTCATTCACTGCCGACCGCACCGTCGGCAGGAGCGCGGCAGAATCTCCCGCTGTCCGAAGTTCAACCTGCATGGACATCGTTCCCGGCACTTGTGTGAACGGGAAATATGCCATGGGAATCATTTCTTCACGTACGCTTGTGTACTTGCTATCGGCAGCCACTCCCACGATTGTGTAGCGCTTCGAGTCGGGATTATGCCCGAATGACACAATGTGCCCAAGCGCGATCGAATCGGGAAGATAGCGCTTAGCGAAGGTCTGATTCACAACCACGACCTTGGGAGCTTCGGAAGTATCGGCATCGCTGATGTCGCGCCCGAGGTATAGGAACGGCGAGAGTGTGAAAGAAGTCGGAGCCGACGCTGTTCCATCGCATGCGTGACCCATCACTGACTTTCGGCTTTTGGCCGTCTACATAAACACTCGTGTTGCTGCTCCAGCCAACGCCAAGCCTCTGGCGCATGAGGGTCGCCGATTCCACTCCGGGTAGCGCCCGGATTCGTGCGATCAGCGCCTGAAAAAAGCCAATGCCTTCGGCATCGTTGTGTATCTGCTGCTGCGGCGTTAGTCCAAATACAAGCAATCCCGAAGGGCGAAGACCTAGGTTTAACGTTTCGAGGTTGTGCAGTGTCCGCACCAGCAGACCGGCTCCGACGAGCAGCACGAGGCACATAGACATCTGCAGGGCTACGACGAGCTGCGCGCTGCGATGAGATTTCCGGTCCTGGTAGGAGGTCGCGCTCGAGGTTTTCAAGGCCAGGCCGATCGGCACTCGCATGGCACTGCGGAACGGCACCAGACCGAAAATGAGCGCCACGACTACCGAGATTCCCAAAGTGAAAAGCAGTACTGTCGTATTCGGAGCGAGGCTGCGACCCAGCAGCGACCATCTGGCGAGGGCTCCGGTTGCCCAGATTGCGAACAGCCATCCCAAAGCGGCACCAGTGGCAACCAGCAAAAAGCTCTCCGCGAATAGTTGCAGGAATATGCGCGTGTCCGCCGCCAAGGGCCATGCGCAGGCTGAACTCTCGTTGTCGCGCTGCGTTTCGCGCAACCAGCAACATCGCGACATTTCCGCTGGCGATCACGAGCACTAGAACTACCATGCCCATCAGGATTCTTAAAGGCTGTTCGTATGTCTCGCGCATTCCTTCCATACCACGCGTGTCGCTGAGGGAGAGGGTTGGAGGTTTATCGTACCCTTCGAGATCGTCTGCGGAGAGCCCTTCATAAGCTGCTTGCCGGAAGATGGGATTCAGATACGCGGCTGCTTGTTCTTTACTGACTCCCGCCTGCAGCCGTCCAACTGTCAGCAGGAACCACCACTTTGCGCCGTAAAGATGGCTTCGTTGCCCCTTGCAGTCGACGTGCGTGAGACGCCCCAAGGCTTGACGTCGTCGCTGATCTGGAATGGGACCCAGACGTCGGTTGAGCTGCCGCGATGGAGTCCCACGAACCCTGGCGCAGCGATTCCTACGATGCTGAACGGCACTCCCTTAATAAAGAGAGTCTGGCCGAGCACAGCGGGACTGCGTCCGAAGCGCCGTGTCCAGAAGTCGTAGCTCAGGATGGCGATTTGAGCATGTTGTTTTTCGTCGGAAGGATCGAAGATTCGACCTCGGCCAGCCCTCACTCCCAATCCCGAAAAGAAATTACCGCTGACCATGTCGGCCTTAAGCTCTTCCGGCTCGGAACCAATGCGCGCGGGAACACCTCCGCTGGTGGAAAGAGGAACCCATGCCATTAGATCCGAGAAAATGCGCTTTTCGTTCCGCAGCGCTTCATAGACCTGCATGCGCATCGAGGTGTCGCCGTATCCGGTTTGTCCGCCGGGGAAAACTGAGGTGTGCAGATAGACAAGCTGCTGGGAATCGCGGACTGGAAGCGCGCGCAAAAGTACGGCATCCATCACGCTGAAGACGGCGGTGTTTGCTCCAATTCCAAGTGCCAGGGTGGCTATCACAACTGCGGTGAATCCCGGCGCCTTCCGCGGCTGTCGCAGAGAAAACCTTACAGCTTGCAGCACACTGTCAACTGTACTCCGCCTACTTATCCCCCCGCCATTACTGCGCTCTCATAACGCGCGCGGTTGATGTTTGTCGGCGCTTCCCACTGCAGCCGAAAAGTTAGATTCAAGTCCCACTGGACCGTCAACACTCGGATAGCCGCTTTGGAGCGAGGTTACGCCGGGGAATGGTAGACGGTTGCGAGGTCCATAAGTCTTTGGTCAGGTAGCGATGTGCTCGCCGCTATCTCTATGACCACTAACGGTCCATTCCGCAGGACAGGACTGTGGCCAAATGCGAATCCGCGGTCGGCTTTGGTAATGTTGATCGAATTCGTCCTGAATGGAATGCTTTCGCAATGCACAACATTGCAGATCAGCATCGCGATTCGATACGCGCTCCCCGCGTTATCGTTCCAAACAAGGAACGGGCGCTGGTTGCTCTTGGTGCCCAGCAAATGACAGGCATCCTGTGCAAGCTGTCCGCCACCGGAGGTACTGTGCGCTTAGGAAGGCCAGTGGCCAAGGGAACGATTGCCGATCTTACACTGGTGGCCGTATCCGGAAGAATCAGCAGCGCCGTCGAGTTCCTTGGACCCGCAGACCGAGGGACACCTCCTGCGCAAGCTTTCCGGTTCATCCACATGGGCCCTGCTGAGTGCCGGCGCCTCGAAAACGCCCTCTTGGAAATCCGCAAGCAGGGTTTCGGGGAGAAGCAGGATTGGAGATTCCACCCGCTAACGAGAACCGCCCTTCGCACAATGCGATCCATCACGCGCAAGCGCTCATGAACTAGGGGCCGCAAAGCTCTGGCGGCCCTCCCATTGTGGAATGCCTTACGTTCCACAGGGAGCTTCCTGGGTGGTTTTTACAAATTCGCCGCGATCAGTGTATCGTTGCGTGCGCCATTTCCACATCCCTCATTGTGGTGGTTCACATGACGATCCGTCGCCTGGCTGTTCTCTCCTTACTTCTTCTTACCGCACTCACTCAAAGCGGGATGTTCGGCTCCGCAATGCAAACCGCTGCACCGGCGGCGGAAGCCAGATCGGCGCCGGAGCAGTTAACGGCTGATACGCCGCGCGTCACCGCAGCCGGAGCGAGCTTCACGGTCCCTGCCGGCTGGTCGATCATGACGGGCAAGAATATAGTCATCCTTCGGCCTCCCGAGCCGGACACGCATATAGCGATCGTGGATACCCAGGCCACCGATGCGGCAGCTGCAGTCGCGGCCGCCTGGGGGGCGTACAAGCCAGATCACAAGTGGCCGGTCAAGGTCGTTACAGCGCGCCCACCACGCGAGGGGTGGGAGGACCGGCAGGTGTTTGACTACGAGACTTCTCCCAACGAACGCGCGGTTGTGCAGGCGATTGCGCTACGAGCGGGCAGCACATGGACGGCGGTGATCCTCGACGGAAGCGAACCAACTTTTGGAAAACGCGGCGCGCCAATTGGACTGATCATTCAGAGCCTACGTCCCAAGGGCTATCAACGTGAATCCTTCGCTGGACGTAAGGCTCATCCACTGGATGACGCAAAAATCGCTGAGATCAAAGCGTTCGTGGAAGATTCAATGAAGACGTTGGGAATCCCTGGCGCGTCTCTGGCGCTGATCGAGGGCGGCAAGATCGTCTATCAGGGTGGCCTCGGAGTGCGTGAGCTGGGAAAGCCCGAGCGCGTGGATGAGAACACGCTCTTCATGGCGGCTTCGAATACGAAAGGCATGACCACACTGCTGCTTTCAGAGCTCGTGGATGAGAAAAAGCTACGATGGGATGAGCCTGTCATTGACGTTTATCCGAGCTTCAAACTTGGCAATCCAGAGACGACCAGGAAGGTACTTGTCAAGAATTTGATCTGTGCTTGCACTGGAATGCCGCGGCAGGATCTGGAATGGATCTTCGAATTCAAGCAAGCCACGCCGGAGTCGTCACTTGCTCTGCTCGGCACCATGCAACCCACTACCAAATATGGCGAGGTATTTCAGTACAGCAATCTAATGGCATCGGCCGCCGGGTACATTGGCGCGCATATTGTGTATCCCAATATGGAACTCGGGGCTGCGTACGACGCTGCCATGCAGAAAGCGATCTTCGATCCTTTGGGGATGAAATCGACGACGTTCGATATGGCGAAGGCGCTGAAAGGCAATCATGCCAGTCCGCACGGCGATGATGTCGACGGAAAGCCGGCGGTCGCCGATATCGCATTCGATTATTCCGTAATGCCGCACCGTCCGGCGGGCGGAGTCTGGACCTCGGCTGCTGATCTGATTCGCTACGTCCAACTGGAGCTCTCTCTCGGAAAGCTGCCGAATGGCAAGCAGCTCGTCTCGGCGGAAAATCTGCTGGCACGGCGCGCGCGCCAGGTCGATGTGGGTGAAGATCATTATTACGGGATGGGCTTGATGGTCGACAGCAAATACGGCGTCCCCATCGTTCATCATGGCGGCAGCATGGCCGGTTACAAGAGCGATATCGATTTCCTGCCTGATTCTGGAGTAGGAGCTGTGCTGCTCACAAATTCCGATAACGGCGGAATGATGCTAGGTCCTTTCAGAAGGCGGCTGCTCGAAGTCCTCTTCGATGGCAAGCCCGAAGCGGTAGGAGACGTCAAAGCACAGGCGGCGCGATACAGGGCAGTTCTCGCGAAAGAACGTGAACGACTTGTGGTGCCGGCAGATGCATCGCTCGTCTCCCAACTGGCGATGAAGTATTACAGCAAGGACCTTGGCGAAATCGCCGTTTCAGCCAAGGGCGGCAAAACTACTTTCGACTTTGGCGAGTGGAAGAGCACGATTGCAACGCGGAAAAATGATGATGGAACGATATCGTTCATCACTATTGATCCAACAAATGACGGCTTTGAATTCGTGAAAGCGGAGAAGAATGGCAAGCGCGCGCTGATCATCCGAGACGGGCAGCATGAGTACACGTTCACGGAAGCGTCGCTGACCGTGTCTTCGAAATGAAGATTAGACGGACTCGCGAGCCTCTTTGAATTGGTTAAAACTGATCCGATTGCCGAATGGATCAGTCACGTGCATCGCGCGTGCGCCATAGAACTCGTCCTGCACTCCGGGGCAGAGATATGGATACCCTTTTGCAGTGACTTCGGCGTGGAATTCGTCGACTCCGGTCATCTCCACGTGAATATGCACGCCAGGCGAGCCATCGCCATGGTGCTCGCTGAGATGCAGCTGTAATCCCGCGCGTGAGACTTGCATGTACACCGGCATGCCAGGCTCGAACGTGTGCTCCCAGTCGACGGAAAACCCAAGAAAGCCACGGTAAAATTCTTTCGCCTTTTCGACGGAGAAGATGCGCAGAATTGGAACTGTACGGATGAAAGTGATAGCTGTCTTTGCGTCTGTTGGCAATGGGCTCATGATTGCTGCCTCTTTACGACAGAAAAATCATGCTTATCTGTAATAGGTTGAACTCTTCCACGTCAACCTGCGTATGAGGGAGAAGCACTTCCCTGCCTGGCTGTTCTGCTGCTCCCGTTAGGTGGGGGCTCGGCCCAGCTCGATTCTTGGCCTTGTGATACGGCAAGGAGTAATCATAGTGTGCGCTGGTCTCGTGCTTGGATTAATTTGCGCACTCGCCAGCGCCAAGCTCGTGGGCAAGTTCCTGGTAGTGAGCGGCTCCGATCCACTGATGTACTTTACGGTCTCGGCTGCGTTAACGCTGGTCGCGCTAGTCGCATGTTACCGGCGCGGCGGACTGCCAGGGTGAATCCCATTATGGCTTTGCGCCACGAGTAGCAACAAGTCTATCGGTCTGGAGAGCGGCGGTGAAGGATGGACGACACTGCCAAAACCGCGGCTATGACGACGGCGACGCTCATTGCTGGCACACTCCTTGTCAGCATTTAGAGCGTATCCGGAGCCATGAGGGCCAACAAGATTACCCGCGCAAATTCACCGATTACTCGCGTTACCCGGAAACAACATTGCAATTAACAACTAACGGTAACGTGTTGATTCGGCTAGAGTGCTTTTGATTTCTGGCGCTCACATATCCGCTACTGCGGGCGGTTCTGAAATCGCGGCAATGGTGCAGGATGCCAATCGCTCGCCCATTTTGACGGGGTTTGGCCCATTTCGAACTCGAGGTTACCTCCATGTTGAATGTCCTCAAAATGGAGCATCGGTATCGTCAGGGGCTTTCCATTGAGCTTCGCCGACTGGATATATAGGCTTTGCGGCGAATTGCCATGCGCCGTGATTACGAAGGTTTTCCCTCCGGGCAGACTCAGCGCAACCTTCTGAAACAGCGGGCTTCCGATCATATACTCGCCGGAGACTGGATTTAGCGGGTAAAAGCCCATCGTAGTAAAGATGTACCAGGCCGACATCTGACCGCAATCTTCGTTCCCCAAAATTCCAACCGGCGTATTCGAATACGCTTGAGCGGCAATTTCACGGACTTTGGCCTGCGTCTTCCAAGGCTGTCCGCTGAAGTCATACAGGTATCCGTAGTTATGACTGGGCTCATTGTCGTGCTTGTTGCGGCCGGCGGCGAAATGCTCGTCCAGCTTGCGATTGAAGACTTCCGGACTTCCCATGGGCTTCATCA
>Ga0066669_10000017_pt1 | contig 29516 bp, 40 predicted proteins | sample GraSoiAngelo_118_FD_133940 | JGI IMG/M metagenome (GOLD analysis project Ga0066669, IMG submission 133940) | Grasslands soil microbial communities from the Angelo Coastal Reserve, California, USA - 14_0919_02_20cm | ecosystem: Environmental > Terrestrial > Soil > Grasslands | place: USA...
AGCTACTACCAGACCGGGGCCGCGTGATGAGCGACGACCTGACCCCAGCGGGGGTGATCCGCGGGCACTGGCGCTGGCTCCCGGCGTGGACCATCGTGCTTGCCACTGTGCTCGTGATTGGCGCCCTGATCACCTGGGGCGGCAGCGAATTCGGGTGGTGGCTGACCGGGCAGGCCGCCAATCATCAGGCCCGCAACACCCAGAACGGCTACGCCAACCAGACGACGCTCCGCCAGCAGGTGACCAGCCTCCTCGCCCAGGTGACGACGATCACCACCCAGATCACCGAAGCCGATGGCGACCAGTCCATGGTCGCCGCCCTCAAGCCCCAGCGGATGGCCATCGCCAGCCAGGCGTGCGCCGACGCCGCGCAGGTCACCGACGGGCCATTGCCCGCCGATCAAGCCCAGTGGGCCGCCGCGAACTGCGCCGGCGGCTCCGTGTCCCCATCCTCCCCCCTCTACCAGGCAGGCCAGCCGTGAACATCACCGTCAGCAACCGCAACCGTGTCACCATCGCCGCCGTCGCGGCCATCGTGCTGATCACTGCCTCGGCGTGCACCCAGGGCACCCCGTCCGGGCAGGCGAGCGAGAACGCCCAGCAGCAGGCCAACACGCTCTCGCTGGAGCAGTCCCAGCCGCTCCCGCACTACAACTGGTCCCAGATCCGCCAGACCCTCATCGACGCGGAGAACATCTCGGCGGCCGGCACCCAGACCACGAGCTTCTTCTTCCAGATGGGGCTGCCAGACCCGGTGTACTCGTGCCCGTCGATCGGGATGCCTGTCGCCAACACCGCGCAACTGTCCAACCCGCAGCAGGTTGAGCCGGACCCGCACTCCTCAAGTGGCTCCGTGGTGGTCTCGCAGATGGATCCGAACGGGATCTACGCGCCGTCGTCCAGCATGGGAACCTACGTGATCTGCATCGCCTCTTCCGGGGCCAAGTACCTGGACTACTGGGAGGGGGATGTGCTGACCATCACTGGCGCTGCCGAGTGGGATGCGGTGAAGCACTCGCTGAAGGTCACGGGAGCGCCTACGGCTGCGATCCACACCGCCCCGGGCGCGGCCCCCTCTAGCGAGCCGAAGAAGTAGCGGCATGTGACCGCCGTGCCCGCCATCGCGGCGCTGGCCGGGGCGCTCATGGTGACGCCCGGGCTATGCCTGTGACCGAGAGGAGGTTCTGTGGCTGAGAGAGATCGCGGCCATGCGCCCGGTCACGGAGGCCAAGCCTAAGCAGCGCAATCACCGGCCGGCACCCAGGAGGCAGCCATGACCGACTGCACGGCCCCCCGCCACGGCGACCAGCCGCAGCCAGCAGCCCCGCACGCCCGCCTCTGCCACGGCTGCCGCTCCCGCCTCCGCAGCGATCTGCGCCGCCTCCCGCAGCTCCACCATGACCTCGGCGAGCTGCTCGACCCCATCCGAGGCCTCGGCAACGGCGGAGGCGACGGCGGCGGCCTGCCATGGCACGAGCCAGCCGCCGAGGCCATGAGCCAGATCGCCCACGACACGGAGGCATGGGTGGCCATCATAGCCGCCGACCGGGAAACGGCCACCCTGCCCGGGCGCACCATCCCCGCCATGTGCGGGTGGCTCCTCGGATGGTCGCAATGGGCTAGCTACCAGCCATGGGCAGGCGACATCGCCACCGTCTTCGCCGAGGTCCGCGGCCGCGCCTGGGCCATCCTCAACCCCATGCCGAGGGCCGAGATACCGCTGCCCCATGGTGCCCGCTGCCCGCAGTGCGGCAATCCCGGACTCACGGCGGTCATCTGGCAGGCGCCGGGCGACCAGCGGCCGTCCATGGTGTCATGCGCGTGCGGGGCGCAGTGGGACACCACCCAGTGGCTGAAGCTCGGCCGCACCATCCTCCACCAGCAAGGAATGCCAGCGGCTCGGCAATCCCAGCGTCCCGCAGCAGGCCCATGGTGAGCACAACGCCCTGGCCGACGCCCGGCACAACAAGGTGATCGCTGAGTTCCTCGCGCGCAATGCCGCCAGCGCCTACCTCACCATGGCTGACATCGCCCGCGCCTACCACGTCACCACCCGCACCGCCCGGCGGTGGGCAGCACAAGACCACTGGCGCAGGCACGGGCAGCCCATGGTGTACAGCCTCACCGACGCACAGGCCAGCTACGACAAGCGCCACGGTGAACGCATCACAAGGCACCTATCGGCCCAGCTTGAACAGGGACTTGACAATGTGCCACCATGACAGGCATACGGTGAGCCGAGCTGTCCCCGGAAAGGGCCGACCATGGGCGCGCAGCGCCTGAACGCCAGGAACACCCGCAAGATAGCCACCGCCACCGGCCTCCCCGTCATCCGCGCATGGAGCCATGGCGGCTACACCCACGACTTCGTCACCGCAGGCCATCTCCATGGCTGGTACGACCTCAAGACCAGCCAGTGGGGCATCATCGCCAGGCCCGCGCACTACAGCACCTGCCCCGAGGGCAGCTCCGGGGGTCATGGCGAACCCGGCGCCCTGTTCCCCGATGGCGTGCCATCCCTGACCGAAGCCGAAGCGCGGGCGCAGGCTGCCTGACATGCCCCGCTACTACGGCAGCACCGCAGCCAGAGGCTACGGCCCCGCGCACCAGGCCCTCCGCAAGCGGCTACTCGCAGCGTGGAAACCAGGCCAGCACTGCGCACGCTGCGGCCAGCCCATGCTCTACCGGTGGCTGATCAAGCCAGACGGCAGCCAGGTGACCGCCCTCCACCTCGACCACGACGACCAGCGCACCGGGTACCGCGGGCTATCCCACGCCAGGTGCAACCTGCAAGACGGCCAGGCCAAGACCACCGCGATCAACCGCGCGCGCGGCGGGCCGACCCCAGCTCAGCAGGCGTCAATACGGTGGAAGCAATGGCAAGTCGCAGGCAGGATGCGCTGACTCACGGTCACCAGCCCCAGGAGCCCGAGTGCCGGATGGTCGCCACCCCGGAGTCCCTGCTGCGGTTACCATCCCGCATTTCCGCAGGTCAGCGGGATCGCGTTACCATCCTGAGACCTGCCGCCGACGCCGCAGCCTTGAAGCCTACAACCAGGCCCGTCGCGCCACGTGGCGGCCACGCAGAGTGAGGATTTCCCGGGTTGGCCGATAGCGAGGCGGTTCGCTCGCGCCGCAAGCGGCTGCACGCGGCCGGGGATCACTCGATGTGCCGTCGCTGCGCCGTGGTGCGCGGGGGTGTCATCACGATGCCCGAAGTTGGCCTGCCTCCTGGCTTCGTCCCGCCGTCGGCCGCCCTCGCCGCACTGCCGTCGCTGGCGCCCGCGAAGCTCGACCCGGCCGCTGAGCTGCGCCAGCTGGCGGCAGAGTTGCATGAGGCGTACCGGGCGGACCCGGCGAACGCGATGCTGGCCAGGGAGCTGAGGGCCACGCTAGTGGCGCTGATGCCGAAGGACGCGGGCAAGGCCGATGCCGACCTCACGGGGCTGTTCGCCGCCTTGCAGGCCTAGGTTCGCGACGCCGCCGACGCCGGGCAGGCGCAACCTGGCGGAGGGCATCGCGCGGACGGCGGAGATCCTGGGGTTCCGGACGTCGCTGGGGCCGGGGCTGATGCCGTGGCAGCACGAGGTGAACGCGGTCGCCACCGAGCTGGACGAGGCGGGGCGGTTCGCTTACCGACAGGTGCTGCTTGAGGTGATGCGCCAGCAGGGCAAAAGCGTGGACGTGCTGAGCATGATGATCGCCCGTGGCCTGCGCAGGCCGGGGACGCAGATCGCGTACACGGCGCAGACGGGCAAGGACGCCCGGCACCGGATGATCGACGTGTGGTGGCCGCGGATCCGGGCGAGCAAGCTCGCGCCGCTGATTGGCATCCGGAAGGGCAGCGGGTCTGAGGCGCTGCTGTTCGCGAACGGCAGCATGCTGTCGCTGATCAGCGCCGAGGAGACGTCGGGTCACGGCGAGAACCTGGACCTGGGCGTGATCGATGAGGCGTGGGCGCAGCGGGATGACCGGCTCGAGCAGGCGATGCGCCCGGCGATGATGACGCGGGACGCGCAGCTGTGGATCGTGTCGGCGGCGGGGAACGAGAAGTCCTCGTACTTCCAGGGGAAGGTGTTCGCGGCCCGGGAGCGCATCGAGAACGGCGTTCCCGGGGGTGGCTGCTACGTGAGCTACAGCGCGCCGGATGAGGCGGACCCGGGCGACCCGGCGACGTGGCGGGCGTGCATGCCGGCGCTGGGGATCACGGTGAGCGAGGAGACGGTGGCGACCGACATGGGCGACATGGACCTGGCCGAGTTCCGCCGCGCCTACCTGTGCCAGTGGCCTGATGTGGCCAAGCCGGGCTGGGGCGTGATCGGCCAGGACGCGTGGGGCGCGGCGGCGGCGTCATGAGCGCGCCGGTTGCGTACGGAGCGGCGATCAGCGAGGACCGCCAGCATGCGTCGGTGGTGTCGGCTTCCCGCTCCGGTGCGGGCAGGGTGCTAGTTGACCTGGTCTTCTACGATCACCCGCGGCTGGTGGTGGCCCGCATGGCGGAGCTGTCGGCGGAGCGTGACCCGGTGGCGGTGATCGTGAACCCGAAGTCGCAGTCGGGGACGCTGATCAAGCCGCTGGCTGACGCAGGCGTGTGGGTGACGGAGTCGTCGGCACCCGATATCGCGGTGGCGCACGGGACGTTCCTGGACCTGGTGGCGGACGGCCAGCTGGAGCACCTGAACCAGAAGCCTTTGACTGACGCGGTGCGCGCTGCCCAGCAGCGGCCGCTAGCCGGGGCGAAGGCGTGGGAGCCGCGCCTGGAGACTGATCAGTCGCCGCTAGTGGCGGCGACGCTCGCGGCATGGGGCTTCCTGGGCTGGGAGCTGGTGTCCGAGCCGACGACGGCAGTGATATGAGGAGGTCAGCGTGCGCTTGTCTGTCGTGCTGCTGCTGCTGGCCCTGGCCGGGGTGCTGGGCGGCGGCGCGCTGATCGGCCTGCCCGCCCTGGGCGGCTGCCTGATCTTCGACTCGCTGCTAGTCGGGGCATACGCCTGGTTCCGCGATGACGGAGCGCGGCCGCCGCAGCAGGGAGACACGACGTTGCATGCCATCTTCGAGAGGGCCCGCGCGTCGTGAGGGTGGGCGACCGGCTGCTGCGCCGCTACGGCGACACGTTCTGGGAGGGCCAGGCGTCCGGCGCGGCGGTGCTGATGTCCTCCTACGGCTCACCGGACCGCGAGGCCGTGGTTCCGCAGCTTGCCCTGGCGGCGTCGGGCGCGTTCACGGGGAGCGCGGTGGCGTTCCCGGCGATCCTGCAGCGGATCATGCTGTTCTCCGAGGCCCGGTTCCAGCTGCAGTCCGTCTCGGACAAGAAGCTGTTCGGGAACCAGTCGCTGGCGATCCTGGAGCGCCCGTGGCCGGACGGGACGACGGGCGAGCTACTGGCGCGGATGGAGCTGGACGTCAGCGTGGCGGGCAACGCCTACATCTGGGATTCCGGCGACGACAGGCTGGTGCGGTGGCGACCGGACTGGGTGACGATCATCTCCAAGGTTGTCGACGGGCCGCGGGGGCCGTACCGGAAGAAGGTCGGGTACGACTTCGCGCCGCCGAAGCAGGCGTGGCCGCAGTACGGGGAGCCGCAGACCGTCCCGGCGGAGGAGGTGGCCCACTGGGCGCCCATCCCGGACCCGCAGGCCGAGTACCGCGGCATGTCGTGGCTGACGCCGGTGCTGCGGGAGGCGCAGGCCGACCAGGCGATGACGGTCTACAAGGACGCCTACCTGGCCAACGCGGCGACGCCGAACCTGGTCATCAAGTACAGCCAGAAACTTCAGCCGGGCACGATCGACAGCCTGCGGGAGCGGGTGACGGCCCGGTACGGCGGGGTGGCGAACGCGTTCAAAACCCTCATTTTGGACCAGGGTGCTGATACGACGGTGATCGGCAACAGCCTGGCGCAGATGGACTTCTCCAACGTGCAGTCGGCGGGGACGGAGCGGATCCTGGCGGCCTCGCAGGTGCCCCCGGTGCTGGTGGGCCTGGAGCCGCTGCGCGGGGCTGGCAGGGGCTATCAGGAGTCGATCGTCAAGCTGGCGAACCTGTGGGCGCGCCCGCAGTGGCGGTCGGCGTGCGGGGCGCTGCAGAAGCTGGTGCCGGGGATCCCGGAACAGGGGATCCGCCTGTGGTACGACACGAGCGACATCGCGGCGCTGCAGGACACGGAGACGAACCAGGCGCAGGTGACCCTGGTGCGGTCTCAGGCGCTGCTGGTGCTGCGGCAAGCGGGGTACACGCAGGACTCGGCGGTGGCGTTCATCCGCAGCGGTGACCCTGGTCAGCTGAAGGCGGACCTGGCCGTTGCCGCGCCTGCGCTCCCGGGCGGGGGGACTCAGCACATGCTTCCGCAGCCTCCCGGGTCGGGGCCGACGCCGGGCGTGACGCCGCTTCCGGCGGGGTCGATAGCCCGGCTGCCGGTCGGGACGACGTCGGCGGGTGACGGCGGTAATCACACGCGGCCAGCGAGCCGCCCGGCGGCGGTGCGGAGGCCCTGATGACCGTGACGCGGTTCAACCCGAACCACGCCGCGCCCGGCTCGGCGACAGGCGGCCAGTTCACCTCCGGCGGCAGCGGCGGCGGCAGTTCCAAGGGGAAGTCCGGCGGCGGGAAGGCTGCCTCGGCGCACCAGGCCCACGTCGCCCACGTGCAGCATGAGCAGCACCAGAAGTACCTCGCGAACCACCCCGACACCCCCGGTGCCCGCGCCGAGCGCAAGAAGGCCCTCCTCGACCAGGCGCACGCCGACCGGGAAAAGGCCGCAGCGCTGGAAAAGCAGCTCAAAGGGCTTCAGCAGCAGGAAGCCAAGGCCAAGGCGGCCGCTAAGCACACCAAGGCCGTCGTCGCCAACGCCAAGGGCGGCGCCGTCCAGCGCCGCACCGCCGCGCACAAGGCCGCCACGGCGCACAAGAAGCACGAGAGCCTCAAGGCCCGGATCAGCAACGTCCAGGACCAGATTGCCGGGCTGCTCGATAAGGCGAAGTCCCTTGAGGCGCAGGCGGCGAAGCTATGACGTCGCACACCGCGACGGCCAGCACGGTCCACGAGCCGATCGGCTCCCCGTCCGGCCCGGGCCCGATGGCCGAATGGGAAGCGGACAAGGCGGGATCAGGGAAAGCGAGGCGGTCGGCAATGGCTGACAGTAAGCCGTACGGCGACGTGAAGTACGCCGACCCCAAGAACGGCAAGTATCCGCTCGACACTGAAGCGCGCATCCGCGCGGCGTGGTCCTACATCAACAAGCCCGGGAACGCCTCGCAGTACCCCATGAACGGCGTGACTCTCGCCGAGGTTAAGGACCGCATTAGGGCGGCCATGAAGAGCATCGGAGCCGACGTGGAAGACGACAACGGCAGCAACGCGAGCGCCTCCCGGTCGGTGCTCATGCGCGATTACCCGCTGGAAGACCTGCACATCATCCGATCCGGTGAAGGCGCTGACGGCCGCACGATGGAGGCCTTCGCCGCGGTATTCAACACCGAGACTGAGATCAGGGACCGCGAAGGTCACTATCTCGAGATCATCGAATCGTCTGCGTTCAACAAGCGGCTATCGGACCTCCAGCGTTCCCGGCAGGGATTCGGTCAGGTCAAGGTGCTGTTTAACCACGGTCGCGACATGGAGGGCGCTCCGGCGGAGCGGTTCCAGATGCCGGTCGCGGTGCCGGTGTCGATCGAGGGCCACCCGCGAGGGCTGCTGACGCGCAGCCGGTTCGTCAATACCCCGCTCGGCGACGAGGTCCTGGAACTGGTGCGCTCCGGCGCGGTGACCGCGATGTCATTCCAGGGGCGCATTATCCGCTCAACGCCACAGCTTGACCGCTACGGCCGACATCGTCCCGATTCGACAGGGCGGCTGACCACCGTGCGGCGCACGGAGCTGGGCCTACATGAGTTCGGGCCGGTCCTGTTCCCTGCCTATGAGGGCGCCGGAATCAACGGCGTCCGCATGTCCACTCCCGGAGCGTGGGAGCCGGACGACGAAGAGAACGGCACTTCCCCCGATGGCGAAGCCGCCGCCGGTGAGCCGCTCAGCCGCGATGACGGCGAGCACTCGGCCCGGCACCACCAGCACAGCCTGTACGTGCTCAATTCGCAAGAGCGGCGCGCGCGGGCCGGGCTGACCTGGTAACCAGCCGAAAGGACACGTGGCGATGGCCACCCTGAAGGAGAAGCAGGAGGAGATGGCCCGCATCAAGGCCGACCTCCAGCGGATGGAAGCAGACGACACAGTCACCGAGGAGGACTCCGGCGACCTGCGCGACACCCTCGTCGAGCGGTGGGAGCAGCTCGACCGCGAGTGCGCCCCGATCATCGAGCGAATGGAGAAGGTCCGCGGCATCACCCGGTCCGGCGCTAGCCCCGCCAACCGCGAGGACGGCGCCGACAGCGGGCCGCGCGCCCCGGAGTTCATGCAGCGCCTCGACCCGTTCGCCGACCTGGACGCCGTCCGCGGCGGCATGGTCCGCCGCGCCGACCTGATCGCCCGGGCGCTGAACGCGGTGGAGAACGACAACCGGCAGGGGCGGCTGCCCGACGACCACGCCGAGGCCGCCGTGCAGAAGGCGAAGTGGCAGCCGAACGTGGCCCGCCACATGCTGCTGACCGGCTCCGACGACTACCAGGACGCGTTCCGCACGTACCTGGAGGACCCGATGGGCGCGGGCCGGGAGGCGGCCCGTGCGCTGTCCCTCGGCACCGGCTCGGGCGGGTTCCTGCTGCCGTACGTGCTCGACCCGACGATTGTGCTCACCTCCAACGGCAGCACGAACCCGTACCGGCAGCTAGCCAGCGTCAAGCAGACCACGTCGAATGCCTGGCAGGGCGTGAACTCCGCGGGCATCACCGCGGCGCTGCTGGCCGAGGCGGCGGCGGCGTCGGATGCGTCGCCGACGATCGGGCAGATCCAGATCTTCCCGCAGAAGTTCGCCGCGTGGGTCTTCGGGTCCTTCGAGGAGCTCGGCGACACCAACTTCGGCGAGCAGCTCCCCGGCCTCATCGCCGACGCCAAGGATGTCGTGGAAGAGACCCAGTTCGCCGTCGGCACCGGCGGCACCGGCAACAGCGCCGCCCCCAACGGCGTCCTGCACGCGCTCGGCTCCAGCCAGCGCGTCGCCGCCGCCGAGGGCACCGGCGGCGCGTTCACCGGCACCGCGGCCGGGCAGGCCGCGAGCAACGTCTACAACCTCCAGGCGGCGCTCGGCCCCCGGTTCCGCAAGTCGAAGTCGGTGGGCTGGGTTGCCAACATCACCAACATGAACAAGCTCCGCAACCTCGACCAGTACGGCGGCTCGGCGTTCTGGGCGAACTTCGGGGACGACACCCCGGAGCAGCTGCTGGGCAAGCCGATCCACGAGTCGCCGTCGCTGACCACCAGCACGGCGACGGCCACCGGAACCGGCTCGGCCGTGCTGGTGTACGGCGACTGGTCCAAGTTCTACATCGTGGACCGCGTCGGGATGTCGATGATCTACGAGCCGATGATCACCGGCACCGGCGCGAACGCCAACCTCCCGACCGGCCAGTCCGGCTGGCTGGCCTACTGGCGTACAGGGTCGGACGTCGCCACCGCGGCGGCGTTCCGCTGGCTCGCGAACGGCAGCTGACCGTGAGCACGCCTTCGGCGCATGGCAACCCGGCCAGCTCGGCCGCCCAGGGCAGCGCGGGCTCGTTCCCGGCTGACAGCAGCGCGGACATCCCCGTGGTGTCCGGGCTGCCGGCCCCCCCGGTGGAGGCGGGGTCGCCGGTGTTCCCGGAGATCCGCCAGGTGCGGCCCGTTCCCCAGATGGGGATGGGATACCGCGAGGCCGCTGAGGGTGACCCGTTCTGAGCTGGGAGGATGTCGCGGCCGGGGCAGTCCGCGACTTCGGGGCGCTGCAGAAGCCGGCTGAGCTGGCCATGCTGCTGCAGCGCCTCGCCGACTGCCGGCCCAGGGTGATCGTGGAGATCGGGTCGGACGCGGGCGGGACGCTGCGGGCATGGTCGCAGCTGCCCGGGCCCCCGCGCGTGATCGGCGTGGACCTGCCGGGCGGCCCGTACTCCTCCGGCGCCGAGCTAGACGCGCACGGCGCGGTGATGGTGATCGGCAACAGCCACCTGAAGGCGACCCGGGAGCTTGTCCGGCAGCAGCTGGCGGGCGAGCTAGCAGACGTGCTGTTCATCGACGGCGACCACACCTACGAGGGCTGCAAGGCCGACTACCTGGCGTACAAGCGGCTGGTGCGGCCGGGCGGCCTGGTGGTGCTGCATGACATCGCCCCGCATGACAACCCGAGCGTGGGGGTCCGTTACCTATGGCAGGAGATCGCGTGCCGCTACCCGTCCCAGGAGATCATCACGGACCCGGATCAGAGGTGGGCCGGGATCGGCGTGGCCGAGATGTCGCCGCTGCCGGCTCCCGGGCCGACTCTGCTGGCCGCGCGCTGAACTTCATCGGCCTGGCGGCGGGGGCTGACGGCTCCGGGTACTACCGGATGTACCTGCCGTTCAAGCACCTCGCGCAGAACAGCCGGCACCTGGCGATGATCCCGCCGCCGGGGCGCACGCCGCCGATGCCTACGCCGGGCGACATGGAGGGCGTAGACACGTTCATCGCGCAGCGGCCGGTCGGGCCGATGGGGATGCGGACGTGGGACACGCTGGAGGGCCATGTCGCGCGGGTGTACGAGGTCGATGATGACCTGCTGGCGGCGGACCCGAGCGCGCTGCCGCACCTGACGGACCCGCGGGTGAAGGACTCGATCACCTACATGCTGGGGCGTAGCGAGATGGTGACGGTGTCGACTCCGTACCTGGCCGGGATCGTCTCGGAGTGGGCCGGTAACGTCCGCGTGCTGCCGAACTGCGTGAATGGCGACCTGCTCGACCTGCGGCGCCGGCATGGCCGCGCCGGCCGCGTGACGGTGGGCTGGGCCGGGGGGCAGTCGCACCTGCCGGACTGGGCGCACGCGGGTGAGTGGATCCGGCCGGTGCTGCAGCGGCACGCGGCTACGGTGGATTTTCACTTCGTGGGGGCGGATTACTCGCCGCTGCTGCATCACCCGTGCCTGTGGACGGGCTGGGATGACGACATCTGGACGTACTACCGGGCGGTTGACTTCGACATCGGCCTGGCGCCGCTGGCTGACATCCCGTTCAACCGGTCCAAGTCGCACCTGAAAGCGCTGGAGTACGCGGCGCTGGGGATCCCGGTGATCGCGACCGACATGGAGCCGTACCGCGAGTTCGTGACCGACGGCGTGACCGGCTACCTGGTGTCAACGCCGGAGCAGTGGGACAAGCGGCTGACCGAGCTGGTAAATGACCGGGCGGCGCGCGAGGAGATGGGCGCGGCGGCGAAGCGGCGGGCGGCGGAGTTCACGATCCAGGGCAACTGGCACCTGTGGGAATCGGCTTACGTGGAGGCGGCAAATGGCGCGTGAGATCAGGCTTCAGGTCACCCAGCCCTATCACGGGCCGGGCGGCGAGCTGCTGTTCGAGCCGGGGCAGCAGTTCCCGCAGGATGCTGACCTGCCGGAGGACTTGCGGATTGCGCCGGTCATCGTCGAGGTGGAGGACAAACCCGCTGAGGCGCCGGCGCCAGCGAAGGCGGCCAAGCCTGCTAAGGGCGACGCTTCCTGATGCACGCCTCGGCGATGGCGTTCGCCGTCTCGGCGCTCACTGAGCAGGACGTGGCCGGCAGGCATGTGCTTGAGGCCGGATCGATGGACGTCAACGGCTCGGCCCGGCCGCACGTCGAGGGCCTGCGCCCCAGGTCATACGTGGGCACTGACATGCGGCCGGGGCCGGGCGTGGACGTTGTCTGCGCTGCCGAGCATCTCTCGCGAACGCAGTGCGCATATGGCGTGGTGATCTCTACGGAGATGCTGGAGCACGCATCCGACTGGCAGGCGGCGATGCGAGGCATGATCAATGCCCTCGGCCCGGGGGGCCTGCTCGTGCTGACCACTCGCTCCGAGGGATTCCCGCTGCACGGCTACCCGGATGACCACTGGCGGTTCTCCGTGGAGGCCATGGACGCGATCGTGAAGGCGGCGCGGCTGGACGTGGAGCGCCTGGAGGCTGACCCGGACCCCGCGAGCCCGGGCGTGTTCGTAAAGGCGCGCAAGCCGTTCGGCTGGTCATGGCCGGATGTTCAGGATGCCTGGGATCAGGCGGGAGTGACGGCGATGCCCAAATGACTGAGCCAGTCGGCTGGCAGGTGCTTGACCCTGACGGGAACGTGGTCGCGTCGGGGCCGGTGACGGTAGCGGAGATGGCTGCGGAGATCGGCGGCGTGGCCGGAGAGGACGGAGATGTCGGGAATCGACCAGGGGATGGTCAGTAACATCCTGAACGCGACGACGCCGACCGGCGCGTCCGGGGCGCCCGGGTCGTTCAGCGCGGTGGGCGGCTCGGCGATGAAGGTGCGGCTGAACAGCACCGCGAGCACCGCGTCAGCGGCGGGGACGGAGCTGACCGGCACCGGGTACACGACGGGCGGCACCGCGGTCCCCGCGGCGTCGGCGGCATCCAGCTCGGGCAGCGCCGTGACCCTCCCGGCGTCGTCGGCCCTGAGCTGGACGAACGGCTCCGGCGGCTCGTGGTCGATCGTGTCCTTCGACCTGAACAGCAGCGGCGGGACGCGGACGTGGTTCGGGAACTTCAACGGCCAGCCGATCAGCATCGCGAACGGCAACACCTTCCAGATCGCCGTTGGCGGCATCTCGATCTCGCTCTCATGAGCCACTGACCTAAGGAGTTCCCGTGCGCCTTCCCATCGTCGGCCCGCTGACCCCGCTGCACGTCGCGGACGGCGCGGCGTTCACGACCTTCACCACGTTCCAGGACGTCTCCCCGTCGCCTCAGCTGGTGATCCCGCAGCAGATGATGGACGTGGGGATGGAGCTGTTCATTTTCGCGAACGGCGAGTTCAGCACGACGGGCACGCCGACGCTGGCGATCGGCTTCTGGTTCAACGGCGCTGCCGGGGCGGCGCCGACGTCGATCCTTGCGCAGACGACGGCGACCACGACTGGCTCGGGCGCGGCGGCGTGGCCGTGGGAGGCGTGGTGGCGCGGCAGGCTGCGCGGCATCGGCGCGTCGGGCAGCTTCAAGGGCACCGGCACGCTGCACCTGGGCACCAGCCTGACTGCGATGGCCGCCCCGATCCCGATGCCGACGACGCAGGCGCTGCGGACCGTGACGGTGGACACGACGGCGAACCGGGCGATCGGCGTGGGGGCCGCGTGGGGCACCAGCTCGGCGTCGAACTCGATCACCACCTACAACCTGATGGCCTGGGCCGCCTCCTGACCCTCTCCTGAGAGGGGACGCCGATGGCGTCGCACAACGCCGGCACCACGGCGACCCTCGGGCAGTCCGCCCACACCATCGCGTTCTCGTTCACCGTCCCGGCCGGGGTGGCGACGGGGGACGTGATGATCGTCTCCGTCAACACGTTCAGCTTCCCGCTGAGCGGCCCGGCGACGTCCACCCCCACGTCGGGGGGCGGGTCGTGGACGGCGGTCGGGCCGCTGGTCGCCGCGCAGGACGGCACCGCCGGGGTGTTCGCCACGGCCTGGTGGCGGGTCGCGACGGCGGCCGACCCGGGCAGCACGTTCACGATGTCGTGGACGGGCGGCGTCGGCGGGACCGATGGCTTCTGGTGGACCGCCACCCTGGACTCCTACACCGGTTTCTGGACGCCGGACCCGATCGCGCAGTCGATAACGCCGACGTCGGGCGCGCAGACGGCGGTAGGAGCCTGCCCGTCGGGGACGTCGCTGCGGTCAGGCTCGTGGGTCGTCCAGCTGGGGCCGATCACGCCGAACTCCAGCGGCACGATCACCGGCGTGCCGTCGGGGATGACGCAGCGGCAGCTGTCCAACGGCAACAGCGGCGTCTCCAATGCCTCGGCCGACTCGGGCGCCAGCGTCGGAGCCGCGGGCACCGCGATCGGCGGCGGCTCGTTCACCTCGTCGAATGCCACCGATAACTGGTGGGCTGAGTGGACGATCGAGCTGGCCACCGTCAGCGCGCCCGGCCCGCCGGTGCAGGCGCCTACCGTCGGCCCGCTGATCGCCCCGCACCCGCTGTGGACTGAGGCGCTGCTGGGCGAGGCGTGGCAGCGGGCGGACTGGCAGGCGCAGGGCGTTGCCGACCTGACGGTGGGCTTCTCGTCGACCTCGGGCGGCATCGACACCTGGAACGTCACCAGCCCGTGGAACGGCGGGACGACGCAGCACATGCGCGTGCTGGCGCCGACGGCGCCGAACGCGAACTACCCGCACGCGTTCCTCATCATGCTGCCGGTGGACCCCGACCAGGACACCACGTTCGGCGACTCGATCGGCACCGTCCAGGGCCTGGGCGCGCACAACGCCTACAACCTGACGTGCGTGCAGCCGGGCTACGCGCCGGCAGCCGGGACCGGGCCGTGGTTCGGTGACAACCCGCTCGACCCGTCGATCTCGCAGGAGAAGTTCACGCTGCTGCTGGCGGCGTGGATCCGGGCGAACCTGGCCACGACGGGCACGGAGAAGGTGTACCTGATCGGGTTCTCCCGGTCGGGGCTGGGCGGCCAGTTCCTGCATTTCCGTCATCCGGACGTGTTCGCGGCCGTCGCGTCGTGGGACAGCCCGCTCATGATGGCCGACTATGACGGCACCGATCCCACGAACGGTTCGTCGATCGGCGGCTCCCCGGCTAACGTCTTCGGCACGTCGGCGTCCTTCGTGACGAACTACCAGCTGGCGCCGCACCTGGCGGGCTGGCAGGCGACGGGCCAGTGGGCGGTCAACCGGATATGGCTGGGCCTCGGCCCGGCCTTCCCTGCGGATCCCCCCGCCTATGACGCGGCGCTGACGAGCGCGGGGATACCGCATTCTTACGGGTTCAGCAACACGGGCGAGTCGCACGCGTGGCACTCGGACTGGGTGGCGGCGGCGCTGGCCGCGATCATCCCGTCGAACTGGTCGCAGGCCGCGACGGTGCTGCCGCAGCAGGTACCGCATCCGCTGCTGCCGTACCTGCTGGACATTGCCACGGTGCGGCTGGACCCCGGCCTGGACGGGTCGGTGATCCAGGCGACGGCGGCGCTGTCCGGCGCGGGCGCCGTCACCGCCCTGGCCGTCCAGGGCGCCGGGGCGGCGAGCGCGGGAGCCGGGTCGCTGTCAGCCCTTGCCGTGCAGCAGGCAGGATCGGCGGTGGCCGGGGCCGGGAGCCTGTCGGCCCTCGTCGTCCAGCAGGTGACGGCGACTGCGGCGGGCGCCGGGTCGGTCACCGCGTCAGCGGGAGGCGCCGAGCAGGGAGTGGCGGCGGCGGCGGGCGCGGGAACCGTCTCGGCGGCCGGAACGCTGGCCGTCCCCGCGGCAGTCGCCGGGGCCGGGAGCGTGCTGGCGGTGGCGACGGTCCTGGCGGGCGCGCAGGTCACCGGAGGCGGCTCGGTCACGGCGCTAGCTGTCCAGGCGGCGCTGGCTTCCGCTGCCGGGGCTGGCGCGGTCGCGGCGTCCGGGGCGGAGCGCGGGCCGTTCACCGTCGGGGTCCTGACCGCCTCCACCAGCTCCGGCATTAACACGTCGACGACGAGTCCGTGAGAGGGGGTAAGGGATGCGTTACCCGAACGGCCAGCCGGTGCGCGTGTCCACGACGGTCCGTGACCTGTCCGGGGCGCTGGCCGCCCCCGGCGCCCTGACCCTCACGGTCAAGAGGCCGGACGCGACGACCCAGGACTACGCCTCCCCGTCGGCTGACTCCACGGGGAATTACCACCAGGACGTCCCGGCAACGGACCTTAGCCAGCTGGGCCACTACCAGTTCAAGTGGGTAGCGACCGGTACCGGGGCCGGCGTCTCCGTCGGCGAGTTCGACGTCTACGACCCGTTCGAGGTCCGGGTGCTGAGCCGCCAGGACGCGAAGGTCATGCTCGCCATCCCGGCGGCGACGACCACGGATGACGAGGAGATCGACGTCTGGCTGGCCAGCATCGAGTCCGGCCTGGAGCGGTTCACGGGCGGCCCGGTCGTCAGTCGCACCTTCACTGAGCGGTGCGAGCTAGACGGCTCCCACTGCGTCCTCCTCGTCCGGCAGCGGCCCCTCGTGTCGGTCACGTCTATCGTGTCCGTCGCGTCGGGCTCGGCGATCGACATCAGCGCGGGGCTGGACATCGACGCGAACGCGGGCACGATCCGCACGAAGCTCGGCACCCCTTTCATCGGCCCGTTCTACGCCTACCGGCCCGCGATGACTGTTACCGGCACGGCTGGCTGGGGGACGGCGGTCCCGGCCGCGTTCAGCGGGTTCGCGCGGATCGTCATCCAGCACCTGTGGAGTAACCGGCGGGGGCCGGTGTCGATGCCGATGGGCGGGGGGCAGCTGGTGACGCCGCCGTGGCTGGGGTTCGGGATACCGAACGCGGCGCTGGAGCTGCTGAACGGCAGCCAGGACGGGATTCCGTTCGCGGTCGAGGCGTACGTCTAGTGGAGATCCCGGGATGCCTCCAGCGACTTCCAGGTGCTACCGCGGCGCACCTCGCCAGCCTGCCGGATGAGCGCCAGCGCGAGTTGCTCGGCAACTTCGGGCTGCATCCAATAGCGGCTGTCGCCGATAGTCAGCCGCACGTCAAGCTCCTGCGTGCTCGCCGCTACGTGGACGTGGCCCGAGCCGGGAGGGTCACTCTCGATGCGCAGCCCATCGCTAAGATACTTATCACCGCTATAGGTGCTCATGCTCGCAACGGTAGGCAGGCAGCCGCGTGAGCGCCACCCGATTCAATGACGCGGTGAACGCGCTGCTGGCCCGCTACGCCGCCGCCCCCGCGTTCGAGGGCAAGCAGGTCTACGACGGTGCCCGGGCGGTCACCTGGACCGCAGCTGACTTCATCGTGGTCGGCCATGACGGCTCGCTGGTCGCCGGCCCGGGCGGAGGCAGCGACCTTAACCCCGACGCGCTGGCCGGGACGTTCACGCAGGCCGACATTGACATGCCGGACCGGCAGGAAACGGGTTACGTCAACTGCGTGATCGTCTCCTGGACCGGCGACAGCGACGACGTCTCCGGCACCCGCCAACGCGCCTCCGACCTGCTGCAGGCGGCGGAGGACGCGGCCGGGGCCAACGGCGGCTACGACGGCACCGGCCTCATGTTCGCGGGCACCAGCGACGGGCGGTTCATCAACCTGCTGTCACAGGCGGGACTGGCGGTCATCCTCGCCTACCGGGTGGCCTACTCCACGGAGTGGGCGCTGTGAGGAGGTGGTGCCCGTGAGGTGGCTTGTTGTCCACCCTGGTTTAGGCCCCAACTTCTCTGTCGCGGATATGCATAATGGCTGGTCAGAGGCCCTTAGAAACATGGGCGAGCAGGTCATGGAGTACAACCTTGACCGAAGGTTGTCATTCTTCGACTACGCCCTGGTCCCCGACGAGGACGCCGACCCCGACGCCGACGGCAAGCGCCCGGTCAAGAAAGCCTTCACCTTCGAGCAGGCCACCGAGCTGGCCGCCGATGACATGCTCGGCGCGTGCTTCCGCTGGTGGCCTCACGTCGTCCTGCTGGTGAGCGCGTTCTTCACGCCGCCGTTCGTGCTGGAGGTCATCCGCTCGCGCGGCATGAAGGTGGTCATGCTGTTCAGCGAGTCGCCGTACCAGGATGGCGCGCAGCTGGCCATGGCCAAGTTCGCCCACGTGTCGCTGGTGAACGACCCGGTGAACCTGGCCGCCTACCGGGACGCCAGCGAGGTCGCCGAGTACATGCCGCACTCTTACCGGCCCGCGGTCCACTTCCCGGCCAGGCCGGGGGCGCGGCGCAAGCACGATCTCGCGTTCGTCGGGTCCGGGTTCCAGTCGCGGATCGAGTTCTTCGAGGCCATGCGACTAGACGGCCTGGACGTGGCGCTCGCCGGCTTCTGGGCCGGGCTCGCGCCGGAGTCGCCGCTGCGCCCGTACCTGGTCACCGATGCCGACGAGTGCCTGGACAACGCGAAGACGGCGGCGCTGTACCGGCAGGCGCGGACGGGCATCAACTTCTACCGCCGCGAGGCCGAGGAAGCACACCAGGGCGAGGGGTGGGCGATCGGCCCCCGCGAAGTCGAGCTGGCCGCCTGCGGCACCTGGTTCGCCCGCGACCCGCGCCCCGAGTCCGACGAGCTGTTCCCGTTCCTCCCCGCGTTCAGCGGCCCCGAAGAGGCGGGCGGGCTCATCCGGTGGGCGCTCGCCAACCCGGCCAGGCGCGCGGCGGCAGCAGCCAGGGCACGGCAGGCGATAGCTGACAGGACGTTCGAACACTCGGCCCGGCGGCTGCTGGGGCTGCTCGGCCAGCTAGGAAAGGAATGACATGGCACGCCACCACGGCCGCAATGGCCGCATTTACCTCCAGGCGGTCAACGGCTCCGGCGTCCCGTCGCCGCTGCCCTTCCAGGCGAGCTGGAGCATCAACCAAGCCACCGACCGGCAGGACGTGACAGCGTTCGGCGACGGGAACAAGGTGTTCGTCGCCGGACTACCCGACTCCTCCGGCGACTTCGGCGGCTTCCTGGACGACGCGACGTCGCAGACGTTCGTCGCGGCCACCGACGGCCTGAGCCGCAACTTCTACCTGTACCCGGACGTGGTGGCCAACCCGAACAACTTCTACTGGTTCGGCCCGATCCTGGTGGACGGAAGCGCTGACGGGGCTGTCGGCGGCCCGGCCAACTTCAAGGCGACGTGGAGCGCTGCCGGGCCTATTAACCGGTACACCCCCCTGGGCCTGAACACCTGATGCCGGGCGTCGACCAGCTGGCGACCGACCTGGCGGCCATCTCCGCGCGCCTGCGGGAGGCTGGCGAGGGCGGCCTTGTCCGGCGCCTGTCCCAGGGGATCGGGAAGGCGGTCGAGCCGATCGAGCGGGAGGTCCGCGACGGCCTGCGCCCGCACATGCCGGACCGGTACGCGGACCTGATCGGCAGCGAGCTGGAGGTCACCCGCAGGACGTTCCAGGACCCTGACGGCGCGCGGGTGAGCGTGTACGCGCGGACCACGGGCGAGGGGAAGCGGAAGATCCAGCGGCTGGACGAAGGCGTCCTGTGGCACCCGCTGTTCGGCCGGTTCCCGCGCCGTGACCCGCGCAACCGCTGGTTCATGATGACGGAGCCGCACGTCAAGCCCGGCTGGTGGTCGGACTCCGCCGACAAGGCCGCGCCCAGGGTGCGGCAGGGGATCGAGGACGCGCTGAACGACGTCACGGAGAGGATCGTCCGCCGGTGAAGGTGACCATCAACGGCGAGGAGTTCGAGTACGAGCGCCGGATGCCGCTGAAGGACGCGCTGGCGATCGAGGAGGAGTGCGGCCGCAGCTACGCCGAGTATGAGCAGCTGCTGGCAGGCGGCTACGCGTGGGCCTACGCCGTGCTGGCCTGGCTGCTGTGGCGCCGCGCGGGTCGCAGCGTCCGCCTGGCTGACCTGCTGCCCGGCCCGGAGGGCGAAGACCCGGAGGTCGAGCTGGACTACGGGGAAATGATGGGCTCCATCATTTCCGGCGTGGCCTTGGAGATGCGGGCCGCTGAGGCTGCCGAGGAGGCGGCTAAGGCGGACCCTACTCCAGCCGCCGCCGCGGCCCCGGATGGCTCGGGTACGACGTCGCCCGGTACGAAGCGCTCTTCTCGGAAGTCCTCCACATAAGGCCCTGGGAGATACCGCTGCTCACCACTGAGCAGTTCGATTCCCTGATTAATTACCTGCACGAGACCAAGCGCGCCGGGGAGGGCTGAGCGATTCCGAGCGAGAGCCTCCGCTTTGACGTCACCGGAAACGCCTCGTCGGCGGTCAGGGCGTTCAGGGACACGGCTGCCGGGGCCACTGAGGCGTCCAGGGCGGCCAGAGAGCTGTCCGAGAAGCTGGCGACCCAGTCCAAGACGGCGCAGGTCTCCGCTGGTGCCACGATCGCCCTGGCCAAGAGCGACAAGATCCTCCGCGATGCCGAGCTGGAGCTGGCGGTAGCGGCGGGAGACCTCACCAGGGCAGAGGCCGAGCAAGGCCGCGCCGCCGAGAAGGCGGCCGTCAAGACGAGGGCCGCCGGGGAGGCCGCCAAGGGGGCGGGGGGCGGGTTCAGCGCGATGGCGTCCCCGATGGGCGCCGCGATCGTCGCCGGGGTCGCCCTGTCCCCCGTCGCGGTCACCCTCGCCGCCGGGCTGGGCGGCCTGGGCCTGGCGGCGCTGGGCGCAGCCAAGGACGCCCGGGCGATGCACGGGGTGCTGTCACCCCTCAGGGCCGAGGTCGCCGACTTCCAGAAATCCCTCAAGCCCCAGGTGCTGACCCTGTTCGGCGACGGCGCGGGGATCGCCGGGAACGCGCTGAAGCAATTGCAGCCGGTCGCGGCGGCGACCGCGAAAGGCCTGCACGGCGTGCTGGGCGGCATCGGCGCCGAGTTCAAGTCGGGCGAGTTCCAGCATTTCTTCCAGTTCATGGCGCAGACCGCCCAGCCCGATATCCAGCTGCTGGGGAAGACGTTCATCGACCTGGCCGCCGACATCCCGCCGGTGCTGGAGACGCTGCAGCCGGTCGCGTCCGGGCTGCTGAAGATCACCGACGCCGTTGCCAGCCTGCCGGGCGTGCTGGACAAGGTCAAGCAGAAGACCGGCGCTAACCAGCCCGGCTTCTGGGGCGGCACGGGGCTGGACCGGATCCGGGAGTTCATCACCTGGGGCGGGAAGAACATCCCGGGGGGCAACAAGTCGATCAGCGACCTGATCGGCCTGACCGGCCGCGCGAACGCCACCGTCCCGGCTACCGGCGTGGCGATCGCCGCGACGGGCGCCAGCGCGGCGGCGGCCGCCCCGAAGATCGGCACGCTGGCCGGGGACATGGCGACCCTGAACGCGACGGTCGGGTCGGGCAACTCCGTGCTGGCGGCCTATTCAGACTTGTGGGACAAGTTCGTCGGCAAGTCGGTCAGCGACCAGCAGGCGGTGCTGTCCCTGAAGCAGGCGTTCGAGGGCTACAACAGCGCCGTGACGCAGTCGGGCCGCAAGAGCACCACCGCCCAGCAGGCGTTCCTCAGCATTTTCACGACGCTCGGCAGCGGCCTGGACACGCTGCACAAGAACCGCGCGAGCATCGCCGACATCAACAGCCTGTACGACACGACCATCGCCCGGCTGTCGGCCCTGCACGGGCTGACGCCGCAGCAGCAGGCCGACGTGCAGGGTGTCACCAAGGACTACCTCGCGTGGGCCGGGTCGGTCGACCGGCTGTCCGGCAACGCCGTGAACGCCGCCACGCAAATCAAGAACACGCTGCTGGCGCAGCTTGGCTTCGCTCACACGCTCACCCCGCAGGTCAGCGGCGACATGAGTACCCTGGCCAACGCGATCCTGAAGACGGGCGACCGCTCCCGCGCGACGGCCATCGACCGGGCGCAGCTGATCAAGGACTTCGAGAAGTCCGGCCTGACCGCGATCCAGGCGCAGCAGGCCGCCATCGATTTCCAGGGGCAGATCGACAAGCTGCACGGCAAGACGGTGAAGGTGGACGTGACCGCGTCCGGGTCCGGCGGGATCAGCGTGGGGGCGACGGGCCTTCAGGCCCGGATCTTCAAGCTGGCGCACCTGGCCACGGGCGGCGTGGTGCCCGGCGGCTACTCGCGCGCTGACAACCACCTCGCGCTGCTGCGGTCGGGAGAGGGAGTGCTGCAGCCCGGCGCCGTCGCGGCACTCGGCGGGCCGCAGTTCATCAGCCAGGCCAATGCCAGGTTCGGGGACGTGCCGGTCAGCCACTTCGCCGCCGGCGGCGTCGCCGGGCTGCCCCCGTGGGTCGGCGGCCAGGAAGGGTCCGTCCTCGGCGGCTGGGCCGGGCAGGACGTCGCGTCGATGCTGGCCTCGGTGATCGCGGCGCTCAAGGCGACCGCCGCGGCGTCCGGGTCATTCACCCCCGGCGCCCCGGCGACTGGCAGCGCGGCGGCGGCGCAGGCGTTCGCCCGGTCGATCCTCCCGGCCGGGTGGTCCTGGCCGGACCTGCGCGCCCTGTGGAACCGCGAGTCGGGCTGGAACGCGTACGCGGTCAACCCGTCCAGCGGCGCCTACGGGATCCCCCAGGCTCTGGGGCACGGGCACCCGTACAACCTGGGCGACTACGCCAACCAGGTCCGCTGGGGGATCTCCTACATCGCGGGCCGGTACGGCAACAGCCAGAACGCGTGGGCGCACGAGGTCGCGTTCAACTGGTACGACAAGGGCGGCATGCTGCCTACGGGCCTATCCCTGGCCTACAACGGCACGGGGCGGCCGGAACCGGTCATCCCGGCCGCCCGGCTCGGCCGCGGTCCGGCCAGCGTGACGATCGTGATCGAGAACCACGGCATCATCGGCAGCCAGGCCGAGGCTGACCGGTTCATCAAGTCAGCCGTCGACCGGCTGGCCACGGACGGGCAGCTTGCCTACGCGCTGCGGCACTCCCCGTCGGCGGCCTGAGTGGCACCGCCGAACTGGCCGCAGGTGATCGTGGAGGGCGGCTTCGTCACCACCTCCCCGGTGCAGCCCGCGGGCACGTTCATCCTGGACGACGCGGTGAACGGCGTGCTGGGGACGTCCATGCTGGGCGCGGACGTCACCTGGTCGGACCTGTCCGCGTTCACGCGCTCGGGGAGCGTGACGCGGGCGGCGACGCGGCAGCAGGGGCCGGTGTGGGGCTACCAGCCTGGCACTGCGTCGGTGGCGCTGAACAACAAGGACGGCCGCTTCGACCCGGACAACCTGTCCGGCCCGTACGTGGCGGCCGGGGTGACGCAGCTGACCCCGCGGGTTCCGGTGCGGGTCCGCGCGACGTGGATGGGCGTCACCTACGGCCTGTTCTCCGGGTTCGCGAGCTCGTGGGCTCCGGAGGATGGCAATAACTACGCGGGCCGCTACGCGGAGGCGACCGTCTCCGCGACGGACGGGCAGCGCATCCTGGCGGGCATCACCCTCCCTGCCACGGGCGCGGTCGGCGCGGGCGAGGACAGCGGGGCGCGGGTGACCCGCGTGCTGAACGCGGCCGGGTGGTACACCGGCAGCGGCCAGCGGCAGGTGGCCGCAGGCGATTCCACGGTGCAGGCGTACGCGGGCGCCGACACGGCCTGGAACCTGATGCAGGCCGCCGCCGACGCGGAGATCGGGGAGCTGTACATCGACGGCTCGGGGCGGCTGGTGTTCCGCAACCGGCAGGCCATCCTCACCGACTCGCGCAGCAACACGCCGCAAGTCGTGTTCGGGGACAGCATCGGCACCGTCGAGGCCGGCGGCACGGAGCGACCGTACCGGACGGTCACCCGGGCACGCGATGACGCGACGCTGGCGAACGACGTCCAGGCGACAAGGACGGGCGGCTCCCTGCAGCAGGCGAAGGACACCGCCAGCATCGCCAGGTACCTCTTCCCCCGTAGCTATGCCCGTTCCGACCTGATCCTCCAGGACGACGCCACCACGCTGAACTGGGCGCAATGGGTGCTGTACGTGTCCAAGTCCGACGAGGACCGGTTCGACCAGCTCACCGTGTTCCCGCTGCGTGACCCGGCGAACCTGTGGCCGCAGGCGCTCGGACGGGAGGTCGGCGACCGCATCCAAGTGTGGCGGCGGCCGCCCGGGGTGGGCTCCCCCGTGGTCAAGGACTGCTTCATCCGCGGGATCAGCCATCAGTGGAGCGTCTCCCCGGCGTCGTGGGTGACCACGTGGACGCTGCAGGACGCGGCTAAGTACGGCTCGTTCCTGGCGCTCGATAACCCTATCCTCGGCGCGCTCGACGCGAACGCGCTGGCGTTCTTACGGCAGGAGATGCGCGATGCCCGTCGACATGAGGCCGCACACGCCGGAAGAGGTCAGGCGCTGGGCGCACCAGCGCCGCCCGCATGAGCGCGAGCCCGCTCCTGGGGCTGGTGATCGCCTGCTGCTGCGCGAGGAGAACTTCGGCCCCGCCGTCCCCGCCGTCGTGGTCGCAGTACAGGAAATGACCACGCCAGGGAGCCACTGGAACCAGCACGGGCAGCTAGCGGAGAAGCTCGGGCTCGGGCTACCCGACCCGTCCGTGTGGGCGTGGGAAGAGGCGCGCGGCGAGTTCCGGCTGCACGATGACCCGTGGCCATGGGTGCAGGTGCGGGTGATCACCGGCACTGAAGAGGACGGCAGCCCGGTGCTCGCGCCGCCACGCTGGTGCAAGGAGGCCAGGGTGCGCGGGTCGGCCGGATGGATGCGCGAGGGCTCGCGCTGCCACGTGGGCGATTACCAGGAGGAACAGTGAGCCCTCCCGTCTGGTCGGTCGGCCAGGTGCTGACCGCGAGCGACGTCAACACGTGGTTCGTCCCCCTGGCGGTCGTCAAGCCATCGAGTGAGTCCGTCACCAGCTCGACCACGCTGCAAAATGATGACCACCTGGTCCTCGCCGTCGCCGCCAGCGCCACCTACGAGTTCACCTGCCAGCTGTTCTTCATCGCCGCGTCCGGCGGTGACATCAAGTGGACGTGGTCACTGCCGGCCGGGGCCAGCCTCACCTACCAGAACCTGCACAACGAGGGCGGCGGGACGGGAGTGGGGAACGCGTGCCTGGCGAACTCTGACCTTGACACGCCGACTGCGGCCGGGGGCGGCTCCGCCACGGAGGCCGCACGCATGACCGGCAACCTGACGATAGCCGGGACGTCGGGCAACGCGCAGCTGCGGTGGGCGCAGAACGCCTCGAATGCGACGGCGACACAGGTGAGGTCCCCTAGCCAGCTGATCCTGCGGAGGATCGGGTGACGTCCCTGGCGGACCTGCGGGCGAGTGACCAGTTCCTGTTCGCCGCACAGGTCACGGGGCATAGACGCCAGCGGCTTTCACCTGGCGCTGTTCGGCCCGGCGGCGACCGCAGCGGCGGGGCTGGACGATCATCGGGCACGCGGACCTGTAGGTGACGAGCGGGAGAGAAGGGGCGCGGTGGGATGGCTGACGCGCTGGCCCGAGCTGCGGGACGTGGTGATCACGCTCATCGGCGCCGTGATCCTGCTGGCCGAGCTGGCCGTGTGGGTAGTGACCGGGCGGCCGCCGGACTACGTGCTGACCGGGGCGGCCCTGTCGGCGCTGGGCCTGACGGGCGTGCTGGCCGCGCGGCGCATCATCTCAACTGGGCCGTCGTCATCATCGCCGCCGCCGGGATCGCCGTTGCCCTTGCCCTCCTCGCCGTCGCTGCCGGAGGCCCCTGATGGCGGCTGAGGGCGAGGGGATGGCCGTGCGCCGCCGGGATGACCCGGAGCGGATGACGCGGGGGGCGCGGCACGCGTTCGCGATCCTGGCGCTGGTGGTGCTGGCGCTCGGCGTGCTGTGCGTGGCGTTCACGGTCTTCTACGCCAACTCGACCGCGCGCGGCCAGCATAGGACCATCGCCCGGCTGGACGCGCAGGCGCGCAGGCAGGACGCGATCATCGCGCAGCTGCGCCGCCAGCAGCTGGCGCAATGCGCGTCGTACGCCGACCTGGGCACCGCCGTGCTGCCGGCCAAGCCGCCGCCGTCGCGGTTCGCGGTCCGGATCGTGACCGATAACCGGAAGGCGTGGTACGGCAACGGGTGCGGGCAGCCGGGGTCGCTGCCGGTCCCGGCTGGGCTGGCGGCGGCGGCGCGGCGTTACGGCATCCCGGTGAACGGGAAGCCCGGTGCCTGAGCCGGCGCCCGGCGACGTCTGGGCCGTGCGCACAAGTGGCCGCCCGGCGTGGTGGATCCGGATTGGCGCGGCGCTGAGGGACGAGCCGAACCTGTCCAATCACGTCCTGGTGCCGCATCACCAGGATGCGGCGGGCACCTGGTGGGCGATCGAGGGGCGCCCGGGCGGGGTCGGGTGGGTGGACTGCTCGCTCTACCTGGAGTCGCCGTGGCTGATCACCAATGCCGCGCAGCCCAAGACGAGCATCGAGCGCCGGTCAGTGTGCGCCACGATGGAGGCGCTGCTCGGCACCGCCTACGACTGGTCAGCGATCGTCGCTGACGGGATGGCCGACCTTGGCTTCAGGGTGCCCGGGTGGGACCCGTCGTGGCATGGAACGGTCCCGGCGCACGTCGTGTGCTCCAGCTCGGCGGCCTACGCCTACGCGAAGGCGGGGCTGCCCTGTCCCAAGGGCGACCGGCTGGTGCAGCCGGCCGACTGGGACAGCTTCATCATCAACCGGGCATGGGAGGCCACGTGAAGGTCACGACCGTAATCGCGCTGGCGCTGCTGGCGCTGGCCACCGTCCTGGCGGTCCTGGCCGCGCTGCGGGAGCCGAACGGCGGGGCGCTGGCCCGGGCGGCGCTGGCGTCGCTCGCGGCCGGGGTGTTCTTCGCGGAGATGCGGGCATGACCGCGATCTCTTACACCCTGATGCGCGACGGCATCGCCACGCTGGCGGCGGGGATCGCCCGGGACTTCGCGGGCGAGCCGCGCGTGGCCGGGTACGCCGATGGCCCGTACGCGTGGTCGCAGGCCGAGTGGGACCTGTTTCCCGGCGTCAACCACGTCAAGATCGCCGTGCGCGCGAGCTTCAACGGCGGCGACGTCCTGGACGTCGAGAAGGGCGACGCGACGCTGCACGAGGCGCCCGGCTGGATCGACATGCGTCACGCGGCGGGGCTGTATCGTCCTACGGTCTACTGCTCGCTGTCGGCGGTGCCGGCGGTGCGGGCGGCGACCGGGCATCGCATCCTGGGCCGCGACTATGACATCTGGGTCGCCGAGTACACCACTCGTGCCACGCCGCCCGCAGTGCCGGGGCTGCCGCCTGCTGGCTATGCCGCCTGGCAGCGCAAGAGCACGGGCGCCTGGGATGAGTCCCTGGTGCTTGACCAGGGATGGCCGCACCGTTCGCCGGGCCACCCGGCCCCGATCCCGATCCCGGTGCCGGCTGGCCCGTCGGGGACGGCGACGGCGGCTAACGTGGCGTGGGGGGCGGTGCCGGGGGCGGTGGCGTACCGGCTGCAGCACCGTGACGGCGCGGGTGTGGTCATCCAGTCGATGGTGGGCGGCACGCACGCGTCGGTGGCGCTGTCCGGCCCTGGCCCGCACTCGTGGCGGGTGCAGGCGGCCGGCGGGGCGTGGACTGCCTGGCTGGCGATCGGCTAGTCAAGCCAGCTTGAATGACGCGGGCGCTTATTCAGTTATTCAAGTTCGCGTCCGATTAGCTGAATAACCGAGAGGGGGATCGCATGCAGCCGACCGTAGGCCGCGTCGTCCATTACGTCAGCCACGGAACGCCAGTGAACCCGGACGGGTCGCAGGCGTTCACCAGCGAGTGCCGCGCTGCCATCGTCACCGAGGTGACCGAGGCCGAGGTGAACGAGCAGAACCCGGCGGGAGACGGCACGTTCCGGCAGGCGGTCGGCCTCGCCGTCCTCAACCCAACCGGGCAGTTCTTCAACCGGGGCGTCCTGGAGGATGAGGACGGCCACGCCGGGGGAACCTGGCACTGGCCAGAGCGCGCCGGCTAGGCTCGGCGGCCACATCCGGGCGAAACGATAACGCCCCCCGACTCCGGCGGGGGGGCGCCTTTCGCGTTGGTGCCGCCCGATCGCTGCGGCGCTGGCCAGCTTACCGGTGCGGCCATTCTGTTCCGTGCTCATGCTGAGCCACTAGGGGGCCCCTGCGCTCGCCCGGACGGCGCACCAGCGTCAGGCCCTCGAAGTCGACGGGAAGCCAGCGGTCCCGGCCCGTGGTCAGGATCTCGAATCCCTGCTCCCGCCCGGGCGCGGCGACGACCATGATCGCGCAGCCGTCCCTGATGAGCCCGTAGCGCACCCGCAGCCACAGCATCTCCCGCACCCGGCGGGAGACCCGGCCGACGAACACGCCCGGCGCCACCTCCAGCAGCCACCGGGACAGGTCGCCCCGCATCCCGGCGGGAACTGCCGTCAGGACCAGGACGATCACTGATCGTCCTGGCCGTAGGCGGTCCCCCCGGCCACGGTGCCGCCGGGCTCCCATAGTTCGGCGACCGCCCGCTGCGGCTCTTCCGGGGTGCCGAGCAGCTGCTTGACGTCGCCCGCGATCCGGCCAAGGAGGCGCTCCCCGGCGATCACGTCGCGGACGGCCCGCCTGGTCCGGCCTTCAAGGTCACCGCCGCCGGCGCCCGCGATGGCGAACGCGGCCGGGATCGTGACCTCGGCCTTGTACAGGTCGGCGACATCGTAGACGAAGCTGAGCTGGTGCCCGGTGTGGATGAACCCCAGGCCCGGCGAGCAGCCCAGGTGCAGGATCGCCGCATGGCAGATGCCGTACAGCGCGGAGTTCGCCGCCGACAGGCACTGGTTCACCGTGTCGCCGCCGGCCCAGTCCGACAGGTCGTACTTGCGGCCGCCCCACTGGATCCCGTTGGCTGCGGCGTGCTCCCGGTAGCAGGCCCGGACCCGGGCGCCCTCGCGGCCGCGGAGCTGCTGCATCGTCTGCCCTGAGGTGTCCTCGCCGGGGAACCGCATCGCGTACATGGCCCGGGCGACCTGCAGCCGGGACCGCTGGCTGCTGACCAGCGCCGCCTGGCGCAGCAGCAGGCCGGCGGTCGTCGCCGCGGCCACCGTCCCCGCGTACAGGCGCACCCCCTGCTCACCGGTCCACGCGACACTGCACCCGCTCCTGGCCAGCAGCGACACCGCCGCCTGCGTTATCCGCGTGCCAGGCCCGAGCAGCAAGCACGCCAGCATCGCCACCGGGATGCTCGCCGGGCCGTCATCATGCCAGAACGCGACCCCGTTCGCGTCCCGGTCAACCACCGCGTGCTCCACGTACACGAAGCTCAGCCGGTCACTGAGCCTCCCCAGCTCCGTCGCCGAAGCCGGCATCTCGCTAACCCGCACAGCCAAACCCCCGTAACGCATATGGACGGTGAGCAGCCCGTCATCCCCCGTATGCGTTGTCCCGTCAACGACCGGGACAACGTCCCGTCATCCCCCGCGCCCCGCCAGACCAGCGCAATCCCCCGATCCGGACTCCCCGTAATCCCCGCAGGCCAATGGATAGCCCCCAGCCACGGCCCTCTCGACGCTGCCGCTCCCCGTCGTCCCTCGGCGTGGCCTAGTGACCCGTCGTCCCCGCAAAGTGATCAAGGGCAGCACCCCCGTCGCCCCGCATCGAGCAGACCCGTCGTTCCCCGCGCTGCCACCCAAGCCAGCGGCACCGGACGCCTTCCGCCGGAACCTGAGCCGTTACCCGTCGTCCCCGCGCTCGTGGGTCGGACCTGGTAGCGCACCCGCATGCGGGAGCGCAACACCCGTCGTCCCCGCGCTCGTGGGTCGGACCGAAATAGCCGCGATCAGGGGGGCATCAGGATAACCGTCGTCCCCGCGCTCGTGGGTCGGACCGGGCGAGGACGCCGATTCCTTCGGGCGGGAACCCGTCGTCCCCGCGCTCGTGGGTCGGACAGGTCGGCACGCACTCGGTGCCCCAGCGGTACCCCGTCGTCCCCGCGCTCGTGGGTCGGACAGCGGGGTACGGCGTCACCCTGTCCGCCCCGTCCCGTCGTCCCCGCGCTCGTGGGTCGGACCGCGGCGTGGGCGCCAAGCCCCGCCCGCGCGCCCCGTCGTACCCGCGCTAGTGCGTCAGACCGCC
>Ga0066669_10000024_pt1 | contig 27286 bp, 19 predicted proteins | sample GraSoiAngelo_118_FD_133940 | JGI IMG/M metagenome (GOLD analysis project Ga0066669, IMG submission 133940) | Grasslands soil microbial communities from the Angelo Coastal Reserve, California, USA - 14_0919_02_20cm | ecosystem: Environmental > Terrestrial > Soil > Grasslands | place: USA...
CCGCTCCAGAGCTCGAAAAGTACGGCGCTTACAGCAGGCTCTTGCTTTCGGTGAGACCCGGATTAACAGGATATTGGCAGGTTTGTGGCCGGCAGAACTTCTCTTACCGCGACCGAGTCCGAATGGACGTTGAATACCTGCAAAACTGGAGCTTGGGAATGGACTTAGCGATTCTGCTTCGAACTCCATTGACGGTCTTAAGAATGGAAGGAGCGTTCTAGTGGAACGAATATTAGTAACTGGAGGTGCAGGGTACGTGGGATCGGCCTGCTGCGCTCGATTACTGCAGCGGGGCTATTCTCCCGAGATAATCGATAACTTTTCTACCGGACACGCACACGCTGTTCCGAAAGCTGTAACCGTACACAACTGTGATTTTGGCGATGGCGTTGGATTAGCAAAGCTCTTAACCTCAAAGACCTTTGACGTTGTATTTCACTTCGCGGCAAAGGCATTGATCCCTGAATCGGTAACAAGTCCAGGATCGTTTTTCGCTACCAATGTCGCGTCTGGCATTGTCATGCTGGAAACTCTTCGGAAATATGGAATTCGTAAATTTGTTTTTTCGTCTTCCGCAGCTGTCTATGGCTCGCCGAAAGTGGTTCCTATTCCCGAAGATCACGAAAAAGAGCCCACGAACGCATATGGGGAAAGCAAGTTAATTTTCGAGCAGGTTCTCAAGTGGTATGCCTCCGCTTACCAGTGGAGCATAGTCGCGTTTCGATACTTCAATGCCTGCGGCGGAGGAGCAGATTGGGGCGAACGACATGATCCAGAGACGCACATCATCCCCTTACTATTGCAGGTGGCTTCAGGCCGACGAGAGTTTTTCGAGATCTATGGAACTGACTACCCAACTCCCGACCGAACATGCCTGCGTGACTACGTAAACGTGATGGACATTGCGGAGGCACACATTCTGGCTTTGCAGAAGTTAGGTTCACCGGGCTTTCACGCTTACAACATCGGTACCGGCACCAGTTATTCCGTCAAGGAGATCTGGGACGTAGCATCCAGTGTCACTGGGAGAAGAATTGAGTTACGAGCTGCGCTACGACGTCTGGGTGATCCGGCGGTATTGTGCGCCAGTCCGAAGAAGCTCATGACTGAATTTGGCTGGAAGCCAATGCACTCCGATTTAGAGAAGATTATTGCGGGTGCTTGGGCCTGGGAACAGGCGCTTTGTGAACGAGTATTTGCAAGGGCCGCCTGAATTGTCGGCACGATAGGGATTATGAACCGGACATTGCGGCAATTGATTTTGAGTGCGGACCTGTTGTGGATTGTCATTTCCTTTGGACTCGCCCAGATCTTGCGGAATCATCTACTTCCCAACTCTGATGTTCTGCCACGATCCACTTATGCTTCTGCAGCTTTGATCGCGGCATCGATCTGGACTTTGCTTTACTTCAGCAAAAACTTAGAAGGCTTCTGCCGTGGATGGTACTTGCCAAGCGTCTTCGCTCAAGTAATTGTGGGCGTCTTCTGCATGATGATTTCGTTGGTGGCCTATGGATTCCTTTCCAGGCACTATTACTCCCGACTGGTGCTGCTCTACTTGGCATGTTTCTTGCCAGCGGGATTCATAACCGTCAGATGTCTTGCATGGTGGCTCGTCAAATCGCGAGTGCACAACTGGGTAAAGCGCCGGGTAATCATTATTGGCTCCGGCCGTATCGTACGCGAACTTCTAATTAAGATTGCCCGTCATCCGGAAGCATCGTTGGAGGTGGTTGGGGTCCTGTTCCCGGCCCTCACGGAATCGGCAAACGAACACTGGAATGAGGGCTGCGGTACCGTGTCACTTCGAACTTTGAACATTCTGAACTTGATACAAGAGAAGAGTGTTCAGGAACTGATTCTCGTTGAACCTGTGCCGCCAGGATCCGAAACAGAGGAGCTGATATCGAGCTGCCAACGGCAGGGTATAAAGGTTCATCTTGTCCCGCATCGGTACGAGCTCTACCTTTCCAAAGCGAGGCTCACAGAGATTGAGGATGTGCCACTACTCTCGTTAGAAGAGCAAACGCTTTCGGTCACCGGATTACAACTCAAAAGAGCAATCGATTTCACAGGAGCACTCTTTCTACTGCTCCTCAGTGCGCCGCTGCTGATCCTTTCAGCAGCAATATTGTGCTGGAACAAGCACGGGAATGTGTTTAGAAGGGAACTGCGGTGCGGTAAAGATGGAATCCCGTTCTGGATGTACCGCTTGAACATCGATCGCGATGGGTCGGTATTGGACACCTACCAGCGAAGCCTTGTGCAGTTCAGCGCCACTGAATTGCCGCAGCTCATCAACGTTCTAAAGGGGGAAATGAGCCTTGTTGGGCCGCGCCCAGAATCGCCCGAAAGGGTGAAGCATTATTCAATGTGGCAACGCCAGCGTCTTACGGTGAGACCGGGACTCACGGGACTCGCTCAGGTAAATGGGCTGCGAGAACAACACTCATCAGATGAGAAAGTTCACTTTGATCTTCAATATATCTTTCACTGGTCTTTATTTCTGGATCTCTCGTTAGTTTTACAAACGGCGTGGACGCTGTTTCTTAGGCTCGTCAATGACAATCGGCTCGCGATCGCGCCTTTACTGAAGCCAACACTCGATCCTGATCTCGCTATTGGAAGGATATGGAATGCTAATAGTACGCAGTCCGGTACGGATTAGTTTTGGGGGTGGCGGGACTGACCTGCCGGCGTATTACGAGAAGTTCGGCGGCGCCGTTCTCAGCACTTCCATCAACAAGCACTTCTACACTATTTTGCAAAAGAGAACAGACGGCAAAATCCAGGTGATTTCGTCAGATCTGCGCGTGGTAGAAACCTGGCGAGACATTTCACGGATGAACGTGAAATGCAGTGCTCTTGAGATTCCTCTTTCGGTAATAAAAGAGCTTGGCCGTGATCTTTCGGTCGATCTCTTCCTCGCTTCCGAGATTCTTGCCGGTACTGGACTGGGGTCGTCAGCGAGTGTCTGTGTTGGAGTCTTAAAGGCTTTCGCCACCTACCTCGATCTTTCATTATCAAAATACGACTTAGCGGAGCGCTCGTTCCACATCGCGCGCAACATTCTCGGGAAACCCGTGGGAAAACAGGATGAATATGCAGCTGCCTTTGGAGGAATGAACTTCATCACATTTAATCAGGATGGCAGCACGAATGTGGAGCCGCTTGAGCTGAGAAGCGATCATCTTCGTGAGTTCGAGAGCAATCTCATGTTGTTTTTTACCGGTGCTGCACATAACTCATGGAAGCTTCTTCACGAACAGGAGCAATCGACAAAGAAGCAGGGCGGCACTACGGTCGAATCGTTGCATCAACTTCGGGATTTCGCTGAACAGATGCGTCGCGCATTGTTAAAAGGCGACCTGCTGACATTTGGTGGCTTGTTGCACGAGAGTTGGGAAGCCAAGAAGAAGATATCCTCAGCAATCTCGAATTCACTGATCGATGAGGCGTATGCATTGGCGCGGCAGAATGGTGCTTTAGGCGGAAAGATCGCGGGCGCAGGAGGCGGTGGCTTTCTGCTGTTATTTTGCGAGCAAAAGCACCAGGAAAAGGTTCGTGATGCCATGGCCAACCTTCAGTTACGCGAGATGGCCTTTGCACTGGACTCGCAGGGCGTGAAAGTTGTGGCCAACGATCCGTTTATCGATAGAGACGAAAAGTGCGGAATGCGGTGGACCTTTGCTCCAGCCTTCAGTCTGCGCACCGCGATGGGCATTCCATCTTGAGATGCATTGCGAATCGCGTATTTCCTGAGCGTATTCGACTATCGACTAACTGAGAGAAACTTCATCGGGCTCTAACCTCAGATATGAAGCCTTTTCAGATTCTACTTTTATCGGGAGTTCGGCCGTCGCGCACGCATAGAGTTGCGAATCGAATGATGCAAGAAGTGCGCGGAGTGAAGGTCTGCGGAATTGTGCAACAGCCCGTGCTCTTGCTCCCAGTGGTTCAGCAATGCCTCGCGGCCGGGCTTTCGGAGCATACATTTAAGTCCTCACAAAACTCCTCGCAAATGCGACGTTGCCTTCATTTGCTTTTCAGATGGTTCATGCATTACATGCTGTGGTGGGTGCACGGGGCTCCCAGTAGTTGGAATGATAAGAAGGAATTCGAACGCGCCGGGCTCATTCGGGAAGGTCAACGCAGTGGGTACCAATTCCTGCAGGTGGACTCTGACTATGATCTCAAGATTCGGAATTTCCTGCGCGAACTCAACCCTGATTTGATCGTCCTCTTGGGCGATCTTCCATTGAAGGACCTCGCTGCATTGCCGCTCTTGATTCGAGTATCACAACGGGAAGGAACCACCAAAGAAAAAAACGTTCAGTTAGCGATCGAATACCTGGAGAGCGGTTCGGATCAATCGTGCCCGATAACGTCGTTCAAGCTTCCAATGCAAGCCTACGACACTCCGATCGGTGTCGCTTTGAAAATGGATTTGATAGCTGACGACTTGCTTGTCCAGATCGTTGCAAATTTGACGTGCAGAAGTGCGGCCGAGACGTCCAGAGAAGTAAACGCATGGATGCAAAGAATGCTCTCCCCCTATATGGAGCAACTCGAACATGCTCCCTCAATCCAGCAACAACCGACCACACCTCGACGCCATCGCTCCGTATGGAAACTGTGTCTCGAAACGATATTCTTGTGCTCGCCATGGTTCGCTGGAAGGAATTTTTATCGCCGCCTGCGGGGCCGATATCCCGTGCTGGTACTAGCACATCACTTGATATCAGATCGGCCGCACTATATGGGGGTTTCTACCGAAAACTTCTGGCATGAGGTTTGCTTCTTACGGCGGCATTATCAGATTGTTGCCTTATCGACAGCTGCGGAGCTTCTACGCTCAGGTCGTGTTAAGGTCCCGACTCTCGCTATTACTTTTGACGACGGATACGGCGAGAATTTTGTGAATTTGCGAGCTGTGGCTGAGGAGTTCGGAATCCCGATTACTTTGTTTGTGAGCACGGAACCAGTAGAAGAGCATCGTGAATTCGAGCACGATCTGAGACGCGGCACCAAGGGTGCTTTCCCGCTGACGTGGGACCAGATCGGATATTGGGATCGAATGGGAGTGGAGATCGGTAGTCACACGCGTACGCACTTCGACTGTGGTTCTGATCGTACGAGACTGGAGCCGGAGATCGTGGGATCAAAGAATGAGTTGGAAGCTCATCTCGGGAAACAGATACGCTTCTTTGCTTTTCCCTTTGGTAAGCAGCGGAACATATCTTCGGACGCGCTGCAGCTGGCAGCCGATACATACATCTGTTTTGCATCGGCGTTCGGTGGCGAGAATTTTCCTAAAAAAGGGATGGACCATTCGCATTTTTTTCGAAAGAACTTCTACCCGCATCCGTGGGAACTTGAACTGGAATTGCAATCCGTTTTTCACCTCGTCGATCGAATCAAAGTGTGGTTCTCGCCTCCGCTACAGGAATCGGCCTACTCAAGCGAGGTGAGTACTATTTCGCCTTTCACTACACAGGCGGACACACGGCACTTAGTTCCCACCAACGAAACGAATTGATAATTCTTCCGCCCCAAGTCTTAGACTTAAACAGTCGCCGATGACAACGCTGACACACGTCGACACTGCCCTCTGCAGCTCGATTAGCCAAGCTCAACCGATCGGTTGCGCGCGAGTGTTGCAGTCAATACGCCTTGAGGCCACTCGAATTGTGAAACGTTCACTTCTTCTCGATGACCGCCTTGCATTTGCGATTACTTCCGCAAATGATGGAGTCGACGGAATCTTACCCCTCGAGGAGAAAAGGCTTTTCACACCTCGTGCTTCCAGTAAGAGATTGAGGGAATGGGCTTCAGGCAGAAGAGCAGCTCGCCTTGCGCTTAAACAGCTCGGTTTTGAAAATTCGCCTCCGATTTTGCGCGGAGATGGGGGAGAGCCCTTATGGCCTGAGGGGGTTGTGGGTTCGATCACTCACTGCTACCCGTGGAGCTTGGCCATGGTCGTGAGATCCTCGGCTCCTTTGAGTATCGGAATAGATTTGGAGTCCCAACTTAGGATGGGAAAAGTTGATATTAGCAGTGTAGTCTGTCGAAAACCGGAGCTTGAATGGATATTTGCCGACGGCGATTGCCAAGCGCGGCTCATGATGATCTTCTCGGCGAAAGAAGCTGTCTACAAGGCTCTTCATCCTGTGTGCCGAAAGTATATCGACTTCCAGGACGTTGAGTTGTCGTGGGTTCCAGAAGAATCCAGATTTGTTGTCCGCTTTTCAGCTGCGTTCGAGGAACGCTTTTTGGTTAACCGCGTATGCAGTGTCCACTGCTGGCAGCAAGATACTTTCGTGTTTACTTGTTCAACTCTGCAGACCTTGTAACATCAGGCCTTAGCGCGCCTCCAAACCTGCGCAAATGTGCTGATTCCGCAGAAGCACAGACCGCAACAACAAATCTCATTGAATGTAAGTCAGTCATCTAGCTGATGCACTCGTAGCGTTCCAAGGAGGGTAATTGTATGTCGCACGTTTCTACACACTCATTCCGGAGTGAATCTTCTCTCGGGAATCTAGACCAGCTGATGCTGGGAATGCGCAGTCCAACGCTTCAAGAGTTGTCGCCGGATGGGTGTGTACACCAGCTCGTGGCTGCTCAGGCCGCTGCAGCGCCAAGTGCGATTGCTCTAACTCATGGCAAGTCTTCTGTGACTTATGAAGAACTTGATCAGCGAGCAAATCGTTTAGCCCATTTATTGCGCTCTCTCGGTGTTGGTCCAGATGTTGTTGTGGCCATTTACTTGAACCGCTCCGTGGCAATGGTTGTTGCAGCCCTCGCGGCTTTGAAGGCAGGCGGCGCATATCTCCCCCTCGATCCGAACTACCCGACAGATCGGCTGACGTTTCTTTTGAAAGATGCTCGGACTCGAGTTGTTGTGACTGGCGAGTGCATGACAAGCGCGTTGCCAGCGCAACCAGAGCACGTCGTGGTGGTAGACCCAGGAGGAAAGATAGCGGTCGATAAACCATCACACTCACTCGACGTCGATGTGAAACCGGAGAATCTGGCCTACGTAATCTATACATCCGGTTCAACTGGTCAGCCGAAAGGTGTTGAACTTACTCACCGAGGATTATCGAATCTTTTGCTCTGGCATCATAAAGCCTTTAAAGTAATCGCTTCTGATCGGGCAAGTCAGATGGCGGCGTTGGGTTTCGACGCTGCGGTTTGGGAAATCTGGCCGTATCTCACGGCAGGCGCGAGTGTGCACCTAGCTGATGGATTTGCGGTGAATGAGCCTACGGCCGTCCGAGATTGGCTGCTCTCTCAGGGCATTACCATTACTTTCCTCGCAACTCCTTTGGCGGAACGTGTTATGACGCTCGAATGGCCTGCAAAGGCAACTCTACGCTTGATGCTCACCGGCGCCGATACTCTTCACCATTACCCTTCGCGTAAGCTACGCTTTCAGTTGGTCAACAACTACGGTCCCACTGAGTGCACTGTAGTAGCTACCTCCGGAGTTGTTCCTGCTACGCCCGAGCAAGCAGATCGCCTGCCAACAATCGGTCGTCCAATCACGAATGCTCAAATCTACATTTTGAACGAGGAAATGCAGCAAGTGGCGATAGGTGAGTCTGGAGAAATCTACATTGGAGGAAAGGGTCTTGCTCGAGGCTATCGAAATCGGCCGGATTTGACTGCCGAGAGGTTTGTTCCTAACCCCTTCAGTCCAGAGCTCGGCGAGAGACTCTATAGGACAGGAGACTTAGCTACTTATCTTCCGAATGGGGAAATCGCATTTCTTGGTCGGATCGATGAGCAGATTAAGGTTCGAGGGTATCGCATAGAGCCGGCCGAAATTGTAAAGGCTCTCGATGAACATCCAGCGGTCCAGGCAAGTACCGTTGTGGCGCGAGAGGTCGAGCCGGGAGACAAACGTCTGGTCGCCTACTTTGTACCTGCTTTGAGCACTCAACCTACTCACACAGAGTTGCGCAACTTCCTTGCTGGACGCGTCCCAGAGTACATGGTTCCAGCGATCTTCGTGAAACTGGATACCCTGCCTCTTAACGCAAGCGGTAAGGTCGATCGCGCCGCGCTTCCGGCTCCCAACACATCCAACACAGTACGCGACGGCGCATTCGTTGCGCCTAGAACGCAAATGGAAGAATCGTTAGTGAATATGCTCGCTACATTACTCGATCTCGAGCAAGTCAGCGTCGAGGACAACTTCTTTCTACTAGGTGGCCATTCTCTGTTAGGTACGCAGCTTATAGCCAGAGTCCGCGACACGTTCGGCATAGAGCTCAGCCTGAAGAGTCTTTTTGATGCACCAACGGTCGCAAAGCTTTCAGAGGAGGTTGAGTCGCTGCTCCTTGCAAAGCTCGAGGCAATGAGCGAGGACGAGGCCCAGCGACTACTTGGGGGCGCCGCGCCGGCAGCCGCATAGCGGGGTTTTGCAATGACAGCACAGGTTCAACCCATATCTACCGCTTCCTCAGCAGACCGCACTCTGAGTCTTTACCATCTCCTTGACCCAGAGGTTCTCGCGAATCCATACCCACTGTTTCATCGACTCCGAAGTGAGGATCCAGTGCACTGGGATCCTTTCCTACACGCCTGGGTCGTGACTCGATACAACGATGTTGTAACCGTTCTTCACCATTACTCTGCCGCACGTACGCCTTCTCCTGAGCAGCTTACCGAAATGGGACTGGGCGCTCTCAATCCAATTGCGCAAGTCATGGTGAAACAAATGCTTTTTCTGGACGCTCCCGCGCACACGCGGATGCGCAGCCTGGCGGCCCATGCCTTCACCCCTCAACGTGTCGAGGTGCTGCGTTCCCATATTAGAGAAATTGCCAATGCCTTACTGGACAAGGTGGAGAGCCAAGGTCACATGGACGTGATCGCTGACCTGGCGGAGCCTCTGCCTTGTATTGTTACTGCCGAAATGCTCGGCGTACCCGTGGAAGATCATCAGCAGCTGAAAGTCTGGTCCCAGGACTTTGCCGAGATGCTCGGAAATTTCCAGCACAATCCAGATCGAGCATCAAGAGTGTTGAGAAGCACTCTTGCGATGGTCGATTACTTCCGCTGCGCAATACGGGAGCAGCGCCTCAACCCGCGCGATGGTCTTGTTAGATCATTAATGAATGCTGAGATTGATGGCGACCGTTTTACGGACGAAGAAATCATTGCCAACTGTATTGTAACTATGGTTGGTGGCCAGGAAACGACAACTAACTTGATAGGCAACGGCGTGCTTTCTCTGCTACGTAATCCAGACCAATTGGAAAAGTTACGATCCGATCTCTCGCTGATCCCCTCTGCCGTTGAGGAGATGCTCCGTTACGAAAGCCCCAGCCAGCATACTGCAAGGCTCGCTCCCGAAGATACAATCCTAGGCGGAAGGAGGATTGCGAAACGGCAGGCAGTGATCGCGGTGATGGCGGCCGGCAACCGCGATCCCGAGAGATTTCCGGACCCAGACCGGTTGGATATCACTCGCACGAACAATCGCCATCTTGCATTTGGTTGGGCGGCGCACTTCTGCTTCGGTGCTGCGCTGGCGCGGATTGAAGGACAAACAGCTTTTGAGCTAATGCTACGCCGACTGCCCAACTGGATTCTCGAGCCAGAACGGCTTGTCTGGCGGACCAATTTGGGACTGCGCGGATTGACAAAGCTGCGAATCCGCTTCACCGAACAGGTAGCAGCCGCCAATTCAGCGCCACTGAACTAAATACACCTAGCGGGTCATTCCATCGTTATCTGCAAGAACGGAGTAAAAAGCATGGCATCTAGCGCGCCACTCTCGGATACGAAGCGAATGCTTCTGGAAAAATATGTTCGAGGAGAGGCCTTCCGATCTCTACCTCAGGCCAGCACGATAACTAAGCGGCCAGCGGGAGCACCAGCTCCCTTGGCTCCCTCTCAAGAGCGTATCCTACGCCGCGAAAGACAAGTTCCAGAAATTCCGCCGCTTTACAACGAGTCCGTCACAATTTACCGATTCGGTGCTCTCGACATAGATGCTCTTGAGCAAGCGTTTACCGAAGTCATTAGGCGGCATGAAATCTGGCGAACTACGTATACGACTGTGAACGGCACTGCTGTTCAAGTGGTACATCCCGCGCCGGAACACATCCCCATTCCTTTCATTGATCAGCGTACCGTACCTGAGCACCGGCGCCTGGCCGACACTGTGCGGCTGATTTCAGAAAATGCTCGCAGACCCTTCGATATGGAGAAGGGTCCTTTGGTCCGCGCTTCTTTAGTCAGGTTCTACGATGGTGAGTTCCGGTTGTACTTGATCGTTCACCAAAGCGTTCTCGACGGAGTGTCGGTTTATCAGGTTCTGCTCACCGAGCTATCAGCGCTGTACGACGCTTTCTCGACTGGCAAACCATTGCCACTTACCGAGCCCTCCATCCAATTCGGTGATTATGCCTATTGGCAACGACAGAATCTGCAAGGAGAAACCCTGCAGCGGCAGCTGACGTATTGGAGAACCCAGCTCTGCGGTGATTTACCAGCGCTCGCTTGGCCAACGACTAAGCCGCGACCAGCAAAGCAGTCGTTTCGAGGAGCGATTCAGCCGTTCGCGTTTCCCAAGGCTGTTGGCGATCGTGCAAAATCACTGAGTCAACAGATGGGAGTTACGCTGTTCACGACTCTACTAGCTGCATTTGTTGTATTACTCCATATCTATACGAAGCAGGTAGATTTCATCGTTGGGACAGTTTCGCCAGTTGGCCGTAAACGCTCTGAAGTTCAGAATCTCATCGGTTATTTCCTGAACCCAGTTCCCTTGAGGTTTTGGATCGGAGACGGTCCAACATTTCAGGACTTGCTTTTCCGCGTTCAGGAGGTTGTCGCCGGAGCTCTTACTCATGACGATGTCCCATTCGAATATCTGGCGGAAGAATTGCAACCGAGCTCCGATCCCAGTCGAAACCCGTTCTTCACCGTCGCGGCATCCCTCGAGCCCCCGTTAGCGGATGTTGGCCCACATTGGAGTCTCACTCCGATGGACGTCGAATCCGGAGGCGCTCGGTGGGACCTCTATTTTGTCTGGGATAACCGACCCAGTGGAATGATTGGACGCGTTCAATACAATCCGGACCTGTTCGAGTGCGAGGAAATCACTTCCCTCATCGCAGACTTTCAGGAAGTACTTGAGAAGCTAGCGAGCAATCCAGGAGAAAAGGTTTCTAATCTCCGCCTCGAGTCGTCACACTGTTCAGCGGCTTCAATCTGAGCTGACTACGAATATGAGAGAGATGACAAGCAACGACATTACGATTCTTCAAGCGCCGGATTCAGCCCGTGATGTAACGCACCTCTCAGAGAGCAAGCGGAAGCTCCTCGAAGGCCTGATGCGGGGTGCGCGTCTCAATTCTAGTGAGCGGATTCCCGCCATCACTCCTCGTCCAAACCAAACGAGGGTTCCTCTTTCTTTGCAACAATTGCAAGTGTGGTTACACGCTGGAATGGCGGTTGAGGTCCCGTTCTACAACGAGACCATAACTTTTCATCGTCAAGGTCCACTCTCTCCGGATGTATTGCAACGCTGTTTGTGTGAGGTTGTGCGCCGCCACGAAATTTGGCGAACGACTTTCGAGATTCAAAACGGCGAGCCGGTTCAGATTATCAATCCACCTCCGTCCATTTTTCCTCTCGAAGTTGCGGATCTCTCGGAATTGCCAGAATCTCAGCGGGTGCAGAAAGCGGCCGGCCTGGCGAGGGAGAATGCAAGACGTCCCTTCGACGTAGGCAAAGGGCCGCTGCTGCGTGCATTTCTCGTTCGAATGGGACGCGCGGATCACCGGCTGTATATGACTTTCCACCAGCTCATTTTTGACGGTATAACGGCTCAGCGAATTTTCCTTCGCGAAATTGCGACTCTCTATGACGCCTTTTCTGCCGGGAAGCCCTCGCCTCTTCCGGAACCGCTGATTCAATACGGCGACTTTGCCTACTGGCAGCGAGATCAACTGGCACCGGATGTCTGGGCGCGAGAACGGTCTTTTTGGGAAAAGCAGCTCGCCGGAAAGCTGCCAGTTTTGGAGTGGCCCTCTGGGCATCAGCGCCCAATATTGGAAACGCATCGTGGTGAGATCCTGCGATTCACGTTCGAAGAGGCAACAATTGGTCCGGTGAGAACCCTCAGCCAGCGGGAAGGCGCGTCGATGTACATGACGCTGCTCGCAGCGTTTGGGACCGTGTTGCATAGGTACACAGGGCAAGATGACATTATTATCGGAGGACTGAGCGCAGGTCGCAATCGCACCGATACGGAATCAATCCCGGGCTTCTTCGTAAATCCTCTAGCACTCCGCATCGATTTTTCGGGCAACCCAACATTTCGAGAGGTACTCAACCGTGTTCGCACAATGGTGCTGGAGAGTCTAGCTCACGCAGAGCTTCCTTTCGCTCAAGTCGTTAAGCAAGTTCAGCAGAAATCAGACCCCAGCCGACACCCGCTATTTCAGATCATGCTTTCCCAGCAGCCACGTGATTCGGCGAATCCGGATGGATGGGACTGGGCGATCGAGGAAGTCTCCAACGGTGGCTCGAAAATGGATTTGTTCGTGATTCTCGACGATCGCGGCGACGGAATCTTTGGCTCGACTACCTACAATCCCGATTTCTTCGATGGATCGACGGTCTCCCGCTTCGTCGGCCATTGGCGGACACTGCTGCAAGCTGCGGGGTTGAATCCTGATGAGCACATCTCGGAGTTGCCGATGTTGACCGAAGCAGAGCGAAATCAGATCCTGGTCGAATGGAACAATACCCAGCGAGATTACGAGACCGATGCTTGTTTGCATGAGCTCATCGAGCGTCAGGTTGAGCAGAGCCCAGATGTTCCGGCGACCATTTATGAACAGCATCAATTGAGCTATCGGGAGCTGAATGCTCGAGCTAATCAACTGGCACATCATCTTCGCCAACTCGACGTAGGTCCTGAGACCCTGGTCGGCGTCTGCATGGAACGATCAATTGAAATGATCGTGAGCCTGCTCGGCATTCTCAAAGCAGGTGGTGCCTATGTTCCTCTCGATCCTGAGTACCCAAAAGATAGATTGCGCATGATGCTCGATGATAGCCGAGTTCCGGTTCTACTTACTCAGAAGCACTTATTGGAAAAACTGCCAGCCTCGTCTTCACAATTAATCTGTGTGGATTCAGATTGGGAGCAAATCGCTCGAGAGAGTCGCTCGAATCCAGACGGCGTTGCAAGGCCGCACAATGCCGCCTATGCGATCTATACATCTGGTTCGACCGGAAAACCAAAGGGAGTCCTCAATATTCATTCAGCGATCGTGAATCGATTGTTGTGGATGCAGGACGCCTACGGATTGACGAATGACGACCGTGTTCTGCAGAAAACGCCTTATAGCTTTGATGTATCAATCTGGGAATTCTTCTGGCCGCTCATAACGGGTGCCTGTCTGGTAATCGCCAAGCCTGGTGGGCACAAAGATCCGGACTATTTAATGAATTTGATTTACCGGGAGAAAATAACGACTCTTCACTTTGTTCCTTCCATGCTGCAGGCTTTGCTGGAAGTGAACGGTCTTGAAGCTTGCAGTTCGTTAAGACGCGTAATTTGCAGCGGCGAAGCTTTATCTCTCGAAGTTCAGAGGCGTTTCTTCGCTCGTTGTAAGGCCGAGTTGCACAACCTGTATGGTCCAACAGAAGCAGCGGTCGACGTTACCTTCTGGCAGTGCCAGGCTGAACACGACCAACCGATAGTCCCGATTGGCCGTCCGATAGCGAACGTCACAATCTACGTCTTAGATCGAAATCTTCATCCAGTGCCGGTAGGAATTCCTGGAGAGCTACACATAGGAGGGGTGGCTCTGGCCCGAGGGTATTTAAATCGCCCGGAACTAACTGCACAAAAGTTTATTTCCGATCCTTTCAGCAGCGCACCCGGAGCACGTCTCTATAAGACAGGAGACCTGGCACGTTATATGCCCAATGGCGCCATAGAGTTTCTGGGCCGCATCGATGATCAAGTTAAAATTCGCGGATTTCGCATTGAGTTGGGCGAAATTGAAGCGGTTTTGCATGAACATCCGGCGGTTCGCGACGCGCGCGTCATAGTTCGAGAGGACCTCCCGGGTGATCGCCGTCTGGTCGCTTATATCGTAACTCTCCAGGGCGGGACCTCTTCTGGGGAAGAAATCCGCGAATTCCTGAAAGAAAAACTGCCTGGCTATATGGTCCCAACGCTAGTGACCATTGATCATTTACCAGTGACGCCTAACGGGAAATTGGATCGCCGTGCTCTTCCTACGCCTGAACGCGAGGAGCACGAAGAGACATTTGATGAACCTACAGACGAGATCGAACAAATGCTGGCGGAGATTTGGACGGACGTTCTCGGCGTGGAGCGTGTCGGCCTGTACGACAATTTCTTCGATCTCGGCGGACACTCTCTCTTGGCGATGCAAGTAGTTGCCCGGTTGCGAAGCCGGCTGGATCTGCGCATAAGACCCAATGAGCTTGCTTTCCAGACGCTCGGACAAATTGCAGCTAGCTGCAAAGAGCAATTGCATTGCGCATGAGCCCGCATAACGGCATAACACCTTTCTATTTCGGTCTGCCCGATAAGCCGCTTTTCGGTTGCTACCATAAACCGCGAGCTGGACGCGACCGTCAATGCGCTGCAGTTATTTGTCAACCAATGGGGCACGAATACATCAATTGTCACCGTGCCCTGCGGCACCTGGCCAGTCGCCTCGCTGATGCTGGCTTTCCCGGTTTGCGCTTTGATTATTACGGCTGCGGCGATTCCGCCGGTGAGCCCGCAGATGGTGGAATCGCTCGATGGATGAAGGACATCTCTGCCGCCATCTCTGAAATAAAGACTTGGACGAGTCTGAGTGACGTCTGCGTGATTGGAGTCCGATTAGGTGCCGCTTTGGCAACCTTGACCGCCGTTCAGAACGGTGGTTTTGAGAGCCTCGTGCTTTGGGATCCCGTGGTGGAGGGACGAGGCTATCTTCAAGAGCTTCTTAGCCTGCAAAAGGAAATGCTGCGTTTCCGCCCCAAACCAATCCGGCGCAAGTGTCTTTCGGGTTTCATTGAAGTGCTCGGCTTTCCATTGTCAAACGATCTCTGTTCCGAACTGGAAAAGATTAATCTGCTGCAGATTTCGAAAAAACCCGCCAGGAACGTGCTAATCATCCGAAGCTGCCAATCAGGCGATGAGGGCGCTCTGGAAGGGCATCTGAATCAAAGTGAAGCTTCGACGACAGGCGACCTACTAGATATTCCCAAGGTCTGGTTACCAACGGTTGATGGCAGCCTATTAGTTCCTAATAAGGCACTTCAATCAGTAGTCTCTTGGGTCTCGAGAATTCACGCATGAGAGAACAAGCTGTCGTCTTTGGCGAGTCGAACTCGCTGATTGGGATCGTAACTGATCCTTCAGAACCGAGTCGGACTCTTAACACAGGTGTCATTTTGCTGAATCCAGGTGTTGTGCACCGCGTCGCCCCTGGCCGCGTTTACGTGAAAATAGCACGAGCCCTTGCGGGAGCCGGTTTCGTCGTTCTTCGGTTTGATTTTTCAGGGATTGGCGATAGTGCGGTTCGCCGGGATAATCTTCCGTTCGAAAAGAGCGCAGTGGCGGAAACACAAGACGCAATAGAGTTTCTAAAGGGCACTCGAGAAATCGAACGGTTCATTCTTCTAGGCGGATGCTCGGGAGCGCGCGTCTCGTTTCGGACTGCCTGCTCCGACCGGCGTGTGGTTTGCGCAATTCCGATTAACTTCCCAGTCAGCGACGATGAAGACAGCAATCCCGATCTGATAAATCAGCGCGTTGCGCAATACTATTGGAAATTTGCTTTTTTCAACCTGAAGAGTTGGATCAAGCTGTTTACTGGCAAAGCCGACTACAGCAAGATATTTAAAGCATTGCGCTCTCAGGCAAGGCGTCGTCTTAGCTCGGAGCGCACGATCTCGTCGGAGTCGCCTCAGCTTGCCGAGGACTTAAATCTGCTAGGTAGTCGAGGCGTTCGGCTTGTCTTTCTGTATTCAGAAAATGATCCACGTCTGGGCGAACTGCGTGAAGCAGGCGGAAAAGGGCTCAAGCGACTGTGTGAGCTGGAAAAGATTCAGCTTGAGGTCATTCGCCGGGCGGACCATACCTTCAGTTCGCTTGACGATCAAGAGCGACTTGTAGAAGCGATTCTTGCCCATGTTGAAACGATAACTCCCGCCAGGGCTAATTGCGCAAGTACTATTCGAGATGGCAATAGAGCGGCTCATCAAGTTCTCGGTTTAACCTGTACTGAAGCGCAGCCTGGCTGATCAGATAGAGGGGCGGATTTCTGGAATGCGTTTGCAGGCTCCTAGCCGCATGATGCTAAATAACACAGCCGCCGTAAACAATGAATCAGAACTCCTTAGCTCCGTCAAACTAGCAGCGAATAAGTATCGACAACTTCTGAAGGTCTTACTCCCCCACTATCAGGTGAAACTATGGCTTGTGTCGAGAATCGTCTAAACGTACAAATGCCCGAGGTTTGCCCATTCGGAGCTACAACTTTGCCCGCGGTCGAGCAGCGTCCATTACCAGTTCAGCTGTTGCCAGCTGAACGCGAGTTCTACGCTTCATATTCCTGGTCTCTGAACATTTATCCAACTGTTCGCGAGGTCATCGCGCATCTTCGCGCCGAGGTTAACAGGTTGAGCGGGGCAGAGGAACCGTGGCAGCGGGCTGAAATGCTGACGAACATCTTTCTATTCTGCTGCGCAATTGCAAACGAAGTTGACGATTATCTTGTGGGAAGACCTCGCGATTTCTCAAAGCTTTCCAAGCTTCCGCTTGGCGGAGCGGTGCTGCGGGCAATACGGCCCTTTGTACGTAATGGCCAAAGATTTCAAGAATGGAGACTGCGAGATCTTCGGGCCTGGAGAGATAGATGGCACGTTGAGTTCGACGAATATCTGCAGAGCTTTGTCAGCGGAGAGTTCCTTTCTTCAGAGACGTCACCCCTGGCTGGGCTGATAACGGCATTCTCGAATCGACTTCCCGCCCAGCTCTTAGATCGGCGCCTCAGAAATCCTGCATTTTTTCACGGTCGCGATCTTACCCACTTTGACATCTTGAGCTTAGGCGACAAATTTGTCACTCGATTCCCGGATCCGAGCAAACCTATTGTGCTTGTGGGATTACGCACCGCCGGGTCGTACTTCGCACCTTTCGTACGAGCATATCTTCGAAAAAAAAGCTACGAAAATGTTGAGTTGGTCACTCTTCGCCCACGCAGTACTTTGAGCCAGGCTGAAAAGGCACACCTTGCTTCGTGTGCTAAACAGGAAATGATAGCTGTCTTGCTGGATGAGGCTCCTATCGGCGGAGGATCGACGGCAGAAGTGATCAAGCACCTGGAAAAGTTAGGTTTTCACGAAGATCGAATCGTTGCTTTGTTGCCCATTCACCGCCTTCACACTGACTGGAAAAAAGGCTGGGATACACAAAGAATTGCAAAGGCCTGTGCTCTAACTCTCGAACCACATGAATGGTACAAGGAAAAAGCTCTGGCAACTGAGTCTGTCGGGCCTCTTCTGAATGAATACTTCCAAGCGCGTGGCTATCTTTCCGCAGAAGTGATTAACAGTTCTAAAGCAGAGCGCTTGAACTTTGAACTGCAATTACTTTCGGATGAAAAATATCATACGCGGCACAAAAAGATTTATGAGGTCCATTTGCAAAAAGCTTCAGGGGATTTCGAAGTCCGCTTTGTCTTCGCAAAGAGTGTGGGTTGGGGTTGGCTTAGTTATCATGCCTTCACAGTTGGCGAGAGACTATCCAACTTTGTGCCTCCCGTGCTCGGGCTCAGAAACGGCTTCCTTTATACTGAGTGGAGACCCCAAGCGAGCGGCCACGTTGCAGAAATCTCCAACGCTCAGCTGAGCACTATTGCATCCTACATTGCTGCGCGTAAGCGCACGCTCCCGTTACACGACGACCCTAGCTCGGATTTAATTCGCGAGAAACAGCACACTGCGCATGAAGAGTTATTGAATACGCTGAGCCGGGCATATGGGTCGAGGATTGTGCGATTCCTCAAGCGACCTGAAGTCCAACGTCAGCTTGCACGATATGCCTGCCCCTACCCTACTTTGATCGACGGAAAGATGCGTGGAGTTGAATGGGTCGCAGGATCTTCAACATTCTTCAAGGCTGATTTTGAGCATCATGGTATGGGGAAGAAAGAGCTTGAGATGACGGATCCTGCCTATGACCTGGCAGAAGCCATTCTTCACTTCAAGCTTTCGGAAGGGCAAGAGCACGAACTCGTTACTCGATACAGCGAAGAATCTGGCGATCTGGATGTAAACAACCGACTGCTTCTTAATAAGCTGCTTGCGGGGCGTTGGTCGATGAATCAGGCCCTGGCGAATATCAGAGACACGCGTTTATTACACCGGGTGCAGGATTCGAATCGGCAATATCTGGATGCATGTGACTTTTTGACGAGACACACAATGCGGTTCTGCGCAGCCTTCTGCAATCGCCCGAAGGCTTCAGCGTGGCGCTCGCCGATAGTTGCGCTGGATATCGATGGAGTCATTGACAAACCGGTATTCGGCTATCCGTCCACCACTGCAGCCGGTATTGAAGCGATCGCGCTTCTCCATTCGCATGGCTTTGTTGTTGCCCTTGATACAGCCCGATCTCTTTCTGAAGTGAAGGATTATTGCCAGACTTATGGATTTGTCGGAGGAGTGGCCGAATACGGCAGTGCAATATGGGATGTGGTTGCTGGACGAGAACGTGCTCTCGTTGGGCCCGAAGCCTTAGCGCAATTGGACCGAGCCAGGAAGGCACTCCGGACAGTGCCCGGTATTTTTATAAACGAGGATTATCAATACTCTATTCGAGCCTACACCTACAGTAAAGAACAAACCTCCGCCCTGCCCACCATGCTCATTCAGAATCTAATCGGAACTCTCAATCTGGATCAGCTTAGATTTCATCAGACAACTCTTGATACTGCGATACTTGCCAAGAGTGTAGATAAGGGTACGGGATTGATCGAGCTTATCAACGGGGTAAGCGTCAATGATCCTGAAATCATAGCGATTGGAGACTCAGAGCCAGATCTCGCCATGTTTCGAGTGACCACGCGATCCTACGCTCCTTCACACATCTGGTGTCGTGCCGAGGCGGAGGCACTGGGATGCCGCGTAGCTACTAAACCTTTGCAGTCGGGATTGCTCGAGAGCGTCCGCTCGTTGATCCATCCAGACGGAAAATGTTGTGAACTTTGCAAATCATGTGAGAAGGCGTGGAGCAAGTCTGATGATTTGATTCTGCGCCTTTTGCAAGTAGCCGATCAGAAAAGGCTTAAATTGCTCATGACCACCGCAGTGAATCCTCGTGTATGGCGGGCTTGTTTGCGGTAATCCTAAATGTGAGTAGTATCCAGCCCAGCTGCGCACGAGTAGCGACGCAGGTCTCTTCTTTGCCTTCAATAAAGCATAGACTTTTCTTGTGGCCGCCTATCTAAATTGCTGTAACTTCGCCGGTCGGGCATGAATGATCGAAAGATGAAAGGAAAATAAGTAAACTTGCGCAGCAGATTCATGGCAACAAAGGAACGTGATGCTACGTCGCGTCTTGCACGCCGCTAATGCCATCATTTTGGGAAATGTGATTACTCGGGCCGGAGGTCTAATTCTGGTCCCGCTTTTCTTGAAATATTGGTCAGCCACTCTCTATGGGGAGTACCTTGCGCTGTTTGCAGCCGCTGGTTACCTGTCCAGTCTGGATATCGGCATGCAGGGGGCGGCTGTCAATCGGCTTACTCAAGCTTACGCAAGACAGGATCTCGATGAATATCAGGCTGTCCAACATACGGCTCTGACGTTTTTCATCATTCTCGCCGCGACCGTTACAGTCCTGGTTGCATGTCTTGCATGGCTATTACCTATCCCAAAATGGATCGGCCTCAGGCTTACACCGCCCGCAATAGCCACGCAGGTTATTATCCTCTTAGCTGCCTGGGTGATGTGGTCAATGCCAGTGCAAGTGGCTACCGCCACTCACCAAACGATGGGAAAGTTGGCGCGCACACAGTGGATCCGAAACGCGCAACAGGTGATCGTGGTAGTCCTCACCTCATTTGCGGTAATCGCTGGTGCAGGAATGAGAACCATTGCGTTCCTACAACTGCTGACCGTTGGACTACTTGCCTTATTCATGATCATGGAGCTGAGGTCTCAATATCCGGCGCTTACGCCTGGAATTACTGGGGCCAAACTTTCTTTGCTCAAGGAACTGATGCACCCGAGCTTCTTGTTCGCACTAATCATGGTCGGAAACTTAGTTGCTTTTGAGGGCAGTATTCTTCTCGTGTCGGCGGCAATGGGCGGTCTCGCGGTTGCCATGCTTTCAATCTCGAAATCATTGGTGGACGTCATCCGTCTAGGTCTGTATAGCATCAGCCTGGCGTTCTGTCCTGATTTTGCGCGAATGGAGGCGCTGGGTGAACTTGAAAAACTGCGAAGGATTCATCGGCTTTTGGTTGCTGGCACGGCCGCTATAACTCTCGCACTCGTCGCCAGTTTCTGGTACGAAGGTCCAGAGTTCATCAGCATGTGGACGCGTGGCCGTATTACTCCCGATGCGATGTTATTGCGGTTGTTTTTGGTCTTGATGGCATTCCAGACCTCATGGGCCGCCAGCTCAACGGTAGCTCGAGCGAGCAACAAGCACAATGCGCAAGCGATCGGCTACTTCTTCGCAGCAGTTATTGGCATTGCTTTTGTTGCGGCATTGCTGCCGCGTCTTGGAACCTGGGCTGTGCCTGTGGGACTGACGTTAGGCGAGGCAATCTGTTGTTACCACTTTGTGATTAAGTCCACGTGCCGCATGATCAATGAGCCTTACGCGCCTTTTGCTGTGCGCTTCTGGTTTGGATTCGTCGCAGTGGCCACTGCAGTCCTCGCTGTGGGATGGATCGTGCACATGATACATGCACCGATGCTGATTCGCTGGATCTTAATGGGGTGTCTCACAATGGTGGTCGCCGCCGCTTGCGGATGGGTAGCCTGGCTGATGCCCGAAGATCGTCTGCTACTCCTGCCGAAGCTCCGCGCTCAGCTCAGCATCTCTGACATCAAGACCTGGCAGCGGCTGAATCCGTAGAGCAACCATCTTGGCCGTTTACATCTTCAATCGCCCCACCAGTGTACTTTTTCGCACATGAATATCTGTCGGTGCGGGCCATTTCTTCCAAACAAAGCAAAAATCGGGCAGAGTATCTGGGCGACTGACATTTCATGTTCAACGGGCCGCCATACTGCAACCGGGAGCGAGATGGACGCGAGTCGGCTTCTCAGATACTTACTTGAGACTAGAGAAATTGATTTTGTCGTTGCAAAGACTGTTCTCCGGCCTTCCGTTGCCAAAGAGAAAGCGGACGACCGCCGCATTGCCCTGGGGCACCGAGTCACCCAATCTCGATTTTCTGCGTGCCAACGCTGTGCTGCTCGTGCTGCTTTTCCACGTGCTCGCCTTTTTCGGCATCAGGAAAATTGGTCCTCTTGATTTGGAAAGTATGGGGATGTTTGGTCTCCTGTCTTTCTACGTGCATACAACTTTCGTACTTATGCTCTCTCTCGAACGACAGTTGGCGAAGTTCGGACCGCAAAGCCTGTTCTTGCTTTTCATGGCGCGAAGATTCTTTCGTGTCTATCCCCTCAGCATCTTCATTGTTGCCATCATCGTGCTCTTCAGACTTCCTTTGGCTGGGCACCCGTGGTCGATGCATTACTTTCATGCTCTTGGAAAGCTGGATGTTATTTCGAATTTCTTGCTGGCACAGAACATAACTTCGAGCGAGCCAGTGGAAGGGCCACTCTGGAGTCTCTCATATGAAGTGCAAATCTATCTGTTTTTGCCCGCATTATTCTTGATCGCAAAAAAAGTGAAATCCCCTTGGACTCTGGTGATTGGCTGGGGATTGCTGGCAATCCCAATATTCCTTTTAAAGCGTGCTGGCTATGGTCAAGTGATGCAATATGTGCCGTGCTTCTTGCCGGGAATTGTCGCTTATAAATTCTCAAAACAGGTACATCCTCGACGAGCTTTCTGGGGCTGGCCGGTGTTGCTGTGGAGCCTGGCAGGTCTATTTGGACTCGTGGGTAGACTGGGAATGGGCTGGCTGATTTGCTTGATGATAGGAATGGCGCTCCCGCAATTCACCGATCTAAAAAATCCTGCAGTGCAGCGAGCGAGTTATCTCATCTCAAAATATTCCTACGGCTTTTACTTGAGCCATTATTTCTGTGAATGGCTATCTTTTACTAAACTACGTTATTTACCTACTGGCGCCCAATGGATAACATTCCTCGTTACTGTGACTGTCATTCCCATATTGCTCTACCATGCCCTGGAAGCTCCCATGATGCATGTCGGTAAAAAGCTTACGGAAGCTCAGCGTAACTATGTGCGCAATGGGTTGCTTGCAAGCAGAGCTGCCTGAGCCTGTCTAAACCTTCATTAGCTTTGTTCCCTCCTTTGAAAACTGCTGCGAGTTTGCAGCATACCAACTCTCCGCCTGGATCAAGTTTGTGAGGACCCAATGAAACGCCTATTACTACCTCTCGTGTTGGCGCTCTTTCTGCTGTCACCTCTAGTTCCATTATGGGCACAGCTGCAGGAGCCATCTCCGCCAGTCAACATTATTATCGACTCTGACATGTCCGAAAACGTGGACGACGTGGGCGACCATGCTGTTTTGTGGGCGCTTCAGAACCGTGGTGAGGCCAATATACTTGCGATCGTGGCCTCATCAGCGTACGACTATAGCGCTCCCGCCATGCGAGTAATCGCAAACTATTATGGCCATCCGAATGTCCCGATCGGCGCACACAAAGGCAGCACACCGACCAGTGAGGGCTCTAATACGAGCGTATACGCACAACAAATTGCGAATCAGTTCGGCACGCCGGGAGACACACGGTTCAATTACCCCGATGCAGTAACTGTGTATCGACAGGCGCTCGCAAATGCTCCTGACCACAGCGTCTACATTGTGAGTAACGGCTACTTTCAGCCCTTGCAAGGGCTGCTGAGAAGTCAGCCTGATGGCATCAGCTCACTTACAGGTCTACAGCTTATTGCGCAGAAGGTGAAGCGCCTGGTGTGCTCAGCTGGCACTTTCCCATCCGGAAGCGAGCACAACTTCCGAGTCGATCCCGATGCTGCGAGCTATGTCTTTGCTAATTGGCCAGCTGAAATCGTCTCAGTTGGCTCCGAAGTAGGAGGAGATGTGCCCACCGGCCCATCACCGACATCAGATCCAAACCTGGATCCAGTGAGGGCGGCTTACGGTTATTTCGATGCCTACTATGGCCGGACGGACCTGACAATGTACGCATGGGGCCAGGTAGCGTTGTTATACGCAGTGCGAGGTGGAATTGGAACAAACTTTTCCATCGGCGGGTACAACGGTCAAACGACCGTTTGGGATAGTACACAATCGCAACCAGGATACGATGTTTGGTCCCAATCACCCAGCGTTGGACATTCGTATCTGGAGAAATCCGTTTCTGCTTACACCATGTACACCATTCTTAATCCTATGGTGCAAGGCTCGTCCAGTATCCCAATTCTCAGAAGCATCTCACCCTCAACGATCGCTGCAGGTAGCCCCGCCCAGACAGTAACTTTGACAGGCAACAATTTCTTTAACGACTCACAGGTGTTCTTCAATGGGAACAGCCGTCCATCTACATTGATCAGCGGGACGCAAGTTGGAGTCCAACTGAGCAGTACCGACTTAGCGCAAACTGGGACTGCTACATTGAGCGTCTTAAATGACGCCGAGGGTGGCTGGCGATCAAATAGCGTCAATCTGAATATTGTCAATCCCATGCCTTCTCTGGCCGCCATTTCACCTGCCAGTGTTAATGCCGGGAGTGCCGGCTTTACGCTGAACCTCACCGGCAGCAACTTCGTCCCTGGCTCCTCAGTTCAAGTGAATGGAACCAGCCGAAGCACTACATTTATCAGTGCTACTCAACTAGGTGCTGCTATTCCCGCCTCTGATCTAACCGTTGGAACCTACCTCTCTGTGACAGTCTTCAATCCAGCTCCAGGGGGCGGCACTTCGGCTGCGCTTACTCTGACCGTCAACAACCCAGCGCCTTCGATCTCCAGCGTCTCGCCAAATCCGGTTCTCGCAATGACGGGAAGCTATACCCTGACTGTTAATGGCGCTGGATACAACAGAGCGTCGGTTGTGAAGGTTGACGGCAAGTCAGTTACGACGGTACTTGTAAGTTCAACTCAAATGACTGCTCGAGTGCCTAACAATGATTTGCTTCTCGGGCAGCATGCGATCACTGTGTCAAATCCGACGCCTGGAGGTGGCACATCCAATTCAGTCACTGTAACCGTAGTCTCCACTCCGATCTTCTGATGAATTCAGAAATCGGAGTACTGAAGACCATCCAAAGGGCTTAGCTTAATCATTGATTTTCAATCAAGCTGGGATTCCGCCACTATGGCACGAAACGTAGTCCACACGTGAATGACTGAGTCCCTTCAAGTAGGCCAGCCCGAAAGGCTGGCCTTTTTTTTTCTCAAGATGGATGAACTTGGCTTTTGGCTCGGTTTCAGCAGCTACCCAATATGGCACAAGGAGCAGCGACACTCACCGGCAGAGAACTCTGCCAAGACTGCACGGCCTGATACGTATCCAACACACCGAATCCGTATCCGAGCGCCGGAATCGGTTGCGCATGGGACAGAGCGTCTGCAGCTTTGGCCTGGTTAAGCAAGCCAGCATTTGCCGGGGAGAGGCTCGCCATCAAGGCTACAGTTCCGGAAACAAACGGAGCACTGAACGAGGTCCCCCATCCAAGCGCATAACTCTCGTTCGGATAAGTTGTCAGCACAGCCTCGCCTGGCGCGGAAATCCAAACTGGTGGCGTGCCATAATTCGAGAATGAGGATGGGGTCTTGGAGTTCGAGGTCGAGGCCACGTCAATCACGTTTGGCAATCCGGAGGGGTACACAATCGCCATGGAACCGTCGTTGCCTGCGGAGCCGACGCAGATCAGTCCCTTATTAGTGGCATAAGTAACGGCGTTCGCGAGTTCAACCGATGGGCCTGTGAACTCAAAGCTCATGTTGATGACGTTCGCCCGATGGTTTACGGCATAGTAGATCGCGCGCAGAACATCGGATTCGTATCCTTGGCCGCTCGCATTGAATGCCTTGAGAGGCATCAACGACGCGTTCGGAGCCACTAGGTGGACGATTCCGGCGGTCATGGTCCCATGCCCGAAAGCCGAAAAGCCCGATTGATCGACGACGCCAACCGTCGATTGCTGGACCGTGCCTTCCGAAGATTGATTCAGCGTCGCCGATTGTCCATCAACCACCCCAACGGTGGATTGCGTCACATCCGCCATCTCTGAACCGCCGTCTGTGTTCCGTGTAAAGTCGTAGCCGTAAACCAGATGGGGAGCGAGGATTGTATTATTCGGATCGATACCTGTATCAATCAAGGCCACGGCGGTTCCCGAGCCACTGACGCCAAATGCGGACTGGGTGTCTGCAGTGCGAACAATTTGATTGGGAGTTTGTAGCAGATATCCTTCCCAAACAGTTGCGCCGAAATATGGGACGGGCGTCCTGTCACTCGCATACCACGGCCAGCCAGCCACGCGCGCTGGCGGAGTATTTCCCGTCTGATCCGGTTCCGCGCTACTCACGCCACTAGCGGATAGTAATTGAGTGAGAAATAAAGCAGAGCTAACTACTCCGGAACTCTGCACGACGAAAAGCTGACCATCAGGATCACCAATGTTCTGCATCACCTGGCAGCCCAATTGCGAACACGTGAGGCTAATGTCCGATATGCCTTGGAGATCGCGGACGATGAATCGCGCCGGAGACGGAGTTGGTGTTCCGCGGATCAACTGTGTGTCTAGCCGCAACGATCCGGTCACGGCCGCGAACCCAGTGTCCAAGGCGGCAGTGAGTACCAGACAAAAGAACGCGATGTGAAGACTAGTTATTACTGCATTACGATCAATGGCTCTGTCCTTCATGCTTGCAACGTGCCTCCACCTCTTCTGGGGAACAAGAGCCGCAGTGGGATCCAAATAAGTCTGCAGGCTCTAATCTCATCTCTAAGCGTGCTGGGCTATCGAATCTGCACCTGCACTCGTGTCTTGGCTCTTGCTGGAAGAATCAGCACCTGATGGCGCCTCCAAATTCGTGATTGGGAGGTGCACAGGATGTCTGCGGTCCATTGCCAGGCAGAGTCTTAGATCATTCTTCGCAATAAATTCGAGGTGAAATTCACCGTTATCGTTGCTTACCGTATGGGCAATGCTCCGCCCTCGTTCGTGCAGCGCCACTGGAATCCCGGCCATCGGATGTCCGGGCCTGGCGCTATCTAGCATTTGGCCGACAAGCAATACCCGGTCTGAATCGCCGTTCTTGTCGAGCTGGATGTCGACGTAAACCGAACCAATCCTGTATAGCAATTGTCGTCCGCGCACTGCGGAGGCTCTTGCTCCGGGAGGAAGTGCTTGCGCCTTGCTGTCAAACAAGAGTTCGAAGCACTCAGCTGGGTTGGTTTCGGCTTGCCTTCTAATGGCAATGGAGGCTTTTACGCTCAAAACGATCCGGTCGGCAGGCATGGTATTGGGCTCCTGGGCCCCGCGGAGCGCGATGCGGCAGCATACTTCACCACCGCGCGCAGTGGTGCAGGAGAGTTGATGCTGCGTCGGCTTCCCGCGTTGTTCACCTCAATAAGATTTTCAGCCTGTGGTAGCCGTCACACAGCAGTCAACAACCATTAAGCTAAGGATGGATAGCCTATACGCTGAGCTGAGTTCATCGCGATGAGTCGCAATTGAGAACGGATCTTTGGGAGCTGTCAAAAACAACGATCGAGAGCGCGTTATCGTTGATCCCTTAAATCTGCAGTTCAGTTCTTGCTGTTCAGATTTTCAGGATGTATCTTGCTTCTGTACTTGGGTTATGCGTCGCACCCTCACCATAACGCTGCTTTTGGCAATGGAGCTTCCCTTTGCCATGTCCTTCGCGCAGGGCGCTGCGACGGACCCGTTGCCGATTTGCTGCAGGCGGCTGGGTGCGCACCATTGTGCGGCGATGCAGTCAGAACCTCCTGGTTCCGTGCCTATGATCGGTCAGAGGCAGCAGCCCTGCCCCTATCGGGCGTTTATTCTTCAATGGCGAGCAGACGAGTATCATCCGGCTGGGCTTGTACAGAACTTCCAGCAACTGCTC
>Ga0066669_10000026_pt1 | contig 27021 bp, 27 predicted proteins | sample GraSoiAngelo_118_FD_133940 | JGI IMG/M metagenome (GOLD analysis project Ga0066669, IMG submission 133940) | Grasslands soil microbial communities from the Angelo Coastal Reserve, California, USA - 14_0919_02_20cm | ecosystem: Environmental > Terrestrial > Soil > Grasslands | place: USA...
CGACGGCATGGTCGGAGCCGAGAAGTCGATCTCGGTCGCATGCATGCACTGCTCGGATGCGCCCTGCATGGCGGTGTGCCCGGTCGACTGTTTCTACCGGACCGACGAAGGCGTGGTGCTGCATGACAAGGACCTTTGCATCGGCTGCGGCTACTGCTTCTACGCATGCCCGTTCGGGGCGCCGCAGTTCCCGCAGGCCGGCGCCTTCGGATTGCGCGGCAAGATGGACAAATGCACGTTCTGCGCCGGCGGTCCCGAGAAGGACCTCTCCAAGGAAGAATTCAGCAAGTACGGCTCCAACCGCCTCGCCCAAGGCAAGCTGCCCGCATGCGCCGAGATGTGCTCGACCAAGGCGCTCCTCGGTGGGGACGGCGACGTCATCGCCGACATCTACCGCCAGCGCGTGCTCAAGCGCGGCAAAGGCTCCGAGGTCTGGGGCTGGGGCACGGCGTACGGCAAGCCCGACCAGAAGGCGGCGCCGGCTGGGTCGAAGTCATGACGGGCCGCAAGTTCGTCTTCGCGGGCACAGCGCTCCTCCTCGCGCTCGGCCTCGGCGCCTGCGGCGAACGCGAGCAGGTGATCGTCTACAAGCAGGGAAAGTACCAGGGCAAGCCCGACACGAAGCCCTGGGAGAACGATCCGGCCGCAAGTCCTTACCCGGGCTCCAAGTGGAACAAAGGCGACAAGTCGAGTTGGGAATCCGCTGTCAGGACCCGGAATCTCGGACAGAACGAATACACGCGGGCGGAATAAGGGGGGCACCGCTCATGAAACCGTTTGCGGTCTGGGCGCGTTCCTTCGCCGTTGCGCTGGCACTGATTCTGCCGTCGACCGGCACCTCGGTCGCGCAGCAGGGCGAGACCCAGCAGCAGCGCGCGCAGAGCCAGCCCGGCAACAACGCGCCGGTGTGGCGCGACGTGCGCTCCGGGAAGGAGGAGTACACCTCGATCAAGGGCCGCGAAACGGGCGTGCTGGTCCAGACCTACGGAGAGACCTGGCGACAGCTGAAGAACGGCTGGATCACGCCGATCGCCGGCTGGCTGATCGCCGTCGTCGTGGTCGTAATCGGGGCGTTCTTCAAGTGGCGCGGCAGCATCAAGGTCCACGGCGAGCCTACCGGCCGGCTGATCGAGCGCTTCACTCCGTTCGAGCGCTACACGCACTGGGTGGTCGCGATAAGCTTTGTCGTTCTCGGCATCAGCGGCCTCGTCATGATGCTGGGGAAGTACGTCCTGCTGCCGGTGATCGGATACACGCTGTTCGCCTGGCTCGCGCAGCTTTCGAAACATCTGCACAATTTCGTCGGGCCGGTATTCGTCGTGAGCCTGCTGATGTTCATCGTCATGTTCGTCAAGGATAATCTCCCGCGCCTCTACGATATCAAGTGGTTTGCGAACCTCGGCGGAATGATCTCCGGCGAGCACGTTCCCTCCGGCAGATTCAACGCAGGGGAGAAGGCCTGGTTCTGGATCGGCGTGGTGGTGTTGAGCCTGCTCCTGAGTGCGTCGGGTCTGGTGCTGCTATTTCCGAATTTCGACCAGGTACGGGCCGTCATGATCGAGGCGAACGTCGTGCACATGGTTGCGGGCGGCGCGGTGATTGCCATTTCTCTGGGCCATATCTATCTCGGAACGATCGGCTTGGACGGGGCGTACGAGGCGATGCGCAACGGCTACGTCGATGAAACCTGGGCCAGGGAACACCACGAATACTGGTACGACGACGTGAAGTCCGGAAAGATCAAGGCCGGGACTGCGATGGGCCAGCCCGACGCGCCGCAGGCCCAGCACTGAGGAGGGGAGACGCCATGAATTTTCGCATTTTGATGATGAGCATCGCGATGGCGGTGGCTGCTGGCGCGGTCTGGGCGAAGCTGCCCGCTCCTCCGGTCGATCCGGCCAAGGCCGCCGAAGCCAAGGCGAAAGCCGACGAAGCGGCGAAGAAGGACGCGGAGAAGCTCGGCAAGTCCCAGGACAGGGCGGTGGCGAACTATCGCAAGAACAAGGGCATCAAAGGGCCGTTGCCCAAGGTGGGAGGAAAGTAAGACGCACCGATCGCGCTCAAAGGGCGCCCGAGGGCGCCCTTTGCTTTTTCCGACGAGCCCGCGGCTAGCCCGCGATCAGATGGTACGCAAGGCCGGCTGCGCCGCAGGCGAAGATCACCGGAATCATGCCGGTCCGGTAGCGCCATAGTGCGGCGAGCGCGGCCAGCCCGACGAGCGCCGAAAACCATTCGAACCCTCCGGAGAACCCCGCCGGCCACAACACGTGCCAGGCGAAGAACACGGCGAGGTTGAGGATCACGCCGACCACCGCTGCGGTGATCCCCGTGAGCGGGGCGGTGAAACGCAGATTTCCGTGCGTCGATTCCACCAGCGGACCGCCGAGGAGGATGAAGAGGAAAGAAGGGAGGAAGGTGAAGAAGGTCGCCACCGCGCCGCCTACGCACCCGGCGAGGGCCAGCGCCCCGGGTCCGAGCGCCGCCTTCGTCCAGGCACCGACAAACCCGACGAAGGCGACCACCATGATGAGCGGTCCGGGCGTCGTTTCTCCCAGCGCGAGCCCGTCGATCATTTGCGTTGCGGTCAGCCACTGGTAATGCTCCACCCCGCCTTGGTAGACGTAAGGCAGCACCGCGTAGGCGCCTCCGAAGGTGAGCATCGCCGCCTTGGTGAAGAACCAGCCCATCTGAGCGAGCGTGCTGTCCCATCCGAATAGCGCGACGAGGGTGCCGAGCGCCACGATCCAGATCGCGAGGAAAATCGCCAGGACCAGGGCAAAATGCGCCCAGCGGAAAAGCGCGTGCGCGGGCGTTGGAGTGGCATCGTCGATCAAGGCCGGTCCGTAGCCTTTCCCGGCGCCCTCGTGGCCCCCGGTGGAGAATTTTCCCGGGGCGATGCGTCCACCGAGGTAGCCGACAACGCCGGCGGAGAGCACGATGTAGGGAAACGGCACGTGGAAGACAAAGATAGCCACGAACGCAGCCAGGCTGATGGCCCACAGCACGGCATTCTTGAGTGCGCGCGACCCGATGCGATACGCCGCGAACAAGACGATCGCCGTGACCGCCGGCTTGATTCCGTAGAACAGCCCGGCGACCAGCGGCACGTTCCCGAACGCGAGGTAGACCCAGGTCAGCGCGATCAGGATGAACAGCGACGGCAATACGAAAAGGCCGCCCGATATCACTCCTCCCCACGTCCTGTGCATCATCCAGCCGATATAGGTGGCGAGCTGCTGGGCCTCCGGTCCCGGCAGCAGCATGCAGTAGTTGAGCGCGTGCAGGAATCGCTTCTCCGAGATCCAGCGTTTCCGCTCCACGAGATCCTGGTGCATGATCGCGATCTGCCCGGTCGGGCCGCCGAAGCTGATGAAGCCGAGCTTGAGCCAGTAGCGAAATGCCTCGGAAAACGATACCGGGGAAGGCTTGGACTGCGAGGGGTCGCTCATGGTGCTTGGACTATACTGACCCTTATCTGAACCTGCCAATTTTTTGCTGCAAGAGAATGAAATCGGCACGACTCGTCCCCAAGATCCGCATCCTGATCGGTGCCGTAGTCGCCATCGGTCCGGGCAAGGCCGCCTTGCTCGCCGGCATCGCGCGCACTGGCTCGATCTCGGCGGCGGCGCGCGAGATGAAAATGTCCTACCGGCGCGCCTGGTTGCTGGTCGAGGCGATGAACTCGGCGTTCCGGCGGCCGCTGGTCGAGACGCTCACCGGCGGTGAAGGCGGAGGCGGGGCGCGCGTCACGGAATTGGGAGAGGAAGTCCTTCGCCGCTACCGCGCCATGGAATTCAGCGCGGCGCGCTCGGTTGCACCGGAGCTCAAGCGGCTCTCCCGGCTCATCGCGCCGGCGCGCCGCGGCAGATAGCTTTGCGTTCGACACCGGCCTCGATTAGAATTCTCGGCAGCGTTATATACCACCGAATATCACGACATCAGGAGGTGTATTGTGAGCCCCGCGATCCGCTTCGATCGCAATGAGCTGTCGGGTGCGTTCGGTGACATGGGTACGGACGTGCCGCTCATCATTGGCGTTGCTCTCGCATCCCATCTCGACGGCGCAAGCGTGCTCATTATGTTCGGCGTCATGCAGATCCTGACTGGCCTCGCGTACCGAATGCCGATGCCCGTCCAGCCCCTCAAGGCCATGGCCGCCATCGTCATTGCCCAACAGACTGCGCCAGAGATTCTGTACGGCGCGGGAATCGCAATCGGCCTCACGATGTTGATACTCGCGTCATCGGGCGCGCTCACGTGGCTGGCGCGCATCGTTCCAAAAAGCGTGGTGCGCGGAATCCAGTTTGGTCTGGGTCTGCAACTCGCCTCGATCTCCTTGCAGAACTATGTCCGTGCCGAGAGCGTGACGGGTTACCTCCTGGCCGGCCTCGCGTTTGTCATCGTCGTGCTCCTCTTGGGGAATCGCCGGCTGCCGGCCGCTTTGCCGGTGGTCGCTCTTGGACTCGCAATTGCGGCGTACAGACTCGACCCAAGCTTACTGGCAGCAAGCATGGGCTTGCACCTACCTTCTCCTCATGTACCGCAATTGTCGGACATAGCTACCGGGTTCGTGCTGCTCGCGCTGCCCCAGATCCCTCTCTCGCTGGGCAACTCTGTTCTTGCCACGCGCCAGCTGGCGCACGATCTCTTTCCCGAGCGCAATCTGACTATCCGCAAAATTGGTATCACGTACGCCGCCATGAACCTGATCAGTCCATGGCTGGGCGGTATACCCACGTGTCATGGCTCTGGAGGCATGGCCGGCCACTACGCATTCGGCGGCCGTACTGGCGGATCGGTCATCATTTACGGCCTGATTTTCGTCGCGCTGGGGCTTCTCTTCGGATCGGGGTTCGATCAGATAGCGCGGGCGTTTCCATTGCCCATACTTGGCGTGCTGCTCCTCTTTGAGGCTCTCTCGCTCATCTGGCTCATCCGTGACACGGCGGATTCGCGCTTGGAATTCCCCATCGCTGCGCTCGTAGGATTGATGGCGGTCGGGCTGCCGTACGGCTATTTGGTTGGCATGGTTGCCGGCACCATACTGGTGTGGCTGGGTGCGCGGGTAAACCTCGTAAACATCGATAAGCACTGATTGAAGAACGGTCGATTCATGAGCCGAGCATGTCGGAAGCCCTGAGCGCTGCGCTGGCGCTGCTGATAGGGCTCGACTCCAAGCTGGTCGAGATCGTTCTTCTCAGCCTGCGCGTGAGCCTGTCGGCGGTCGCGATCGCGGCGCTGGTGGGCTTGCCCCTCGGCGCCGCGATCGCCGTGGGCCGCTTTCCCGGCCGGCAAACAGTGATCGTACTGCTGAACGCACTCATGGGCCTGCCGCCCGTCGTGGTGGGACTACTCGTATATCTTTTGCTCTCGCGTGCCGGCCCATTGGGCGCACTCGGGATTCTGTTCACGCCTTCGGCGATGGTCGTCGCGCAGGCGATCCTGATCCTGCCGATCATTGCCGCGCTTTCGCGCCAGGCGATCGAAGATGCCTGGCGCGAATACGAGGAGCAGCTGTGCTCGCTCGGGGCGGGCCGCGTGAATGCCGCGCTGACTCTCCTCTGGGACACGCGCTTCTCGCTGCTGACCACGATCCTCGCCGGATTCGGGCGCGCCGCAGCTGAAGTCGGTGCGGTGATGATCGTCGGCGGAAATATCGATGGGGTGACACGGGTGATGACCACCACCATTGCGCTGGAAACGAGCAAGGGCGATCTGCCGCTTGCGCTCGGATTGGGGATGATCCTGATCGCCATCGTCATTGCGGTCAATGCGGCGGCCTATCTGACCAAGGAACTCGCACAGCGGCGCTACGGATGAGCAAGGCTTCGATCCTTCCGCTGCGCCTTGCCGAAGTGTCATTCGCCGCCGGCGGGCGGACCATCATCGACCGGGTGTCGCTCGAAATTGAGACGGGACTGAGCACCATCATCCTGGGCGCGAACGGCGCCGGAAAAAGCGTGCTGATGCGTCTCATGCACGGCTTGCTCGAGCCTTCCTCGGGCCGCATCGATTGGAACGCGCCGGAGCGCCCGGGCGTTCCGAGGAAGCAGGCCATGGTGTTCCAGCGGCCCGTTATGCTGCGCCGCTCGGCCTACGGCAACGTCGCGTACGCACTGAAGATCGCCGGGATCCCCGAGCCCCGGCGCGCGGCGCTGGTGCGCGAGGCGCTCGAAAGCGTGGGGCTTTCGCACCTCGCGCGCAGGTCGGCTCGCGTGCTTTCCGGGGGCGAGCAGCAGCGGCTCGCACTCGCGCGGGCCTGGGCGCTGCATCCTGAGGTGCTTTTCCTCGACGAGCCCACCGCCAGCCTCGACCCGAGCGCGACGCGCGAGATCGAATCGGTGATCAAGGCCTTCGATGCGGCGGGAACGAAGGTTGTCATGGCGACGCACAACCTCGGCCAGGCGCGGCGGCTGGGCGACGAGATCCTGTTTCTCGATCAAGGGAGGGTCGTCGAGCGCTCGCCGGTCGAGGATTTCTTTTCAAAACCGCAGTCGGCGCAAGCCGCCGCATTCATCAAGGGGCAGCTGCCGTGGATCTGATCCGAAGATTCCTGTTGCTTGCCGCGCTGCTCGCCGCCTTGCCGGCGCTCGCGCAGGAAAAATTCATCGTCGTCGCCTCGACCACCTCGACCGAGCAGTCGGGACTGTTCGGCTACCTGTTGCCTATTTTCCAGAAAAAGACCGGGATTCACGTTCGCGTGGTCGCGCTCGGCACGGGGCAGGCGCTCGATCTCGCGCGGCGCGGCGACGCCGACGTGGTGTTCGTACACGCCCGGTCGGCCGAGGACAAATTCCTCGCCGAAGGCCACGGCGTCAGGCGCTTCGACGTCATGTACAACGATTTTGTCCTGGTCGGCCCGAGGGCGGATCCGGCGAAGGTCTCGGGCGGCGGGGACATCCTCGACGCCCTGAAAAAGATCAAAGCTGCGGGCGCGCCGTTCGTATCGCGGGGCGACAAGAGCGGCACGCACATCGCCGAGCTCGATCTGTGGAAATTGGCCGGAATCGACATCGCCGCCGAGAAGGGGCCGTGGTACCGCGATACGGGCCAGGGAATGGGACCGGCCTTGAACACGGCTGCGGCGATGAACGCCTATATTCTCGCCGACCGCGGCACCTGGATCTCGTTCAAGAACCGGGGCGAGCTCGCCATCGTGGTCGAAGGCGACAAACGCCTGTTCAACCAGTACGGGGTGATGCTGGTGAATCCTGCGAAGCATTCCAGCGTGAAAAAAGATCTCGGCCAGGCGTTCGTCGACTGGATCATCTCTTCCGAGGGACAGAAGACGATCGCCGAGTACAAGATCGGCGGCGAACAACTGTTCTTTCCGAACGCGAAGTGAGCAGTCCCGTTCGCTATATCCGCGCGGGAATGACGCCCTGATACAATGACGCGTATGAAGATCTTCGGCTTCGCCGGATGGTCTGGAAGCGGCAAGACCACGCTGATCGAGCAGCTCATTCCGCGCTTCGTCAAACGCGGTCTCAGGGTATCGATGATCAAGCACGCACATCACAGCTTCGACGTCGATCATCCGGGCAAAGACTCGTACCGCCACCGCGAAGCCGGCTGCAGCGAGGTGATGGTGGTGTCTGAAAAACGCTGGGTCATCATGCACGAGCTGCGCGGCGAGCCAGAGCCCTCGCTCGAGGAGCAGATCAAGCGCGTCTCGCCCTGCGATCTGCTGCTCGTTGAAGGCCACAAGCACCATCCTCTGCCGAAGCTCGAAGTCTGGCGCAAGGCCAACGGCAAGGCCTTGCTGCATCCGGAGGATGCGCACATCGTTGCGATCGCTGCGGATGCGCCGCTTGAAACGAAGCTGCCCCGCTTCGATCTCAACGATCACAGGGGTATCGAGGACTTCATCCTGAACTACAACGGATTCAGATGAACACAGGCCTGCTCAACGTCGACGAGGCGCTCCAGCAACTTCTCGCCGGCGCGCGCTCCGTTTCCGAAACGGAAACGGTTGCGACGCTTTCTGCGACCGGCCGCGTGCTCGCTGCGGCGCAGCGCTCGACCATGAACGTTCCGCCCATGGACAACAGCGCGATGGATGGTTATGCGGTGCGTCTCGCCGATCTGAAAGGGCCTGAACCCCGGCTCAAAGTTGCGCAGAAAATCCAGGCGGGTTCCACGGGCAAGCCGCTCGCTCCAGGAACCGCAGCACGGATCTTCACCGGTGCGCCGATTCCGGCCGGCGCTGATGCCATCGTAATGCAGGAACACTGCGTCGCCGAAGGCGACGTGGTCGTCGTCGAAAAAATCCCTGAGCGCGGAGAATGGATCCGCCTCACTGGCAGCGATATTCGCACGGGCGGAGAGGTTCTTCCCGCCGGAATCCGCTTGCGGCCCCAGGACACGGGGCTCGCTGCTTCGGTCGGCATCGCATCGCTCCCCGTCCGCCGACGCGTGCGTCTCGGCCTGTTCTTCACCGGCGATGAGCTGGTGATGCCCGGCGACCCGCTTCCGCCGGGGCGGATCTATAACTCGAACCGCTTCACGCTGAACGGCCTTGCGGGCATATTCGGGTGCGAGACTCGCGATTACGGGATCGTTCCCGATTCGCTGCCCGCGACGCGGGAAGCGCTGCGCCGCGCGGCAGCCGAGTGCGATGTGATCGTCACCAGCGGCGGCGTCTCCGTAGGAGATGCGGATTTCGTGAAGCCCGCGGTCGAGGCCGAAGGCGAACTCCTCATGTGGAAGATCGCCATGAAGCCGGGCCGGCCGCTCGCGTTCGGCCGCGTCGGCAAAGCCAATTTCATCGGGCTGCCGGGAAATCCGGTTTCGAGCTTCGTGACCTTCCTCGTATTCGTCCGGCCGTTTCTGCTCAAGACTCAGGGTGTCGCCGACGTCCAAGCCCACGCGATTCTCGTGCGCGCGGATTTCGACTGGCCCGAACCCGATCCCCGGCGAGAATTTCTGCGCGTAAAATGGAACGCGCGCGGCGGGCTCGATCTGTATCCCACGCAGGACTCCGCGGTGCTGATGTCCACGGCGTGGGCGGACGGCCTGGTCGACAATCCGGCCGAACATCGCATCCGCGCCGGGGACATGGTGAAGTTCATGCCGTATTCGGAGCTGTATCGATGAAAGTCAAGGTCCTCTATCTGGCGAGCCTGCGCGAACAGCTGGGCAAACCCGGCGAAGACCTCGAAGTTTCGCCCGCGACATCCACGGTCGCGGGCCTGCGCACGCTGCTTATGGCTCGAGGAGGTGCTTGGCAGACGGCGCTGGCTCAGGGGAAGGCCCTGCGCGTCGCCGTCAACCAGGAAATGGCGCAGCCGACGACTGCGGTGAAGCCGGGCGACGAAATCGCATTTTTCCCGCCGGTGACGGGAGGCTGAGATGCCGGTGCGCATCCAGACGAAGGATTTCGACGCGGGTGCCGAGATCGCGGCGCTGCGGCGTGACAACCCCAAGGTCGGAGCGGTGGCGAGCTTCATCGGCTTGTGCCGCGACGCCAATGATGGCACGGCGGTGACCAAGATGACGCTCGAGCACTATCCCGGCATGACCGAGAAGGCGCTCGAAAAGATCGTCTCCGAAGCAAAGCGCCGCTGGGACGTAATGGAGGTGCTCATCGTCCACCGCGTGGGCGAGCTGAAGCCCGCCGACCAGATCGTGCTCGTCGTGGTCACGGGAGCGCACCGCGGCGAGGCCTTCGCGGCCTGCGAATTCGTCATGGACTACCTCAAGACCCGCGCGCCGTTCTGGAAGAAAGAAGAAACTCCGCAGGGAGCGCGCTGGGTCGAAGCGCGAGCATCCGACGACGAGGCCGCGCAGCGCTGGGAGCCCCCGAAGTCGAGCGCCGCCTGAGTACCGGCGCGCCGTTTACGTCTGCCGCCTGGATCGCTATGATGGCGGCGTTTCCGGGAGATGGCATACCTCCCCTAACCGCCGCAAGGCTGATGATGCCTACGTAGCACGCCGGAGAGCGTTGGCGCGGGCGTCGGTTTCCACCCTCCGTCGTGGTTCAGAATAATGCGGAACGGAGGTTCTCAATGACGGAAATTTGGGCTTTGGCCGCGCTCTGGCTCGGGCTTGCGTTGCTCGCGGCGCTGCTGTCCATCTGGTTGAAAGTTGCCAATGCGCTCTCCGAGATCCTGGTCGGCACTGCTGCGCAGCTCGTCCTCGGCGCTGCTTTCGGCGCCGCATTTCTGGGAGCGGATCAGGCCTGGATCAAGTTCCTCGCCGGCGCCGGCGCCATCGTGCTCACCTTCCTTGCAGGCGCCGAACTGGACCCCGAGGTTTTTAGGCGCAAATGGAAGGAAGCGACCGCGGTAGGTCTGATCAGCTTCTTCGCGCCGTTCTTCGGTTGCGCGGCGGCTGCGCGCTGGCTGCTCGGCTGGGACGTCGAGGCGAGCTGGCTCGCGGGGGTGGCGATGTCGACGACCTCGGTCGCGGTCGTGTACGCAGTGATGATCGAATTCGGTTTCAACGCGACCGACTACGGGAAGACGGTGCTCGCGGCCTGTTTCATCACCGACCTCGGAACCGTCATCGCGCTGGGCCTGATCTTCGCGCCGTTCACTCTCAGGACGGCGCTGTTCGTCGGCGGGCTGGGCTGCGCGGCCCTTGCCCTTCCCTGGCTCACCCCGCGATTTTTCCGGCGCTTCGGCGGCAGGCCCTCGGAGCTGGAGACGAAATTCCTGCTGCTGTTTCTCTTCGGGCTCGGCGCGCTGGCGGGTTGGGCCGACAGCGAAGCCGTGCTCCCCGCCTACGTGCTGGGCATGATGCTCGCGGGCACGGTCGGCAAGGACCACCTGCTGGTGCGGCGCCTGCGCACCCTGACCTTCGGCCTGCTGACGCCGTTTTACTTCATCCGGGCGGGCTCCTTCGTCTCGGTGCCCGCTCTGATCGCCGCGCCCGGCGCATTCCTCCTGATGCTCACGGTGAAGGTGGTGACCAAGATTGCAGGTGTGTATCCCGTGACCCAGGCTTTCCGATCTCCGCGGAAGGAAGGCATGTATACGACGCTGTTGATGTCGACCGGCCTTACCTTCGGCACCATTTCGTCCCTTTTCGGCCTGTCGCATCGCATCGTCACCCAGGGGCAGTACTCGGCCCTGGTCGCTGCGGTGATAGCAAGCGCGGTCGTACCCACCCTGATCGCGAACATCTGGTTTCTCCCGCACCATCTGCTGCCGAAAGCGGACGAAGCGGATGCCGGGCAGGCCGTGTCTGGCCAGTCTTCTGCGTCGCAGGCACCGCGGAGTTGAGCGATGTACACGAAAATTCTCGTGGGTTACGACGGGTCTGAAGCCGGAAAGAAGGCGTTTGAGACCGCGCTTGAACTTGCAGCTACGCACGGCGCCGAATTGTACGTACTCACGGTATGCCGGCCGCCGGAGATCGGTGACGATGTCGAGACCGAGGCGGTGATCGAGAGCTCGCGGCGCCACCACCGAGGCCTGCTTGCCGAGTTGAAGCCGGCAGTCGCGGCGAAAGGCGTCAATGCGCACTTCGAGGTCGCAGTTGGACATCCCGCGGCGCAGATCATCTATGACGCCGACCGGCACGCGGTGGATCTCATCGTCGTCGGCGATCGCGGCCGCTCGACGTTTGCCCGACTGCTGCTCGGCTCAGTCTCGAAGCAGGTCGTGCAGTACGCCGACCGACCGGTCATGGTGGTGCGCTGAGCCGCCGCACTGCGACCTCAGCCGCGACCGGCAAGCCGCAGGTTCGCCTGGGTGAGGCGATCGACCAGCACGCGCATGAACGCCTTGTTGAATCCGACCTGGCAAGCGTCGGTCGCGGCGCGCAAGGCGTCGGCCTTGATCTCCATGACGGTGATCTCGCCCACCGCCGTGATCGTTGTCGTGCGGCGCCCCGTCCGGCCGGCGAAATAGAGAATCTCGCCGAAGCAGCCCCCGGGCTTGATGGTGTTGAGTTGCTTGCCCAGGAGAGTCACGCTCACTTCGCCGGCTATCAGGAAGTAGAAACTGTCGCCCTGGTCGGCTTCCCGGATGATGATGGTTCCCGCGTCCATGGTCTTCCAGCTGCCGATCCGCACGACCTCCCACAGGGCGACGTCGTCGAAGTCCTCGAAAAACGGCATATCGCGCAGATCGTTGAACTTCTGGGAATCGGAAACCGACGCACCGGAAAGGCGCAGCGTGGTGAAGGCCTGGCTGAGCTCTTTGCCGAACTCGAGCCAGGTCGTGTGGCGGGCGGCACGATCTTTTTCGATGGCCTTCATCACGATCTGGTCGAGCAGCGGCGACAGCTCCGGACGCAACGTCGCCGGGCGGGCCGGAACCGTGTTGAGAATGGCATAGCTGAGTCCCGCCTGGGTGTTCGCCTCGTAGGGCAGCCGGCCGGTGAGGAGGCGATACATCACCACGCCGAGCGAATAAATGTCGGTCTGGTGCGTAACGTCTTCCATACGGATCTGTTCGGGAGACATGTAGGCGGGGGAGCCCACGCCGGTGATCTGGGTCGTCTCCTGGCCGTGGCGCTGCTGAAACGAGGCGCCGAAGTCGCTGACCTTGGTGTCGCCGGATTCCGAGAGCAGGATGTTTCCCGGCTTGATATCGCGGTGGATCACCCCGTGCTGGAACGCATACTCGAGCGCGCGTATGCACTTGAAGATGATCTCGATGACCTTGCTCAAGGGCAGCAGGCTGGTGACGTCCGAGTGCGCCTCGAGCGTGGTGCCGGGCACGTACTCCATGACCAGGTAGCTGTGCTCGGGCTCGACCACTGCGTCGAGGATCTCGACGATGTGCGGATGGCTGAGCTTGCCGGCGAGCGCGGCCTCGGCGAGGAACGCCTTGTGCATCATGCGCTCGGTCTGCGGATTGATGTTCTCGTCGAAGAGGAACACCTTGATGGCGACGTCGCGGTCGGCGAACGGGTCGCGCGCGAGGTACACGCGGCTGGTCGCGCCGCTGCCGATCTCCCGAACGATCGGGTATTTGCCCAAGTGCTCCTGGAGCTCGAACTTCATCGCCATGGGTAATATGATAGCCCCAGCCTTGAAAACGGCTCTTGCCCCCCCACCTGCGCCTCTATGCGCCTGGACAAACTGACCACCAAGTTTCAGCAGGCCCTCGGCGACGCCCAGAGCGTCGCCGTGGGACAGGACAACCCATTCATCGAACCGCTGCACCTGCTTGGCGCCTTGCTCGACCAGGAAGACGGCGGGAGCGCGTCGCTTCTGTCCCGCGCGGGCGTCAATGTTCCGCGGCTGCGGGAGGCGACCAGGCAGGCGATTTCGCGTCTTCCGAAGGTGGAAGGCCAAGGCGGGGAGGTGCAGACCTCGCGCGAGCTGAACGCTCTGCTCAATCTCACCGACAAGGAAGCGCAGAAGCGCGGCGACCAGTTCATCGCTTCCGAGCTGTTTTTGCTGGCGCTCGCCGATGACAAGGGCGAGGCCGGCCGCCTGTTGAAAGAAAACGGCGGGAGCAAGAAGGCGATCGACCAGGCGATCAAGGCGGTGCGCGGCGGCGAGTCGGTCGCCAGCCAGGAAGCCGAGGGGAGCCGCGAGGCGCTGAAGAAATACACGCTCGATCTGACCGAGCGGGCGCGCTCGGGCAAACTCGACCCGGTGATCGGCCGCGACGACGAGATCCGTCGCGTGATCCAGATCCTGCAGCGCCGCACCAAGAACAATCCGGTGCTGATCGGCGAACCGGGCGTGGGCAAGACCGCAATCGTCGAGGGACTCGCCCAGCGCATCGTGAACGAGGAGGTACCGGAAACGCTCAAGGGGAAGCGCGTGCTCTCGCTCGACCTGGCGGCGCTTCTCGCCGGCGCCAAGTACCGCGGCGAGTTCGAAGAGCGCCTGAAGGCCGTGCTGAAGGAGCTCGCGCAGGACGAGGGGCGCACCATCGTCTTCATCGACGAGCTGCACACCATGGTCGGAGCCGGCAAGGCGGAGGGCGCGATCGACGCGGGCAACATGCTGAAGCCGGCTCTCGCACGCGGAGAGCTGCACTGCGTGGGGGCGACGACCCTGGACGAATACCGCAAGTACATCGAGAAGGACGCGGCGCTCGAGCGCCGCTTCCAGAAGGTCATGGTGGACGAGCCTTCGGTCGAGGCCACCATCGCCATCCTGCGCGGCTTGCAGGAGAAATACGAAGTGCACCACGGCGTGGACATCACCGATCCCGCGATCGTAGCCGCCGCGGAGCTGTCTCAACGGTACATCACCGACCGGTTTCTCCCCGACAAGGCCATCGACCTGATCGACGAAGCCGCGGCGCGCATCAAGATGGAGATCGATTCCAAGCCCGAGGCCATGGACCGGCTCGATCGGCGCATCATCCAGCTCAAGATCGAGCGCGAGGCGATCAAGAAGGAGAAGGACGAAGCCTCGCAGAAGCGCCTGACGCTGATCGAGAGCGAGATAAAGAAGCTCGAGCGCGAATACACCGACTTGGAGGAAGTCTGGAAGGCGGAGAAGGCGCAGGTAGCCGGCTCCCAGCACATCAAGGAAGAGCTGGAGAAGCTCAAGCTCGAGATGGAAGGGGCGAAGCGCAAAGGCGACTGGCAGAAAGTCTCCGAGCTGCAGTACGGCCGCATGCCGCAGCTCGAAGCACAGCTGAAGAAGGCTGAGAAGACGCCTTCCGCGCAAGCGAAGCCCAGGCTCCTGCGCACCCAGGTCGGGGCGGAGGAAATCGCCGAAGTCGTGTCGCGCGCGACCGGCATCCCCGTCTCGAAGATGATGCAGGGCGAGCGCGACAAGCTGCTCGCGATGGAAGAAAAGCTCCACGAACGCGTCGTCGGCCAGGACGAGGCGGTGCACCTCGTCGCCGACGCGATCCGGCGCTCGCGCGCGGGGCTCTCCGACCCCAACAAGCCCTACGGCTCGTTCCTGTTCCTCGGCCCCACCGGCGTGGGCAAGACCGAGCTGTGCAAGGCGCTCGCGGCGTTCCTCTTCGATTCGGAAGATCACCTCATCCGCATCGACATGTCCGAATTCATGGAGAAGCATTCGGTCGCGCGCCTCATCGGCGCGCCGCCCGGCTACGTCGGCTACGAGGAAGGCGGGCACCTCACCGAGGCCGTAAGGCGCAAACCCTACAGCGTGATCCTGCTCGACGAGATCGAAAAAGCGCACCCGGACGTGTTCAACGTGCTGCTGCAGGTTCTGGACGACGGCCGCATGACCGACGGCCAGGGCCGCACCGTGGATTTCAAGAACACGGTGATCGTGATGACCTCCAACCTCGGCTCGCACATGATCCAGCAGATGCAGGGCGACGATCCCGCCCTCATCAAGACCGCGGTCATGGCCGAGGTGAAGACGCAGTTCAGGCCCGAGTTCGTCAACCGCATCGACGAGATCGTGGTCTTCCACGCGCTGGACGAAAAGCACATCCGGAACATCGCCAAGATCCAGCTGCGCTACCTCGAGGAGCGGCTGGCGAAGCTGGAAATGGGACTGGAAGTCGGAGACAGCGCCCTCGCACAGCTCGCCAAGGCCGGCTTCGATCCGGTCTACGGCGCGCGGCCGCTCAAGCGCGCGATCCAGCAGAGCATCGAGAACCCGCTCGCGAAACAGATCCTCGAAGGCCGGTTCGCGGCGAAGGACATCATCCGCGTCGAATACCGCGGCGGTGCGATGCAATTCGAGAAGGCCAGCGCGAGATCATCCCAGAAGGCGGCGGCGCGCTAGAATCCGGGTTCGATGTATGTCGCCGACTCCAAGCGCCTCACCCACGCCGGGGCCAAGAAGATAGCCGACACCGCCGTCGCGAAGGCGAAGCAGGCCGGGATCGCGATCTCGGTCGCGGTCGCCGATTCGGGCGGGCATCTCATCGCGCTCGAGCGCATGGACGGAGGGCGCTTCCACTCGCTGCACTCGGCCACCACCAAGGCGGTGTGCGCGGCGTCGAACAAGCGTCCGACCTCTTCGCACGGCGCTCAAGGACAAGCCCTCGACCTCGCGCATGCGCTGGGACTCGCGCTCGCTGCAGGACCGGAGCGCTGGACCGCGATGGAAGGCGGCTGCCCCGTCATCGTCGAAGGCGAGTGCATCGGCGGCGTGGGGGTGAGCGGCGGAGACTGGGCGACCGACGAGCGCATCGCCCGGGAGTCGGTGGAAGCCATAGGGGCGAAGCCCAAATAGATGGAGCCTTTGCGCGTCGCCTGCATCGGCATGGGCTGGTGGTCGGATGTCCTCGCCGACGCGATCCAGCGGTCCGAAAACCTCAAGATCATCGCTTGCTACACGCGCTCCGAAGAGAAGCGGCGGGCCTTTGCCGCCAAGTACGGTTGTGCCGCTGCGCCGAATTACCAGACCATTCTGCAGGACCGCAGCATCGAGGCGATCATCAACACCACGCCGAACAGCGCGCACGTCGAGACCACGCTCGCGGCTTCGCTCGCGGGCAAGCACGTCTTCCTCGACAAGCCGATCGCCAACACCGTGTCCGAAGGGCGGGTCATCACCGAGTTCTGTAGGAAAAAAGGAGTAGTCCTGGCGCTCGGATACCAGCGGCGCCGGGAGAGTCATTTTCGATGGATCCGCGGGAAAATCGACGCAGGTGAGTTCGGCAAACTCGTCAATGCGGAGGCCAACATTAGTCGCGACCGGGTGGGAAAGATCGACCTCAATTCATGGCGGTATACGGCGGCGGGGATGCCGGGGGGCGTGATGCTGCAGATCGGCATCCATTACACCGACGTGCTCGAATACCTTCTCGGTCCGGTGAAAGCGGTGAGCGGGAGGTTCGCGCAGCTCGTGCTCCCGGGCGACAACCCGGATGTCGCGAGCCTGGTCCTCGAGCACGAGAACGGCGCCCTCTCGACGCTCAACGCGAGCTACGCCTCCGCTTCCGAGTACTACCTGATGAATGTCTACGGCAAGGAAGCGAGCGCGTATTACGATATGCATCAGGGTCTGCGCGTGCTCAAGCGCGGGAGCAACGGCGCGAGCCCGGTTGCTTGCGCGAAGAACGACACCTTCGTCGAGGAGCTCGAGGAGTTCGCCCGCGCGGTGCGCGGGGACGGCGCGCCCGAGATGGGCGGCGAGAGCGCGACTGCTTCGCTTGCGGTGATCCGCGCGGGCATCGTCTCGGCGCGCGAGGGGCGCCGCGTCGAGGTCGCGGAAATGCTGTCGAAGGATTGAGGTCAGGAGATATGAAATCAGCTTTGATATTTGTCGGTGCGCTCCTCGCCGCGACCGTCCAGGCGCAGGAACCTCCATTCCCGCAGAAGGCACCGATCGAGATCACGGTGCTCTTTCCCGCCGGTTCGTCGGCGGACGTCACGGCACGGCTGCTCGCCGACGGGATGTCGAGACAGCTCGGCGCCAAGGTGATCGTTTTCAACCGCCCGGGCGCGGGCGGCGCGATCGGCTACAGATACGTCGCCGCTCAGAGGCTAGACGGTTACTCCCTCGTCTGGAATTCCAATTCGATCTCGACGACGTTCCATTCCGGCTTGCTGCCGTTCGACTACCGCGAGTTCGACGCGGTCGCGCGGGTGCTGGTGGAGTCGCCGGTGATCGCGGTGCGCGGTGACTCGAAATGGAGAACGCTAGGCCAGCTTGTCGCCGATGCGAAATCGCGCCCCAAGGGCATCACGGTCGGAAACTCCGGGGTCGGCAGTCACACCCATATCTCGTCGGTCGCGCTGTTCAAGGCCGCCGGCGTCGAGGCGGTGGACGTGCCTTTCGGCGCGGCGCAGGTGGTGCCGAGCCTGCTCGGAGGACAGGTGGATGCGGTGCTGCAGCTTCCCGCGGCGCTCTCGGGGTACGTGAAATCGGGGCAGATGCGCCTCCTCGCCTCCCTCACCTCGTCGCGCGATCCCCTGCTCGGTGATGTTCCCACGGCGCGCGAGCAGGGGTTCGACGTCTCGCTCGAAGCCTGGCGCGGCATTGCCGCTCCGAAGGGGACTCCCAAGTCCGCGATCGCGACGCTCGAGGCGGCGATCAGGAAGACCGCGGAGAGCGCCGATTTCGTTCAGTCCTGCGAGAAGCTGGGCGTGCGTCCCGCCTTCATGGCGGCGGAGGAGTTCGGCAACCTGATCGCGAAGGAAGACGCGGAGCTCGCGCGCATCATGCAGCTCATCGGCTTGAAGAAATAGGGCGCCTGGAGCGCGTGGCGTCGGCGCGGACCGCGCTAGCCCGCCTCACCATGTCCTGCCAGAGCTTGGACGTGTCCTTCAGGAAAACCGTGTCGGCTTCGGCATCGACGACCAGCCAGTCGCCGCGGTCGAGCTCTCCGCGCAGCTGGCCCGGCGCCCATCCGGAGTAACCCGCGAAGAAGCGGATCTTCGGCGGAGGGTCCTTGAGCAGCGCGTCGATCGAGTCGGGCACGACCGCGAGATACAGTCCCGGAAGCATCGTCACCGCCGCGCCGGAAAACTTCTCGGCCTGGAATACGGCGAACAAGCCCTGGGGCGCCACCGGCCCGCCGAAGAATATCGGCTCCTTGAAGCGTTTGAAGCGCTCGCCCGGCAGCATTTCGGCGAGCGAGCGGTCGGTAGGCCGGTTGATGATGACGCCGGTTGCCTCCGCGCCTTCCGCCTGCGTGACCAGGACCACCGCTTCCCGGAAATTCGGGTCGGGCAGCCCGGGACTAGCGATGAGGAGAAGCGTCTTGGACGAGCCTTGCCCGTAGGCGACCGTCGCGACGACGAGAAACGCGAGAAGCGCGGTTAGTCGCGCGCGCGTCATCCGGGGGCCCAGGCGGTCACGGCCCGCGCGCGCCGCAGCAGCTCCTCCCAGAGTCTTGCCGGATCCTTGCGGAACACGAGCTCGGGGTCGGCCTCGAGTACGTACCACAATCCCCGGTCGACCTCCTGGCGCAGCTCCCCCGGCCGCCAGGCGACGTAGCCGACGTAGTAGCGCGCCTCGTTGGGCGTCTCTTCGATGATGTGATCGACGACCGTGCCCTGAGTGGCGAGGAACAGCTCCTTCATGATCCGGATCGATCCGGGGCCCGGCGTGTGGTCGATGTGGACCACCGCGAAAATCGCCTGGCGCAGCATCGGCCCGCCGAAGTACACCGGATCGCGCACGAGCTTGGAAGGGGCGTGCTCGGGGAAGAGGCTAGCGAGCGAGCGTCCGGTGGGGCGGTTGATGATGACGCCGACGTGCCGGTTGTTCTCGACGGGCGCGGCGAGCAGGACGGCACCCCTGTAATCCGGGTCGACGAGGCGCGGCGTCGCCACCAGCGTCACGGTGCCGTCCGGATCGCCTTCCTGCGAATGGGCGCTCATGCCGGGGACGCAGGCGAGCATGGCCAAGGCCGCGAGCCGGAACATCGATTTCCCAAAGATATTCATTTTCTCCGGAGTTTAGCCGAAGAACCGCAGCTGCGCGCGTCGAAAGCAAGATGTCAGATGATCGTTGACCATTCCCACCGCCTGCATGTACGCGTACACGATGGTCGAGCCGACGAACCGGAAGCCGCGACGTTTCAGGTCCTTGCTGATCGCGTCCGAAACCGGCGTACGGGCCGGCACCTCGCTCATGCTACGCCTCGCATTCTGCAGCGGACTGCCGTCGACGAAGCGCCACACGTAGGCGTCGAACGAACCGAATTCACGCCGGACTTGGAGAAAGGCGCGGGCGTTTCCTATCGCCGATTCGATCTTGAGGCGGTTGCGCACGATTCCGGCATCGGCCATCAACCTGTTCACGTCGCGCGCGCCGAAGCGCGCGACCTTAGCCGGGTCGAACCGGGCGAAGGCCCTGCGGTAGTTGTCGCGCTTGTTGAGGATCGTCGACCAGGCGAGGCCCGCCTGGGCGCCTTCCAGGATCAGGAACTCGAAGAGCCGCCCGTCGTCGTGCACCGGCACGCCCCATTCCTTGTCGTGATATCGCAGGTATTGCGCGCTCCCCAGGCTCCAGGGACAGCGACGCCTGGCGTCGACTTTGTTCATCGCTCCATGATACCGTTTGAGCATTCCGAGGAGGGCGGATTCCCTTGCTGGTGGCGATCGATATCGGCGGGACTTTCACGGACTTGATGGCTTTCGACGAAGCCACCGGCCGGCTCGCTCAAGCCAAGAGCCTCACAACGCCCAACCAGCTCGTCGAGGGGATCATCGATTGCCTGCGCATGAGCGGCGTGGACCTTGCGGAGATCACCGAGCTGATCCACGGCTCGACCACCGCGATCAACACCTTGATCGAGAGGAAGGGCGCGAAGACCGGCCTCGTCGTGACTCGGGGAACGCGCGACGTGTACTCCATCGGGCGCGGCAACCGCCCCGAGTCCTACAACCTTTTCTTCCATCGACACCGGCCGCTCGTTCCGCGGCACCTGACCCGGGAGATCGACGAGAGGATGCTCGCCTCGGGCGAGGTGCTCGAACCGCTCGGGCGCGCGAGCCTCGAGGAAGCCTGCCGCCATCTGATCGACGAAAAGATGGAAGCGGTCGCGGTCTGCTTCCTGCACTCCTACGTCAACCCCGAGCACGAGCGCGCCGCGGGCGAGATCGTGCGGCGGGCGCTGCCCGGCGCCTACGTCTCGCTTTCCCACGAGATACTGCGCGAATACCGGGAATTCGAAAGAACGTCCACCACCGTGGTCAACGCCTACATCGGGCCGAAAGTCGCCGGGTACGTTCGCGGGTTGAAGGCGAGCCTCGCCGAAATCGGTTTTCGCGGTGAACTCGCCATCATGCAGTCGAACGGCGGCGTGATGACGCCCGAGGTCGCGACCGAGCGTCCGGTGGCGATGATGGAATCCGGGCCCGTCGGAGGAATCATCGCTTCCGCGCAAACGGGACGCGCGCTGGGATTCGCCGACGTGATCTCCTTCGACATGGGCGGCACCACCGCCAAGGCGAGCCTGATACGCGAAGGCGAGCCCACCATGGCCCCGGGCTACTACGTCGGCGGATACGCGAGCGGCCACCCGGTCATGGTGCCGGTGATCGATTTGGTCGAGGTGGGTGCGGGCGGCGGCAGCATCGCCTGGATCGACGAGATCGGAGCGCTCAAGGTCGGCCCGCAGAGCGCGGGTGCCGATCCCGGGCCGATATGCTACCGCGGCGGGGGAACCGAGCCGACGATCACCGACGCGAATCTCGTGCTGGGGCGGCTCGATCCGGATGATTTCCTCGGCGGTCAGATGGCGCTCGACGCCGAGGCCGCGGCCCTGGGGATCCTGGAGAAGATCGCCGATCCGCTCGCGATGAGCACGACCGGCGCGGCGCAGGCGATCGTCGATATCGCGGTCGCCAAGATGTCGCTCGCCGTGCGCGAGGTCTCGGTCGCCAAGGGCTACGATCCGCGCGACTTCGCTCTGGTCGCCTCGGGCGGAGCGGGACCTCTGCACGTGATGGCGATCGCGCGCGAGCTGCACATACCCAAGGTGATCGTTCCGCTTTACCCTGCCCACTTCTCGGCGCTCGGCATGCTCGCGGCCGACGAGCGCCACGATTTCATCCGCACCTTCTATGCCGATCTCGACGGCGCCGATTTCCGGCGGCTCGAACGGACGGTGGCGGAGATGGCCGCTGAATCCGCTTTCGCGCTCGCGAACGGGAAAGGCGTTGAGCACAGGATCCATCTCGATCTGCGCTACGTCGGCCAGGAATTCACGCTCTCGGTGCCCGTCACGGAGAAGCAGATCAGGGCGGGAGACCGCCGCACCATCAGGAAGGCGTTCGACCGGCTCTACGAGCGGCGCTACGCCCATCATTCGCCTGGGGAGCCGGTCGAGATCGTCAATATCCGGCTCGCCGCGATCGCCAAGCGCGCGGCCCTTGCGCTCCCCCGTCTCTCCGCGAAGCGCAGCACCAAGGCTCATCGAAAGACGGAGGTGCATCTCGGCGATCCGGACCGTCCGGTATCCTGTCCAGTGTACCGGCGCGAAGACCTAGGGGCGGGGGCGCGAATCTCGGGGCCGGCCCTGGTGCGCGAGCACGGAACGACCACGGTGCTCTTCCGGGGCGACCTCTGCAGCGTCGCCAAGACCGGCGAGCTCCTCGTTTCGGTGAGAGGCGCGGCATGAGCGCGAAACTGGATCCGGTGACGCTCGAAGTCATCCGCAACGCGCTGCCTGCGATCGCCAACGAGATGGCGGCGGACCTGCAGCGCACCTCCTACAACATGATGATCTACGAGGTGCGCGATTTCTGCACCGCCCTGGTGAGCGTCGACGGGGATCTGATCAGCCAGAACGTCGGGGGCGTCTCGCATTTCGTCGCGGACCTGGGCGTGATCATCAGCGACGCGGTGAAGCGCTACGGCAGGAAGGGCTTCAAGCCGGGCGACGTCCTCGTCACCAACCACCCGGCGGTGGCGGGGCAGCACTTGAACAACGTCGTGATCTACGTCCCGTATTTCTTCAAGGGCGAGCTGCTCGCGTTCGCCATGGTGCGCGCGCACTGGATCGACATCGGCGGCACGAGCACCGGCTTCGGCGCAGGGCCGGAAGTGCCGGATCCCTGGCAGGAAGGCCTGCAGCTCGATCAGCTCAAGATCCACGACGGCGGCCGGCTCGACCAGACCCTTCTCCGCGTCATCCGCGACAACATCCGTTTTCCCGAGTCCTCGCTCGGCGACATGAATTCGCAGATCGCTTCCTGCAAGCTCGGGATCCGGCGGCTGGACGAGCTCGTGCGCAAGTACGGCAGGGAGACATTGCTGCGCGCGATCGCGCGCATCTTCGACGAAACCGAGACCCAGTGCCGCAAGGTCGTCGCGAAACTCGCCGACGGCGTCTACGAGGCCGAATCGTTCTTCGACGACGACGGAGTCACGCCGGACGAGCGCGTGCGCATCCACGCCAAGGTCACGGTGAAATCGGGAAGCATGACCATCGATCTCTCGGGCTGCTCGTCCGAGCGTAAGGCGGCGGTGAATTCGCGCACGCTCGCCGGCGCGCGGGTCGCCTACAAGGCGATCACCGCGCCGCTCGCCCCCGTGAACGAGGGCTCGTTCCGCGCGCTCGAGGTGATCATCCCCGAGGGCAACATCATGATGGCGCGCTACCCGGCGCCCATGGCCGGCTGGAGCATCTTCGTCCCGACCGTGGTCGAGACCATCGTCAGCTCGCTCGCTCAGGCGATGCCCGACAGGATTCCGGCCGCGCACCACGGCCTCCTCGGAGGGTCGGTGGTGTTCTTCGGCGTTCACCCGCAGTCCAAACGCCGCTTCGTGGTGCAGAGCATCGAAGGCGGCGGCTGGGGCGGGCGCCCCTCCGAGGACGGCGAATCGGCCACGGTTTCCGTGTGCCAGGGCGACGTGCGCAACGGCTCGATCGAGGGCATCGAGATGAAGTGCCCGGTGCTGGTGAAGGCGCGCGCGCTGCGTCGCGATTCGGCGGGCGCGGGCAAGTTCCGCGGCGGCCTGGGCATCGACCTGCAGCTGCGCAACTTCGTCGACGGGAAATGGAACTTCGAGCGCGCCAACCGCCGCGGCTGCCCGGCGTGGGGCCTTTGGGGAGGCGGGCCCGGCGAGAGCGGAGGCTACTACCTGCGCGCGCCGGGCGAGAGCGAATACCGCATGATGCACGGCAGCCACAAGCCCGTGAGCGCGGATTCGGAAGTGATCGTGCGCACCGGGGGCGGCGGAGGGTGGGGCGAGCCCCTCGAGCGCGACCCGGAGCGCGTGCGCTTCGACGTGCTGGAAGAATTCGTATCGAAGGAGGCGGCGCGCGACCTCTACGGCGTGGTGCTCAAGGACGATCTCTCGGTCGACGAGGCCGCGACGCTAGCGCTGCGGCAAAGCCTGAAGTGACCCTCCTCGAGCGGCTCGGCGCTCACGTCGCCTCCGGCTACGGGGAAGGCCTCCCCGATCCGCTGCGCGATGCGGTGCGGCTGCACCTTGCCGACACCGTGGGCGCGTGGATCGCGGCGCGAGGGACAGCCGAGGGGCGCGCTCTGCTGCGTGTCAACTCCGTAGAGCGCGAAAGTTTTTCCGGCCGCGTCGAGCTTGCCTGCGGCCTCGCGCGGTCGAGTGAAGTCGATGACATCCATCTGCCTTCGGCGACTACGCCCGGCGCGATTGTCATTCCGGCGGCACTGATGTTTGCTTCCTCGCTTCACCGGGACGGCGGGACCCTCGCGCAAGCCATCGCGGTGGGCTACGACGCAATGACGCGCCTGGGCGCGTGCTTGAGCGGACCTTCGATCCTCTACCGTGGAATCTGGCCGACTTATCTTTGCGCACCGCTGGCGACCGCCGCGGTCATCGCGCGCCTTCTAGGGTTCACCGAAAAGCAGACGGCTCACGCTCTGGCGATCGCGCTCGCCCTCTCATCGCCGGCCGTCGGGCGCCAGGCCGGCCCGACGATGTCGCGCTGGCTCGCAGTCGGCAATGCCGCGCGCAACGGCTTAAACGCCGCGGCTTCGGCGCAGAACGGCTTCACCGGGGATCTGAGTCTTTTCGAAGGCGAGTTCTTCTCCTCGGTCTACGCTATTTCGCCCGACCCGGCGGCATTCGAGGACGAGCGCCCGGCCCTCCTCGAGACCAGCTTCAAGCCCTGGTGCGCGGCGAAGCAGACGATGGCGGCGGGGCAGGCGCTCCGGGAGATCATCGAGGAGGGCGTGCCGCCTTCAGAGGTAAGGGGCGTCGTCGTCGGGGTGCCGCCTCTCTATCTCAAGATGATCGACCACGGTGTCGTCGCGGGCGAGCGCACATCGTTTCTGACGAGCGTAGCGTACCAGCTCGCGCTCGCGGCTTTCGATCCGGACGCGGCGCTCCAACCCGGGCAGGCGCCGGCGAGCGTGCCCGCGAACATCGCGGACTTCATGGCGAAGGTTTCGGTCAAATCCGACGAGGATCTGCTGCAACACTATCCGAAATCCTGGCCTGCCCGCGTGACCGTCACGGCCGCGGCGGGGAAACGCGAGAAGCTCGTGCTCCACGTTCCCGGAGATCCCGAGCGTCCGTTCGACGAATCGCGGGTCGCCGACAAGTTTCTGAAACTGACCGCGCCCGTCGCCGGCGAGCGCGCCGCGGAGGCGCTGCTGGAGCGATGCCTGAATGCCCTCGACGAGGGACCAGCCGCGCTGGTGGGGGAAATCGCTCAGCTCGAAAAGGCCTGAATCCCGGTCTGCGCCCGCCCCAGTATCAAGGCGTGGATATCGTGCGTGCCCTCGTAGGTGTTGACCACCTCGAGGTTGACCATGTGGCGCACGACGCCGAACTCGTCCGAGATGCCGTTGCCGCCCAGCATGTCGCGCGCGAGGCGCGCGATCTCCAGCGCCTTGCCGCAGGAGTTGCGCTTCATGATCGAGGTGATCTCGGGCGTGTCGGTGCCTTCGTCCTTCATGCGCCCGAAGCGCAGCACGCCCTGCAGCCCCAGGCATATTTCCGTCTGCATGTCGGCGAGCTTTTTCTGGACCAGCTGGTTCGCGGCGAGCGGCCGGCCGAACTGCTTGCGCTCGAGCACGTAGCTCCTTGCGCGGTGCCAGCAGTCCTCGGCCGCGCCGAGCGCGCCCCAGGCGATTCCGTAGCGCGCGGCGTTCAGGCAGGTGAACGGGCCTTTGAGGCCCTCGACGCCCGGAAGCAGGTTCTCTTCCGGCACGAACACCTCGTCCATCACGACTTCGCCGGTGATCGAGGTGCGCAAGCCCACCTTGCCGTGGATCGCGGGCGCCGAGAGTCCCTTCGCGCCTTTTTCCGCGAGGAAGCCGCGGATGCGTCCGTCCTCGGTCTTCGCCCAGACGAGGAAGAGATCGGCGATCGGCGCGTTGCTGATCCAGGTCTTGGAGCCCGCGAGGCTGTAGCCGCCCGGGACTTTCTTCGCGCGCGCCTGCATGCTCGCCGGATCGGAGCCGTGGTTGGGCTCGGTCAGGCCGAAGCAGCCGATCAGCTCTCCTTTCGCGAGCTTCGGCAGGTACTTCTTCTTTTGAGCCTCGGAGCCGAACTCGTGGATCGGCGTCATGACGAGCGAGCTCTGCACGCTCATCGTCGAGCGGTAGCCGGAATCCACGCGCTCGAGCTCGCGCGCGATCAGCCCGTAGCTCACGTGGTTGACGCCGGCGCCGCCGTATTCGGGCGGAAGCGTGGCCCCCAGGAACCCGAGCGCGCCCATCTCGCGCAGGATCGAGGGATCCGCCTTCTCGTGGCGGAAAGCCTCCAGGACGCGAGGCTGCAGTTTCTCCTGCGCGAAGGCGCGCGCCGCATCGCGCACCATGCGCTCGGCCTCGGTGAGCTGCGCCTCGAGCAGCAGCGGATCCTGCCAGGCGAATTCGGCCTTCTTGGGTTTGGTTTTGAGCGGCGCGTTCATGGAAATTCTCCGTTCGGGCCTTTAGGCTTCGGGCGTGAGCAATGATACGCCCAGCCGGGCGCGGCGCTTCAGCCACGGGCTCGCGCGGTAGCGCGGATCCCCGTAGAAATCGTGCAGGGTCTGCAGTATGACGAGGATTCTCGCCGGGCCGATCGCGTCGCCCCAGGCGAGCGGCCCGCGGGGATAGCCGAGGCCCAGCGTCACCGCCGCGTCGATGTCCGCGGGCGAAGCGATGCGCTGCTGCGCGATGTCGCAGGCGATGTTGACGATCTGCGCGACGACGCGCTGCGCGACGAACCCCGGCGAATCGCGGATCACCGAGACCGGCACGCCGTCGCTCGCGAGCAGCCCGTGCGCCGCGGCGCGCATCGCGGGCGCGGTCACCGGCGTCGTCATGAGGGTGCGGCGCTTGTCGAGCGCGAACAGGCAGTCGACCGCGAGCGTGCGCGTCGGGTCGAGTCCCTCGGCGAGCGCGGTCGCAGTCGCGTCGTGGCCGACCGGCGCGACGAGATAGATCGACTGAGCCGCGGGCTGCGCGCCCGCGTCGACGCGCGCTCCGAGCTTCGCAACCAGCTCCGCGAGCCTCGCGCCGAGTCCCGAGCGGCTCACCCAGACGCTCGCGGGCCGCGAAGCCGGCGCGGGAGGCTCGGGAATTTCCTCCTGCCTGCCGTTCTCATGGCGGTAGAAGCCGACGCCCGATTTGCGTCCGAAGAGGCCCGCGGCGACGCGCTGGCCGGTGAGCGGCGAGGGGCGGAAGCGCGGCTCCTCGTAGTACTGCCGGTAGATCGATTCCATCACCGGGTGCGAGACGTCGAGGCCCGTCAGGTCGAGCAGCTCGAAGGGGCCCAGGCGGAATCCGGCGCAA
>Ga0066669_10000031_pt1 | contig 26501 bp, 21 predicted proteins | sample GraSoiAngelo_118_FD_133940 | JGI IMG/M metagenome (GOLD analysis project Ga0066669, IMG submission 133940) | Grasslands soil microbial communities from the Angelo Coastal Reserve, California, USA - 14_0919_02_20cm | ecosystem: Environmental > Terrestrial > Soil > Grasslands | place: USA...
TACTGCCCAATCTGCTCCTGGACGGGCACGTCTCCGTCGGTCCCCCATTGGCTGATGGTGGAGGTTGTAGGGGCGCAGCAGGGCATGATGAACCAAACCCCGTTCGAGGGCCGCAAGACTGCGATGTCCGTCTTCCGGTCGCGATCATAATCTCCTGGTACGGGGATGTCCCCCTGCGTCCCCCACTGCCGGAGGATCGGAGCGCTCGGGTTGCTACTGGGGATGATGAACCACGTGCCGTTCGAGGGCCGAAAGACTGCGAAATCCGTCTTCCCATCGCCATCGTAATCCCCTGGCACGGGGACGTCTCCCTGCGTTCCCCACTGCTGCAGGATGGCAACATTCGGGTTCTTGCTGGGAATGACGAACCACATGCCATTCGAGGGCCGAAAGACGGCAACATCAGCCTTACGATCACCATCAAAGTCGCCTGGAGCAGAAAGGTTGGTTACGCCCGATCCGCCTAAGGCCAGCGTTTGCGAACTTGGCGTACCTGTATTCGGTATATTTAGAGTTGCCGTGCGGGAACCAGTCGCCTGAGGTGTGAACATCATTCCGAATGTACAATTTTGCGCGGGGACCAAAACCGTCGCAGTTCCTCCACCGAAAACGCACGGCGTTCCGCTTGTCGGCGCAACAACGGCGAAATCGCCCTGGTTCGCACCGGTAAAGGTCGTGGCGGCGCTCAAAGTCGCATCTGCCGTTCCGCTATTCGTCACTGTGACGTTAGTTACTGAACTTGCGTTCAAGAGCGCCTGATTGCCGAAACTGACCGTCGGCGGATTCGTTGTAATCGCTCCGCCCGCTGCGGCGTTGATCGTGAACGGGAAAAACCCCGCCGCCTGTCCACCGCCCGGGGCTGGGTTGCTCAAGTTTACCGAGGTCGAGGCGGGTGCTGGCAGCTCGCTCCCGGGGATCGTAATATCGATCCGCGCTCCGCCTCCCGAGACCGCGCCGTTCGTGTTATGAAAGCCGTTGAAGATGACGTCCATTCCTTGAACAAATCCTGATCCCGTAATCGTGAGTGCAACAGGGAGCCCGACAGTTCCAGATTCCGTATTGATTGTTGCTGGAGAGGGAACCGGATTGACAACCATGAACAGCAGTTGCTTTGAGAGGCTTGGCGTTTGGGTATTGTCAAATATACGCACGTTATTCGCGCCACCGGAGGCCAGAAGATTAGTATCAATATCAAACGTCATCTGATTTGCAGTGCCCGTGTGGGAGGTAATTCCCGTCGTGCTTCCGTTCCACTGCACGACGGAGCTTGCCGTAAAGTTCGCGCCATCCACTACCACGCCGGTAATCGTCACCGATCCAGTCGTGGTAATGGCTGGATTCATGGAAGCAAGAAAAGGGCCGGCGGGGGCGGAAACGTCAGTGTCTTGAATAATCCACGCGCTGCGGCCGCTCGTTGCCGCGCGAAGGATGCGGGACGCCCTCCGCAGAGTCAAAGAATTGATAATGACATTCGGCAGGCCCGTGCCGACCGTCGTCCAGACAGTGGCGGCGTCCTGGCTTGCATCGCTGGTGCGGAACACACCCACGTCCGTACCCACGAAAATCGTATTTGCAATGTCCGGATCGACGAGCAAGGTATTTACGGGTGCGTTGGGAAGAGCCGTCCCGCCGCTTCCGCTAATATCCTGCCAGGTTCCGCCGCCATCGGTCGTCCGGAAGACGTGCCCCTTGTTGTCCACACAAAGCGCACAGCCCGAGAAACCGGAGTAGGATGCGTACGCGATCAGAGAGTTGTTCGCGTCTACCCCGATGGCTGTCGCCGTGCGTCCCGTGGGCAGCGTCGCTGCTGAAGTAATGTCAGTCCACGCTGCTCCGGTGCCCGCGAGCGCATTCGTCGTCTTCTGTATCTTGCTAGCCGCCGCGCCGCCTGCACTGGTGCCCACGTAGATGGTGTTGGAATCGCTTGGGGCAACTGCGATGGCTCTGATTGTACTAGGCGATCCACCAGTTAAATCAGGCGACATTGAGCTCCACGTCGTTGCAGAATTCGTGGTGAAGTAAAGTTGAAAGGTGCCGTAATAGACGCGCCCGCTGGTGTTTGGGTCGTGAACGAGTGGCGCTATGAAACTGACACGATCCGTGGCGTTAATTCCGTTAGTCACTTGTCGGCCGAACGATCCCACCGTCCCACCGACAAGCGATTGGAAAATGCAAATGTTCTGGCAGGTCGTATAGACTGTGCTAGGAAATTGAGGGTCCTGCGCAGTGTAGCCGCCATCGCCGGAAGTTACGAGGTCCCAAGCCAAGTTGCCGCCGTAACGGTGTGAGCCGTTGTCCTGCGAACCCCCAAACCCCACATTCTCATTCGACCGGTCCGCAGTATGTCCCGGGTAGTACATGGTAATGGCGAGAGTCGAGTTCAAGTCTGTGTAATCAATACTGGACGCGTCCGCAACTGTCGGATTGTCGCTGCGGTAGGCTCCGCCATCGCTGCCGACGTAGAGGCGGTCCGCTGTGGGAGGCACCGAGAACGCGAGCGCGTGCAAATCCACATGCAATCTCGTCCCAGCCGTGCCGTTCGCAACGCTGATCCAGTTGGCGCCGCCGTCGGATGAACGGAAAAGAACTCGGGAGTTGTCGCTGTCACCCGAGGATCCGCCATAGAAAACAGTGTTCGCATCATTTGGGTCCACTCGAACGATCATGTCGTAGAAGCACTGCGAGCCGAAGCTGGCTGTGCAGGCATCCGGCGTATTTGTCAGTTTCGTCCAATTCATGCCAGAGTCCGTGGTTTTGAACATTCCCAGAAATGAAGTCCCTGTGCTGTTTGCGACCGCGGCGTATAGTGTGGTCGGCGTTGTTCGCGCAAGGTCAACATCAATCCGGCCCACGCCCGACGTAGGGAAGAGATTTGCGCCAGTTCCAAGCAGTTTCGTCCAAGTCGCGCCGTGGTCCGTCGAACGATATACACCATTCGCAGCTGCTCCAAAGCTGTAGCCTAATGCCGCGTAGACAACGCCGACATTCACCGGGTCGAATACCACGGCAGCGCCGGGGGCACCGGATGCCGTCGCGAGGGGCGCCCAGTTCGTTCCACCGTCAGACGAGCGGTAAATTCCCGAGAGGGAATTGCTGGTGACGAACTGCACTCCCGCGAGAATGACCTGGTTGTTGTTTGGATCCACAGCCAGTGCGCCAATGTGCGCCGCGCCAGCCAGCCGGCTTGACGATCGCGGTCCCACAAATGTTGCGGCACCCAATTGCGCCCAGTGAGCGCCAGCGTCGGTCGATTTCAAGAGGCCCGCCCCGTAATAGCTGTCGCCGGAATTATTGGCTTCCCCGGTCCCGACATAGATGATCTGGCACGGACCCGGACTGCAGCTTGCCGCCGTGGGATCAATTGCAATCGAACCGGTCGCAAGCGAAGCCTGGGAATCTGTGATGGGTGCCCAGCTTGCTCCTGCGTTTGAGCTCTTCCAAACTCCGCCAGCAGCGGCACCCAGATAAACAGTGTCACGGTTCGTCGGGTCCACCGCTAGCGCAACGATTCGCCCAGCGATCGTGGGTCCCCCGTTGAACCTATTTAGAGAGGCCGTAGAATTGATCGGTTGCGGGCCGATCAGTGCCCAGTTCGAAGGGCCAGGAAACGAAGTGGATGGCTGCACGCCGCCCGGAAACAAACCGCGCTGTTTTTCCAACTGGACCATGTTCTGCACGTGTTGGATCGCTTTCAGGCGCAGGCTTGCCGCTATCGAACCGTCCTTTAGCAGTCGGTCGGCCAGGAACCATTCCTCGCGCCGCCGAAGATAGTCCGCATCTTCCCTCTCCTGGGGCGTATCCCCCCCTGTAAAAGAACTAGCCGTTGCGCCTTTCGAGGGTAACGAGACTTGTGCTTGGGAATCGGGAGACTGGCCGTCGGGCTCTTTTTCTGTTTCGCTGGTCTTTTCGGAAAAGCCTTCCTTTTTCTCGCTCTTTTCTATGTCCTTGATTAAGGATTTTAAATTATCGTTCTGGCCAGCAGCTGGAACAGACTTGGCTTTTTCCGCCGCCTTTGCAGGAGGTGAAGCCGCGGCCTTATCTTTCGAAGATAATTCTCGTGCAGGCGCGACGGCGGAGATGCAGGCGACCAGCAACACGCATAGCAGGCTTCCAATCATCCACTTGTGTGATGGCTTGAGTCTGCCGCTAACTGAATTGACGCGGCCAAACGCGACGCGAAATCGTGCGATCACTTGCTTCATCCAGGCGCTCGGCTCGGGATTTGAAAGAGGACTGCGCACGACTTAAGGCCTCCCAACCGGACTGATTCATCTTCATGCAATGCCGGACACACACCTGACTTCACATGCGGACCGAAGATCTCATGCTACAGCGCTCTACTTAGTTCCTCTTCAAACTAATCGTCCATGACCGAGAGAGAAAAACGAGCGAGACGTGTCAAATGGCAAATTGCAGTCTAAAAATGAAGAACGAAGGAGGGCTCATCGTGGACGACCAAAGATTCAAGGCAGTTGGCCAGAATACCCGCTCGTTCTGGGAGCGCGAACGCTCATTGCAATTTGCCAACTCCTTAGAAGAAACTTCCTGCATCCTGCACCTTGCGTGGGTTTGTGTCAAGCGATTTCAGCCGCAAGCCAAGAGCGAGGCTTGGCACGAGAATATTAATGATAGTCATCTCACAGAGTTCACGGAAAGAAGACACCAAACGAAATCGCAAACTGCTGGAGGCTCACTCTCGGGGTGATACTGAAAGAGGTGACCGGTCATGTTCCGCGGAATCATAAGCACTTAAGTGGAGCAGGTCAGAGTCAAGACATGTGTGTGGAAGGAATTGCTAGGGAGATGCGGGACTCTACTCAGGCGTTTGCGTGGAGTGTTAGAAGCTCGGGGAGGAGAGAGGTTTACAGGGGCGGGCGGCGTGAATTGGATCTAATCAGCGCCACGATTGGCCGCCATACTATCGGAGACGAAACAGCCTTGCAGTTGATCATGCCAATTTGGCAGTGAAATACCAAAAGTCTGATTCAGGCGACAGTTAGAAAGAATTGAATAGGCCGGCCGAGGCGTGGGAGATCCAAATTCTTCTGTAGAGATAGGGATAACACGCTGCGCAATCAGTGGGCGTTTCTGAGTAGCCACCGCAAGCCAATTCAGACTGTATGGGTTGACTTTTGCTTTCTCAAGGATGGTTTCAGCAAATTCACACCACGTCGTTTGACCTGCCGCGGTCATATGGTAAGTTCCACAAACCTCGGAGAAAGCGAAATCGCCGTCATTTCTCCCCAGCATCCTGGTCAGGACTTTGGTCGTGGCAGCCGCCACCTCCGACGCGCAGGTTGGGGCTCCGACCTGATCAGATACGATTCTTAACTCTTTCTTTTCGGTTGCGAGGCGCAAAATCGTCAATAGAAAATTACTTCCCCGCGTGGCATAGAGCCAGGACGTCCGAAATATCAGGTGAGGCACGCCTGAATCGCGAATAGCCTGCTCACCGGCAAACTTGGTTTTCCCGTATACGTTGATGGGATTTACAGAATCGATCTCATCGTAGGATGCCTTCTTGGCTCCGTCGAACACATAGTCTGTCGAGTAGTGAACCAGAACCGCACCAATTTTCTTAGCTTCTTCGGCAAGCAATCCGGGGGCATCGGCGTTGACGGCTTGCGCGGTCGTTTCGTCTGTTTCTGCATGGTCGACAGCCGTGTATGCAGCCGCATTGACGATAAGTTGCGGCCTTACTTCTTGTATTGTGCGGCGGATTTCAGAAGGATTCGAAAGATCCAATTGATCGCGGCCGAGGGCAACCACTTCGCCCAGTTGGGGCAAAAGACGTAAGAGTTCCGCGCCAACTTGGCCGTTCTTCCCGGTCAGCAAGATTATGGGTTTCATTTCCCCGGATGCTCGGGTAAAAGTTCGGTCGGAACTTGAGCGAGCGTGGGAAACTTTGCATCTTTCTCGGAGACCATCGGCGTGCTCACGCCCCAGCATATTTTGAGGTCTGAATCATTCCAGGCGATTCCATGCTCGTCTGCCGGTTCGTAGTAGTCGCTACATTTGTATAGGAAATGCACGGTATCTGTCAGGGTTACGAACCCGTGAGCGAACCCCGTCGGAACATAGACCTGATTTTGTTCCTTCGCGGAGAGAAGCACGCTTGTCCATTTTCCGAAGGTAGGTGAGCCGACTCGAATGTCTACTGCAACGTCTAGCGCTTCGCCTTCTACAACACGGCAGAGTTTTGCTTGTGGATGATGCAGTTGGTAGTGAAGACCGCGCAGTGTCCCCTTGATAGAGCGTGAATGGTTGTCTTGAACGAAAGCGTCCGCGATTCCGAGGGTGGCGAACTTCGCTTTGTGGTAGGTTTCGATGAAAAAGCCGCGTGCGTCCCGATGGATGACCGGTCGCAGCTCAAACACGTCAGGAAGGAATGTCTCAATTCGCTGCATTAGCTCCGATGCTCACTTGTCCGCACATTTGCAGCAAGGGTCCGAAAGTGAATCGCTGGACAGATCAATCAGATGCTACTGATCCGAATCGAGCAATCGCACGAAGGGAACTCTCACGGTTTTCGTAGTATTTTTCGTAATAGGAAAGGTATTCGCGACTGCGAACGCCAGCGACCCATTGCAAATTTTTCTTATACCAGTCAATGGTGCGTGCGAGCCCGTGGTCCAGAGAAATGGCGGGGCTCCAGCCAAGCTCGGTCTCCATCTTCTTGCAGTTCAGAGCATAACGACGGTCGTGACCCGGGCGGTCCTGCACGTAGGACACTAAACTCTCGGGCTGTTCGGTCAGTTTGAGAATGCGCCGCACCAATGTTAGGTTTTCCTCGAGATCTAGACCGCCTATATTGTAAACCTCTCCGATTTCGCCATTTTGCAAAACTGAAAGAATCCCCCGGCAGTTGTCCTCCACGTGCAGCCAATCACGCTGCTGCTTGCCGTCGCCGTAAACAGGAAGAGCCTTGCCGCTGAGGGCATTTGTGATCATGAGCGGCACAAATTTCTCGGGGAACTGATACGGGCCGTAGTTGTTGGACGACCGAGTGATGATTGCTGGAAATTTGTAAGTGCGGACATACGACCGAACCAACAGATCAGAGGCTGCCTTCGACGCAGAGTACGGACTGCTCGGCTGCAGCGGAAAATGTTCGTCGGCGAAGGCCCCTTGCGGAATGTCGCCATACACTTCATCAGTGGAAACGTGCATAAATCGAGACACACGGATCTTACGTGCCACTTCGAGCAGAATGAAAGTGCCGGTAACGTTCGCTTGAATAACTGGAGCTGGCTCGTAAATACTTCTGTCGACGTGGGACTCTGCGGCAAAATGGATGACAGCATCACAACTATGCATTGCTGTTTCTACGGCGGCTGCGTCGCAGATATCACCCTTCACAAATTCATAATTGGGATTGTCCGCTACTGATTCAAGATTTGCGAGATTCCCCGCGTAAGTGAGCTTGTCATAGTTGACGATCGAAAAATCCTTCCTGGTCTCGAGAACGTATCGAATAAAGTTGGAGCCAATAAATCCGGCGCCGCCAGTGACAAAAATCCTCATCGGGCTGTCTCCTGAATCATGATCCTGCCGTTTTTTTACGTCTGTCAAATTAGCAATCTGTCTCGTGTCGATCGCTGGCAATGAACCCCCCTTTTCACTTATCGCGCCGATGCTGCTGCCAGCTTCAGCTCCTCCGCGAGCAACACTTTCTCGCGCACCATCTTCGTGGCGCGCCAGAGCGATTCGAACGTTCCCGCGTCCGTCCACCCGCCATCGATGACGTCGTAACTGAGTTGCTCTTCGAAAAGAAATGAATTGTTGACGTCCGTGATTTCGAACTCTCCACGTCCCGAAGGCCTGAGCGTCCGCACACGGTCGAACACGGTTGCGTCATAGAAATACACGCCTATCACCGCGTACGGCGACCCTGAAACTTTGGGCTTTTCCTCAATTCGCACAATTCGCTTCCCTTCGAACACCGGCACCCCGAACCTCTCCGGATCCTGCACTTCCTTCAGCAGGATCAGCGCGCCGTCCCTCTGATGTTCAAATCTTTCCCGCGCTCCCCGTATGCTGTTCTCCAGAATGTTGTCGCCTAGAATCACGCAGATTTTTTCGCCCGCCGCAAAGGGTTCCGCCAACCGTAGTGCGTCCGCAATTCCTCCTTCACCCTCCTGATAGGCAAAACTGAGCTGGTTCAGGCCGAAGTCTTTCCCGTTGCGCAGCAGACGCAGAAAGTCTCCCGCGTTGTTGCCTCCGGTCACAATCAGGATGTCTTGAATTCCGGCTTCTACAAGGGTGTGTAGGGGGTAATAAATCATGGGCTTGTCGTAGATTGGCAGAAGATGTTTATTGGTCACGCGGGTGAGCGGACTGAGTCGGCTCCCCGTCCCGCCTGCAAGCACAATACCCTTCATTGGGACCTCCTGAAAGTGATCTACTTCGATTTGATTAGATACAGAATTTTCTTCAACGAATTCCTTCTGCGTGTCGACACCAGGGATACGATAGATAAACCAACCTTGGAATCCCAGATCAGTGAATTAGACGAAAAATACCCCAAGATTCTGGGCCACCAGAACAAGCTAATCGTGGCCAGCCACAGCTCGGAAACGTTGCTCTGCAAGAGCATCACCACAAGTCTGACTTGAGTTGTCGGATTGAAAAGAATACTCGGGTACAATTTCCTTCATTTTGGCGCGGACTGGTGCCGCCCCGTCTACGCTCATTGATGCCCGAAGCTCCTCCAACTGAAGACACAATTCCGGCCAGTTTCTTAGCAGTCCTCTTGTCCGTTTGATCTTTTCACACGATGTGGGAATAACTTCTTCGTGCTCATAAAAGAGTTCCTCGCTGAGTTTTTCTCCCTCGCGCAAGCCCGTGAACCGAATCTCCACATCGCGTTCAGATTGCCCGGAAAGCCGGACGAGTGTGCGCGCCAAGTCCACAATCTTTACCTGCTCGCCCATGTCCAAGACAAGAATGTCACCGTGCTTTCCAATTACAAAGGCCTGCAGGACCAACGCCACAGCCTCGCGTGTTGTCATGAAGAAGCGCTTGATTTCCGGGTGTGTGACCGTCAACGGCTCATGGTTTCGAAGCTGTTGAGTCAGTACTGGCACCACGCTTCCGTTTGACCCCAGCACATTTCCGAACCTTACCGATACGCAAAGCATCCCATTTTGTGGTCGAGATGACAGGATCAATTCGCACGTTCGTTTCGTTGCACCCATTATGTTCGACGGATTGACTGCCTTGTCTGAGGAAATCATTACAAAATTCTTGCAACCTGCCTCATCAGCCAGTCCCACCAAGGATAAGAGGCCAAGGACGTTGTTTTTGACCGCCTCTTGGACGTTGGATTCCATCAATGGCACATGCTTGTACGCGGCGGCATGAAAAATGATCTCTGGGCAGAATTCCGACAGGAGAATGCGAACACGCTCACCATCAGTCACGTCGGCGACGCGAAAAGCGACTTGAGCACCATTTTGGTGAGTGTCCAACTCTAAACGCAGTAAAAAAAGGCCCGTTTCGCTTTGATCCAAACAGATAAGTCGAGCGGGGCTGTAATCCAGAATCTGACGGCACAGTTCGGACCCGATTGAGCCAGCGGCTCCTGTCACAATAATAGTGCGGGCGGCGATCTGGTTGCGGACAGCCTCAAGATCGATTTGGACAGTCTCTCTCCCAAGCAGATCCTCAAGGCGTACTTCGCGGAATTGATTAATGCTAGCTCCACCGCGAATTATGTCGCTCAGTGTAGGCACGGTCTTGAAAGGTAATTTCGCCTTTTGGCAAGAATCCGTAATGCGCCGCATCTGTTTGCCGGAGGCGGAGGGAATAGCAATTAGGATTTCTTCCGCAGGATTATCCTCAACGAGAATTTCCAGTTCCTCGATAGTCCCCAGAACTGGGACTCCCTGAATGTGGACACCGATTTTGGATCGATCATCATCCACACAGCCGACTGCTACATAGCCGCTATTTGGTCGGGCAAGTTCCCGAATGACCATCTGAGCAGCAAACCCTGCTCCAACGACCATTACTCGCTTCGAACGAGAGGAGTCGCGCCGAACAGACTCTACTAGAACGCGTGAACCAAGTCGCGCGCCCGCAAGAAAGCACGTCGTAAGAACTGCTTCAAAGAAGTAAACGGAGCGCGGGAACGCAACCGCTCCGAAAAGATAACGGTTCATCGCAAAAAAGGCGACAGATCCAACCGCGACGGCTTTCAGGATGTTTATCGCATCACTCACGCTTGCGAAGTGCCACCAACCATGATTTAGGTTGAATAAGCGCAGAGTGATCAGGCGGACGAGAACAAGTAGCAGACCAGAGGTCAGCAAGTTACGGCGATAGGGTATCGAAAAATCAAATCGCAATAACCATGCCATTACGAGGGACCCTGTCACGAGCAACGATTGGACGACGGAAATGAATACCGGTCGCTGGTGAAACAACAATCGTGGCAACCTGACAAGGTATTTGCGTATCTTTGACCTCAAAGCGTCTCCCTTAATTGTGGAAAGCTGCATACATTTGGGCTCCGCTGAACCCGCTGACGTTCTCTTGCTGGAGTGCAGCTCTGAAGGATTTGCTACGCTAACCTAGAGTGCGCGTCGCACCACTGTTTTCCCGGTAAACAGAAAAGATGAGGAAATGGTTTTCAGGATGATGCGAATATCGTTCCGGAGCGTGATCTTCTCAAGATAAGCTTTGTTGCGCGCCAGTTTATCGGGCAAAATCTGGGTGCGATAAAACTGCTCGGGACTGCCTTGATTAGCAAGGATCTCTTCTTCATGGCGATACGCGAGACTCGCACTGTCCGTGATTCCGGGCCGAACAGAAAGGACCATGCGTTGTTCTCGCGTGTACTCTTCAATATAGACCGGCACCTCGGGCCTCGGACCAACGAGGCTCATTTGTCCGCGAATCACATTCCAAAGCTGGGGTAACTCGTCGACTTTATGGCGCCGAAGAAACTTTCCGACACGAGTTACTCGTGAATCTCCGGCAACTGTAATCTTCAAGTCCCCGATCGATGATTGCATCATCGAACGAAACTTCAGAATTCGAAACGGGCGACCGTCCTTACCAATTCGAACCTGGCGAAAGAGCACCGGGCCGCGCGAGGTCAACTTGATACAGCAAGCCACAAGCCCGAAGACTGGTGACAATAGAATCAGCCCAGCGGTCGCCGCCAAAATATCTAGAGCGCGCTTGCCGTAAGTTGCGTAAAAACCCTTAGCGAACACCGCTTGCTGCCCGGAATCGCGCAACAGCGTACCCTGGTTCCTCTCTTGGTCAAGCAATCGGATTGGCATGTGTTGCAACCGCGCGGAGAATCCTAAACTCTGCTAACGTATTCAGCACCGCACTAATAACGTGATTGATCTCCAACTCCGTCATACCAGGATAGATGGGCAGCGAAAGACACGAATGATATTCCCTTTCGGCATGTGGAAAATCGCCGCGCTGATGGCCATGCGCGCGTCTGTAGTAGGGATGCAGGTGCAGAGGAATGAAGTGAACGCTGCACCCGACGCCGCGACGCTGCAACGCTTCAATGAAACCGTTACGATCTTTCTTCAACCGGTCTAAGCGAAGGCGCAGGATATAGAGATGCCAAGAGGTGCTGCGATCTTGGCGGACCTTCGGAATGACGAGTTCCTCGTGGGAAGAAAAAACATCAGTGTAACGCCGCGCGATGGCTTCTCGAGCCAGCCTCATGGAATCAGACTTCGCCAGTTGCACAAGGCCCATGGCCGATTGAAAATCCGTTAAGTTGTACTTGAATCCGGCTTCCAACACGTCATAAAACCAGGAACCGTCCCCGTGATAGCGCTTCCAAGCGTCGCGTTCAATCCCATGCAGGCGCATGAGGCGCATCCGCTCGGCAGCCTCGGAGTTATCGGTGGTTATCATTCCCCCCTCGCCCGTTGTCAGCGTCTTGGTCGCATAAAAACTGAAGCACGTAAACTCACTGATCTGTCCTACCCGTTTTCCCCGGTATTCGGAAGGGAGAGCGTGTGCGGCGTCTTCGACGACTCGCAGGCGATGCACTCGCGCAAGTGCTTGGATCTCATCCATGTCACAAGGTTGCCCGCCAAGATGCACTGGGATGATCGCTTTGGTCTTTGGCGTGATTCGCCGCGCCGCATCTTCGGGATCTATATTCATCGTGTCGGTATCAATGTCAACGAGCACAGGCTGGGCACCCACGTAGGTGACCGCCTCAGCGGTTGCCGTAAATGTTGTTGTTGGCAGCAGCACTTCATCGCCAGCCTGAATTCCAGCAGCTTCGAGCGACAAGTGTAGCGCTGCCGTGCCCGTGGAAACTGCGACGGCGTGCTGGGCGCCGACGTACTTCGCAAATTCCTTCTCAAATTCAAATGTCTTCGGCCCCATCGTAAGCCAGCCCGAGCGGATCACTTCGCTCACCGCCTGTACTTCTTCCTCACCTACGGGAGCGCGATGAAACGGTACTTGCATTTCGTTCGAAGTGTTTTTCAATTCTTCTTTTTGTTTCATGAATGGAGTCGGATTGGGTCTTCTTGATTCATTGCTGGATCGGAAGGCCGGGCCGAATAGGCCTGACAGGGGGTTGCCGGAATAGATAGCGTAGACCGAAAAGCGTTCCAGCCCCGTACGCGATGTGAAAACACATCGTCGCGAATGGCTGGACTGCCGCCACATCCCAATTGCCTTCGGTTTTCGCGCGCAGCGAAAAATAGAAACCCATTAAGATATAGGCGCACAATACGCCGACCAGGAATGCCGATGCCGTGGCGTTCACAAAGGAAATAGGCAACAAGAGCAAAAGCAGCATCAGAAATATTCCTGGCGCAAGGTGACGCACACCCATGGATTCTCTATTCTCGCGAAGGGTAAAAATATGCCACTTGCTTGTTTTGAACGCATACTTCAGCAGGCCCTGGAAATTCTTTACAGGATAATAGTGAGTCGTCAGTACAGGTGTGAGGTAAATTCTTCCGCCCGCTTTTCGGATTCGGGCATTAAGGTCGTTGTCTTGGTTCCGGACTAGCTTTTCGTTGTACATCCCGACGCGTTCAAAAATTTCCTTTCGAAAGGCCCCGAAAGGAACGGTGTCAACAAATCCCTCCTCACGGCTCGTTCGAAACTTCGAATTGCCAACACCAAAGGGACTGCTCAAAACGGCGACGACAAGTCTCGCACTAAAGCCTTTATCGGCCGCCACAGTCACCCACGGTCCGCCTACGTTATCGGCGCCCGTCTCTTCAAGGTACTTCACGCAGTTCGCTGCATAGTCCGGAGGGTATACATTGTGTCCATCCGCGCGGATGATCACTTCTCCAAGCGCAGCCCGGACTCCTATATTCATCCCCGTGGGAACGATGCCGGCACGGTTGTCCAGGCAGCGAACCTGCGGACTCCGCTCACGAATCTCTTCGATGATTTCCCGCGTCCGGTCCGACGACTGCCCGTCCACCACGATGATTTCGCACTCATTTGCCGGGTAGTTCTGCTCCACAAGCGACTGCAGTGACACACGGATGTACTCTTCCTCATTCCTCACCGGCATCACGAAAGACACGGTTGTCATAGGTTTAGGCGAAGCATTTTTTTTCAGGTACGCCCATCACGAAACGTCGGGCTGGCACGAACCAGCATGCCTCTGCGAACGAGACAAATACCGCGATGTAACATACTGCATCGCCTTCTTCTGGCACTCGTACGTGAATCGGCTCAGGACCCTTCCTGTGCTTTGGTGTTCCTTGTGAAGAACGCAAAGCGATGGCTCATAAACGACAGGCAAACCCAGCGAGCGGCATATCTCCGCCACGGAAATTTCCTCACCGTACAGAAAGAGATTTCCGTCCAGAAATCCGCCCGCTTCAAAGTATCTCCGCGAAAAGATAAAGAAAGAACCGTGGGCAGCATAAATGGATTCGCGCTCTGCGGCGTGATCTGGAAGTGAACTTCTTCGCCGCGCCGCCAGCCATGACTTGAACTGCGACTTGCGCCGCCAAAGCCAGTCCCACACCACGGCTACCGCGTAATTGGAACTTACGAACCGTAAGTTAACCCACCGCAACGGACCGGGCCGCCGCCTCATGAAAGGATTTTGGTCCACTCTACCCGGCAGCGCCTGAATCCGTGGAGCGATGACTCCTACCGCTTCAGGATCTTGGCGGAAGAGTTTCGATAAGAATTCCTCGTCCTCGATTTGGACATCCGTATTGCAAACAATCACCCAGTCCGGTAACCCGTTCCCTTGCTCCAGGTAGTGATCGAAACCAAGCCTCCCGCCCCCGAAATATCCTCGATTGGTCGGCGACTCGATCAGTTCGGCATTCGCGTACTTCCCGACCGCGGATCGAATCTTTGGCAGATCTTCTTCTCCTGGCGAATTATCTACGACAACCACTTCAATCTCTGAGAATGCTTTGGTGCGCTCAAGGCTGGTCAAGAGCGCCAGTGCAGAGTCGCCAGACTTATAATTGACGGTGATTACGACCGCTCCAGACTTCCCTGCGTTAGAGCCCATATTGCAAAGATCTCAACTCCTCTTAGAGTTTCAGGTTGTGTTGTACGTGGAGATCAGCTCTGCCACCCAACTTCATTAGCGGTTCTATATTCATGTGCAGCCAAGATAGGAGGAACCGGGCGTTGGCACCTAGACGAAGCACATCTTAAGCTTGTAGCTTGAACGGGTCGTGTTTTCGCCACCCAGCATCTGCATTCAGAAATCGAGCGTTCTCAAGATGAACACTGATCTGTTCACTTAAGCTAGGTTTCATCGCATGTACGACGATATGATAAGGGCGCTCTACAGCCATACTCAGTACTCGCATTTCAAGAAGGCTAAACATCTCCACAATCAGCTCTGGGCTAAATACGTGATGATGCATTGCTCGCATCGAGCCATTCTGCAAACATCGCTCCCGAAACTGCTTAGGTGAACCTGCGGGCGGATCCAATTCCAAATCATGCAGCTCAAGGATCTCCTCCAAATGCGTCAAATCAGTCTCAGTGACGTTTGACTCGAAGTCCGCCTTTATATGATCGAGTGTAGTAAATGGACGTCTATGGTCAAACATGCCAGCTTTATGAGGTACAACGATCACGATCGTGCCTGACGGCTTCACAATCCTTTCCCACTCATGAAGCGCGCGAAGAGGATTTGCCACGTGTTCGAGAACGTGCGACGCAGCTACGAAGTCGTACGACTCGGTTGCGATCGCGGAAACATCGGCTGCTTCGACAATAAGCTGCTTTCCAAAACAAGAACCGAATCGCAAGTGACCAGTTCTAGATGTCCAAATTGTATCCGGAGAATAATTCCCATTGTCTATTGAGTGCACGATATTGTAGATCGGTATCAGATGGCTGCCAGTGAAAATCGAACTAGGTCCGCCGAATTCCAACCCCGATTTTCCTTTGAGATGAGATCTCATCATCTCGTACCCAAAACACCGCTTTCGCGCAATCCTAGCAAACAAAACGGAACTTACAACCTGCAACCGATAAACAGGGTAGCTTGAATACATGTTAGTAGTCTGCGGCCTGGCCCTCTAGGCACATCGCTACACTGAAATGGCCGGGATTCTAATCTCAGGTCATTCGGAAGCGAACTGCTGGCGTGGGGCCTTGCGTGAGCCAGAAATTGATAAGGACCAACGGCAGGAAAATCGCCCACATTGCGTCATATCTCGCCAAGTATGGATTCGTCGCACTTGCGAGCAAAATAGAGGATAGCCCGACCAGACAGGCCACCATCAACGCGGAGAGGTAGCCGCCGGCGCGAATCACTCGTGTACCCATCCAATAAATCCACAAGATACCCGCCGCATAGGCTGTAAAGCCAACAAGCCCGGTTTGATATAGCAACGCTAAATAGTAAAGCTCATAGTTCCAGGGAGATTCTTCGGATCTTATGGAGCCAAAAGCTGGAGCGCCATGTCCAGCGCCTAACACCGGGTTCTCCTCCCATCCTGCAAGCAAGGCGTGAAATTGCACCCGTCTGTCAGTTGCTCCTGTGTCTTCTGACGTGGGGCTGAAATTGAAACCCACAGAAAATCTATCTGCTAAACCGGACAGTGTAATCCCATAAACCGCATTCAAAGGAACGAATAGAATCAGAAGAGCAAGAGCTCCGACTGCGGTCACGCGAACCAGAGCCTTCTTGCTCAAGCGTCGTTCTACCTCCGGCTGAAAGCGCAGGAATAGCAGCGTTAGTAAAGGCGCCATCAAAGTGACCAGGTATAGCGCGCGGCGACCAGAAATGAGCACGGATACTAGACTCAAGGCCGAAGCCGCCCACAGCCAGATCCTGCGAACAAGCTTGAGCTGAAAAGTGACCAGTGCAGCCAGTAAAAATGGTACGAGGAAGGGCAAGGAATTGAGGCCGGGAAACTGCATCGCAATGTATTCGTGGAGACCAAAGGCCTGCGCTTGCCAATCAAACGAAATCAGATCGAAATACCTACTTTCGGGCAGAACTCCCGTCTGGATAAGCATGAAAATTATCGAGTAGATGCTGATGCAGATCGTCGAAAAGACCGTGATCCCCGTCAGGCCAAGCACGATTCGCCTGCTTCGAATCCCAGCTATCGCCAACGCATAGATAATTGGCCAGACAACGTAAATCAATGCCGTCTGTCCCGCCCCGGGTGCGCCTGCAAAAAACCCTTTGAGAACAAACAGAAAGCTCAATGCGGATAGCGACAGAGTCCAAAGAGCCACCGAAGGGTGTAACCCCGCTCGCCCCGTTTTCAACACTGTAACCACCACGGTCGCGAGAATCAGACCGAACAGAAACACTTTCAGGTACCTGAGTGCAAAGATCATGGGAAATACCAACATTAAGAACACCAGCATATAAGCTGGAAACGCAGCCCAGATCTTCCAGCCTGTAAGCGAGGTCTTGACTGACATTCAGGAGACCGCTTGGAAGCTATTAGCTTGGGGTCGCATACACTCGCCGCCTTCGTCGTTTAGCTTAACTTCCTGTCAAAATTTGAGAACAAACCATCCAACAGTCCCATCGCCGAATACCTTACCTTCGCGAGCTTATCGTCCTCGAAAACACAAAGAAGGATCATTGACTTGAACCGCGTCCACAAACTCGCCAGCACCCATGCCGGTTCTCGCAAAAGGTACTTCTTGGCCAAATCGATGTTGTTTCGAACCATGTAATACCGCCTGACCCGGCTGTGGTTTGATACATCGATCTCCTGCCAAGGAAGGCGGTGCCGCGTGGGCTTGCCGACGTCATGAATCATTAGCGATTTACTTGCAACGATAACTCGGAACCCTTTGGACCGGGCTCTCAGGCAGTATTCCAAATCTATACAATCAACAAAATATTCGTCCCTGAAAGGTCCAAGCATTTGATAGGCCGGCAGAGAGAGTAGACTGCCCGAAGTAATGACAACTCTCCGCTCTTTCCAAGAACAACCCTTCGTTACTCGAGGCGAGAACCGCAGCTTTCCCGTCTGTGCCTCACTGTAATTCGAGCCTAGGACTGCAAGTTTGCCCTTCCGTGGAAAGTCATCGTAGGCTTCTCGCAGCCCTTCAAACACATTGTCTCCGGGCGCCGTATCTTGATCGAAAAGCAGCGCCCACTCGTACCCTCTCGCAATTGCCTGGGCCACACCGATGTTCAGCGCCGCCGCCAAGCCAAGATTCTCGTGGTTCAAGATCAGCGCCATATTCAGGTGAGTCGCTGCTTCGCGCAGCATGGAGACAGCCGCCGGCGCTGAACCGTTGTCCACGATTAACACTGCACCTACCTGCCCCACGAGACGCTCAAAACGTTCCGCAAATGAGCCGTCGGGATGGTAAGTGACCACAATCGCTAAAATATTTCTCTTCTCAAGCATACGGAGCTTGGTGGGTCGCTCGAGCCACCCTCTCTATCGTTGAATGAATGCCTACGTCTGCGGGATGAGCGAAACGAACAAATCTTTTGCAGCGCTTCTGATCCCTTTGGAGTAGCGCCAGTAGCGCAGTGTGACTAGTTCCCTGAGAACGATCAATAGGCACGAGATTTTCGACCTCGGAGGCGCGGCCCGAAACTGTCGATGGCGAATCTTCTCTCGGATCAACCACAAAGCATTCTTGTGGCACGGAAACACTACGGCTCGCTCGGTTAGCCGCTCACAAACCTGTTTCAGCTGATTGAGTTCGGGGAGGTAGCTTCGGGGATCAGTCTGCGTGGATGACACAACCTGTTCCCTAAATGTTTCCCGTTGTCTCAGTCCACACTGTTGCCCTGTGTGGTGCCGGTAACGGATTGTTGGACGTTTGATTAGCTTGATTTCGGAAACGGACGCTAGGAGAAATGAGATCCAGCAGTCGTGAATCTGATTAGCCGGGAATGGCAACACTAGACTACGATATTTCTCCCTGAAGGCCATTGTGGCGCCCGTAACTGTCAAGTGCTTTAAGAGGACCTCGAGGGCATGCCCGCTCTCGAAACGACTTTGCTCGCGCCCCGTAAACGAGAAGGAATCCCAAAGCGTACAATTTAAGAGATTCGAACGCTCGTCAATGAGTTCCGCATCGGTGAAAATGGCTGCTACGTTCGGCCAGTGTTGGAAAGCCTGCTCTATTAATTCCAGCTTCTGAGGACACCAGACATCATCCTGATCCGCGAGCGCGATGATTTCTCCCTGGCAAAGCCCGATGGCCTTCTCAAAATTCTTTGTTGACCCGCGATTGCTTTCGTTTACCTCTAGCCGGACCGCAAAAGGTGCGTGAGGCAAAAACGCCTTTATGATTTCAGCGCTTTCATCCGTGGACTGGTCATCGCAGATGACCAGCTCATCGGGAAGCCTCGTCTGCATCGTAATGCTTTCCAGTTGCTCTGGCAAAAAGCGCGCACCGTTGTACGTGCACATCGCCACTGAGATTCGCTGCCGATTCATTGGTGTTGCCTTCTCTATTTTTGGGCCATGGCGGCAATTTCTTCACCCGCCTGGCCGTCTATCTTGAGCCACGCCCACTCGATCCGCTGCATTGTCCTTCCCCACATCCGGGCGCTCCGCCGCTGCATCGATCCCATCTCATATCTCCCTGTTCGTCGGACCTCGTGGCTGGCGACATACGCCCCACTCGCGTCACGGATGGTCGTTCCTATTTTCGTTGTGTGGAAACCTGCTTTTTGAAACAGTGCGTCGAGTGAACCGACAGTGAAGATGTGCAGATGCCGCGGTGGATCCAGATGAAACCACGAACGGCCGTACATTCGATGACCCGCGGAATTGATATTGGGCGTCACCAGGGAGAGACGCCCGCCGGGCTTCAAGATCCGGCGGCACTCCTTGAGGAGGCCAACCGGATCGTGAACATGTTCGATCACATGACTCATGGTTATCGCGTCAAAGCAATTCTCTGGATAATGCAGGTCGTCCAGGGATTCAGTACCTACCTTGAGGCCTTTGCGCCTGCTGTTCTCCACTGCCACGGGATCGGAGTCTATTCCTTCCGCCTGCCAGCCCAAATCGGCCATGCCCTTCAGCATCTTTCCGCTGCCGCAGCCTACCTCAAGTAAACGCCCGCCCGATAAGTACGGCAGGTACATCACGGCAAAGTCCAGGGAAGCCCGTCGGAACGGAGCGAAATAAGCAAGCAATCCAAGTGGACGCGACTCGCCATTATTGTAGCCATACGCGTAAGCGAGATAGCCCGCTTTGACGGCCCGGATGAAACGTCTGCCACGGGTATTGTCTTCTACTCCGTCGACGTCTGAATGGGTGTAATAACTTTGGTATGCCTTGCCGATATCTTCTTTGACCGGGATCGGGTCCAGCCAAACCGTGCCGCACGAGGCGTTCTTGCACCTCTTCAAATTCCAGACGCCCGGCGCGGCGAAATACCGGTCCCTCAAATCGTGGTACAAAAAATCTCCTGTTTCCCCGCACACGTAGCAAATCGGAGACGGCTCAGATCGCATCTGCTCGCGCAAGTGGGGATCGAGACCTGATTGGATGGCGGCCATAAATAGTTATAGGAACTCTTGTGCGAGTTTCCGTTCTTCCGGGGACAGCACTCGAAACCACGCGACGGATACAAAACTGAGAATCACAAGCAAGAGAAACACGCTTTTGAACAAGAGGCCTCGAAGCAGCGCAACCAACACCAGCGACACCAGCGCAAGAACTAAAAACAAAGCCGTTTGTGGCTGGAAAGAAGTCTCGATCGCCATTAACTTCCGCGCAATGATAAACAGAATCAGGGCGTCGACAGTCACTCGGCCCGTCCAGGCAATGGCGGCGCCTTCGATACCGTATGTCTTGGTCAGCCAAAACAGCGCTGCCAGGTACACAGGCAACTCAAGAAGATGCAGCTTCGCGGTTAGGTCAGGTTTCCCAACGCCCTGTACCAGGGCAAAAGGCACGTGGGCCAAACTGTTGATAAACACTCCCACGGCAAGCCACTGAAGTACGCGAACGCTGTTCGCCGCGAACGCGGCCCCAAGCCAAACCCTCAGTCCATCCTGTGCGAAAGCGATAAGCAACAGAATTATAGGGAACAGAACCAATAGAATGCATTTCACGCTGCGGCCAAAAAGAAGGGCGGTCCGGTTGCGGTCCTGAGCAGAGCTTGTCGAGAAGGCTGGGAACATCACACCAACCAGCGCTCCCGGGATTAGCCAAAATTTCGTCACCACCTCGTACGGTGTGGCGTAATAGGCCACCGCGCTCACAGAAATCAGCGCGCCAACTAAAAAACGATCCAGCGTCACCATGAGCGGGCCAACAATATTGCTCACTGTCATCCACCCGCCGAAGCGCAGCAAAGTGCTCATTAAAGCGCGTTGCCAGGCGATCCCCCGGCGCAATTCTGGCACAACCCGAAGACAGAGTATCAAATGCGCGATCCAGGCAAACAGCCGGCCAGAAACGAGCACCGCGACGATTGGAAACAAATTTTGCGAAAACGGCAAAACGAGGAGTGGGCCGGTGAACGAAAATACACCCATAGGAACACGCAAGGCGTTGATCATCCCAAAGCGCTGATGCGCTTCCAACAAGCCGCGCAGTCCAGCAGTGCTGATAACCACCGGAATCGACAATCCAAGCAAATAGAAGGATCGCAGTGCCTCGCGCTGCAGTTCAGGTGGAATATGCAACCCACGATAGACCAGCCAGGGCGACAGCAGGACCACAACCACCGCTCCCAATAGCCCAAGCGCCAGCATCAAAAGCAGAGACGTCCAAACCAACGTGGGAACGTCGCGGTCTTCCCCTGCTCCCAATTTCTTTGCGACTAGCTGGGTGAGTGCCCTCCCAAGGCCCAGATCGAACAGGCCCGCATAACCAATCACGGCCCAGGCGAGCGTGAGCACCCCGAACCGGTCTGTCCCCAATTCTCTAATTAACACCGGGATGCAGAAGATAGCGACTACCATCGGCCCGCCGCTGCCGACCAGATTCCACACCGTATTTCTCGCCAGCAGCCGCCCGCTGGTCAGGTGCCCGTTATGTTTTCTTGCAGTGTCCGTCATCTCAAATGTTCGCAGTAATCTCTAGAAGGCCGGAGCCACGTCCGCGGTGTCAACATCCACTGCGAAGGATCGCTGGATCAGCTCTAGCGACACCACCACGCGCAATTTGCTCCTTTTCTGCTTTAGCACACCCTTGAGTCCGGCGAATGGCCCTCCGGAAATCAGGACGCGCCGACCAAGGGTCAGGAACGGGTGCGGCTCTGCGCGCAAACTTTGCGAAAGCCTCGACCGCATGATTTCCATTTCGGTGTCGGGAAGCACCGTCGGTTGTCCGCTAAAACCAACCAGCCGCACTACGCTCGGAATTTGCAGCACGTGCAGCCGGTCGCGCAGTGCCAGCCGCACGAACACGTACCCCGGAAACAACGGCAGTGCCAATTGCACCCGCCGGTCTTTCCACCGCCTCATGGAACTGTACAGCGGCAGAAAATGCTCGACCTCGCGCATCTCTAGTTCCGCCGCCACCTGCTTTTCATGCTGCGCGCGCGTATATGCTGCATACCAGTGTGGTTCAGCAAGAGACTCCGGCAGAACGAGCTCCTTGAAATCGCTTCGTTGCTCCGTTATTCTTGGAATGAAGTTGGATAGACCCATGTACCACACCCCCGTAGAGCTTCGCCCCGTCAGCCACAGGGCTGAATCTTACCTAACCTTTTTGCTTACAACACGTTACAGACGATTCGAGACTACTTGTCCTTCAAATCGTTGTCCCGCAGAAAATCCCCTTCCACCCCGCCAGTTGCGCACCCCGCTGCTCCCGCGTCCGCACGCGCCCCTGCTCCGTTTGGACTCACTCCATTCGAGTGCGCCCAAGAAATCCGCGCCTTCAGTGTTCCGGCCACTTCCTGCAGCAAAACTTTGCGCGGATCCTGCGGGTCGATTCCTTTCCAACGCGCCGATCCCAGCACCCAAACCAAAGAGAAACCAAAAACAAAAAACGTGCCGAGGAGCATGATCACGAGGCGCGGCGGAGATGATTTCCACTCTGGAATCTTGGCCGGGTCCAGCACCTTGACGCTCGGTGTTTCTTTTGCTTCTTGCACTTTTGCGAGCTCATATTGCTCGGTGAGCAGTTCGTAGACCGTTTCTTGGATTTTCGCGCGACGATAAAAGTCGGCGTACTTTGCTCCGAGCAGTGGGAGACTCTTAATGGTGGGATAAGGCAGCCCCCCGCCGGCCTTCGCAGCGGATGGATCGCCTCCTTGGTCAGTGGGCGCGCTGGTACCGGTCGCCCCATTGCCGTGTGTACCGCCGAGCTTTTCGAGCTGCTTGCGAAGTTCGGCGACGCGAGCGTTCAAGGAACGCACGCGCGAGTTGCTGTCGGTATAGATTTGCCGGAGCCCCTCGAGCTGCGATTGTGCGGCGATCATGTCGCCGGCGATCGTGCCCGCCGCGTCCAGCATCGCTTTTCCCTCCTGCTGGATGTCAAGGGTATTGTTCTTGCTAGAGAATTGGGCGAGTTGGTTGGAGGCATCATCCAGGTCTTGCTTTGCGACCTTGAGACGCTCCTCGAGAAACTCGCGTTCGCGGTGCGCGGAAGAAGTCGACAGCTCGGAAACAAGCGTATTCAATTGCTCGACATAGGCGCTCGCGAGAGCTGCTGCCCGCTGCGGACTGTGATCCGTCACACTGATGGTGATGATGCCGCTCTTCTTATCCTCCGAAATCGAAGTGTTTTCATCGAGTCTTATGCGTGCATTCATGACGAGGCTTGTGCCGTAAATTTTCCTCAAATCAAACTGCTTGATGAGGCGGTCCTGTGAGGTCTGGCTCCTCAGAATCCCGATGAACAAAGCACCCGAACTCTTGAGCCCGAGCAAGTCGCCTGCCACGCCTGCCAGTCCTCCTCCGGCTTTCGCCGCCATGGCTGCCATCATGGCCATGCCCGAGGTGGATTGCGGATCGGGCGGCATGAGTTGCGTGGTCGACGTGTAGGATTTTGGAATCAAGAACGCGACCAAAGTTGAAACGAGCAGACCGACTGCCACGGCTCGGGAAAAAAACCAGCGACGTCCCCAAAGTAGACGCAGCTGTTCCGCTTGCAACTCCTCAAGCGGCATTTCCGGCAGCGAAGCCTCTCCCGCAAACGGTTGCGGTGCCTCAGGTTGCTGTTTGGTGGCCGTTTGTGTCACTTCCTGCCCAACCTCCGCTCTTTCTTTTCACACTTCATTGATCCGCGCTCACTTCCACCAACGAGGCCAAAGTGTGAACTCAACTGAAGTGGCCACGTTTGATCTTGGCAGCAGGTCCAACCCAGGATAATTCCACTTCTCATATTGCACCGACGCCGACAGCATCACTGTGGCACCCAACCAAAGATCGACCTTCGTCCCCCCGTCGTTCAATGTGCCTCCTTGCGGGAGATACTGCCCGCTCACCTTCTGGTGTCGATAGTTGAATTGAATCTTGTTGCGAGAGCTGAGCCAGTAAGTGCTCCAAGCCTGTTCGCCTTGTCCAGCGCGCCCCAACCAGCTGCCGACAAGGTTGCCAAGATTTGTGTAAGAACCATCCGGGTAACGATTGTTCACGTAAAAGCAGCCAAAGCACCCTGGAAAATCGGGCGGAACCGTCGATCCACCTTCGATCCGAAGGTCAAGCTTAGGAATGCCTGGAATCCGAGGCATATATATGCCCCCTCTGATCGCAGACTTCCGCGGGTAACCCAGGGGGGAAAACTCATCTTCATCAAAGGCATCGGCGTAGAACGTCAACCAATCGCGAAGCCCGGGAACCCTGTAGCTGAAGTCCACACCAGAGCGCCGATCACCCGGATTAGCGACGTCAGTCTGAAACGGGGTATTGCCCAAGGTATAGCTCCGCAAAAAAGTGTGCCAAGTCAGCGCGCCCGGACCACCAGCAAAAACAGTCGTAGACGAAACGCTAAACTCAAAGTTCGACGTCGGCTTCAAGCTAATTCTCTGTCCTTGCAGAAAAGGCTGCCGATCTAACGAACGGCCAAACTGACCCACGATACCTGTGTCCGTCCGGACGACAAACTGATGGCCGTCGAACTGGCCGAGAAACCACTCAGCCCTGATCGGCCCAAGCCAACCCAATATGCTGGGTAGTTTGAACGGCGAAACGCGATTGATTCGAAACATGTTCACCGGTTCGGCGTTGTCGCTAAACATTAGCGGGCCACCCTGCATGGGACTCCACCACAGGCTTTGTTTTCCGAACGAAACTTGCCAATTCTCAAAGTTCATACCAACATAGGCGTCAAGCAATCGAAGGCGATTAACGGTGGAAAACGGCGTAGCGGGCGGAACGTCAGGAACGACGTCGACCGAAGCAATAAATTGCCGCGCGCTATCGGGCTGAGCCGGAGCTGATGGGGAGTGTTGGTATTCAGCGCGAACGTAGCCCACCCAACGCCCCGCTGTTGTCCAAGCGGAAATTCCGTCGACGGAGTTGAACCCTTCCTGGTACGGTCTCCCAAAATCATTTATCACCGTCTGCCCGAAGTGATTGCCGTCCGTGAGTGGCTCTCCGGAGATTCCTGTCATTCGCGCGTAGACAGATTCGACGCGTCCGCGAAATCGTCCGTCGCCACCCTTTCCTTCGAACTCGTCGCGGAATTCCGTTTCGAGCAGGCGATATATCTTCTCCGCCTCAGGCCCGCCGCGGCCTTCTCCAACTACCATCGCCGAAGCCTCCTGCAAGAGGCGAACGCATTCATTGCGAGTCCAAGGCTTCATCCCGGCAAATCCACTGTCGATCAGGCCCATGGCTGCCAGGCGGTCGAGGGCCGGATAGATCCAGCTATCGAGTGGAACATAGGGCGAACCGTGGTTCGCAGGAGAAGAGTTTCCATCGCCACGAAAGATTTGGCTGATCGATCGCCATTCTCCGCCGCCGAGATCAGGATCATGACGGCGGCTATAGATGTTCTGTGCGACGAGGTTGCCGATCATGGCACCAACGACCACGTCCGACGGAAAATGCTGTTGGGCGCGCACGCGCGAAATGTCGACCAAAGAAGCCAAACCGTAAGCCATGATTTTAGTAAGCGGGCCAGGATATTCGTGTGCGATGACTCCGGCAACGGACCATGCTGCGGCGGCGTGCTCAGACGGAAACGAAGTGCCGCCACTCTGGAAGAACGGCCCGCTTCTGTCGCCCTGATACGGTCGCTGGCGCCGCAGCGTGTACTTGAAGGACTCGACCGCCACCAAGCTGTTCAACGCGGCTTCTCCAGAGAGAAAGCCGGTCTCACTCCAATGCTCATTGTGGCTAACGTGACCCAGCGCCCACATTCCAGCCGCCCCACCAACAAGGGCTCCTACACCAGCGTTTGATAGTATTTTGTAGTGACTAATCGTCGTGGGATTCTGGGACAGGTGCTTGCTGAAATCGTGGTCCGTCACAAAGAGTCCGGCCGAAATTCCACTGAGCGGAACAAGCCACTCCGTATCGGAGAACCGGAGTTTTGTAGGGCTCGTCCAGATCTGTTCCTGGTCCCCGAGGAAATCTCTAGCTAAACTATGAAAGCCACGTCCAAATCCCGCGGTGGGGTAGACTCCTGGGAGATTGCTCGCGTCTTTCGGCTTTTCCGTCTTGATTTCACGAGTCGTGTCGGCGGGTTTGCTTGATGACCGGGCATCCACGTCCCTTGCGTCCGCGCCCACGCGTTGCTCCTGTGCTTGCGGAGGCGCAGGCATAGAGGAGGGCGCTGTCAGCGTCAGTCTCGACGCCGCGCCAAGCGCGAATATGATGAGTCTCATCTGCATCAAATCATCCTTCGTCACGGATGGATGTACGCCACCGCCAAAGCCACCGACGAAGCCAGTTGTGCCGATTGCATGATCTGCGCCCAGTTACGGCCGCCGATCTTGGGCGCTTTTTCGGGCACAACGATCATGTCTCCAGCGCGCAAGGTCGTGCTCATCGGATCGCCTCCCCACCATCCACTGCTGTTGTTTTTCGCGGCGATTACCGAGCCGTCGGCGCGGACCACAAAGACCGCCTTCTTGTCCGCAAGTTGCGTCACTCCGCCAGCCTGGCTGAGATACCACTTGGCGCTGCGGCCCGGACGGAA
>Ga0066669_10000039_pt1 | contig 25487 bp, 17 predicted proteins | sample GraSoiAngelo_118_FD_133940 | JGI IMG/M metagenome (GOLD analysis project Ga0066669, IMG submission 133940) | Grasslands soil microbial communities from the Angelo Coastal Reserve, California, USA - 14_0919_02_20cm | ecosystem: Environmental > Terrestrial > Soil > Grasslands | place: USA...
ATCAAGTTCACGGAGCAAGGCGAGGTCGACGTGTCGGCGAGCATCATTCAGCGCGACGGCGACCGTGCGGCCGTACAGTTCCGCGTGCGGGACACGGGGATCGGTATCTCGGAAGACCAGCTGGGCACCATCTTTCAAGAGTTCACCCAGGCGGACGCGTCGATGACGCGCCGCTACGGCGGGACGGGACTCGGCCTCGCGATCTCGCGGCGCCTGGTGGCGCTGATGGCGGGCGAGCTCGCCGTGACGAGCGAGGTGGGTCGCGGCAGCGAGTTCAGCTTCGCCCTGACGTTCCCGCTCGAAGCGGGGGCGCAAGCCACCGCTCGCGCCGCCGTTTCGCTCGGCGGACGCCGGCTCCTCGTGGTGGATGACAACGAAACCAACCGGCGGATCGTCCGCGACATGCTGGGGGCGGAGGGGATGGCCGTGCACGAAGCGTCCCGCGCCGATGCTGGCCTCGAGGCGCTGCGGCGCGCCGCGCGAGCGCGAACACCCTACGACCTCGCCATTCTCGACGCGCAAATGCCCGACCAGGACGGTTTCGAGCTCGCCACCGCCATTCGTGCCGATCGCGCGCTCAAGGAGACGCGGCTCCTGATCCTCACCTCCGCCGGGCAACGGGGCGACGGCGAGCGGTGTCGGCAGCTCGGTATCCAGGCGTATCTCACCAAGCCCATCGCGCGGGCGGATCTGGTGGAGGCCGTGGGTACGGTGCTGGCCGGCACCGCGTCGGCTCCGGGCGCGGCCGACCTCGTCACCCGCCACTCGATCGCCGAGTCGCGCCACGCGCTGCGGGTCCTGCTGGCCGAAGACAACCCGGTGAACCAGCAGGTGGCGACCGCCATGCTCTTGAAGCGCGGACACCACGTGGACGTCGCGAGCAACGGTCGCGAAGCGGTGGACGCGGTCGCTCGAGAGCCCTACGACGTCATCCTCATGGACATCCAAATGCCCGAGATGGACGGGTTCGAGGCGACGGAGATGATCCGCGGCCTGCCGCAGGGACGGACGCTTCCGATCATCGCCCTCACGGCCCATGCGCTGAGCGGGGAGCGCGAGCGCTGCCTGGCGCGCGGGATGAGTGGGTATCTCGCGAAGCCGTTCAAAGCCCACGACCTGTTCGCCGCCGTCGAAGGGCGAGGCGCCCAGCCGGTCGACGCGGCCGCTGCGCGGTCACCTGCCGTTGACCTCGCGGCCTTCCGTCGCACCATGGAGGAAGCGGGAGCAGCCGACGCGGTGGACGGGATCCTCGAGACCTTCGTCGCCACCCTGCCGCAGCGCCTCGACGCGCTCGTGGCCGCGGCAGGCGGCACCGAAGCCGAGCCGCTGCAGCGCGCGGCGCATGCCTTCAAGTCGGCCGCGGGGACGATCGGCGCCGGACACCTGGCCGCCCTGCTCGAGGAGATGGAGCGCGCAGCATACGGTGGCGACTTGGCCGGTGCGCGTGACAAACTTGAGCACGTACGCGGTGAGGCGCAGGCGGCGCTCGACTATCTTCGGACGGCGACGAAAGGCGGCGGGGATGCCTAACCTGATATCGGTGATGGTCGTGGACGACGATCCCGTGGCGAGTGCCCAGCTGGGCGCGCTCGCAAAGGCAGCCGGCTACGACGTGCAGAACGCGCCCAACGGCCGCGAGGCGTGGGAGCTGCTGCAGCTGGCCCGCGTTCCTATCGTGATCTCCGACTGGTACATGCCCGAGATGGACGGGCCCGAGCTATGCCGCCGCATCCGGGCCCGCACGCGCGAGCCGTACGTCTACTTCATCCTGGTGACCTCGCGCGGTGGCAAGCAGCAGTACCTGGCGGGGATGGAAGCCGGGGCGGACGACTTCATCGCCAAGCCCGTGGACCCCGACGAGCTGCGCGCCCGGCTCAAGGTGGCGGAGCGCATCTTGGGCCTCCGCAAGGAGATCGAGCAGCTCGAGGTACTGCTTCCGATCTGCTCGTACTGCAAGCGGATTCGGAATGACAAAGAGGAGTGGGAGCCGCTCGAGAAGTATATCGAGGAGCACTTCGAGCAGCTGTTGAGTCACGGCATCTGTCCCGACTGCTACATCAAGTACGTGCAGCCTCAGCTGGACCGCACCAAGCCGTCGTGACGGCGGAGCCGGCGGCCGGCGGCTGGTGGGCCACGGTCCGCGAGGCGCTCCGCGGCTCGCACCACGACTACACGTCCGGCCCGCTCGGCCGAGCGATCGTGCTGCTCGCGATTCCCATGGTCGCCGAAATGATCATGGAATCGGTGTTCGCCGTGTGGGACGTGTTCTGGGTCGCCCACCTGGGACCGGACGCCGTCGCCACGGTCGGGCTTACGGAGTCGCTCCTCACCCTCATTTACACCGCCGCGATGGGGCTGTCCATCGGCGTAACGGCCATGGTGGCCCGTCGCATCGGCGAGCGGAACCCCGAAGGGGCTGCCGAAGCGGCCGTGCAGGGCATCGCGCTCGGGCTCCTCGCGGCGGTCGTAATCGGGGTGATCGGCGTAGCGCTCGCGCCCCGCCTGCTCGCTGTGATGGGCGCGAGCCCAGCGGTGCAAGCCCTCGGGTCCAATTACGCGCGCGTGATGCTCGGCGGGAACGTCGTGATCCTGCTCTTGTTCCTGATCAACGCGATGTTCCGCGGCGCCGGCGACGCGGCAATCGCGATGCGCGTCCTGTGGCTCGCCAACGGTATCAATATCGTGCTCGGGCCCTGCCTGATTTTCGGCGTGGGCCCGTTCCCGCGACTGGGCGTCACCGGCGCGGCCATCGCGACCACCATCGGGCGCGGCACCGGAGTGTTGTACCAGCTGTACCGGCTGTGGCGCGGCGGCGGTCGCGTCGCCATCCGGCGCGCCCAGCTCAAGCTCCAACCCGCCGTGATGCGGACGATGCTCCGGCTCTCAGGCACGGGCACCCTGCAGGTGTTGATCGGGACCGCGAGCTGGATCGGTCTGGTGCGGATCGTCTCGAGCTTCGGCTCGGACGCCGTCGCCGGGTATACGATCGCGATTCGGATCATCGTATTCGCGCTCCTGCCCTCGTGGGGACTCGCCAATGCAGCGGCCACGCTCGTGGGGCAGGGGTTGGGCGCCGGGAACCCGGACCGAGCCGAACGGGCCGTGTGGCTCGCGGGGTTCTACAACATGCTGTTCCTCGGTAGCGTGGGAGCGCTGTTCGTGGCGCTCGCCGGACCGATCGTCAGCGTGTTCACGCGCGACCCCGCCGTGGCCCCGATCGCCGAGCTGTGCCTGCGCACCATCAGCTATGGGTTCCTGTTCTATGCGTACGGGATGGTGATCACACAGTCGTTCAACGGCGCGGGCGACACGTGGACGCCTACGTGGATCAACTTGGGATGCTTCTGGCTGTGGGAGATCCCGCTGGCGTACCTGCTGGCGCGCCACGCGGGACTCGGGCCCCGCGGCGTGGCTCTGGCGGTCACGATCGCGTTTTCGACCGTCGCCGTGGTGAGCGGCGTGATCTTCCGTCGCGGGCGCTGGAAGGTGCGGCGGGTCTAGCGGCCCGGCCCTTGCCCCACTGTTGCGTCGACGCATCGCCCCTCGCCGCTTGACAGCGGAACGGGCGTTCACCCACCCTAGTACCAGCGAACGACAATCGTTTCGTGGAAACTCACTCGGCCCCGTTGCGCCCGCGATCAGGCCAACGGGGCGCTGTGTCTCGCGGGAGCACACGCATGGAAGCGAAAGAGCTGCTCGACAGCCTCGACGTCGGGGTGGCGGCGATGGCGCCCGATTGGACGATCGCCGAGTGGTCGGCGGCGGCCGCCCGGATCATCGCGGTGCCGGCGGAGCGGGTGCTGGGTCGGAGCATCTGGACCGCGTTTCCGGCGGCGAAGGGTACCGAGCTCGAGCGCGTGTTCGGAGAAGTGTTCGCCGACGGCAAGCCCCGCACGTTTCTGGCGCCCGCGGGGGCGCCGGAGTCCCCGGGGACCGTGCTCGAGACCCGGGTCAGCCGCGGGCCGGGGGATCATCTCACCCTGGCCTTCCGGCCGGTGCACGAGCAGCTGGCGCCCGAGTCGCGCGCGGCGCAGCTCCTGAGCGCGCTCGAAGGAGAGCGGCGGCTGTATCTGCAGCTCTTCAGCTCACTGCCCACGCCCGGCTTGGTGCTCACCCCGGACGGTCAGATCCTCGATACGAACCCCGAGGGTGCGAAGCTTTTGGGTGGGGCGGACGCGGCGGCGCTGCGCGGCCGCGCGCTGGCGGAGTGGGCTCCGTCCTCCCAGCAGGGCATGCTCGCCGCCGCGCTGCGCCACGCCGTCACCCGGCGGCAGGACGTAGCGCTCACGCTAGAATTCGCGGGCGAGCCGGCGCGGGAGGTGCGGGCCGTGGTCGTGAACGTCGATCCGGTACGCGCGGCGCCGAAGCTCCTGTTCCTGGCGCTGGACGTGTCGCGCGAGATCCTGTTACAGCAGCGGCTGCTTCAGGCCGACCGGCTGTCCCAGCTCGGCGCCCTCGTCTCGGGGGTGGCGCACGAGCTCAACAATCCGCTCGCCGCGATCGCGGCTTTCGGCGAAGCGCTCGCGCTGGATCCGCATCAGGCCGACGTGGAGGAAAGCGCCGAAGTGATCCGGAGCGAGGCGATGCGCGCCGGTCGCATCGTCCAGACCTTGCTCGACTTCGCGCGCCAGCGGCCGCGGATGCAGACCGCCGTCGATCTCGGCGAAATTGCCGAGCGGGTGCTCGCGCTGCAGCGCAGCGCACTCAAGAAAGCGCGCATCCGTGCGACCATCTCGATCTCGAACGACGTCCCCGCCGTCGCGGGCGACCCGCAGGAGCTGCAGCAGGTCATGCTCAATGCGGTCGTCAACGCTCGACAGGCGATCGAAAGCACGGGTCGCCCCGGCCAGATCGCCGTCACCGCTCGGTCGAGCGACCACCATGTCCTGCTGACGGTCGACGACACGGGGCCGGGCGTGCCGCCCGAGATCCTGGACCGTGTGTTCGAGCCGTTCTTCTCGACCAAGGCGGAGCACGGCACCGGGCTGGGCTTGGCCATCAGCTTCGGGCTCGTGCGGGGGATGGGGGGTCGTATGTGGATGCAGAACGTCGAAGGGGGCGGGGCCCGGCTCTCGTTCGAGCTCCCAGTGGACGCCGGCAGCGCCGACGCGGCGGCGCAAGCTGCGGCCCGGTCGGCCGCACGGCGACTCTCGGTGCTCGTGGTGGAGGACGAGGAGGCGGTGCGCCGCGCCATGGCGCTCTTGGCCAAGCGACTCGGTCACGACGTGACGACGGTCGGTCGGTTCGTCGAGGCGACCGAGTGTCTCGCCCAGCCGGACGCGCGCTACGATGCGCTCCTGGTGGACGTGCACCTGGACGAAGCCCATACAGGGTTCGACTTGTTCGACCGACTGCGGACGGAAGGCCAGGGGCGCGAGCGGCGCATCGTGTTCACGACGGGTGACTCCATTTCGACCCAGACCCGCGACGCGCTGGAGCGGGCCGACCGGCCGGTGCTGCGGAAGCCCTTCAGCCTGGACGAGCTGCGCGAAATGTTAGACCGCGTGGCGGCGGGCTGAACCGCCCGACGCGCCTCAGGCCGCGCGCACGCGCCGCCGCTCCCGACGGTCCGCGCGGTAGTACGCGACGGTCTGCCGCAGACCCTCGTCGAAATCGACCACTGGTTCGTAGCCGACGAGCTCGCGTGCCTTGTCGATCGACGCGAGCGAGTTCCTGACTTCACCGGACCGCCCCTCCACGTGCCTCGGCAAGACCGGCGCGCCCGTGAGTGTTTGGATCCGGTCCCACAGATCGTTGATGCTCACGCTCTGGGCGCACCCGACGTTGAACACCTGGCCGGCGACGCGCGCGGCGGGCGCGCGCGCGGCGAGGATGTTTGCATGAACCACGTTCGCGACGTAGACGAAATCGCGGGTCTGGTTGCCGTCACCGTAGATCGTCGGCGGCTCAGCCTCCAGCGCCGCGGCAATGAACTGCGGCACGACAGCCGCGTACTGCGAGTTCGGATCCTGGCGTGGCCCGAACACGTTGAAGTACCGCAGGACCACGGTTTCGAGCCCGTAGGTCGCGTGGAACGCCGAGCAATACTGCTCGCCTGCGAGCTTGGAGGCGGCATACGGCGACAACGGGCGGGTGACGTGATCTTCGGAGTTCGGGAGCGTGGCGGGATTCCCATAGGCTGACGTGGAGCCGGCGTAGACCACACGCCGCACGCGCGCGTCGCGGGCTGCGACCAGAACGCTGAGCGTCCCCGTCGCGTTCACCTGGTGGGTGGCCGTGGGCTCGGCCACCGAGCCCTGGACCGACGTGACGGCGGCCTGGTGTAGGACGCAGTCCACGTCCGCCATCGCACGCCGGCAGACGGCGGCATCCGTGATGCTGCCTTCAATGAGACGGATACGGTCTGCGACGGCGGCGAGGTTCTCGCGCCGCCCCGTCGAGAAGTCGTCCAAGACGACGACATCGTGCCCGCCAGCGACAAGCTGTTCCACCAGGTGCGAGCCGATGAAGCCCGCTCCGCCGCTAACCAAGAATCGCATGTCCAGTCCGCTCCGTTGCGCCCGGGTTTGCGCGTTGCAGGAATCCGGCCAGCGCTGCCGAAGGTCTGGGGCGCCTGGGTGATTGTGGCATAGAAGCAACATGTGTTTCCTCATGACGAGCGCGGCGCATCGGACGCGTTCAGGACGGATTTTTGGACTTTACGAGTACCGCGGTCAGTCCGCTCGATCACGAACAGGACATCAAGCGGCTATTCGTGATCCACGAGCGGCCCGAATTCGGTCTGCCTCGGTCGAGCGTCGGTCGAGAGCCGGCGGGGTTGCCCCGCGAGCAGGTCGCCGGTCGTGATCAGACAACGGGCCCGCGCGTGGGAGAGCACGTGCTCGATCTGGCGCGGGCGGAGCGTCTCGTTCACCACGACGGCGATCGCGCCCGCGGCGAGCGCGCCGAAGAACGCCGCGGCCGCGTCGCGCGCCGCGGCGCCACAACCTGAGCGCGGCGTTCAGCGGCGAGACCCACCTGCCGGGTGCTCCGGAACCATCGAACGACAACGAAGCACTCCGCGTGAATCAGTCTCGGTGCGCGTGGACTGCAAACGGCGGCGCGGTGCGTGTGGCGCGGGCGCGACAGGAGTCGACCGGAAACGGCGCTGCCCCTCGGAAGCCATTGCCGCGGCGTCCGATAGGTGATGTCGCGAGCACCGCCGTCGGCCCCCGCGCCGATGTCACTCCGAGGGCTCGAACTTTGCAACCGGAGGTGCGGCGAGGCAGAGACGTGCGTTTCCTTGAGCACGCGAGGTGCTGTGTCCACCACGATAGTAGACCGGCTGGAGCTCGACGCGGCTGTCGAAACGCGGCGGATCGCGGCGATGCTTCGGGTTCAGGTCGGCGAGACGCTGCGGCGTGGCGGGATCGTCGTCGCCATGAGCGGCGGTGTGGACAGCTCGGTGTGCGCGGCGCTCGCCGTGGAGGCCGTCGGACCGGGGCATGTCCTGGGTCTGGGCCTGCCGGAGCGGGAATCGGACGCTCAAAGCCTTGCGCTGGCCCGCGACTGGGCGGGGCGCCTCGCGATCCAGTTCGTGGTCGAAGACGTCACCGCCCTCCTCGAGGCGTGCGGATGTTACGAGCGGCGTGACGCCGCCGTTCGCCGCCTCGTCCCCGAGTATGGTCCGGGCTGGCGCTCCAAGCTGGTGCTCGAAGGGGGCGGCCTCGATTCCGACCGGCTCAACGTGTGTTCCCTTGCGGTGCAAGCACCGGGGCAGGCGCTGCGCAAAGTCCGGCTCCCCGCACGCGAGCTGCGCGAGATCGTGGCCGCGACGAACTTCAAGCAGCGCATTCGGACGATGCTCGCGTACCATCACGCCGACCGGCTGAACTACGCGGTCCTGGGGACCCCCAACAGGCTGGAATACGACCAGGGGTTCTTCGTGAAGGGCGGGGACGGGCTCGCGGACGTGAAGCCGATCGCGCACCTGTACAAGAGCCAGGTGTACCAGCTCGCCGAGTCGCTCGGCGTGCCGGTGACCATCCGGGCGCGCACGCCCACCAGCGATACCTACTCGCTGCCGCAGACGCAGGAGGAGTTCTTTTTCTCGATGCCGCTGGGCACGCTGGACGTGGTGCTGCAGGCACGGAACGAAGGGCGCAGCGCGGCCGCGGTCGCCGCCGACCTGGGGTATCGGCTGGAGCAGATCGAGCGCGCCTATCGCGAGATCGAACACAAGCGCGCCGTCACGCGTCCGCTCCACCTCACCTCCCTGCTGGTCGCGCCGGTGCCGGACGTCGGAGCGAACAGCTGATGTGCGGCATCGCCGGGATCGCGCGTCGACGGCCCACCGGGGTTTCCGCAGAGCTCCTGGAGCGGATGGCTGCCGCCATCCGACACCGCGGGCCGGACGGTTTCGGGCTGCACGCGGACGACCGGGTGGGTCTCACCAACGTCCGGTTGAGCGTGATCGACCTGGCCCGCGGCGCGCAACCCATGACGAACGAAGACGGCCGCATCGTGCTCGTGTACAACGGCGAGATCTTCAACCACCTCGCGCTGCGCGGCGAACTGGAGGCGCGAGGGCACCTGTTCCGCACCCGGAGCGACACTGAGGTGCTGGTGCACGCCTACGAGCAATGGGGCGAGCGGATGCTGGAGCGCTTGAACGGCCAGTTCGCGTTCGCCCTCTACGACCGTCGCGCGGGGTCCGTGTTCCTCGCGCGGGACCGCTTCGGCATTCTGCCGTTGTACTACACGGAGCGCGACGGCGATCTGTATTTCGCGTCCGAAGTGAAGGGCCTGCTGGCGACCGGTGAGGTGGAGCGCGCGCTCGACCCGGAAGGGTTGGACGAGGTCTTCACGTTCTGGGCGGCACGTCCTCCTCGTACCCCCTTCCGGGGAATCCGCGCGCTCGAGCCCGGCTGCTGCGCGCGGTGGCAGGACGGGCGTTTGACGATGCGGCGCTACTACGCGCTCGATTACGCCGAGACGTCGGCCGAGCCTGCGGATGCGCTCGATGCACTGGACGAACTGCTGCGCTCGGCGGTGCGCCTGCGCCTCCAGGCGGACGTGCCGGTCGGTGGGTACCTGAGCGGCGGCATCGATTCCAGCATTGTGTGCGCGCTTGCGGCGGCGGGCTCGCCGCACGCGCTCCGAACGTTTTCGGTGACGTTCGAGGACCCGGCGCTGGATGAGAGCGCCTATCAGCGCGCCGTCGCCGCCGAGGTCCGGAGCCGTCACGCGGTGCAGCGCATCGGGCGCGGCGATATCGCCCGCGTGTTCCCGGATGTCATCCGGCACACCGAGACACCGGTCCTCCGGACGGCGCCGGCTCCGTTGTACCTGCTGTCCCGCGCGGTCCGGGAGCGCGGCATCAAGGTGGTGCTCACGGGGGAAGGCTCGGACGAGGTTTTCCTGGGGCACGACCTGTTCAAAGAGGCGATCATCCGGCTGCTGTGTTGGCGTCGGCCGGCATCGCGCGTGCCCCCGCGCCTGCTCGACGGGCTATATCCTGGGATTGCCCCCGGTGTGGGGAAGGGAGAGTTCTGGCGCGGCTACTTCACGAGCGCTGGCTCGCCCGACGATCCCCTGTTTTCGCATCTCCCGCGGTTTCAGTTGACAGCCCGCATCAAGGACTTCTATTCCGCCGAGTTCCGGGTCGGCCTCGGGCCCTTCGACCCGCTGGCCGAGTTGCGCGCCCGGCTGCCGGCCGGGTTCGCCGCCTGGTCGCCCCTGGCGCGGGCCGCCTATCTCGAGATGACGACGCTGGTCTCGTCCTATCTACTCAGCTCGCAGGGCGATCGCATGGCGATGGCGCACGGGGTCGAAGCCCGCGTCCCGTATCTCGACCATCGGCTGTTCGAGTTCGCGGCCGCGCTTCCCGCGCGCAGCAAGCTGCGCGGTTTGCGGGAGAAGGACATCCTGCGCCGCTGGGGGGATAGCACCGGCCTCGTGTCACCGGCCGTCACCCGCCGCCGCAAACAGCCCTACCGCGCGCCGGATGTGCCTGCGTTCTTCGACGGGCAGCCGCCGGAGTACGTCGACGCACTGCTTGACCCCGCGAGCCTACAGCGCACGGGGATCTTCAATCCACAGGCGGTCGCCGGATTGGTGCGGCGCTGCCGGGCCGGGCGCGCCGCGGGATTCCGCGAGAGCCAGGCGCTGGTGGCGATTCTGTCGACCGAGTTGTGGTACCGGGAGTTCCTCGGCGCGCCCGTGCGGGCACGTGTGGTGGCGACCTCCCGGGTGCAGCGAGCCGCCGCAGACGCCTCTGCCGCGGCCTGACGTGTGACCCGAAGGTGAGGACGATGACCAACGATGCACGGCTTCTGACTCCGCTGGAGATCGCCGATCGGACGCGAGCCTACGTCCGTGAGAGCTTCCTCTACTTGCGCCCCGACTGGCCGCTCCAGGACGAGGATCCGCTCTTCGGGGGTGGCGTGATCGATTCGATCGGCGCGATCGAACTGGTAGGGTTTCTGCAACGCGAATTCGGCTGCACCCTGGAAGAGGACGAGATCACGGAACGGAACTTGGGTTCGGTCGCTGCGATTGCCCGCTTCCTCTCTGCCAAGCGGACTGGCGAGGGCGTCCGAGCCGCGTGATCATGCCGCGCGATCGGCTCGCTCCGCCCGACGACCCGCCCATAGATGTGCAGTCCCGCCGTCGCGCCAGGGGGTGGTCTGGTGCTCGGACCGGTGGCCTGCCGATGCGCCGAACGTGGGCGGCTATCCTGCTCGAGCGGCTGCGTCGCGTGGCCGCCCGGCTCTGGCACAACTCCCGCCGCAAAGCAGCCCTCGCCGCCCTGGCGGCACGCCGGCCGCCGGCGTGCGTGCTCGTGCTTTGCAGCGGCAACATCTTCCGCAGCCCGTTTGCGGCGGCCGTGTTGCGGCGGGAGCTCAAGCGCCGGGGCGCGGGTGCCGTGCGCGTGGAGTCGGCGGGCTTCACGGCGCCGGGCCGACCCTCACCACCCCACGCTGTCACCGCCGCAGCACGTCATGGAGTCGATCTCGCCGGTCACAGCTCCCAGCTTGTGGTCGCGGACTTGGCGCGCGCCGCGGACCTCATTGTCGTGATGGAAGAACTGCAGCGCCGCAGCATCTGTGAGCGGTTCGGGCGCTCGACGCGGGATGTGCTGCTGCTCGGCGACCTCGATCCCCTGCCGGTTACGTCCCGCGCGATCCAAGACCCCGTGGACCAGCGTCCGGAGGTGTGTGAACGCGTGTACGCGCGGATCGAGCGCTGCGTCGGAGAGTTGGCGCGAGCGCTGACGGGGTCATCGGGCTCCAGCGCTCGGCGGTGACAGTGTAGCCCGCCGCTCCGCGTGGCCGTTATAGCGGCGGCGCCACACTGCAGGCATCGACGACCTCCCGACTGACCGCGGTTCCCTCGATATGTCATTGCCTCGGAACGACTTATCGGTATGCCCGGGGCTCAAGGCAGCGGCGGCGCCAGCCTTGCAAGTCGCGGTTGGGGCGATCATCCGGTCCGCTTGCACGGACTGTCGCCACCACGTCCACTGACCCAGAGGAGTCCCATGCTCGCAGCGCGGAAGTCCAAATGCTTAGTGACCGGAGGGGCGGGCTTCATCGGTTCGCATCTCGTCGAACGACTTGTTGCCCTCGGTCACGCAGTCCGGGTGGTGGACAATCTCAGCACCGGGGACGAAGCCAATCTCGCGGGCGTCGCAAACGACATCGAGTTTCTGCGCGGTGATCTCTGCGAAGTCGAGGTGTGTCGCCGGGCGGTGGCTGGAATCGAGACGGTCTTTCATGTCGCGGCGCTGCCCAGCGTCCCACGGTCGCTCAAGGATCCGTGGGGGTCTCACGCGGCGAACGTCAACGCGACCATGCGCTTGCTAGAGGCGTGCCGGGAGGCCAAGGTCGCACGCATCGTGTACTCGAGCTCCAGCTCGGTGTACGGCGACACGCCGGTGCTCCCGAAGACGGAGGCCGTCGAGCCGCTACCGCGTTCTCCCTATGCCGCGTCCAAGCTGGCGGGCGAGCAGTACGTGCTGGCGTTCGCCCGCGGCGGACTGATCGAAGGCGTGGCGCTCCGCTATTTCAACGTCTTCGGACCCCGCCAGAGTCCCCACTCCGCCTACGCAGCAGTCATCCCGAAGTTCTTCCAGGCCGCCCTCGACAGGCGTCAGGCGGTTCTGTACGGCGACGGCCAGCAGACCCGGGACTTCACGTACGTCGACAACGTGGTCGAGGCGAACCTGCTCGCGGCCTCGGCGCCGGCAGCGACGGCGAGCGGCTGGCCCGTGAACGTCGGCGCCGGGGCGAGAACCTCGCTGCTTGGCCTGATCGGCATGATCGGCTCCATCGCGGGCCGCCCGGTGAACTTCGTGCAACAGCCTCCCCGTTCGGGTGACGTGCGCGACTCGCTCGCGAGTCTCGATCGCGCGGAACGGGTCCTCGGTTACAAGCCGAGCATCTCGCTGGAGGCGGGGTTGCGGCGGACCTGGACGTGGGTCGCGGACGGCTCCAGGACGGCCGTTCGTGAGCACGCGCCGGCGGCATTGCGGCAGACTGCGTGATGGGTGCGGTGACAGTGTTCGACGTTGCAGCCGCTGTCTCGGCGGTCACGCTCGTGACCGTCTGGTTGCTCTATCCCATCGTCATGGGCGCGCGGGCCGGCTGGGCTCGACGGGGGCGTCGACCGGTGGTTTCGCGTCCCGAACCGACAGCGGGAGCCGTCTCCATCGTGGTCGCGACGCGCGACGAGCCTGCCGCTGTGCGGGCTCGGGTGGAGGATTGCCTGCGGGCCACCAACGCACCGGCACAGTTGGAGGTGGTGGTCGCGTTCGATCCGAAGGGCGGACCGACACCCGTTGAAACCGTCTACCAGGCCCGTGGCACCGTCCGCTACGTGCGCGGCGATGAGCCGGGTGGCAAGGCCGCGACGCTGAACGCCGGAGTCAGGGCGGCTTCGGGCGACATCATCGTATTCACCGACACCAGTCAGCGCTTCCACCCGGCGGCCATCGGCGCCCTGGTGGACGCGGTGCGCGAGACGGGCGTCGGTGCCGTTTCGGGAAGCCTCGAGCTGGCATCGAACGGCGCTGCGTCGTTGGCCGCGCTGTACTGGCGCCTGGAGCGTTGGCTGCGCCAGTGCGAAGCCGAGGTCGGCTCCTCGGTGGGGGTGACGGGTGCGATCTACGCGATTAGGAAGTCCCTGTGGACGCCGCTGCCCGCGGGGTTGTTGCTGGACGATTTGTACACCCCGATGCAGATCGCGCTCCGAGGATATCGGGTGGGGTTCGTGACGGGTGCCCGGGCGTGGGAGACCCGGCAGCCGAGCGCGTCGGAGGAGTACCGCCGCAAGACGCGCACCTTGACCGGGGTGATTCAAGTGTGCGCCTGGCTGCCCGCCCTTCTCAACCCGCTTCGCAACCCGCTCTGGACAGAATTCCTGTTCCACAAGCTGTTGCGCTTTCTCACGCCGTACTGCGCCCTCGTGATCGGCGCGTGGTGCCTCGTTACCGCGTGGCCGTTTCTGACCGCGCCGTGGGTCACGCGACCAAGTCCCGCCGCGCTGGCGGTGCTGTGCGTCCTGGGTCTGGGCGCCGCGAGCGCGAAGCCGCTCCGAACCATGGTCGCGCAAGCCTGCTTACTACAGGCCGCAGTGATGGTCGCGACGTTCAATGGCTTGAGAGGTCGGTGGGATGTCTGGCGGCGATAGCCGACGCGCCTTTCGGAGCTTCCACGAGCTTCGTGTTCGTGGGAGGCAACGGTTGGCCATGTGGTCCGAGCGGGCAGGTATCTCGAGCCAGATCCGAGTCCCAACCGATCGGCGGTTCGGTCGCCTCCTGGCACCGGAATGGGTGGGCTCGACCGCACCTTCCGCCGCCGGGTTGTTGGAGCGGTTCCGTGCGAGAACGACGCCGCGCTTCTTCGCGGCTTTCGGCCAGCCTGAGGAGGTCGTGGCGACGCTCCGCAGCCGCTGGCCGGACCTTGAAGGCCGTGTGCTCGAACGGGCCGAGCGTATTCGTCAGGGGCAGTTCGACCTGCTCGGCCGCTCCCGTTTGGACTTTGGCACCCCGGTCGACTGGCACCGGGATCCGATGTCCGGCCTGCGGACCGGGCTGGCACACTGGAGCCGGATCGATCATCTGGATCCCCACGTCGCGGGCGAGTACAAGCTGACCTGGGAGCTGAATCGGCATCAGTACTTCGCGACACTCGGGAAAGCCTATTGGTATACCGGCGACGAGGACTACGCCGCGACATTCGTCGACCACCTGATGGCCTGGATGGACACCAATCCACCCAAGCGCGGGATCAACTGGTCGAGCAGTCTTGAGCTGGCGTTCCGAGTGATTTCCTGGGTCTGGGGGCTCTATTTCTTTAGGAACTCCCCTCGCCTCACCCCGGCTGCGTTCCAGCGCACGCTGAAGTTCGTCTTGCTGCATGGGCGACACATCGAGACGTATTTGTCGACCTACTACAGCCCCAATACGCACCTCACGGGGGAGGCCCTCGCGTTGCTCTATCTGGGGACGCTGTTCCCGGAGTTCGGCGACGCCGCGCGGTGGCGGCGCATCGGGTGGTCGATCCTCGTCGAGCAGCTGGACAAGCAGGTGCGGGCCGATGGGTCGTACGTCGAACAGTCCACGTATTACCATCGCTACACGGCGGATTTCTATCTCCACGTGAGCATCTTGGGGCAGCTGAACGGTCTGTCGGTCGAATCCGTCGTCCATCGGAAATTGCGAGCGCTCCTGACCCACCTGATGTACCTGACGCAGCCCGACGGACGCACTCCGCTCTTAGGCGATGATGATGGCGGGCGCCTGGTACTCCTGGACGAGCGTGCTCCCAATGATTTTCGCGCGGCCCTGGCCACGGGTGCCGTCCTCTTCAAACGACCGGACTATCGCTACGTGGCCGAAGAGGCGGCGGAAGAGACGGTCTGGCTGTTGGGTTGTGCCGGCCTGAGCGCATTCGACGCGTTGGAGAGCGTGCCGCCGGCGGCCACGAGCCGGGCGTTCCCGGCCGGCGGCTCCTACGTCATGCGGGACGGCTGGGAGAGGGACGCCAGCTGTCTGCTCATCGATTGCGGCCCACACGGCGTCCTCAACTGTGGGCATGCGCACGCCGATGCACTCGGCTTCACGTTGGTCGTCCGGGGCACGCCGGTCTTGGTCGACCCTGGGACGCACACCTACACGTCACCGGCCGAGCTGCGAGATCACTTTCGATCCTCGGCCGCCCACAACACGGTCACGGTCGCTGGTGAGTCTTCTTCGATCCCGGGTGGGCCCTTCAGCTGGCGGCACGTCGGGCACAGCGCCGCTATCGCGTGGAGGCCCGGAGCGCGCTGCGACTATTTCGAGGGCGCGCAAGACGGGTATACCCGGCTGACGCCCCCGGCTCTCCACACGCGCGCCGTGCTGTTCCTACGTGACGACTACTGGATCGTCAGGGACCGCATCGCCACGGCTGGCGACCACGACGTCGCGCTGCACCTGCAGTTCGCGCCGGGCATCGCCCTCGAGATCGTTTCGCCGACCCGGGCCGTGGCACAGTGGCCCTCTGACGCTCACCCGGAGGCGCTGACGATCGACGTCTTCGGCCACGACGGGGTGATGCGTGCCGGCCAAGGTTGGGTTTCCCATTCGTACGGCGCCCTGAGCCCGGCCTGCATGTGTGTGTTCACGGCACGCGGTCGGGGGCCCCGGGAGGTCGTGTCGTTCTTCGCGCCGCACGGCGGCGACCGGCAGGCGATCGACATTCGTGAGCGCCCGGCGACGAATGGTCGCGCCTTCGTGATTGGCGGCCGTCGCGTCGAGGACGTCCTGCTGGTCGGTGGCCGTGGCGGGAGTGAGGGGGCGACGTGCGAGGATTTGTCGTCCGACGCGGAATGGGCCTGGGTGCGCGACGTTCGCCAAGGTCAGCAGCCGGCAGAGTTCGTCATGCTGAACGGTCGCCGTCTCGAGTGGCGTGGCCGGCCGCTGGTGCAGGCCGACGCCCCCGTGCGATACATCACGGCCCGACGGCAGGGGGTGGAGCTGCACATCGAGGTGGATACCAGCGGCTCTTGTGAAGTGGACTCGTTGGGAGCAGAACGGATCGTCGTGAGCGGTGAGTCAGCCTCCGCGATCCGGGTGGCGGGATCGCGTGTCCGCGCGCCGATCGGAATCGGAGCCCCGGCGAGCGCGGCGGCGCCCCCTCTGGAGGTGGGCTGAAGCGATGTGCGGGATCTGTGGGATCGCCTTCTCGGCTCGTTCGCGGCGTCAGCTGGATGCCCCAGCGCTCGTCCGGATGCGGGATACCATGACGCATCGAGGTCCGGACGATTTCGGCATCTTCCACGAGGGACGCGTGGGGCTGGCGCATCGCCGATTGTCGATCATCGACGTCGCGGGCGGGCATCAGCCGATGCACGACGACGGCGGGTCACTCCACATCGTGTACAACGGTGAGATCTACAACCATCAGGACCTCCGGGTCTCCCTGGAGCGACGTGGTCATCGCTACCACACCCGGTGTGATACCGAGACGCTCCTCCGCCTCTACCAGGAGGATGGCGCGCGGGCGGTCGACCAGCTGCGGGGGATGTTCGCGTTCGCCATCTGGGACGGTCGTCGGGAGGAGCTGTTTCTCGCCCGCGATCGCCTGGGGGTGAAGCCGCTGTATTACGTGCACGCGGAGGACGGGTCCCTCTACTTTGCGTCCGAGATCAAGGCGTTGCTCGCGGTGGGGGCAACCGCGCCGCGGCTGAATTACGAGGTGCTGCCGGATTACCTCGCCAATCATGCTCCCTCGGGCGCCGATACGCTGTTCGTCGGCGTGCGACGTCTGCTCCCCGGGCATACACTGCGCTGGCGAGACGGCGCGGTGGAGATTCGACGGTACTGGGACCTCACCTACGCCCGTACGGAACGCGAGGATCGGAGGGACGAGGATCTCATTGCGGAATTCCGTCAGCGCTTCACGGAGGCCGTGCGGATGCGGCTGATGTCGGATGTTCCCCTGGGGGTGTTTCTCTCGGGTGGGATCGACTCGGCATCGATCACAGCGGTCATGAGTCGGCTCGTCGCTGACCCGATCAAGACTTTCTCCGTCGCGTTCGCCGAGCGGGAGGCGAACGAGCTCGCCTACGCACGTACCGTCGCCGACGCCTATCGCACCGACCACCACGAGGTGGTGGTGAGTCCCGATGACTTCTTCGAGGCTCTCCCGACCCTGGTGTGGCACGAGGACGAGCCGCTGGCACACCCGTCGAGCGTGGCGCTGTATTTCGTTTCGCGGCTGGCGGCGGACCACGTGAAGGTCGTGTTGACAGGCGAGGGTAGCGACGAACTGCTCGCGGGCTACGGACGCTACGCCAAGACGCTTTACAACCTCCGATACGGGGCCCAGTACCACCGGCTGATGCCGGCGTCTTTCCGCAGCGCCGTGCGCCGGGCGGTCGGGCATTTGAGGCTGGGATCGTTCGCCCGACGCAAACTCGAGCGCAGCTTTCTGTGCCTCCCGCCCGATCTGGCCAGCATCTATTTCGACAACTTCGCGGTGTTTTCGCGGGCGGAGCAGACGCCGCTCCTGACCCCCGTGGCTCGGGAGCGGGTCGCCGGCGCCGACCCGTATCGGGCCATGGGGGAGTACTTGGAACGGACCGACGCGCGCACTCAGCTCGATCGGCTCCTCTACGTGGACAGCAAGACGTACCTGCATGAGCTGCTCATGAAGCAGGATCAGATGAGCATGGCCGCCTCGATCGAGAGCCGCGTGCCGTTCCTCGACCACCGGTTGGTCGAGTTCACCGCGGGTCTACCGGCCAGCCTGAAGCTGCGAGGATTCACCACCAAGCGGATCCTGCGGGAAAGCATGAAGGGCGTGTTGCCGCCCAGTATCCTCGCTCGTCCCAAGATGGGGTTCCCCGTTCCCGTGGGGACCTGGTTCCGCGGTCGGTGGCGTGGGCTGGTCAACGAGCTCGTCCTGGGAGAGCGCGCGAGACAGCGCGGCATCTTCAATCCTGAAATAACGCGCCGCCTCGTTGGGGAGCACCTCGCGGGGCGCATGGACCACACCGAGCGCCTGTGGGCGCTGATCAACTTCGAGCTGTGGCAGAGGAGATTCATGGACGGAGACGAGAATGTGCGAATGTCGAGTCACGAAACAACCCGTCACGTCGTCGAGGTCGGAGAGACACGGCGCTTCGCATGAAGATCCTTTGGGTGAAGACTGAGCTCCTGCACCCGCTCGACAAGGGCGGCAAGATCCGCACGTTCCACATGCTGCGAGAGCTGAAACGCGTCCACCATGTCACGTACCTCACGCTCGACGATGGTCGCGGCGCTCCTGACGCGCTCGAGCGCGCCGCGGAATACTGCCATGAGGTGGTGCGGATTCGCTTTCGGGCTCAGGAGAAGCGGTCTCCTGGCTTCTACGCCGAGCTGGTGGGGAACCTGGCCTCACCGTTGCCGTATGCGGTCGCCAAGTATCGTTCGGCGGCCATGCGGCGGGAAATCGGCGCCCGGGTGGCGACAGGTGATGTCGACGTCCTCGTGTGTGACTTTCTTTTCCCGTCGGTCAACATCCCGGACGACCTTGGCTGCCCGGCGGTGTTGTTCCAGCACAACGTCGAGGCCCTGATCTGGAAACGGCATTGGGGTCTGGCCCGGGATCCAGTCTCGAGAGGCTATCTCCGAGCGCAGTGGCGCAGGATACGCGCGTTCGAAGCCCGCGAGTGTCGCCGCTACGACCACGTTGTCGTGGTCTCCCCGGAGGATCGAGAACTGGTGTCCCGGGAATACGACGTGCGCCGAGTTTCCGAAGTGCCGACAGGGGTCGATACGGAGTACTTCCGCTCCAGCGGGAAGGGCCCACGTGATCCGCACAACATGGTGTTCACCGGGTCCATGGACTGGATCCCCAACGAAGACGCGGTGCGGTTCTGCGTGCAGGAAATCCTGCCTCGCATTCGACAAGCTGTGCCCGACGCGACGCTGACGGTGGTCGGTCGCAACCCAGCCCCGTCCGTCAGCGCCCTGGCCGCCCAGCAGCCCGGGGTGAGGGTGACCGGTCGGGTCGACGATGTGAGACCCTACATGGAGCGGGCGGCGCTGTACCTCGTGCCCATCCGTATCGGCGGGGGCACCAGGCTCAAGATCTTCGAAGCCATGGCGATGGGGTTGCCCGTCGTATCGACCCGTGTGGGCGCCGAGGGTCTGCCGGTGGTGGACGGACAGGACATAGTGCTCGCGGATTCGCCGGTGCAGTTCGCGGATGCGGCAATCCAGTTACTCACCGACCCCAAGCGGGCCCATGCCCTGGGAGCAGCGGCCTCGCGTATGGTGAGGGAACGAGCCGGCTGGGACCGTGCGGCTGCAGCGTTCGCCGCGATTTGCGAGCGGGTCGCGGTCGACACGTATGAGAGTGTGAAACGTTCATGACGAAGACACTGGGAGTGTTCGGGCTCGGGTATGTCGGCTGCGTGTCCGCCGCGTGCTTCGCGAAAGCGGGCTGGCAGGTCACCGGGGTCGATGTCAACAGCTTGAAGGTTGACATGATCAACGACGGGAATAGCCCGGTGGTCGAGCCGGGCGTCGCGGAACTCGTGAGCGAGGTGGTGGCGGGCGGCCGGTTGCGAGCAACGACCGATGTGTGTGAGGCGGTCGAAGCGGCGGATGTCTCACTGATCTGCGTGGGCACGCCGAGCAGGCCGAATGGCGCGCTCGACCACACCTATGTGGCCCGTGTGTGCGAGGACATCGGGCGGGCGCTGCGGCCGCGACGGGACCGTCACGTCGTCGTGGTGCGGAGTACGGTCTTGCCTGGGACCACGGCCTCCGTCGTGATCCCCGCGCTGGAGCGGGCCGCTCAACGCAAAGTGGGAGATGGTGTCGCGGTGTGCGTGAATCCCGAGTTCCTGCGGGAAGGGACGTCACTGCAGGATTTTCACCATCCGGCGTTCACGCTGATTGGCAGCGACGATCCCAGCGCGGCGCGCGAGGTCGCGGATCTCTACGCGACAGTCGAGGCACCCCTCCACATTGTCGACACTCAAGCGGCGGAAATCGTGAAGTACGCGTGTAATGCGTTCCATGGCCTCAAGGTCACGTTCGCCAACGAGATCGGCAACATCTGCCGCGCCATGGGTATCGACAGCCGGGAGGTCATGCGGGTCTTCTGTGAAGACACCAAGCTCAACTTGTCGCCCTACTACCTGAAGCCCGGCTTCGCCTTCGGCGGCTCCTGTCTCCCGAAGGATCTCCGGGCGCTGGTATATCAGGCGCGGCAGGTGGACGTCGAGACGCCGGTCCTCGCGGCGGTGTTGCAGAGCAATCGCCAACAGATCGACCGCGCGGTCGACCTGGTGCTGCGGACGGGTAAGCGGCGCGTCGGCCTGCTGGGGATCAGCTTCAAGCCGGGAACCGACGACCTCCGCGAATCTCCGCTCGTGACGCTGGCCGAAACGCTGCTCGGCAAAGGGATGCAGCTGGCGATCTACGATCCCGATGTGTCGGGTACGCGCGTCATGGGGGCGAACCGGGCGTACATCGAGCGGGAGATCCCGCACATATGGTCACTGATGCGAGAGTCGCTGGCGGAGGTCTTGACGCACGCGGAAACCGTCGTGATCGGACACAAAGTCGAGGAGTATCGGCAAGTCGAAACGCTGCGGCAGAACGGGAAAGTCATCATCGACCTCGTTCGGCTGTTCGACAAGCGCACTGTGGAGGACGGCAACTATCAAGGGATCTGCTGGTAATATGAAACAGGTCATCCGCAAGGGCATCAGGGACATCATCGTGGACGAGGTGCCCGATCCAGTGGCGCTCCCTCACCATGTGCTGATCCGGCCGGCGTTCTCCCTGATCAGCAGCGGTACCGAGACGGCGAGCCTTCACCAGGAAGGGGTGCTCAGGGCGGTGGCTGACAACCCCTCGCATCTGCGCAAGGTCCTGGAGGTGGCCAAGGCGAACGGCGCGTTGCGCACGTTGGCGGAGGTGCGCGCCAAGTTCAGCGAGTACGCGGTGTTAGGGTATTCGGGCGCGGGCATCGTTGTAGACAAGCATCCCACCGTAACGGATCTCGAGATCGGCGAGCGCGTAGCGTACGGGGGCGAAGGCACCGGCCACGGGGAAACGATCCTCGCGGGTCGCAACCTCACCGCGAAGGTGCCGGACGCGGTGCCGTTTGAGGACGCCTGCTTCGCCACGCTCGGAAGCATCGCGCTCAATGCCGTTCGCATCGGCGGCATCGGGCTCGGGGAGACCGTCGCCGTCATTGGCCTGGGGCTGGTAGGGCAGTTGATCGCACAGCTGGCGAGGCTGCAGGGAGGCGTGGTCATTGCGATCGACCTCAAACCCGAGCGCGTAGAGATGGCCCGTCGCCTGGGCGCGACGCACGGCGTGGTGGGAGGCTCGGCGCTCGCCGACATGGTGAGATCGCTCACGAACGGGCGTGGCGCGGACTGCGTGATCATCGCGGCCGCCGCGAAGTCCTCGGCGCCATGTGAGCAGGCCTTGCAGATCTGCCGGGACCGCGGTCGCCTGATTGTCGTGGGTGCCGTGGACATGAGCTTCCCGTGGAACGACATGTACCGGAAGGAAATCCAGCTGTTCATGTCGCGCGCGTACGGGCCGGGCAGCTACGACCCTCGCTACGAGCAGCAGGGCCAGGACTATCCGCTTCCGTACGTGCGTTGGACGGAGAACCGCAACATGGAAGAGTTTCTCCGGCTGGTCGGCGGCGGGCAGGTGCAAGTAGAGCCGCTGGTCACGCACCGGTTTCCGCTCGGGGAAGCGGCCACGGCGTATCATACGATCCTGGACCCCGGGGCGGGCAGCCTTGCCGTCCTGCTGGCGTACCACACGAACGGCGATAAGCCACCGGTCGCGTGGGAGCCGAAACGCAAAGTCGACCTCGCCCGAGCGGCACCGGCCAAGGGCGAGGTGGGCGTGGCGCTGGTCGGCCCCGGCTCACTCGCTCGCTGGTCGCACCTGCCCAACCTGAGGAAGGTACCGGGCGCCCGGCTGCGCGCGATTCATTCGACCAGCGGCGTGCGTGGCAAGAGCATCGCGCGTCGTTTCGGCGCTGACTACTGCTGTACCGACTACGACGAGATCCTCCGCGATCCGAACATCGATCTGGTGGTCGTCACCAGCCGCAATCAGCACCACGCGACCCAAGCGGCCGCCGCGCTCGAAGCGGGTAAGCACGTCTTCGTGGAAAAGCCCATGGCGCTCACGGAGGACGAATGCCGTCGCGTGTATCGGGCCGTCCAGGCGTCCGGGAAGCAGCTCGCGGTGGGATTCAACCGGCGCTTCGCGCCGTTTTATGCGCGGCTTCAGCAGCACCTGGCCACGCGCACCGGTCCGGCGGTGCTGAACTGCCGCGTCAATTCACCGGGTATCTCCGGTGCCTACTGGATGGCCGATCCCTCGATCGGTGGCGCAATCCTCGGCGAGGCCTGCCATTTCATCGACCTGATGTACTGGCTGCTGCAGGCGGAACCGGTGAGCGTATCGGCGTTTTCCCTGCCCACGGACCGCACAGAACCCGTCGGCCAGAACAATCTCGTCGCCTGTTTCCACTTTGCCGACGGCTCGATTGGCAACCTCACCTACTGCACCATCGGCAGCCGCACGTCGGGGGGTGAGCGGGTCGAAGCCTTCGCGCAGGGCCTTGGTATTGTCACCGAGGATTTCAAGCGGCTTACCGTGAACACCGCCCTGCGGCGCACGAGCCGCCGCTGGTGGGCTGAGAAAGGGTACGCCGCCCAACTGCGCGGGTTCATCGATGGCATCCGGGAGGGGAAGGCACCGGCCGTCACCGTGCTCGACGGCGTGCGCTCCACCATCGGTTGCCTGCGCATGCTGGAGGCGGCCAGGACCGGGGCACCCTGCTCCATCGATCTCGACGCGGTGATCGGCTGACGTGGACCCACTCGAGCACGCACAGGCGCGCATTCGCGTACTGCTGATTGCGCCGTCGCTGGACATTCTGGGGGGCCAGGCGGTTCAAGCTGCACGCCTCCTCCGGGAGCTCCGCAAGGAAGCATCGCTCGACATCGACTTTCTCCCCATGAACCCGCGACTTGCGGGGCCGTTTGCGGCGCTACAAAAAGTCAAGTACGTGCGCACCGTGTTCACCGTCGTGTGGTTCTTGGTGAAGCTCGCCTCCTGCCTACGGCATTATGACATTCTGCACGTTTTCTCCGCCGCCTATTTTTCGTTCTGGTGGGCCCCCATGCCGGCCATTCTCCTGGCAAAGCTGTGCGGGAAAAAAGTGATCTTGAACTATCGCGACGGTCAGGCGGAAGACCACCTGCGTAACTGGCGCTCGGCGATCCCGGTCATCCGCAAGGCCGACGTGACCGTGGCGCCGTCCGGTTTCCTGGTCGATGTCTTCGCGCGGTTCGGACTCGAGGCCCGCTCGGTCTTCAACATCATTGACGTGGACCGCTTTCACTACCGCGAACGGCAGCGTCTGCGGCCGATTTTCTTTACCAACCGGATTCTCGAACCACTCTACAATGTTGGCTGCATCCTGCGCGCCTTCGCGTTGATCCAGCGGCACTACCCAGACGCCAGCCTGACGATCGCGCACGACGGCGTCTGCCGCCCCGCGCTCGAGCAGCTCGCGCGGGAGCTTGCGCTCGAGAATACGCGGTTCATCGGCTCGGTCCCACACGACGATATGCCCGCGCTCTACGACGCTGCCGACCTTTATCTCACGAGTCCGGACGTCGACTGCATGCCGGGGTCGCTGCTGGAATGCTTCGCGTCGGGTCTGCCGGTCGTGGCCACCCGAGCGGGAGGCATTCCCTACATCCTGACCCACGAGGAGACCGGGCTGCTGGTCCCGTGCAACGATCACGAAGCGTTGGCAGCGGCGGCGCTGCGTCTCTTGCGAGACCCCGAACTGGTTGCGAGGCTCACAGCGAACGCGTACCGCGACGTCGCGCGCTACCGCTGGCCCCAGATTCGCGGTGCGTGGATGAGCATCTACCGCGAGCTGGCATACGGTGAAGCGAGCGTCGAGGGAGCGAGGGATCGGGCATTTCAGGCTTGAGCCCTGACGACGGCAGGTATCAGTGCACCGGCTGGTAGGTGTGCGAGGGCCGAGCCGCGGCCGGCTGGTGAGCCTGTTCCGCGCGCATCCAGGACTCCAGAACGAATAGATACCAGAGCTGGTGGCGAGCCCAGCCGCGCCGGGCCGAGGCCGCGAGCTCCCCTAGCACTCCCTCCGATCGGATCCAGCCCTCAGCAACCAGACGCGATGAACGCAGCGTGGCCTCGACGTCGGGCAGCCAGCGTCCGGCGAGCCACCGTTCGACCGGAATTGAAAAGCCGCGCTTACGGCCCGCCGCGATTCGATCGCCAATCCTCCGCCGGGCAAGCTCCCGGAGGATGGCTTTGAGACGACCGCCGCGCAGGCGGATGGCGGGCGGAATGGCGCAGACGAATTCCCAGAGGTCCTGGTCGAGGAACGGCGACCGCGCCTCGAGCGCGTGATGCATTGCGGCGCCGTCCACCTTCGTCAGGTATTCCGCGACAAACTGCGTCCGGCGATCGTATTCCAGGTATTCGGAGAGCACCCGGCGAGCGGAGTCGCCGGACCACGGTATGCGTCGTTGCTCGACGGTCACACCAGACAGCCGCTCTCCCAGCAGTCCCTGCCGGTGATACGTGGGCAGACCGTCGTGGGCGTTGATGAAGGCACCGAGCCCACCGGTAGCGTAGTCCAGGAAGTGGACCGCCCGGCGGAATGGCATGCGGGGTTCGAAGGACCCCCGCGCCGACCGCCACCAGGCGCTCGCCCCGCGGGGGGTCACGCGGGCGAGGATCTGCGCCAGCCAGAGGTGACGATGGCGGGGGTACCCGAGGAAGAGGTCGTCCCCGCCGTCGCCGGTGAGGAGCACCTTGGCCGAACCCGCCACTTCTTGGCACACTCTCAGCATGCCCAGGGCCGAAGAGCACGCGAAGGGCTCTGCGTAGGCGGAGACCAGCTCATCGACGCCCGGCCTGCCGGACGACGCCAGACCGACAACGCGATGCCGGATTCCCAACTCCGCGGCGGCCGCGCGCGCATCCGCCGTCTCGTCTTCCGGGTCACCGGGCGTGCCCACGGTAAAGGCGGTCAAGTCCGCCCCCAGCTTGGTCACGGCCCAGCACACCAGGCCGGAGTCGAGCCCCCCGCTCAACAGGGCGCCGACGGGGACATCGGCGTCGAGGCGTCGTTGTACGGCCGCGAGAAACAGGCGCTCGGTCTCCTCAACCGCTTCGTCGAACGTCGGAGCGCCGGTGGTTCGCACCGGGGGCGGCGTCCAGTACTCCTCGGTTTTCAGCACGCCGTCGTGCCACCGGACGATCGACGCTGCGGGTACCTTGGCGAGGCCCTGGTAGATGGCACGACCATCGGTCACGAAGCCGAACTCGAGATAGTCTGCGACCGCCGTCCCGTCGAGATCGCCGCCCCACCCACCGGCTCGCAGTGCGCGGACCGTCGAGGCGAAGGCGATGCCGCCGTCGGACGCCGCGTACACGAGGGGCTTGATCCCGAGCCGATCGCGCACCAGGTACA